>Ga0207664_10003556_pt1 | contig 10407 bp, 5 predicted proteins | sample LARL83metaG_FD_184349 | JGI IMG/M metagenome (GOLD analysis project Ga0207664, IMG submission 184349) | Corn, switchgrass and miscanthus rhizosphere microbial communities from Kellogg Biological Station, Michigan, USA - LAR L8-3 metaG... | ecosystem: Host-associated > Plants > Roots >...
CCGCATGGCTGGAGAATGTTTTATCGCAGCGTCCGCAGCGATGGTTGCCGCCGGGGATGGCCACTTTCGACGATGTACTAGTGGCGGCGCTGGAAGAAACAGTCAAGAAAGCGCCCCAGGATCTCAATTCATGGAAATGGGGAGCGGAGAATTCGCTAACTATTCAGAATCCGATTCTCGGAAGAATCCCGGTTTTGCGCCGATGGACGGGTCCGGGTGAACAATTACAATCGGGGAGCGTGTACACGGTGAAGGCGGCGGGAAGAGATTACGGTCCATCGGAAAGATTCACGGCGAACTTATCAGACTTCGACTCATCGACGTTGAATGTGGTCACCGGCAACGCCGGGAATTTTCTGAGTCCTAACTATATGGATCAATGGCAGGCATGGTACACGGGCTATACATTTCTGCTGCCATTTTCAAGGTCGGCGGTAGAGAAAGCAGCAGCGCACCGCTTGATGATGAGGCCGAAATAGATTGAATTAGTCATCGCGGGATTGCATTAATCTCAACCACCCAGGGGTTGAGCTCTTAAAAGTCGACCAGCTTCACGTCAACGACTTGACCAGAAATAGTGACCTGAGTCTTTTGGGGTTCAAGCTGCCTCTGGTTACCTAAATCGAGTGCGGTGTCGTAAATAATTAAAACGCCGCCTTCACAAACGTACACGACGCTGCGGTTAGTAATTGGTTGAATCCCAGTCACGTCCCCATTTTGTGCTGCTGTATAGACAGTATTCCCGCCACTATTAAAAACCGAAAGGCAGCCGCGCCCGGGAGTAGTGCTCGTCGCAATGACATTGGTGCAGGTGTGCGAGCCGATGAACAACTGGTTGTTCGGGGCCATTACCAGGCGGTCGTGATAACCGTCCGTGATCGCGAACTCACTCGGAGTGGACAGATTGGCAGCGGGGAAAACGGTCAGCTTGCCGCAGAGACTTGTGTGGCAATCCACACCGGCTGGCGTGGGAAACGGAGTTCCGGCGACGTAGAGATTACCTCCACTGAGAAGACCCGTCGTCGCTCCACCGAGAACCGGGACTGGCGGACTCGCCTGCGGGGGATTCTGGGTCATGTCCACTGTAACGATACCGGCTTCGGCAGCGGTTCCGCCGCACTCTGGCCCACAATTCATCACATAAGCGGTCGAACCATCGGAGCTAAATACTGCCCACACTGGCTTATCAAAAGTACCCGGAGGCGCACTGACCGTGGTAAGTGCATTTCCGGAGCTGATCAGCGCTGGGGCTAGAGCAGTGACGGTGTCCGCGGTATCCGAAATCACCAGGATTTGATTTCCGCTCGGGCTCGGGACCAGGAAGCGCGCGCCCGCCACAGGGATAGTGGCGCTTATTGCCGCATTCGCGAGGTCGACTTGAACCACGGCGCCGGCAGGTAGACCGATCACAGGAGCGCTTGGCATAGCTGCGTACACAGTCGTGCTGTCACTAGCGACGAACATGCTCTCAGTAGGGCCGGGAAGGGTAACGATGGAGGAGGCGCGCTCATCGGCATTGTTGACAATGGCAAGAACGCTGTTACCCGAATTTCCTGCCGGACTGAGAACCACGGTGCGGTCCCGCTTGGGACTTTCGACCATCATGCCGGCGCTGCCCACCGTCCCTGAGAGAGAAACAACAAAGGGACTCAGCACGTCCTTGGTCGCATCGATGATGTTTAACGCTGGAAAACCACCACCGCTTGGCCCCGGGCTGACCGGATTGGAAACAAACGCTCGAAAAGTCAGACCACTTCTACTGGCGTTTCTCGGGCTGGAATAGCCGCCGCAGGAAATCAGCCCCGTGCTGACCAAAATGGAGACAAGAAAAGAGCTTAAGGTTCTTTTCAACCCTGGGACTCCGAGAGCATTGATGGATAGAGAGTTAGATGCGCGAAGAGCGGATTATAGCAGAGAGCGTCGGGAGATTTTCTTAACGGGCGGCACCCGTACGCTAAGTTAAATTGATTCCGGTTTGCCCATCACACGACCGTAGACTTATCCTGAGCGTTAGGACATCGCTATGGCGAAACGCCCGGAAATCCTTTGCACAGCAAGAAATCCTCGCGCCGCTAGAGCTACGAGAGGAAGCTTATCTACGCCGCAAAGAAAAATTTCTAGCGGTGTTGTACACAAGGTACCCGCAGATTTAAGAAAGGCACTTGCATCCGACACGCAAGCTTTAGCGGCATGGGACACCATTACACCACTGGCACGCAACGAGTGGATATGTTGGATTGAATCAGCAAAAAAAGCAGAAACCAGAAGCCGCCGGATCACCTGGGGCTGTTCAAGCCTTAAGGATGGAAAACGACGCCCATGCTGTTGGCCCGGATGCGCCCATCGCTAATTCCTGATGGTCAAAGCCGACTTGCCACCCGGACTGGAATCGGACGACTTTTGGTTTGCCGTCACAACGAAATGTGAGTAGTTATGCGGCACGCTTACGCCATGGAGTCCAAACCCCTTTGACGTGTGAGAGGATTGATGTTTCACTCCGAGACTTCGAGGCCAGGAAAAAGCCTGCACTCGCAACCGCCGCGAGCCCCAATCCGATACCCAGGCGATGCAGGTCGATCAATAGCTGACTGCTACTTTTCCGCGCGCGATTATCGAACGTGCCGTGCGCTCCATGGTCTCCAGGAACCGGCTTCCACAGATTGTCGGGACGGTTCGGATCCTCAGGCACCGATGTCTGCTGCGATTCGTAACCTGTTCGGCCCAGGTAGTGGTCCGCAAGACCCGGAACTATTTTGTTTCCAATGATGGCTTCTACCGTAGACCAACCCACGTAGATCTCGCGTCGGTAGTGATGCGATGCCCAATAGATCGCTCGGGCTCCAACTTCAGGTTGAAAGATCGGGGGTACAGGTTGGGCCTTGTGACTCAAACGGCTTTTGACCCAGCCGAACTGCGGCGTATTGAGGGCAGGCATTTGTACCATCGTCAATCGGACTTTGCTCTTGTCATGAATCAGCTCACAGCGCAGCGAATCAGTGAACCCGGCAACTGCATGTTTAGCCGCACAATAAGCCGACTGCAGCGGAATGCTGCGATATGCGAGGGCCGAGCCAACCTGTACAATCGCGCCTCGATCGCGGGGCAACATCCGTTTGAGTGCCGATAGGGTTCCGTGAACAACGCCGAGATAAGTAACGTCAGTTACTCGCCTGTATTCTTCCGCCTCCATTTCCTTGACCGGAGAAAAAACCGAGGTCATCGCATTGTTTATCCAAATATCGATAGGACCGAACTGCTCCTCGATGACGGTAGCGGCCTTTTCCACGGCGTTGGCATCGGCAACATCGGTCGGTAGGGCAATCGCACGCCCGCCTAAGGATTCGATTTCATGCCGCGCCGCCTCAAGACCGTCGATACCACGGGCAAGTAACCCAACCTTGGCTCCGTGGCGCCCGAATTCGCGCGCCACGGCCCGGCCTAGCCCGGCAGATGCCCCGGTAATAACAACAGTTTCATTCTTCACAATCTCCTCCGAATCCTCGACAGAAATCGTTCCGGGTTCCGGGCGACGATTTGCATGGCAAGAACGTCGATTCCACTAAATCAACTCTCGGACCTTATCCGAAAGCGTAGTGAGGGCAATTTTCTTGCGATTGGGCTCGCCGCGCGCCAGCGATTCGGCAAAATGCAGTGCTTGTTCGGCCTTGACCTTCGCCGGCAACGGCGGCTCGAACGGATCCACCACTGCTTGCAGCACCGCGGGCCCCGGAGCACTCAAGAATTCATCCAATGCGTGACCGCATTCGCCGGGATCTTCGACCGTGAAGCCCACGCCGCCACAGGCATGGGCGACCGCGGCAAAGTCAATCGGATGCAGATCCACGCCGTATTCGGGATTGCCAAGGAAAACCATTTGCTCCCATTTGATCTGGCCGAGGGTGTTGTTCTTAATGATGACGACCTTGATCGGGAGCTTGTATTTGACAGCCGTCACAAAATCGGCCATCAGCATTGAGAAGCCGCCATCGCCCACGAATGCAACGCATTGGCGATTGGGGAAGGCTGCCTGGGCGGCGATGGTGTAAGGCAATCCGGGGGCCATGGTAGCGAGATTGCCGGACAGAGTATGCATCTGTCCGCGGCGGGCGAGGATTTGTCTCGCCCACCAAGTCGCAATTGTTCCACTGTCGCAGCTGACGATAGCGTCATCACGCAGGCGCTTGCCCAATTCCCATGCCACCACTTGCGGCTTCATCGGTTTGTCGGTTCGGGTCGCACGTTTTTCCATGATCTGCCACCAGTCTTTCATTCCCGCCTGCGCCGCCTGCAGAAAGCTTCTGTCCTCCTTGCGCTGGAGCAGTGGAATGAGTTCTCGCAAAGTGTTTCGGCTATCGCCGACGAGACCGATCTCGACAGGAAAGCGCAAGCCGATTCGTTTGGGATCCAGTTCGATTTGCACTCCTCGCGCTTGCCCGGGCTTGGGCATGAATTCGATGTAAGGAAACGAGCTCCCTACCATCAATAATGTGTCGCAATCTTCCATTGCCTCCTGAGACGGCTTGGTTCCGAGCAGCCCGATACCACCTGTTGTATAGGGGCTATCGTCGGGAACCGCCGCCTTGCCTAGGAGTGCCTTAATGATCGGCGCACCCAACAATTCCGCAGTCTGCTCCAGTTCATCGGTGGCCCCTAAGGCGCCGCGGCCGACGAGGATTGCAACCTTCTTGCCGCGATTGAGAATGTCTGCCGCCTTTTCGAGATCGACCTTATCAGGAAGGCGTGCGCTACGTGCGTAAACATCTGACGTGTGATGCGCTATGTTGCGCTTTGAACGTTGCCGCTCTTTGATTTCCTTTTCCTGGAGATCAACCGGAAATGTGATGTGCGAAACGCCGTGGTATGCCAGCGCAGTGCGGCAGGCCAGGTCCGTTATATTCTCCACATGAGTAGGGCCCATGATCCGTTCGTTGAAAACGGCGACGTCGATGAACAGCTTGTCGAGTGCGACATCTTGCTGGGTGTAGGTGCCTATCAGATCGTGAAATTGCAGCCCCGTAATGGCCAATACTGGCTGGCCGTCGAGCTTGGCATCATAAAGTCCATTCAAGAGGTGGATTCCGCCCGGGCCTGAGGTAGCGAGGCATACGCCGAGCTTGCCGGTGAACTTCGCATAACTGCAGGCCATGAAAGCTGCGGATTCTTCGTGCCGTACCTGGATGAAACGGATCTTGTCCTGATGGGTTCGAAGAGACTCCATGATTCCGTTGATACCATCGCCGGGCAGTCCAAACACTACCTCCACCCCCCAGTCAATCAGCCCTTCGACGAGCACGTCCGCTGCAGTCATAAACCTACCTCCGTGGGCACAAGCTTCCCGACGCTTATTAGAGATGCGGATTGCATGGTCACGGTGCACCACGAAAAGGAAGAATCTTGCTCGATTTCCAAAGGATTCGCAGAGGCAAGCGGCTGAATGTGGGATCAAAAACAATGCTCCTGACACGACACTGTCTAGACCACCTCTTCTGTACCTCTGTCATCTTTTATAACGGCCTGAATATGGCGAAATCCGGGATAAACCAGCCAGTCCGGCCTCAAGTCGGATCCGATGATTGCCAGAGACAGCACGGTCGTTCCCATAAAACGCATCGAGGTTTCTACTTATACCGTCCCCACTGATTTTCCCGAGTCGGATGGCACATTGGAATGGGACAGCACCACTCTTGTGTTAGTACAAGCCGCTGCGGGAGACAAAATCGGTCTCGGCTATACCTACGCCAATTCCGCCACCGCCGATTTGATACATCATCTGCTCTCGAGAGTAGTAGAAGGGCACGATGCCATGGCGATACCCACATGCTGGAACGCCATGGTCAGGCGAATCCGTAATCTAGGCCGTCCCGGTATTGCGTCAATGGCGATTTCGGCAGTCGATTCGGCTTTGTGGGATTTGAAAGCTCGCCTGCTAAATCTTCCCTTGGTTAAGTTGCTAGGCACGGCTCGCGACTCAGTGCCAATTTATGGAAGTGGTGGCTTTACCTCATATTCCGAGGAACAACTGCAAAATCAGTTGGCAGGTTGGGTGAACCAGAGTATCCCTCGCGTGAAGATGAAAATCGGGCGCGACGCAAGAGCAGATATGGATCGAGTGCGCGCGGCCCGACAAGCTATTGGGGCGGACGCAGAACTGTTTGTGGACGCGAATGGAGCTTACGACCGAAAGCAGGCATTGGAACGGGCGGAGAAATTCGCTGAGCTGGATGTAAGGTGGTTTGAAGAGCCCGTGTCTTCGGATGATTTGCAAGGGCTGCGTTTAGTGCGGGACCGCGCCCCAGCTGGAATGGAAATCGCCGCCGGGGAATACGGCTACGAACTGGGGTACTTTCGTGAGATGCTGGCAGCCGGAGCAGTTGATGTGCTGCAAGCGGATGCGACGCGCTGCGGTGGCATCACCGGCTTCCTTCAGGTCGCCGCACTCTGTCAGGCGCATCACTTACCTCTCTCGGCGCACACTGCTCCAGCCTTGCACACGCATGTGTGTTGCGCAGCCATTCCTTTGCGCCATCTCGAATATTTTCACGATCACGTTCGTATTGAAAACATGTTCTTCGAAGGCGCACCGAAGCCGGTGCACGGTGAACTCCGCCCCGACCTGTCCAGACCAGGTATGGGAATTGAATTAAAGCAAGCCGATGCCCAACGGTTTGCTGCCTGAAGGAGGAATTGATGTCTAGCAATCGGGTCCCGCTTATCTCATCGGAAGAGCTGACGCAGTCCGGGCGGAGACCGTTACTCGACATCGATGTCACGGGATTGGAGGCGGAATTACGACGGACAATCGCGGGCGAAGTTCGCTTCGATGCAGGCAGCAAAGCTCTCTATGCCACCGACGGTTCCAACTACCGTCAGGTACCAATCGGCGTGGTCGTTCCTAAGTCCAACGAGGACGTGATCCAGACGATTGCCGCCTGCCGGAAGTTCGGCGCTCCGGTCCTCTCGCGAGGAGGTGGGACGAGTCTTGCAGGACAGTGTTGTAACGTCGCAGTCGTCATAGACTGGTCGAAATACTTGCACCATATCGTAGAGCTGAACCCTCAAGAGAAATACGCTCGCGTGCAGCCCGGTACCGTTTGCGATACCTTGCGAAATGCCGCCAAGCCTCACACCTTGACTTGGGGCCCCGATCCCGCCACTCACGATCACTGCACCTTTGGTGGCATGTTAGGCAATAACTCTTGCGGGGTTCACGCCCAGATGGCGGGCAAAGCTGGGGAAAACGTACTGTCCATGGACGTCATTCTCTACGACGGCACACGAATGACAGTAGGAGAGATGGACGACAACGAACTTGACGCAGGAATTGCGCAGCCCGGCCGAGTGGGAGAAATCTACGCTCAGCTTAAAACGTTGCGTAGGCGATATGCGAAGCTGATTGAGCAGAAGTATCCAAACATCCCCCGCCGGGTTTCAGGTTACAACCTCGACCACTTGCTGCCGGATAAGGATGGCCGTTTCAACGTAGCCCGGGCGCTGGTTGGGAGTGAGAGTACATGTGTCACCATCCTCGAGGCGAAAGTCCGGCTCGTCTACAGCTATCCCAAACGTGTATTGCTCGTGCTGGGTTACCCCAGCATTTACGAAGCGGGAGATCACGTCCCCGAGATCCTCAAACACAATCCCATTGGCTTCGAAGGACTAGACGAATTTCTGATCACCAACATCAAGAAGAAGGGCATGCCCCAAGTGGATGATATTTCGGTGCTCCCTGAAGGCAAAGGCTGGCTGGTTGTAGAGTTCGGCGCCGGCACAAAGGAAGAAGCCGAGGACCAGGCACGCCGGACTATGAAGGCTTTGGATGGCTCTGGCGCCCCGACAGTGAAGCTTTGCGTCGACGAAGAGGAGCAACAAAAAGTTTGGGATGTGCGTGAAGCGGGACTTGGAGCCACTGCTTTTGTTCCCGGCGAACCACTGACTTGGGAAGGGTGGGAGGATTCGGCAGTTCCGCCCGAGAAGGTCGGCGGCTATTTGCGCGATTTGTGCAAGCTTTATGAAAAGTATGAGTACAGATCCGCGTTGTATGGACACTTCGGACAGGGCTGCATTCATTGCCGTGTAAACTTCGATCTTTTGAGCGGGCCCGGTATTCGCAAGTGGCGGTCGTTCATGGAAGAAGCTACCGACCTGGTAACCAGCTACGGCGGCTCGATCTCGGGTGAGCACGGCGACGGTCAATCCAAAGCCGAATTCCTCTACAAGATGTTTGGAACCGAATTGATTGAAGCTTTTCGCGAGTTCAAATCCATTTGGGATCCGGATTGGAAGATGAACCCGGGCAAGCTCGTCGATCCGTATCGCATTGACGAGAACTTGCGCCTGGGTGCGAATTACAAGCCGTGGAATCCAGCCACTTACTTCAAGTTCCCTGAAGACCACGGCAGCTTCGCCCACTCGACATTACGTTGCGTTGGAGTGGGAAAGTGCCGGCGGGAGAAAGGCGAGGGTGAGCAGGACACGATGTGCCCAAGTTACATGGTCACTCGCGAGGAGATGCACTCCACACGCGGACGCACACATCTGCTGTGGGAAATGTTGCACGGCGACGTCATACGAGACGGGTGGCGCGATGAACACGTGAAAGAGGCGTTGGACCTATGTTTGGCCTGTAAGGGATGCAAAGGTGATTGTCCTGTGAATGTGGACATGGCGACGTACAAAGCGGAATTTCTTGCTCATTATTGGAAGGGTCGTCTCCGTCCTGTTTCCGCCTACGCCTTTGGGTGGATCGATAAATGGGCGCGACTGGCGTCAGTCGCTCCTGGATTGGTCAATCTGTTTACTCAGCTACCAGGTTTGCGCGACATCGCCAAAATAATGGCTGACGTCCCTCGACAGAGAGAGATTCCGGCATTTGCTCCGGAGACATTTCAGGCTTGGTTTCGGAAACGGAAATCACACATTGGCACCGGTCCAAAGGTGCTGCTCTGGGCAGACACATTCAACAATTACTTCATGCCCGAGACGGCGAAGGCCGCTGTGGAAGTTCTGGAGCATGCCGGCTACCGCGTTGAGGTCTTAGACCGGCATCTCTGCTGCGGCAGGCCTCTTTACGACTACGGCTTCCTCGATATGGCGAAGTCTTATCTTCGCCGGGACGTGAGAGCGCTTGCGCCTCACATCGAAGCGGGTACCCCGATGGTCGTATTGGAGCCGAGTTGCTGCTCCGTGTTTCGCGACGAGATGCATAGTCTGTTTCCTGAATCGGAACAAGCACGCCGGTTGGCGGAGAATACTTTTACGCTGTCGGAATTTTTGGAGAAGAAAGTCCCCGGGTACCAGCCGCCTCAGTTGGATCGCCAGGCGATTGTGCAAGGACATTGCCACCACAAGGCGATTATGCGCTTGAAGCAAGAAAAGTCGCTCATGGAAAAGATGGGTCTTGACTACGAATTATTGGAATCAGGTTGCTGCGGAATGGCTGGCTCTTTCGGTTATGAAAAAGACAAATACGATGTTTCTATCGCGTGTGGGAAACGTTCGCTCTTGCCGGCCGTGCGGAAGGCAGGGCTTTCAACGATCATTATTGCCGATGGCTTCAGTTGCAAGGAGCAGATTGCCCAGCAAACCAACCGGCATGCACTGCACCTTGCGGAAGTGCTAGACATGGGACTGCACGAAAGGCGCAATCAACCTCTCATGTATCCCGAAAGGCAATTTGTGGAGCCCCGAGAATCGGCGCAACAGAGATCTATGATGCATGCGGGACTGATGGCTGGGGGTGTGCTGATATTGGCGGCAGCGGGCCTGATCTGGGCCCAGAGCAGAAGGGCGTGAGTATTTGCATCAAAACGCAAATTGAATGGGCGCTCAAATTTTGCATCACCAACCGTATTGGAGGATATGAAGGAGCACCATCAAAGATCGCTAGCCAAAATAAGTCCACGGCCCAAGACGATTTACTGCAGCCAGGGTCGGGCGGTGCTAGCGACTGATCTTGATGGACTGATCGTGGACTTTCCCCGGCATGGACTCTTCTTTGGTGAAACACGGGTATTGTCACGATATCGCTACTTGCTGGATGGTAAGGCCCCGCAAACGGTGGCTGTGTCGAATGTGGAGCAGCACTCGTGGCTCGGATATTACATCAGTCCGGCTCCGGGTCTTAAATGGAAAGAAGACACTGGTTCGGGTGAGATGGAGGCAGCTTCTGAGGAGACCATCGAGCTGAAGGTATCGCGCACAGTAGGTCTGGGAGTGCACGAAGACATAGACTTCACTAACTTCACCCAGCAAGCCACTCGTTTCCTATTCGAGATCGAACTGGATAGCGATTTTGCCGACCAGGCGGAAACCTTCAAGCGGAAGCAGCACGGAGAGCTAAGACGGAGTTGGCGACGTTTCTCCCGCCGCGCTGAGCTGGAGTATGACTACCGCGCCCAACACCGCTAC
>Ga0207664_10003557_pt1 | contig 10407 bp, 9 predicted proteins | sample LARL83metaG_FD_184349 | JGI IMG/M metagenome (GOLD analysis project Ga0207664, IMG submission 184349) | Corn, switchgrass and miscanthus rhizosphere microbial communities from Kellogg Biological Station, Michigan, USA - LAR L8-3 metaG... | ecosystem: Host-associated > Plants > Roots >...
ATCGCTCCGCGTGTCCGGGCCATGGACGAGGCGCAAAAGCCCGATCCGGAAATTCTGCGGCAGCTCTTCGATCTGGGGCTGATGGCCATCGAGGCTCCACCGGAATTGGGCGGCGCCGGCGCATCGTTCTTCAGCGCGGTGCTCGCCGTGGAGGAGATTTCGCGCGTCGATCCGGCGGTCGCCGTGATCGTCGATGTGCAGAACACGCTGGCGGTGAACGCGCTGCTGCGCTGGGCCAATCCTGACCAGCAGCGGATGTGGCTTCCGCGTATGGCGCAGCAGGCGGTGTGCGCCTACGCGCTGAGCGAGGCAGGGTCGGGCTCGGACGCGTTCTCGCTGGCGACGCAGGCACGGGCCGATGGCGATGCTTTCGTGCTGAGCGGGCGCAAGCTGTGGATCAGCAATGCTCTGGAAGCGGAGCTGTTCCTGGTCTTCGCGAATGCGAATCCGCAGGCCGGTTATCGCGGGATTACGGCGTTCATGGTCGAGCGCGGCGCGCCGGGGTTCACGGTCGGGCACAAAGAAGACAAGCTGGGCATCCGCGGATCGTCGACCTGCGAGCTGCTGTTTGACGACTGCCGGGTTCCGGCAGCGAACGTCGTGGGCGAGGTTGGGAAGGGATACAAGATTGCCATCGAGACGCTGAACGAGGGACGCATTGGCATCGCTGCGCAGATGCTCGGCCTGGCCGAGAGCGCGTGGTCGTATGCGGTGAAGTACAGCAAGGAACGCAAGCAGTTCGGCAAGCCGATCGCGGAGTTCCAGTCGATCCAGTTTCAGCTGGCGGAGATGGCGACGCAAATCGAAGCTGCGCGCATGCTGGTCTACAACGCCGCGCGGATGAAGGGCGCGGGCGTGCCCTTCGTGAAGGAGGCGGCGATGGCGAAGCTGTTCGCCTCGCGCGTAGCCGAAGAGGTCGCCAGTCAGGCCGTCGAGATTTATGGCGGCTACGGTTTCGTCAAGGATTACCCCGTCGAAAAGCTTTATCGCGATGCGAAAATCGGCGCGATTTACGAGGGCACGTCGAACATGCAGCTGGCGACCATCGGCAAACTGATTCTGGGCTAAGCTGCCTTCATCGCGAGCGACAGGAGGACGAGCATGCAACGAGCAGTTCCCAAATCCGTCGACGATTACATCGCCGTGCAGCCGGAGCCGGTGCGGCAGAAGCTGGAGCAGGTGCGCGCGACGATTCGGAAGGCTGTGCCGGAGGCCGCGGAGGGCATCGGCTATGGTATGCCGGGATACAAGCTGCGCGGCAAGCCGATGCTGTATTTCGCGGGCTTCAAGGAACACTACTCGCTCTTCGCGGCCTCGGGGTCGTTTTTCGCGGCGCTTGGCGACGAGCTGAAGGGCTATGAACTGCGCAAGGGAACAGTTCATTTCCCGCTCGATAAGCCGGTTCCGGTACAGCTGATCAGCCGGATCGCGAAGCTGCGCGCCGAGGGCATCACGAATTCGGCGAAGCCGGCCGCTCGACAGTCGAAGGCCTAATCCAGCGAACCGACAAGAGTGGTACACTTGCTCCCCGCTCGCGGGTTTTGCGGTCACTCGTGCGTGAAACCGCAGCCGGCCCAGTCTCCCCCGGAACTTCACCATTGGAGGGATTCAATGCAAGCAAGGATCAGGACCTTTGCAGTTTTACTCGCCGCAGCCGTGGCGATTCCCGCATTTGCCGCAGACAACCCCTGGTTTGGCACGTGGAAGCTGGATCCGGCCAAGAGCCATATGACGGGCGAAACCTTTACCTACAGCAAAACAGCGAATGGGATGGATCACTTCACCAACGGCGCACTGTCCTTTGACTTCACCGCGAACGGACTGGATTATCCGGTGATGGGTGGCGCAACCACCAGTTGGGTTTCCACCGGACCGAACGAGTGGAAGACAACGGACAAGATGAACGGCAAGGAGACGAATTCGTCGGTGGTCAAGCTGTCGGCAGATTGCAAGACGATGACGGAGACGACGACCGGCACGCGGCCCGACGGCACAGACATTCACAATGTGACCGTTTTTACAAAAGCGAAAAGCGGCGACGGCTGTCTGGAGGGGACATGGAAGAGCACGAAAGTCAGCCAGAGCGCTCCGGGCAGCTTTGTGATTTCGCAGGGTGGCTCAGCTGATGCCTGGAAGTGGGAAATTCCTGGGTGGAAAGAAACGGTAGAAGGCAAGGCGGACGGAAGCGATCTGCCCCTGACCGGACCTCAGGTGCCGGCCAATATGACCGTAGCTTTCAAAGCGGATGGCGCGCGCAAGCTTAGCTTCGAAGTGAAGCAGGCGGGAAAGTCCATTGAGAAGGGTGAACAGGTTCTGGCGCCGAATGGGAAATCGTTCACCGAGACCAGCTGGACTCCCGGCAAGGAGAACGAGAAACAGACTTACGTGTTCAACAAGCAGGGCTAGATGCGCACCCGCTGGGTGATCGAAGGCTGCCTGCGGGCAGCCTTCGTTGTTCGATGATGAAAGGATTGTTGCGACGGAGGTAGCCGGCATGACGGTTGCGGAATTTCGGGAGTCCCTCGCCCATGATGAACCGCCGAAGGAGCTTTCCGCGCCTCTGGCCGCGCTCTGGTGGGACGCGAAGGATGCATGGGCCCAGGCGCATAGCATGGTTGATGAACTCGATTCGAAGGACGGGATGGCGGTACACGCCTATCTGCATCGCAAGGAAGGCGCGGAGTGGAATGCGAACTACTGGTACGAGCGCGCAGGACGGAACTACCATCGGGCGCAGCTGAGCGATGAGTGGCAAGCGCTCGTCGAGGGGCTGCTCGCAGCAGCCTGAAGCGAACTGCAGAAATCTCTCTGTGTGACGCGAAGCTCCCTCAGAACATGAGCTCTGCGCTGAGCGGGATCTTCGGTCCACCTGACCTCCGTAACTCCCGGTCGGCGATTTTTTCTTGCCCTCATTCGCCGCGCAACCTACTCTGAAAATGGCAAAGGCTCTGTTCCCAGGAACAGAGCCTTTTCTCTTCCCGGCTCAGGCCGGGAGCTTCCGCGCTCTTTGAGACCACTGCGCTGCACTGGACCCCGGATGATCAACTCACAGCCGCGAATGATCAAATCGCGACCGTCACCTGATCATCGACGGCCTCGACCGAAGTGACCGCCTTGCAGTCATCTGTGAGCGACACGACCGCGAACTGATCATTGACGGCCGCGAGCGGGTCAAACTCGGCCCTGACCGAAGTGCCCATCCCTCAATCATCCAGCGCCTTCGCGGCCGCGACCTGATCAAAAAAGGGAGATAGCCTCAAAGACTGTAGCGCTCCGCTGCGATGACTTCCTCGGCGATCGCGCGTCCGATAGCGATCGTGTTGATCGGATCGTGCTTCGCCAGCCGCCGGTAGATCGCCATTTGCGTGCGCAGCATGTCGCCTTCGGCAACCGCTCCGAGCACACGCTCGGCCGCGTTCTCGATCACGCGGAAGGAACGCGCCGCTGTGAGCTGGGCAAGCCCGATCGCGGTTCGGCTGCGGCCGGCGAATTTTTCGGCGCGCAGCAGGGCCGACTCCATAACGAGAATCTCGATCAGGATGTCGGCGAGCGCGCCCATGATCTCCTGCTGATCCTGGAGGTTCGTCGGGTACTTCTGGCTCGCGGCTCCGGAGCAGAAAAGGCCGAGTTTTTTCGCGCTCGCGAGCAGGGACTTCTCCGCGCCAAGCGGGCCGGTGGCTTCTTCGCGCAGCGTGGGGCCGGACATGACTTCGTCCATCACTTTGGCGATCGCCGGCAGCAGCGCGAGGCGGCCCTGCATGGCGCGCTTGAGCAGGAATCCGGTGATGATGAGGCGGTTGATTTCGTTGGTGCCTTCGAAGATGCGGTTGATGCGGGCGTCGCGATAGCCGCGCTCGGCGGGATACTCCTCGACGTAGCCGTAGCCGCCGTGGATCTGGACGGTGTGGTCGACGACGCGCTCAAGCATCTCCGAGCACCAGACCTTCACGATGGAGCACTCGACGGCATAATCCTCGATGCGCTTCTGCACTTCGCTTGCTGGCGCGTCGGCGGGCAGCGTGGAAAGCGCCGCGTCGATGGCGCCGACGACGCGGTAGACAAGAGCTTCTCCGGCGAATATCCCGGCAGCTGCGTCGGCGATTTTTTCCTGGAGCAGGCCAAAGGAGACGATCGGTTTGCCGAAGGCCATGCGCTGCTTGCCATAGCGGATCGCGTTGCGCAGGGAATTGCGCGCGCCGCCGAGTGTGGCTGCGCCTAATTTGTAACGGCCGATGTTCAGAATGTTGAAGGCGATGTGGTGGCCTTTGCCGGCCTCGCCGAGCAGGTTGTCGGCGGGAATGGCGCAGTCGGAGAGAACGAGAGGGCAGGTGGACGAGCCGCGAATCCCGAGCTTGTGCTCTTCGGCGCCGATGGTCAGGCCTGGCGTACCGCGCTCGACGAGAAAGGCGGAGAACTTCTCGCCGTCGATTTTCGCAAAGACGATGAAGAGATCGGCAAATCCCGCGTTCGAGATCCACATCTTCTCACCGTTGAGGATGTACTGCTTGCCGTCGGGTGACAGGCGGGCCTGGGCGCGGATGTTCATCGCGTCGGAGCCGGAGGAGGATTCGGAGAGCGCGTAAGCGGCGATCCATTCACCGCTGGCCAGCTTCGGCAGGTATTTCTCCTTCTGCGCGGGCGTGCCGTACCAGACGACGGGCAGGGTGCCGATGCCGGTGTGCGCGCTGATGCTGACGGAGAAGCTGGCGGAGATAGCGATGCGGTCGGCGATGAGCGCGGAGGTGACCTTGTCGAGGGCGAGTCCGCCGTACTGCTCCGGGATATCCACGGCCATCAGGCCGAGACCGCCGGCTTCGCGGAGCAACTCGCGCGTGACGGAGAAGTCCTTGGCCTCGATTTCGGCGACGCGAGGCAGGATGGACTTTTCGGCGAATTCGGCGGTGGTCCGGGCGATCTCCTGCTGCTCTTCGGTGAGGTCTTCAAGGGTGAAGATGTCGTCGGGCGAGGCGTTGGCGATGAGGAAGGAGCCGCCGGGGATGACGTTCGGGGTCGTAGCTGTGGCCATGGGCCCTCCGCAGGGCAATGGTACGCCGGTTGGACGCAGCGGAAGGGAATCAGGTGGTCCGCTCAGTTGAGGTTCTCGAAAATCCCCGCCGCGCCCATGCCGCCGCCGACGCACATCGTCACCAGGCCGTAGCGGGCTTTTCTGCGCTTCATCTCCTGCACGATGGTAGCGGTGAGTTTGGCGCCGGTGCAGCCGAGGGGGTGGCCGAGGGCGATAGCTCCGCCGTTCACGTTGACTTTGGCCGGATCGAGGCCAAGCTGGCGAATGACGGCGAGCGACTGTGCGGCGAAGGCTTCGTTCAGCTCGATGACGTCGATCTGGTCGAGCGTGAGGCCGGCCAGTTTGAGCGCTTTCGGGACCGCGAAGACGGGACCCATGCCCATTTCTTCCGGATCGCATCCGGCATAGGCGTAGGCGACGAAGCGGGCCAGGGGCGCGACGCCGAGTTGGCTGGCCTGCTCTTCGGACATGACGACGGCGGCAGCGGCCCCGTCGGAGATCTGCGAAGAATTGCCGGCGGTGACGGTGCCTTTCGCATGGAAGACAGGCGGCAGCTTCGCCAACGCGTCCGCAGTCGTGTCGGAGCGTGGGCCTTCGTCGGCGCGGAAGTCGGTGGTGGTCACGCTGGGCCTGGTGTTGCCGTTCACGCTCGAATTCGTCACCGGTACGGTTACGATTTCCTGCTGAAAATTGCCGGCTTCCCGGGCTGCGATGGCTTTGCGATGGCTTTCAAGCGCGAACTGGTCCGCATCTTCGCGGGAGACGTTGTAATGCTTTGCCACGCGCTCGGCGGTGAGGCCCATGGACAAATACGAGCCGGGGTGGTTCTCGACCAGCCAGGGATTCACCGACAGCTTGTTGCCGCCCATGGGCACCATGGACATGGACTCGGCTCCGCCGGCGACGATCACGCTGGCTCCGCCGCCGCGGATGCGCTCAGCGGCGAGCGCGATGGCCTGCAGGCCCGAGGCACAGAAGCGGTTGATGGTCATGGCTGCCGAGTCGACGGGCAGGCCGGCGCGCAGGCTGATGATGCGCGCGAGGTTCATGCCCTGTTCGGCTTCAGGCATGGCGCAGCCGATGATGACGTCATCGATCTGGCGGGCATCGACGGCGGGGACGCGGTCGAGCGCGCCGCGAACCGCAATGGCACCCAGATCGTCGGGGCGGGTGCTGCGCAGGGCTCCTCGGGGAGCTTTGCCGACGGGCGTGCGAACGGCGCTGACGATGACGGCTTCTTTCATGGCTAGTTCCTCAGCGGCTTTCCGGTTTTCAGCGTGTGCGCGATCCGCTCCTGCGTTTTGCGTTCCCCGCACAGCGAGAGGAAATGCTCCAGTTCCAGGCTGAGCAGATGCCCTTCGCTCACCGGAGTGCCGGGCGTGACGTTGCCGCCGCAGAGGACGGTAGCGAGATGGCTCGCGACGGTGGCATCGTGGTCGGAAGCGTATCCGCCTTCGCGCATCGTGTAGACGCCGAGCTTGAGGGTCGCGAGCACAGCGTCTCCAGGCGCGGGCAGGTCCGTGACAGGCGGCGGAGGCTGATAGCCGCTCTCAGCGAGCGCGAGGGAGTCCGCTTTGGCATCGTGCAGCAGACGGTCGCGATTCATGGTGATGGGATCCGAGGGCCGCAGCATATGGAGCCCTTCGGCTTCGTACGCTGAGGTGGAAACCCTGGCCAGCGCCATGTTCTCGAAGATGGTGCGCATCGCGTTGTGCAGTTCGACGGAGTCGCTGCGCGATCCGGGAGGCGCCGCCGCGGTAGCGAGTTCAACGGCGCGCAGGGTCATCTCTTTGCAACCGCCGCCCGCGGGGATGAGACCAACGCCGGTTTCCACAAGGCCCATGTAAAGTTCGAGGTGCGGATGGCGTTTGGCGCCGTGCAGCGCAACTTCCGCGCCGCCGCCGAGGGTCAGGCCGAAGGGCGCGACGACGACCGGCCGCGGGCAGAACTTGATGGCCTGCGTCATCTCCTGGAAGGCGCGGATGTACATCTCGATCTCGTCCCATTCTTCGTCCTGCGCGGCAAGGAGAAGCTGCACGAGATTCGCGCCGGCGGAGAAGTTGGTAGCGTCGTTGGTCACGACGAAGCCGCGGAAGTTACGGACAGCGTCGCTGTCGGGGCGCAGATTCTGACGCATGAAGTTCACGATGTCGCCGCCGAGGGCATTCATCTTGGTGTGAAACTCGATGCATGCGATGCCGTCGCCGATGTCGATGAGTGACGCGCCGGGATTTTCTGTGACGATTCCGCCGGAGCGCTTAGCGCGGGTGAGGGTGATGACGGCGGACGGCCCTTCGACTGGCTTGTACGTGCCGGATTGCGGATCGAAGTACTCCGCGCCGTTGTTGCGGTACCAGCTGCCGGATCCAGCGCTCAGCAGCTTTTCGAGCGCGGCAGGTGTTTCATGGCCGGCGCCGGGCAGGCGCGCGAGGGTGTCCTGCACGCCGGCGGCGTCCCACATCTGAAAAGGTCCGAGTTCCCAGTTGAAGCCGGTGCGCATGGCGCGATCGATGTCGGCGATGCTGTCGCTGATTTCGCCGACGCGATGCGCCGCGTAGAGCCACAGGTCGGGCAGGATTTTCCAGTAGAACGCGGCGGCCTTGTCCTTCTCGGGATTCCCGCTGAGCAGCGCGCGGATGCGCTCCGGGAGATTCTCGATGGGCTTGGCCATATCGAGCGCCGGGATGCGCGGCTTCTGCGCGGGCCGGTATTCGAGGGTGGCGGGATCGAGCACGAGTCGCTCTTCTCCCTGCGCGCCCTTTTGCTTTTTATAGAAGCCCTGGCCGGTCTTGTCGCCGAACCACTTGCGCTCGAGCATCTGGTCGAGGAATTGCGGCAGCTCGAGGTCGGAGCGCTCGTCGCGGGTGTTCTGGGCGAAGTTGCGCACCACGCTGCCGAGGACGTCGAGGCCGACCATGTCGCCGAGGCGGAAGGTGCCAGTCTTCGGCCAGCCGAGCGGCTTCCCGGTGAGCGCGTCGACTTCTTCAATCGTGAGCCCCTGCTGCTGCATCACGCGGATGGTGTTCAGCATCGAGAACGCGCCAATGCGGTTGGCGATGAAGTTGGGGCGATCGTTGGCGGGGACGACGGACTTGCCGAGGTGAATTTCAGCGAACTGGGTGACGGCAGCGATGGCGGCGGGATCGGTTTCCGGAGTGGCGATGATCTCCAGCAACTGCATGTACCGCGGCGGATTGAAGAAGTGCGTGCCGAACCAGCGCCGGCGCACGTCCGCGGGCAGCGATTCGGCGATGGCACCGACGGGAAGGCCGCTCGTGTTGGTGGTGAGTATGGCGTCCGGGCGGAGATGCGGGACCACGCGCGCGAGCAGGCTGCGCTTGATCTCGAGGTTCTCGGCGACGGCTTCGATGATCCAGTCGCAGTCTTTCAGGCGCGGCAGGTCGTCGTCGAAGTTGCCGGTGTCGATGCGCTTCAGGAAATTGGCGGAGGCGAGCGCGGCGGGTTTCGACTTCTTCAGCGCTTCGAGGGCTTTCCGCGTGAGCAGATTCGGATCGCCGGGCTGCGCCATGTCCAGCAGCAGAACGCGTAGGCCGGCATTTGCGATGTGGGCGGCGATGCGCGATCCCATGGTGCCGGCGCCGAGCACGGCGATGCGGCGGATGGCGTAGGTTCCGCGGCTGGTGGCGGGGGCAGCGGCTTCAGGAACGACGGCGGCTTGCATACGAGGGACTCTCCCGGGCGTTTCTCAAAAGCCAACCCACCAAACTACCCGATTTGCGGCGGCTCTGTCCGGTGCGGTCGCGCACCGGCACAGATTGGAAGCGGCATTGCGGGTTTGCGCCGCCTCAGTGCACCTGACCCGCAGCGTTCTCGAGCACCACGCTGGAGAGGACCGCGGTGTCGGAGGTGGTGGGCAGGTGCGAGCAGAATCCAATGCCGACGTAGAAGGGAGCATCGAGGTGAAGCTGGAGGGGAGGCCCGAACTGGTGCATCGGCTCGCCTTCGAGGCTCACGAGAAGCGCGAAGGAGTCACCATGCTTCTCGACACCGATGCGCTTCGCCATGACGGGAACGAGGGTGTCAGGGGTGGCGCCTCCGGGCCGCCCCCGGCCGCCGATGCGGAATTCCATGTCGCGGACGCGGGCGCTCTTCTCCGGCCGCTGCGCCAGCTGAATCATGCCGGCGCCGTGCAGCCCGACGAGGGCTTCCCTGGCATCGTCGTCCAGATTCTGACGGATGATGAGCACGGCTTTGCGGTCGCCGTAGCCGTTTGGGTCGGGGAAGGAGACGTCGGCGGCGAGCGAAACGTCGCCGGACATTTTCTTCCAGAGGAAGCGGAACTCGTCGCGCGTGTACCAGATGTTGTAACCGGCGGAGTGAATGGTGTACCGGCCGCTGGATGCGTCGAAGCCGGCGCTGCCGAGGACGAGAGCGCTGCCGACATCCGACTGGCCGTCGAAGATGCCGATCGGCTCAGCGAAGGTACGGCTGGGGCGGTGAAAGTCCGGCGGTGGAGCGACCTGCTTGTGGGTGGCCGAGCCGGGTTGCGCCCAGTCGAGAACCTGCGGCGGAGATGCAGTCGACTGGCCGCGGCAGATGGTGACGGCGGTCGATAACAGCGCGATGACAACGGCGCAACGCGGTGGAACGCTCATCGGAACATCCTACGCGCGCTCCTGTAGGCTCAGGCTATGAGCAAGATGCGCAGGGCCTTGCGCGGCGTGTGCCTCATCGTCTTCATGGCTGTGACCTCGGCAGGGGCGCAGCAGGATCAAGCGCGTTATGCGGCGCCCGCGAATGGCCGCCCACTCTGCACGCTGAAGATTCATGTGACGGGTTTTCGCAATGCCAAAGGCAAGGCCGGCGGGACCATCTTTGCATCCCCGGACGGCTGGCCGGAGAAGACCAGCAATGCCGTCGTGCATGGCGGATTCACCATAGAAAACGGCCAGGCGACCGAGACCTTCCGGCTTCCGGCAGGGAAGTACGCGGTCGCCGTCATCCACGACGAGAACGGCAACCATAAGCTGGACCGGAACTTCCTGGGAATCCCAAAGGAAGGGTTCGGGTTCGCCAATAATCCGCGAGTGTTGATGAGCCCGCCGTCATTTCAGGCTGCGTCGACCCAGGTAAGCTGCCCGGAGACACACCTCGAGATTCGGCTCATTTACAAATGAGCACGAATCTCGCACTGCGAAAGGGTTAGGCGGTCGGGGCGCCCGGCTCAGCCGCCGGCGGAGGCGCTGCCGGTTCTCCTGCTTGCTTGCCGGTGGGATTCACGAGGTCGCGCAGTTCCTTGCTGGGCTTGAAGTAAGGGACCTTCTTTGCAGGGACTTCCACGCGTGTGCCGGTTTTGGGATTGCGTCCGATGCGGGGTTTGCGCTGGCGAATACGGAAGCTGCCAAAGCCGCGAATCTCGA
>Ga0207664_10003559_pt1 | contig 10407 bp, 6 predicted proteins | sample LARL83metaG_FD_184349 | JGI IMG/M metagenome (GOLD analysis project Ga0207664, IMG submission 184349) | Corn, switchgrass and miscanthus rhizosphere microbial communities from Kellogg Biological Station, Michigan, USA - LAR L8-3 metaG... | ecosystem: Host-associated > Plants > Roots >...
CGTCCGCCCCGGCCCGCGCCTCCAACTCTGACTGCCTCATGTGAGGCACTATACTGCACTCTTGCGAGACACCAGAGGCAGGAGAAGCCCATGACACCTGATGACCAGCCGGCCGTACCCGCTGGCCTGCACCAGGAAACAGCGCTCATCTGCGCCGGACGCCCTGACCACGCGGCCGGGGGCCCGCTCAACGTTCCCGTGGTACTGGCGTCTAACTTCCATGCCGTCCCCATGGCCGCGCCAGGCACCGGGGAAGACGGCCGCGCCTACTCACGCACCGACGCCACGCCCACCTGGGAGGCACTGGAAACGGCTGTAGGCCAGGTGGAGGGCGGTCACGCCGTCGCCTTCGCCTCCGGCATGGCCGCGATCGCGGCGGTGCTCGACCTCGTGCCGGCCGGCGGCCGCATCGTCGCCCCGGCGGACTGCTACTTCGGGGTCGGCGAGCTTCTCGCCGACGCCAGGCAGCAGGGGCGCTTGGCCGTCGACCGCGTCGACCTGACCGACACCGCCAGCGTCCAGGCCGCCGTCGCCGGCGCGGACCTGCTCTGGCTGGAGACTCCCTCCAACCCGCTGATGGACATCGCCGACCTGCCCGCCCTGTGCGCCGCTGGCCGACGCGCCGGGGCCATCGTCGGCGTCGACAACACGTTCGCGACGCCCCTGCTGCAGCGACCCCTGGCGCTCGGCGCGGACGTGGTCGTGCACAGCGCCACCAAGTTCATCGGCGGCCACTCCGACCTGCTGTCCGGCATCGCCATCGCCCGTGAGGACCTCGCCGGGCGCCTGCGCCACCGGCGCGGCATGTCCGGCGCGACCCCCGGAGCCCTGGAGGCCTTCCTGGCGCTGCGCGGCCTGCGCACCCTGGCCTTGCGACTCGATCGCGGCCAGGCCAACGCCGGCGAGCTCGCCCGCCGCCTCGACGCGCACCCGGCCGTCAGCCGCGTGCGCTATCCCGGCCTTCCCGGCGACCCTGGGCACCGTATCGCCGCCGCGCAGATGGCCGGCTTCGGGGCCGTACTTGCCTTCGAGGTCGCCGACGCCCCGACCGCCGACCGCCTCTGCGACGCCGTGCGCATCATCGTCCACGCCACCAGCCTGGGCGGCGTCGAGAGCACCATCGAGCGGCGCAGCAAGCTCGCCGGACAAGAACACGTGCCCGCGGGACTCCTGCGGCTGAGCGTCGGCTGCGAGCACATCGACGACCTCTGGCACGACCTGGACTCTGCGCTCGAGCACGCGTCACGGCCATAGCCGCTGGTGTTAGGGTCAGCGCATGAGTTTCGACCCCGGTTCTGACCTGGATCCGTCACAAATTCAGGACCGGCGGGGCGTGAGCGGCCGCACGGTCGCGCTGGGCGGAGGCGGCCTGGGCATCATCGGCGTGATCCTGGGGCTGGTCTTCACCCTGGCCGGCGGCGGCAGCGCGACCGATGTGCTCAACCAGCTGAGCGGCCTCAACGGCCAGCAGGTCGGCGACCAGGGCAGCTCGGGCACGGTGGCCAGCGAGTGCCATACCGGAGCGGATGCCCAGCGGACCGAGGACTGCCGGATCGTCGGCTACGTGAACAGCATCCAGTCCTACTGGTCGAAGACGCTCCAGGGATACACGGTGGTGCCGACGGTCTTCTTCAGCGGCCAGACCGACACCGGATGCGGGCCGGCGTCGACCGATGTGGGCCCGTTCTACTGCCCGGCCGACAAGAACGTCTACATCGACCTGGGGTTCTTCTCCGAGCTCAAGACCAAGTTCGGGGCCAGGGGCGGATCGTTCGCCCAGGGTTACGTTCTCGCGCACGAGTACGGGCACCACGTGCAGGACCTGCTGGGAGTCCTCAACACGGGCAGCGGCGCCCAGGGTGCCCAGGGCCAGAGCGTCCGCACCGAGCTGCAAGCCGACTGCTACGCCGGAGTATGGGCCGCCCACGCCGTGGACACCGGCTTCCTGACCAAGGTCAGCCAGGAGAATATCGCGGATGCGCTCGATGCCGCCGCGGCAGTCGGGGACGACAGGATCCAGAAGGAGTTCCAGGGCTCATCGAACCCGGAGACCTGGACGCATGGCTCATCGGCGGAGCGCCAGCGCTGGTTCACGACCGGCTACCAGAGCGGCAACCCGAACAAGTGCGACACCTTCCACGGTTCCCTGTAACCCGATCGCCCCGGCGGTAACCGGATTCTCTACCGCGGTGATACGCCTGATCGCTTCGTAGCCGCGCCGCTTTCACCTGAGCTGTTAGCGTGGGGATATCTAGCCAGGGGGGCCATGACATGGGCGCTGGCGGTCATGAGGGCAGCGGGCTCGCGCGGGGCGTGGTCGGGCCGGCCCGGGTGATCGCGTTCGGCGCGAGCAATGTGGCCCCGGCGAGTTCGGTCGTCGCTGGGCTGGTCATCGTCGTGTCGTACGCCGGGTTCGCGTCTCCGCTGGTCGTGCTCGTCGCGTTCGCCGCGTCCATGTGCTGCGCGAGCAGCATCGCGGAGTTCGCCCGGCGGCTGCCGTCGGCTGGCTCGCTGTACACCTACGGCAGCCGCGGGCTGGGCCGGACCGGCGGCTTCCTTACCGGCTGGATGATGATCTTCGCCTATGTGCTGTATGTGCCCGCAGGCATCGCGCTAACCAGCGCGTACATGTCGCAGCTTGTGGCAGGCACCTTTCATGTCGACGTCAGCGCGCGGGCGCTGTTCGTGGTCATCGTGGGAGCGGTGGCCCTGGTCGCATACGCGGGCATCAAAACGTCGTCCTCGGTAGATCTGGTTCTGGTCGCGGGGGAAGTCGCCGTCATTGCCGCGCTTGCCATCACGATCCTGGTCAGCGTCGGGCCAGCGGATTACTCGGCGGCGGTCCTCTCGCCTGCCGCCTCCCCGAACGGCCAGCTCACGGATATCACGAATGCCATGATTTACGGCATCACCGCATTCGCCGGCTTCGAGGCGGCCACCGCGCTCGGCGAGGAGGCGAGAAACACCCGCCGCTCCGTCCCCGCGAGCACGATCGGCGTTGTCATCGCGACGGGCGTTTTCTACCTGCTCGTCGTGCTCGCTGAGATGTTCGGCGTGGGGCGGCAGGGCATTTCCGGCTTCGTCCGGCAGGGTAATCCGCTGGGTTATCTGACCAGCCGGTACTGGTCGCCATCGGCGGTCTGGGTCGTCGAGCTCGTGGTCGTGCTGGCCGGTCTCGGTTTCGTGATCGCGACGTTCAACGTGGCCATCCGGATCCTGTTCGCGATGGGACGCGAGCAGGTGCTTCCGAGGGCGCTCGCCCGGTTGTCCCGCCGCCGTACCCCGGTCATCTCGATTGCCTGCGTCGCTGTGTTCGCCCTCGTTCTGGGGCTGCCGTTGACCTATCGCTACGGCGGGGCGCGCACATTCAGCTACATCGCCGGAGCAGGAGGGCTCTCCGTCGTACTGGTCTACCTGGCGGTGAACATCGCGGTCATCCGTGCGTTCCGGACCGAATTCCGCGACGAGTTCAGCCTGTGGCGGCATCTGATCGTTCCGGCCGCGGCCATCGTATTGTTCCTGTTTCCCCTGTGGGGGATCCTTCATCCGCGTGCTCGCCAGGCGGCGGACCTGCTGCATTTCACCGCGCTCGGCTGGCTCTGCATCGGGTTCATCGTCGCTGCCGCCCTCCGGGCTCGGCGTCCCTCGAGCTTCGAGGCCCTGGGCAGGGTATTCATGCCAGCCGATGAGGCACAATAAAGGCTATGAGTCAGGGGGCCAACACGACACGTTTCGGAGCATGGGCAACGGTGGGATGCGTCAGCCGAACGACTGGTCACCGGGAGTAGGCCGACCGGTTTACGGCCTTTCGACTCCGGAGTCCGGCCGTCCCCCCACGCGCCCAGGGACCGTCCACCGTCCGTTGCTGATCGAACGGCTGGCGCGGGCAGGTCCACCGATCGTCTCGGTGGTGGCGCCGTCCGGCTTCGGGAAGACCACCTTGCTCTCGCAGTGGGCCAAGCATGACCGCATAGCCTTCGCCTGGGTGCCGGTGGAGGAGACCGACAACGACCCGAAGGTCTTGCTCAGCCGCATCGCGCACGCGCTCGACGCGGTAGAGCCGATCGACCGGCAGGTGTACGACGCGCTGACTTCGCCGGGAAGCTCGATCGCCGGTTCGGTCGTCCCCAGGCTCGGATCGGCCCTGTCGTCGAGGACCTCACCGGTCGTGCTCGTCCTGGACGACGTGCACCTGCTCCGCGACTCCGAATGCCGGGCCGCGCTGTCAACACTGGCCGATCATGTACCACGCGGCTCACGGCTGGTGCTCTCCGGCCAGGTCGAACCTCCGCTGCGGATCGCCCGGCTGCGCGCCGAGGGGCGGGTCCTCGAGATCGGCCCAGGCGATCTGTCGCTCACGCGCGAACAGGCATCATGGCTGCTGCGCGACGCCGGCGTCGTGCTCGAGGAGCAGGAGGCAGCCGAACTGTACCGGCGGACCGAGGGGTGGCCCGTAGGCCTGTACCTGGCGGCGCTGTATCTCAGGGAGGGGGCACCCTTCGGCCGGGTAGCGGCGTCGTTCGGCGGTGACGACCTGCTCGTGAGCGAGTACGTGGAATCCGAGTTCCTGTCGCGGATCTCACCGCGGCAGCGGGCGTTCCTGACCCGGACGGCGGTGCTTGAGCGCATGTGCGGACCGCTGTGCGACGCGGTGCTCGAGCTGTCCGGGTCGGCCGAGGCCCTGGCCGATCTCGCCCGGTCGAACCTGCTGCTGGTGCCGCTGGACCGGCGGGGGAAGTGGTACCGGTACCACAACCTGTTCCGCGACATGCTCCTGGCCGAACTGGACCGGGTGGAACCCGGGTTGGTCCCGGTACTGCGCCGCCGGGCCGCCGCCTGGTGCGCACGGAACGACTTGCCCGAGCCGGCCCTGGAGTACTCCATCGTCGCCGGGGACGTCGAGACGGTCGCTGACCTGGTGGGGAGTCTTGTCCTGCCGACCTACCAGCAAGGCCGGGTCAGCACCGTCCAGCGGTGGTTCCGGTGGCTGCAAGAACGGGGCGGGATAGGAAAGCACCCGAGGGCGGCCGCGCTGGCGTCAGTCGTTTCCGCGGTGGCGGGACGGCCGGCTGAGGCAGAGCGGTGGGCCGAGGTCGTCGATCAATGGCAATTCGGCGGCGCGGCGCGGCCCGATGATCCTCCGGCCGAGGCGTGGGCTGCCCTGGCCCGGGCCCTGCTGTGCCGGGGCGGGATCAAGCAGATGCGCGCCGACGCAGACGAGGCCGTGCGGAGGTTCACCGCCGAAGGCATCATGGCGCCCATCGCCGCACTGTGCCAGGGGCTCGCCCGGATACTGGCCGGTGACCTTGATGGCGGCGACCTGTCCTTCGCCGATGCGGTCATCGTCGCGACCGAGGCCGACGCGCCTGAGGGTCTGGCCGAAGCGCTGAGCGAGCGGGCACTGGTGGCGATGCCGCGCCACGAATGGGGCCGCGCCGAAAGCCTCGCCGACCGTGCGCTCAGCGCGTTGCGTCAGGCCGGGATCGAGAATAGCTACGCGACGACCCTCGTGTGCGCGGTGGCGGCCCGCGTGGCCCTGCACCATGGCGACATCCAGACGGCGCGTCAGCATCTGATAAGCGCTCAGCGCACGCGGTCCTTGCTGACCTATGCGATGCCTCACATGGCCGTTCAGGCCCGGATCGAGCTCATCCGCGTCCATCTGGCCCTCGGCGACCTAGCCGGTGCCAGGACGCTCATGCAGGAGGTAAATGAGCTGCTCAGGCATCGGCCTGGCCTTGGCGGCCTGGTCGGCGAGGCCCAGGCGCTGCGGGACCGGCTGGCGAGTGAGAGCGGTTCCAGCGTTCCCGGGGCATCGTCGCTGACCGCTGCCGAACTGCGCCTGCTGCCGATGCTCTCCACGCACCTGTCGTTCGCGGAGATCGGCGCGGAGATGTCCCTCTCCCGGCACACCATCAGTTCACAGGCGATGTCGATCTACCGGAAGCTTGGGGCCGGCTCACGGAGCCAGGCCGTCAGGCGGTCCCGCGAGCTGGGACTGCTTGAGGGTGACGCCTCTTTCATGTGATCTGCGCGATGAAGCTCACCCGGATACGAGATGGGATAGTGCCTGACGGCGGGTATGCCATGGGTTCCAGGCTCGGGAGCATAGCTATGGCACGTTCGGTGCGTGACTCACGGTTGGCCGTGCCGCGGCTTCCGCCGCGGCATGTCTCCCGCCCTCGCCTGCTCGCTGCGCTTGACGATGCCGCGAACTCGCCGCTTACCCTGCTGTCGGCTGGTCCTGGGGCCGGCAAAACCGTGCTGCTCACCGACTGGGTCCGGCGTGGTGAGGGCAGGGTGGCCTGGCTGAACCCGACGGCTGCGGACGCTGAGCCACGTCGGTTCTGGCACCTGCTGGTGTCCGCGGTGAGCGGATGCGACGGCGCGCGGCGCGGCCTCCCGGTCGCGCTGCCAGGGAACGCGGCCATTGACCTGATCCAAGCCCTGTTCAGTACCGCACCCGAGCCGGCGGCCCCGCTCGTGGTGATCATCGACGACGCGCACGTGCTCACCCACCCCGAGATACTGGCGGGCCTGGACAGCCTCATACGCGGCAGGCAGCCGGGGCTGCGGCTGGTACTGGCCGCACGCAGTGACCCGCTGCTGCCGCTGCACCGGTACCGGCTGGCCGGGCACATGCGCGAGTTGCGCGCGGCGGACCTGGCCATGACGCCGACGGAGATCAGGGAAATGCTCGCGCTCCACGGCGTCAGGCTGGAAGAACGTGATACCGGAATCCTCGCGGCGCGGACCGAGGGATGGGCGACCGGGGTGCGGCTGTCCGCCATGCGGATGGAGGGCGCCGAGTACCCGGCCGACTTCGTCTCCGAACTCGCGCTTGACCCGGGAAGCGTTGGCGAGTACCTGGTGGAAGAGGTGCTCCGCCAGCAGCCGGAAGCCCAGCGCCGGCTGCTGGTCGAGACGAGCTTCCTGGACGAGGTGACGGGACCGCTGGCCGACGCGGTCACTGGCATGACCGGGTGCGCGGAAATGCTCGCGGACCTCGCGCGCGGCAACTCGTTCGTCATCCCCCTCGACGCCGCTCTGACGCGTTTCCGGTATCACCAGCTATTCGCGGAGATCCTCCGCTACCTGCTGCGACGGCGCGGGTGCCAAGACTTGGACCGGCTGCGAAGGCGCGCGGCCGCCTGGTACGAAGGCCACGGCGACCTGGGGAACGCGGTCTCCTGGGCCGTCCGGCTCGGTGACCGGCCGCAGGTAGCCAGGCTCCTGGCGCGAGGCGGATTCGCGTATACCTTCGTGCACCGGCAGGACCTGTCCGATCTGGGCCTGCGCGACTTGCTGCCGCTGCGCCTGCCCGAGGGCGCGGGCCCGGCCGAGGCGGCCGTGTTCGCGGTGGCCAGCGCCGTGATCAAGACGGTGTTCGCCGACGCCGACTCGGCGGCCTTCGAGCTCGATTGCCTGCGAACCGCCAGACGTGCCGGGGCTCTGGCCGATGCGGACCTGCTCGTCACCTCTGACCTGCTGGAAATGGTTCTCGGGCAGAAGGCCAATGATCTGCGCGCGGTCGATACTGCCGCGCATCGCATCCTCGGCCGGAGCGGCGGCGCACCGGTACCTGTCATGCCAGGGCTGCGGGCGGCCGTGCTGCTGGCGCAGGCGAGCACTCACTTGTGGCACGGCAGGCACGAGGACATCGGCTCACTGCTGGGCGAGGCGCTGGCGGCGGCGAGGCACGACGGGCTTCCCGGCCTCGAACTCGAGACGCTCGGCATGATGGCGTTCGTCGAGACCTACTGGTGGCGGATGAACCGCGCGGACGCCGCGGCACAGCAAGCTCAGGTCCTCAGCAGGCAGAAGTGCCTAGCCACACCGGTGGTGCTGGAACTCGCGGCCGCACTGCGCTCGTTGATGGCCGGTGACGTCGACGGCTGGACCCGGACGTTGCCACGGATCCTGCCGCCCGACGTGGTCGGCTCAGACCCGGGTCTCGCGGTGGCTCTCGTGGTCGGGCAGGCCAGTGTCCTGCTGGCCTGCGGGCAGGTGAACACGGCCCGTGTCATACTGCACGAGGCCGGCCGCAATATTCCTCCGGTTCTTGCCGTTCGGCGTGACGTCATGCTGGCGGACATCGAAATCTTGCTGGGGCGGCCGCACGCGGCACTCCAGCTGCTGCGCGGCTACCAGACCGGCGACTTCGCTGCCCTGGCCGCAGTGCCATCCGCGCGGGCCCACCTAGCGCTGAAGGACCTGCACAGCGCGCACGACTGCGTCCGGATCGTGCTGGCCGCCCCCAGCCCGCAGGCGACCCGCTTCACGCTCGTGGACGCGCTGCTCTACGGTGCGCGGATCGCCCAGCTGAGCGGGGATCCCGGACGCGCCCTGGAGATGGTCATCCAGGCAACGGAGGTCGCGCGGAAGGAGATCATCCTGCCCTTCGTGCGACTGCGGGACGTCTTCACCAGCCTGCTGGCCCGGCACCCTGCCGTCGCGGCCCGGTGGCCCGTGCCCCGCACGGATCCCTCGCCGGACCCGGCCATGAAGCCGGCCCTCGTGCCTCCCGGTGACCTGCCGGATCCTCTCACCCTGCGTGAGCTGAACATCCTGCGGTTCCTTGACACCAGCATGTCGACCACGGAGATCGCCGATGAGCTGTGCCTGTCGGTGAACACGGTCAAGACGCACCTGGCCGCCATTTACCGCAAGCTACCCGCCAGCCGCCGCCGCGATGCGGTGCTGCGCGCCCGCCAGCTCAAGCTGATGTGAGCACACGTTCCACGGTTCCCCGTGACCGTCACGCCTGGGACGCCATCCCGGGCAGGTAGATCCACGCCCGGCCCCGGGTCTGCTTGACCTGGAACCCGACTCGCCGGAAGGCGTCCGGGCTGACCAGGCTGGGGCACCGGCAGACCATGCTGCGGTACACGTCCTCGGAGACCATGAGCGCCAGCTCGGCGCCGGATCCGGCCAGGGCCTTCCGCAGCGGCCTCGCCTCCAGCATGCGGAACAGCAGGTTGATGTCGCTGCCGACGAACCCGTGTCCGTCGTGCTCGACCGGCCCGATGTGGGCCGCCGCGCGCAGCTGGATTCCCGCGGCCTGGCAGGAGACATGATTGTGCCGGCGGATGAGGCCGCGGAGCCGCTCGGGCAGCGGGTCGATGATGCCCTTGCTGGCGACGTCGGGCGGCACGACGATCAGGGCGCCGTCGCCACGGTCTTCGTGGAAGCACCTGGCCCACGGGATGCCGGATCCGTCGAACGCCCGCTCCAGCAGCTCGTAGAGCTCCTCGTGCAGGTACAGGCGGATATCGTCGTCGCGGTAGGGCTCGGTGAATCCGGCGATGTCGACCGCGACCACGGTGCATAGCTGGCCGTCGGCGGGCGGGGCGGCCGCCTTGATGACCGGGCGGCTCACCGTATATCCGCAGCTGAATCCTCCGTGCCGTCCTGGCCGGAGCCAATGGCGTTATTCACGCTGCGCCTCCTTCCCCTGCGGGAAAGGGAAGTCCGCCCCTAGCCTTGAGGATCTGCAGAACCGGTGCGGTCTTCCGGCTTTCAGGCTGTGGCATTCTCCGCCGGTAAAGGCTGCCGTCCGGCCCCGTGCAGCAACCTTAACGACCCTGCACGAGCAGATGCAAGTGCATTTGCAAACTCCAGAATACTGAACCGCTGGTCAATACAACTGTGATCACAGGCGGTGTTCACCTGAGACCGAAGTTGCCTGCTGTGGCTTGAGTGCAGCATCACCATTCCGAACGGGTGGCATTCACGTGGCACTAAGGCCCGTGATCTTGTTAGCGAGCCCATCGGGAGCTGGCTCCAATTTATCCAGCGCAGGTCAGGCGAGTCTATCTACGTGCCCGCTGGCGGTAATTCACCCGGGACTCCGGAGGCGTAGCTATCTGCGAGCGAAGGCCAGCGGTCCGCAGCCCGCTCCGGCCAGCCCGGCCACATCTCGTCCGCTCAGGAACTCACAGCCAGGGTTCCTCGTTCTCAGGAAAGCTGGACTCGTTCCGGACACGGCGGAAGGCGGTGGCGGGTACAGGCGACCTATCGCGGCGGAGATCTCCCACCGCCCGGCGGCTGAGCACCGGGCGCGCGGCAGGGCAGGCACCTGCCCAAACACAGAAAAAGGCCTGGGCTCGGAGCGGGGCCTGGCCACCCCGAGCCCAGACGGAAAGGGCGAGAAGTCTCGACCCCTTCGAAGACGATCATGCCGTGCGATTCTTAAGCAACGCTAGGACGCAGCTGTGAACCCGCCGATCTAGCGAAATTTCTCGTCGCCGCCGCCGCTCGGCGCTCAGCAGGCGCTCGGCGCGCGGTAGCCGGCCGGCGACGTTACGCGCTGGCCGGCGGCTGGTCCGTGGCCAGCGGCCCGCCAGGCGGCCACGAGGCGAACTGCTCGGGCAGCTGGCCGGACAGCTCACCCGGATTCCAGCCGAC
>Ga0207664_10003560_pt1 | contig 10405 bp, 13 predicted proteins | sample LARL83metaG_FD_184349 | JGI IMG/M metagenome (GOLD analysis project Ga0207664, IMG submission 184349) | Corn, switchgrass and miscanthus rhizosphere microbial communities from Kellogg Biological Station, Michigan, USA - LAR L8-3 metaG... | ecosystem: Host-associated > Plants > Roots >...
CACCACAGCCAGCTTTTGACGTTGAAGCGGCGGGGGTCCCCCCTGGTCTGCCCGGGCGCCGGCGTGGCGGCCATGCCGGTTGGGCTGGTGTCTGTGGTCATGGGGTGCCCCCATCGGTTTTCGCTTGGTATTCAGTTCTGGAATTCAGTTTCTGGAATTCAGCCGACGGCGGGCGGGTGTGGGCGGTATACGGTCCGGATGGAGAGCGCGTGGAGATCCGGGCGGAGATCGCGTGGAGATGCGGTGCTCAGCTGCTGGGCCCGGCCGCCACCGGGCCCGGTTGCTGCACTCCAGCATCAGCGATGGTGACGCGGTAATGCGCACGGGCTTTGACGCCGGTCGTGGGGGAGGGCCGCGATGCCGTGGAACCGGGTGCTGGCGGCCGGTGGTGTGGCGGGGCTGGCCGTCTTGGCGGGGCGGTATGCCGCAGGGCTGGCGTGCGCCGGTCGGTCGTGGCCGGTCCAGGTGGAGCGCGGCTGAGCGGCCTCGGCGAGGTCGACGGGTTGTCGATCTTGCCGCTGGTGGAACGGCTCACCTCCGGCGGCAGCGGCCTGGCCGGTGAGCCCGGGGTGTCCTACCTGGTCCGTGCGGGCGGCATGCCATGAGCAGACACCGTCCTGGCTGCGGTCACGCTGCGATCCGGCTGCGGCCGGCCGCCAGCCCGCGGCCGCCGAGGAACCTGCCGGCCGGGTCCGCCACATCTGTGATCTCCCGCCGCGCCCCCGCGGTCAGACGCAGGCGAAGCTACCCTTCGCCACCACACAGCCCGAAGGCACCGGCTCCCCGAGCGGGCGCGTGCCGCCATCGAACGCCGCCGAGCCAGTTAGCGGCCGCCGATGCTCTTTAACCCGGCTGGTTGACACTGCATTTTGCTGAGTTCTGGATTCATTAGCGACGTGGCGGCGTGGCGCGACCGCAAGCAGCCCGGCAAGCAGGCTTGCGCCCGCCGCCTACGAGATCATCACGGCTGAGGATGCACAGAACTCGTGGATCTGCGTGCCCGTTCGGCCCACGCACTCAATGGGTAATCAGCACGCATACTCGGCGATAGGCGTGTCTGCCAGAGTGAGGGCCCCGCCACCGCGTTCACACTACGTAGCCAGGCACCTGGGCTCGCCAGACTCTAGCCAGAGGGAGCCGGTCCGCTGACTGGAAGCCCGGGAGGGGGAGCAGCAGAGCTCGAGGCACGTCACGACGGCAGTCCGTATATATGGGTCACAGCACCTGCCCGCTGCCGACGCCCGCCGGCGCCATGCAAGCGGGTATCACCAGACTGGCCATGCTTGTGCTCTTGATCGTTGTGGCCAAAGCGTCAGGTACGACAAGGCGATTCTCATTGGCAATGGGCACACCTGGTGCGCTGCGGCGACTGGCGCGCTGCTGAGCTGACCGCGCCCCGGCCGGGCGGGTGCATCCGTTTGAGGTGGCTGGCAGCGCCGCGGGTACCGCGGCCATTACAGTTGATCTTGGTGCAGATAGCCCCAGCGCAGCGAGGAGGCCGGGATGGCACAGAAGATAACCGTCGAACTCCAAGATGATCTTGATGGTGGCCCGGCAGATACGACGGTGCGGTTCGGGGTGGATGGCGACGAGTATGAGCTCGATCTGAGCACCAAGAACGCCGCGGCGTTCCGCGGCAAGCTCGCACCGTTCATCGATCACGCCCGCCGGGCGGCCCGGGGACAGCGCCGCCGGCCGGGGCGGACTGCATCCAGCCGGGAGCGCAGCGGCGATATCCGGGCGTGGGCGCAAGACCAGGGCATCGCGGTCAGCGCCCGTGGGCGCATCCCCGCCAGCGTCGTTGAGCAGTACCAAGCTGCTACCAAAGGACGCTGACACACGCCCCTGATCACATCCCAGCCTGCTCCGCCCCAGATCATCCTGGTGATGGCTCCTCGGACCGCCGCACCTCCCGCAGGGCGATGCCGAGGTTGTTCAGCGCCCTCCCCTCGCCGTGGCGGTCGCCGCTCTCGCGGTAGGCGGCGGCGGCGTCCTGGCAGGCGGTGATGGCCTCCTCAAACCGCCGCACCTCTAGCAGGGCGGCGCCGGGGCTGTTCACGCCCCACCCTCGTGGTGGCGGTGCCCTTATGTCCGAGCGGATCATGGACGGTTTGGCGGCCGCCCGCGGCCGGCAGTTGAGCAGCCTAACTAGTGGCTCAGCGTAGGTGACTGTGGCCGGAAGTCTGTCGGCGTTGGCTCTTGGGATGGCGCTCTCGCGCCCGGGTTGCCGTCTCGTATCAATTCTGGACGTCGGCCCCATTGGCCCGCAGGCGCAGCGGGCGGCGGCGGGATCGATATCGGGACGCATGGGGGCCACGGATCCGGAGGCAGACGGGCTATCCGGGCCCCGCATGTTTGAACCGGACTCGTAGGGTACGCGTTTGATCAAGTAGCTGGCCCCGCAGACAGGAACGACAGCATATGGCCGTCTCTGAGCGCGCGATCGGCAATGCCCTCGCCTGGCCGACGCCTCTGGCCTGCCTCTACAGCCTGGCCATGGAGACCGGGATCGGGATCCGCGACTGCTGGCATGAAGACAGCAGCATCGCCGCCATCGTCGACGACGGCAAGGTCATCGCCCTCAGCTGCGGCCTGGCCGACGATGGGCTGCGCGCCGACGTGCTCGCCATGGCGCTGGAGGTGGCCATCGCGATGACCAACCGTCCCGGCACCATCTGCGCCCCGGGCGGGTTTGCCGTCATCACCCCGCACCGGGTCCCTGCCCCGGCCGCTGGGGTAGGGAAGTTCGCCACGCTCGTGGCCCGCGCGTGTGGCCGGGATACCGCCTCCGCGGCGTTTGAGTACCACGTCCCCGGGTTCCCAGCGAACGGCCCGCCGGGGCCGCCGACCGCGCGGTCCCGGGGCACTGGGAGGGAGATCTGATCATCGGGACGGGCCGGTCCGCGATCGGCACGCTCGTCGAGCGCAGCAGCCGGTCAACGATCCTGGTCCACCTGCCCCGGATTGAGGGCTGGGGCGAGAAGCCACCGGTGAAGAACGGACCCGCTCTCGGCGGGTACGGCGCCGTCGCGATGAACGCCGCGCTGACCGCGTCGATGACGCAGCTGCCCGGGCAGCTGCGCAAGACCCTCACCTGGGATCGCGGGAAAGAACTGTCCGGCCATGCCCAGTTCGCGCTCGACACCGGCACGAGGGTGTTCTTCGCCGACCCGCACTCGCCGTGGCAAAGACCGACAAACGAGAACACCAACGGCCTGCTCCGCCAGTACTTCCCGAAAGGAACCGACCTGTCCCGGTGGCCGGCCGAGGACCTCGAAGCCGTCGCTCTCGCGATCAACAACCGTCCCCGCAAGATCCTCGACTGGAAGACCCCCGCCGAAGTATTCGAGGAACAGCTACGCTCGCTCCAACAGCCCGGTGTTGCAACGACCGGTTGAACTCGCGCAATACACCGCCGGCGAGTTCGCGCGGTTCTGCCAGGCCAACGGCGTGCGGACTAGCGTCGGGCGTACCGGGGTGTGCTGGGACAACGCTGCCGCCGAAGGCTTCTTCGCCGCCTTGAAGAACGAGATGTACCACCGGCAGGCCTTCACCACCCGGGCCCACGCCAGGTTCGCCGTCGCCGGCTACATCGAGGTCTTCTACAACCGGATCAGGTTGCACTCCACCCTCGGCTACCGCACCCCAGCCGAGGTACTCACCGAATTCCGGAACGCAGCAACCGCTGCATGATTAACTACCCGAGGAACTGTCCAAGATCGTTGACACAGCTCAGGATCAGGCCCGCAGTGGTATGACCAGGATCGGCGTGGTGGTTGGTTTAGCTGTTCCGCCGGCGGGCTCGACCGTGAGACCGAGCTCGTCACCGGCCATGAGCTCGGTGGCGAGCAGCGGCTGCGTCTTGCCGCCGCGCGGGGAGGGCAGCAGGCCGGCCGGGCGGGTCCGCCGCGGATTGATCAGCCAGGCTTCGTAGACCTTGCTGGCGGGCAGCGGCCGGAGCCCGGCGGTGGTGACGATGAGCTCGCGCTCGGATGGAGACACGATGACGGTCGCGGTACCGCCGGCCGAGGTCGACTTCGTCAGGACCCGGGCGTCGGGGGCGGCGAGCACCCTGGCGATGGCACCGTTCTGCGCTTGAGCGAAGCCGAGCCGGTGCTGCGTACCGGCGAGGATGACGCCGAGCACAAGCGCTGCCACGACGCCCGCCGTGGCTGCGGCCAGCGCGAGCCGCGGCAGCCACCGGGACCGCTCCTGCGGCCACCATCTCGGCCACAGCCGGTGCCGCGGCTGGGTGTCGGCCGCGGGTGGCAGCTGGCGGGTTCGCCGGACGGCGGCGAGCACCCGGCCGTGCATGGCGGCCGGCGGCTGCAGGGCAGCTGCCATCGCCAATCCGGTCGTTACCTCCCGCAGCCCGCGTACCTCGCTGGAACAGCTCTGGCATCGGCCGAGGTGGCGCTCGAACCTGTCCCGCTCGGTGTCGCTGTCGATCGCGTCGAGGACGTAGACGCCGCTGAGCAGGTGCAGGTCGTGGCGGAGCGGCTTCATCCGCTCACCCCCAGGCAATCGCGCATCCGGATCAGCCCGTCCCGGATCCGGGTCTTGATGCTGCTCAGGGTCGCGCCCAGCAGCGCGGCCACCTGCGGGTAGCTGTAGCCGCCGTAGTAGGCCAAGGTGATGGACTCACGCTGCAGCTCGGTCAGCCCGCCCAGGCAGTGCCGCACGCGCTCCCGGTCGAGACTGGCCTCCACCGCCTCGGCCACCTCGTCGCTGGCGGGCAGCGGTTCGGCGGCCCTCTGATCGCGCGCCGCGGTCGCTGTCGCCGACCGGACCCGGTCAATGGCCCGGCGGTGAGCGATGGTCATCACCCAGGTCGCCGCGCTGCCCTTGGCCGGGTCGAAACGCGACGCGGTGCGCCACACCTCGAGCAAGACCTCCTGGGCGACCTCCTCCGACTGCGCCGGGTCGCGCACCACCTTGCGGATCAGCCCGTAAGCCGCGCCGGCCAGCCGGGTGTAGACCGCCTCGAATGCCGGCTCATCACCGCGTGCCACCAGGGCCAGCAGCCCGTCCAGATCATGCTCTCCCCCCTGCTCAGGGACAGCGCCAGGCCGAGCCCGGTGGCTGTCGCGTGGATCCATGGCCATCATTCGAGCCCAGCGGCCAACCGGATGGGCCGACCGACCCACCCATCTCCACCGAAATCATCCGCCAGCAGTGAGGATCACCCCCGTAAAAGTAACGCTTTGGTAACGACCAGGGCCTGCGGGGCGTCCGCACGCCCACCGGCCCCGAAGCCCCGGGCGAGGCCGGGCACATGGGCCAGGCCTGCACCAGAGGGGGCTTCCCGGCCGCGCACCCACCGAGCTGTGGCGCCGATCGGCCGCTCCGGAAGGGATCAGCATGTCTACCGAGCATCGCGCCGGCGAGTCACCGGGCCCGGGGCAGCCGCCGGCACCCAAGCAGCCTGACCTGTCACGGCGGTCAGTCATTCGCGGGGCGGCAGGCCTGGCCGGGGCCGGCCTCGCCGCTAGCGCCATCACCGCAGCGATTGCCGCGCCAGCGGCCGCGGCGGCAAGGCCGGCCCGGCCCGCTGGACAGGCCACGAGCGACGCCAGCCGCGGCGAACCGGTGATCGTGCACATCCGCGACGTCAAATCCGGCGAGATGGACGTGTTCGCCGGCACCAGCCACGCCAGGCTCACCGATCCCGGCCTGGCCGCCAGCCTCGTGCGCGAGATCAGCTGAAGCATCCGTCTGGCATGTGCCATGACAAGCCTGTGAGGTAACTGTGTCTTCCCATCGTGAAGCGCCGGAGATCGCCAAAGATCCGGCCGCGGACAGCACCGACGTGTACGCGTTCGTCAGCCCTGACCAGCCGGCCACGGTGACACTGATCGCCAACTACGTCCCGCTCCAGGAACCCGCGGGCGGACCGAACTTCTACGAGTTCGGCGACGACGTCCGCTATGAGATCCACATCGACAACAACGGCGACGGCCAGCCCGACGTGACCTACCGGTTCGCATTCCAGACCAGACTGCGCAATCCAGACACGTTTCTCTACAACACCGGCCCGATCCTCTCGCTGGACAGCCCGAACTGGAACCGCCGGCAGTTCTACACCGTCAGCAAGATCAACACCCAGGGCGGCGTAACACAGCTGGCCGCCGGTCTTGCCTGCCCGCCATGCAACATCGGGCCCCTGTCGACCCCCAGCTACCCCGCGCTGGCCAATGCCGCCGTGCACGACCTCGCCGGTGGCATCAAGGTGTTCGCCGGGCAGCGCGCGGAGGGGTTCTACGTGGACCTCGGGTCGATCTTCGACCTGGCCAACCTGCGGCCATTCCAGCAGCTGCACAACCAGTTCGGGATGAACGTGTTCACCGGTCCAGCGCCCGGGGTGAACGCGACCAACCACCTCAACGTGCACACCATCGCCATCCGGGTGCCCACCACCGACCTGGTGCGCAGCAGCGGCCGCGGCGAGGCCGACCCGCGCTCAGTGATCGGCGTATGGACGACCGCGAGCCGCCAGCGGGTGCGGCTGTGGGACGCCGACAATGGCGAGAACCTGGACAGCGGCCCGTTCCGCCAGGTGTCACGGCTCGGCAACCCGCTCATCAACGAGGTCATCATCGCGCTCGGCGACAAAGACCGGTGGAACACGCTGCCTCCAGCCGACGACAAGCAGTTCGCCCACTACTACGCCAATCCCGAACTGGCGGCCCTGCTGCCGGTGCTCTACCCGGGCGTGTTCCCCAACCTCGCCGCGCTGGTCAAGTCCGGCAAGGCGCGCGCCGACCTGGAGGCGATCCTGCTCACCGGGATACCTGCCGGCATCGTTCCGGGCTTCCAGAACAACACCGGCCCGCTGCAGGCCGACATGCTGCGGCTCAACACCGCCATCACACCAGCGGCGAAGCCGAACATCCTCGGGGTGATCGGCGGGGACCTCGCCGGGTTCCCCAACGGGCGGCGGGTATTCGATGACGTGGTCACCATCGAACTGCGGGCCATCGCCGGGGTGACGTTCCCGCTGGTCGACAAGACATTCACGCCAGACAAGGCCGCAGGCCAGGTCACCGACGGCCTCGACCCCTCCAGCGTCAGCGCACCCTACCTGAGCCAGTTCCCCTACCTCGGCGTGCCCTACAGCGGGTTCGACAACCCATCCTGATCCCGCCTCCCGCGGGATGGGCCGGCGCTGGCGCGGGGAGGGGACTCGCCAGCGCCGGCCTGATCAGGCCCGGCTCACCCCGCGCTCGGCCCGATAACCATGCCGGCGCCCCAGCGGCGACCGCTGCGGCGCGGAAAGGTACGCACGTGACCGATGAACACTACGGGCCCACCGAGGCCGGCGCTGTCGTGCTGGAGATCGGCGCAGACACCGGCGCGCTGATCCTGCACGCACCAGCGGACCTGGCCGACCGCGAAATCGAGATCAGCCCGGCCAGCGAGCCCGCCCGGCGCAGGCACGCCAGCGTCCGCCAGCGGCGAGCCGGCGGCGGCACCGGCCATGCCGCCATCTATGACCGGCTTCCCCCCGGCAGCTACACCATCTGGCGCAACCATGCCACCCCAGCAGCGACCATCACCATCACAGGCGGCCAGGTCACCAGCTGCCACTGGCCCGCAGGCCACCGCGGCCAGCCTCGAGAAGCGCCAGAAGGAACCGGAGACCCAGAGCATCGCCACACGTTGCCACACGCACAGGGCCGAGTCGGCGCGTGGAGACAAAGTTAATCGTGCTTTAGTTGCAATCTCGGGAACTCCACTTCCGCATTGCCGTTTACGAGTCTCCGCACCGGACGTCCACGCTCCCCCGGCGGCGTGTTCCGCCTGCTTGAGCACCGCGCGGCGGCTGAATAACGAGCGGTCCGCTCCGCCCGCGGAAGGCTCTTGCGGCGGGTGCCCTATTGTCTCCTCCAACGGCAGCCCCTTGACAGAGAGGAGCCGATCGGCGCGTTTCGGGATTTCTCGCCGCCCGCGTATTTCGCCACTCTGCGTGCTGTTCTGAGCCGAACTGCTGGCCCGGTTCGATGCATACGCACCAGCGCGTCGCTGTGTGACAGACTCCGGCCGACCCGCTATGCCGAGTGGGTCCGTGTTCCGGAGGCCAGCAGCCGGACTCCAACCTGCCTGACTCCAACCGAGTCGACCCCTATGTCCCTGACCTGCGGCTTTACCGGAGGCTCGGCCGAGCCATTTGGCAAAAGACCTGGTCAGACCATGATCATCCCATGTCCGAGGGGGACTTGAACCGCTTGCCTATATCACTGCGACAGGCACAGATCCCTGGCTGGAGCTGTGACGTGCTCCTGCGGAGTTGCGCCGCGCTCGCGGCGAAACTCGCCGGGCCGGTCCTGAACGCCGCCGCCGCACTGCTCCGCGTTTTGCTAATCGCTGCGGGGGTAATTGTGGGCGTTGGTGCCGCCAGCCTGGTGGGCCTGATCGCCTGGCGGTGGCGCTCGCGGAAAGACGCGGCCCGCGCCATGCCCCCGAGAACGTTGGTGGCGCGGGCCGCTCCGCCGCTCCCGCAGGCGCGGCGAGCGGCCGAACTACCCGCTGCGCCCCAGCGTGAACCACCGGGCGGGCTTCATCTTCGCTTCCACAGCCTGGACGCCGCGCAGGTCGCCGCCATCATCGCCCGCCAGCAGGAAGACCGGTGACATGAACTGGGCAGCTAGCCGCGCGTCAAGCACACATGTCCCCACGCCTGGCCCCCGGATTTCTTGTCGTGCCTTGCCGGCGCCACATGGCGCCTCGCCGGTCTCTGGCCCGGTGGGGAGCCCGCGGCCCGCTCCACGGGGGTAGATTGCGGCGCCGCGGGCTCCCGGGGACGCACGGCGCCGCGACCAGCCTGCGCGGTGCCTCGATCACCACCGGGACCGGATCTGGCGCGCTGTCGCCAGCAGTAACGAGTATCGCCGGTAGCTCTGCCGCCCCTTCACACTCTCGATGATGGGCTGTTGGGCGGCCAGCACCCCCGTCGCACCGATTGGACGGCGCGGTGACGGAGCATGGCTCGCCGGGCGGCGAGCATCGCTTTCTGCCACGGGCCACCCCCGCCGGGCCGCTGCTGCGTCGTGGGTTATCGGCCGCTGTTGCTGGCGGGTCAGGTCTTGCGGGCCAGACCGCAGTAGCCAGCTGCCTGCCGGTTGTGCCCGGGGGCGGCCACGCCGGGCCGCCACTGGTGGACTTGGACCAGGCCGGGTTCCAGCAGTTCCAGGCCGTCGAAGAAGCGCAAGATCTCGGCCCGGGTACGCAGCGTGGCCTTCGCCGGTGCCAGCTGGTTGAAACGGCTGGCCGCCTCGGTCACCTGCTGGGGGTGGACGTCGCGGGCCGGGTGGGATAGCGCCAGCCAGCTGCCCGAAGGCACCGCTTCCATCAGGCGGGCGACGATCGCGTGCGGGTCGTCCTCGCCCGGGATCAGGTGCAGCACGCTGATCAGCATGACCGCGACCGGCTGGCTGAAGTCCAGCAGCCGGGCCGCCTGCGCCAAGACCTGGCTGGTGTCACGCAGGTCGGCATCGACGTAGGCGGTCGGGGCGGTGATGCCGGTCAGCAGCGCGCGGGCGTGGGCGAGCACCATGGGATCGTTGTCCACATACACCACCCGGCAGCCGGGCGCCACGTCCTGGGCGACCTCGTGGGTGTTGTCCGCCGTCGGGATGCCGGTGCCGATGTCCAGAAACTGCCCGACGCCCACCACGCCCGCCAGGTAGCCCACCGCATGAGCCAGAAAGGCCCGCTGCGCGCGGACATCGCGCAAGATCCCCGGGTAGGCCGCCATCACCTGCTCGGCGACCTCCCGGTCCACCGCGAAGTTATCCTTACCGCCCAGCCAATAATCGTAGACCCGGGCGATGTGCGCCACGCTGGTGTCCAGGCCGCTCGGGGCCAGCCCGCCCGTTCCGGGCGAACTCTGCCGCCCATCTCCTGCCATGGCCGGCTTCCCCCCTTGCAGGCGGACTCATCTGGCACACACAGTACGCCTCGTTCCAGACCCAGCTCACCGCCAGCCGCACGCCAGCCGACCAGAATGCATTTACAAGCCACCCCCAAACGGCCAAGAACCACCCGGCGGCCAGGGCGGCCCTCATGAAGACAAGCCACCTCGCCCGAGCCTGTGTCATAACCGGCTGATTCGCCTGGCCGGATTGCCGGCTGGCGACGCGGCGCGCACGCTGATCGGTCCTCGCCAGGCCCGCTCCGGATGACCTTCTCCTGCTTCCCGGCGGGACTGAGGACACACCGAACAGGTAGATCTGGACGCCTCCCGCGATCCACGGCACCGATGGGGTGACCCGCGCCGAGTCGGCGATCCGTGCGCTCTCAGTGCGTACGAGGATGCTGGGTTGGAGATCGTCACGATCGTCCGTCGACGCCGCAGGGCGCGAATAGGCATGCAAGTGACTGCATGATCATGCGCAGAATCAACGCG
>Ga0207664_10003562_pt1 | contig 10403 bp, 10 predicted proteins | sample LARL83metaG_FD_184349 | JGI IMG/M metagenome (GOLD analysis project Ga0207664, IMG submission 184349) | Corn, switchgrass and miscanthus rhizosphere microbial communities from Kellogg Biological Station, Michigan, USA - LAR L8-3 metaG... | ecosystem: Host-associated > Plants > Roots >...
CGCCCCGACGGGCCGGTAGAGCCGAGCCTCGATCTCCAGACCCGCGGCGGCGCTGCGCCCGGCGCTGTACTGCTCGCAGAAGGCGACCATCCCGTGCACGTAGTCGTTGGCGAGCTCCGGGTGGGCGCTCAGCTCGGCCTTAATCGACGCAGCGAAGCCGTTCTGGAAGTGAATCGCCGTCGCCGTCATGACCTCCTCGCGCGGGAGGACCAGGTCCACCTCGTCCACGGTGGCGCCGGCGGTGCGCAGGGCATCGGCGACGGCCAGCGTGTTGGCGCGGACGTCGTCCTCGATCGGCCAGCCGCCGAGATCCATCGAGACCGCGATGCGCAGGCCGCTCACGCCGTCGAGTTGGGCGGGCAACACCACCGCGTCGCGCAGGGTGGTGATGTCCCCCGGATCGAAGCCCGCCAGGACGTTCTCATACAGCGCGCAGTCGGCGACGGTGCGGGCCAGCGGCCCGCAGTGGCAGTAGGTGTCGAGGTTGAACGGCGGGTCGCACGGCACCCGCCCGTACGGGGGCTTGAAGCCGACCACGCCGCACGCCGCCGCCGGGATGCGGATCGATCCGCCGATGTCCGAGCCGCTGGCCAGCGTCGAGGTCCCCGATGCCAGCGAGGCCGCCGCGCCGCCCGACGAGCCGCCGACGGCAAGGTCCGGGTTGAACGGGTTGCGGGTGATGCCCCACATCCGCGAATGCGTGAACCCGGCACAGGAGAACTCCGGGTGCGTCGTCCGCGCGTGCACGATGCCGCCGGCGGCGAGATGGCGACGCGCGAACTCCGAGGTGTAGGGGGCGACGACGTCACGCAGGATCTCCGAGCCCTGGGTCCACGGGTGGCCCTCGAGCGCCTCCTCGGCCTTGATCGAGACCGGCAGGCCCTCCAGCGGGCGCGGCGCCTCTCCGCGCCCCGCGTAGCGGGCCTCGGCGGCGCGGGCCTGCTCGCGCGCCTCGTCGTAGAAGGTGTGACATAGCGCGTTGACGGTGGGCTCGACCGCCTCGGCCCGGGCGATGACGGCGTCCAGGAGCTCCACCGGAGACAGCTCCTTGGCGCGGAACGCGGCCAGCGCGTCGGTCGCCGAGAGGTAGTGCAGCGGCTCGCTCGGCGTCATGCCCGTCCCTCGTCGCGCGCGGCGATCCGCTCGCCGAGCAGGTTGACGGCCACGACCACCAGCACGATGCAGATGCCCGCCGACAGCGACTCCATCGGATAGCCCTGCAGGACGCCGGTCTCGCCGGTGGCCACCATCACCCCCCAGTCGGCAGTCGGCGCCTGGACGCCGAGGCCCAGGAAGCTGATCGCCGCCAGGTCGACCATCGCCCACGCGAACACGAGCGTCGCCTGGGCCACCACCAGCTCGGCCAGGTTGGGGATGAGATGCCGGCCGCAGATCGTCAGCGAGGACAGGCCCTGAACCTCGGCGGCCGCGATGTAGTCGCGGGCGCGCTCGCGCACCGCGGCCGAGCGCAGCACGCGCGCGATGTAGGGCGTGTAGGCGATGGCCAGCGCGATCGTCGGCGCGGCCAGCCCGGCACCGAACACGGCGGCGGTGAGCACGGCCAGCAGGATCCCCGGGAAGGCGAAGAGGATGTCCATCCCGGTCCCCAGCACCGAGTCCACCCAGCCACCGCGCCACGCGGCCAGCACGGAGATCAGCGTGCCCAGCGCCATCGACATGAGCACCACCAGCGCCGGGCCGAGCATCGAGGTCCGCGCGCCCACCATGAGGCGCGAGAGCAGGTCACGGCCCTGGCTGTCGAAGCCCAGCGGATAGCCCTTGGCCTGGAACGGCCCGACGAACTGGAACTCCAGCTGGGAGGAGTTGGGGTCGTGGGGAGCGAGCAGCGGGCCGAAGATGGCCAGGAACACCGCGACGCCCACGATCAGCCAGCACACCCCGTACAGCACGGAGCTCGCGGCCAGGCGCCGGCGCGTGCGCGGGAAGATGATGCTGCGCCCGAGGGTGACGGTGCTCATGCGGCCCTGCTCCCGATGGCGACGCGGGGGTCGAGCACGGCGTAGAGCAGGTCGACGAGCGCGTTGGCGATCACGAACGCCGCCACCAGGAGCAGCGAGATCCCCTGGACGACGGCGAAGTCCTTGGACTGCGCCGCCTGTACGAGCGCCGCGCCGATCCCGTTGAGCGTGAACGCCTGCTCGACGACGGCCGACAGCGCGAACAACGAGGTGATGGTGATGCCGACGACGGTGGTGATCGGGATCGACGCGTTGCGCAGGACGTGGCGGCGGATGACCAGGCGCCGCGGGATGCCGCGGCTGGTGGCGGTCTGGACGTGCTCGCGCTCCATCTCGGAGCGCACCGTCACGCGCGTCACCCGCACGACCACCGCGAACGCGGACGCCGCCAGCGCGATGGCCGGCAGCGTGAGATGCTCGATCGTGCCCCAGAAGCCCGACCCGTTGCCCAGCGCCGGCAGCCAGCCCAGCTTGACCGCGAAGATCGACAGCAGAACGATCGCGGCCACGAATGACGGGATCGCCGCCAGCAGCGTCGATACGGCGATGATCGAGTTGTCGATGAAGCCGCGCCGCAGCCCGGCCAGCACGCCCAGACCGACGCCGAAGACCACGATGAGCAGCGCGGAGTAGAGGACCAGCTCCGCGGTGACGCCGATCCGCTGGGAGATGACCGCCGAGACCGGCTCGCGGAAGGCGATCGACGTCCCCAGGTCGCCGTGCAGCACGACCCCGGTGATCCACTCCCAGTACCGGGTCAGCACCGGATCGTTGAGGTGGTACTGGTGGCGCAGCGCCTCCAGCGCCGCCGGTGGCAGGCTGCGCCCGCCGGTGAGGACCGACAGCGGATCGCCCGGCGCCAGGTCCAGCGAGATGAAGATGATGAAGCTGGAGACGATCAGCGCCACGACCAGCATCACCAGGCGCCGCCCGATGAAGCGCATCATGCCGTGGGCCTTGCTGCTGCGGGCGGTGCGCCGGCGCAGCGCGATGGCGGTCATCAGCGACCGCCCATCATGTTGGCCCACGGGCCGCCCATGTATACGAACGAGGCGGGCTGCCCGGTGAGCGCGCGCTGGGTGATCACCAGCGAGTCGGGCGCCGCCAGCGGGATCCAGGGCAGCAGCTGCATGATCCGATCACCGGCCTTGGCCACCAGCGACGCCCGCAGGTCGGGGTCGGCGGTGGACCGGGCGCCCTCCAGGTCCTTGGTGATCTGCGGGTCGTTGAAGTTGTCGTAGTTCTGGGTGCCCCCCGGGATGGCCAGCGTGTTGTAGAGGCCGGCCGGATCGGCATAGTCCGGGTAGTTGGACGTGGGGAACATGTCCACGCCCTTGCGCGCGCCGGCGTTGGTGAAGAAGTTGATGAAGTTGGCGGCCGACACCGAGTCGATGGTCACGTTCAGTCCGATCTCGGTGGCCGCCTGGCGCACGAGGTTGGCGGCGGTGGCCAGCTGCTGGATCTGGTTGGTGGTGCCGATCGTGATCGACTTGCCCTCCGCCCCCGCGGCCTTGATCAGGGCGCGCGCCTTGGTCAGGTTGACGGTCGGCACCGGCAGGCTGTTCCAGTTCTTCTGGAACACCGCCTTGCCATATCCCCACGCGCCGGGGTTCTCCATCGCGCGCGGCAACTGGCCGTAGCCGTGGTAGATGGTCGAGATGTAGGCCGTGCGGTCGATGGCCATCGACAGCGCCTGGCGGACCCGGACGTCCTTGAGGGTGCCGGTGAGGTTGCAGATCACCATCGCGTCCTCGGCGAACGACGGTCCCTCGGTGACGCTGAGGTTCTTGGCCCGCTTGAGCTGCTCCAGCGTGGACAGCTGCTGGGGGTAGGTCCCGCCGATCGCCCCGGTGAGCAGCCCCGAGGTGAGGCTGGCGTCATCGCCGATGCCCTTGAAGACGATCTCGTGCACGCGCGGGATCAGCGTGGAGTCCCAGTAGTGCGGGTTGGCGACGGCGGTCAGCCCCTGACCGGGCGTCCATGACTTGACCTCGTAGGGCCCGCTGCACATCGTCAGCCCCTGCGGCGTGCCGAGCTTCTTGCCCTCCTTCTCGCCGAAGGCCTTCTCCACCACGATCCCCGCCATTTGGCTGAGCTCGCCGGTGAGCCAGTAGTCGGGTTGGGAGAGCGTCAGGGTCACCTGGGTGGGGCTGGTGGCCACGATCGACTTGACCCGGTTGAGCACCTGCGCGTAGAAGCTGCCGTCGCTGGTCGAGGCGGCGCGCTTGAGCGACCACACGACGTCAGCCGAGGTGACCGGCTTGCCGTCCCAGAAGTGCACCCCGGCGCGGAGGTCGAAGACCAGCTTGGTCGGGCTCGGGTAGGTGGCCACGGCCAGGCCCGCGCCGATCGTGCCGTCGGGGTTCTGGCGCAGCAGCGAGTCGCACAGCGCGGTGTCGACGGTGTCCTCGGGATAGTCGAACGCCTGGATCGGGTCCAGGGTCTGGACCTCGCGATAGGTCGCCCACACCACCGGCTTGGTGTAGTCACGCGTGGGGGCGTCGGTGGTCGGCGGCAGGCTGTTGACCGAGCCGGCGCCGGCCGAGGCGCCGACCAGCTCGGCGGCGGTGGGCAGGGCGCGGCCGCAGCCGGCCATGACGATGGTCGCCGCGGCGGCCGCGGCCAGCGTGGCGAGGGTGGTCAGGGACGGCCGGCTCATCACGGGCTCTCCTCGGTCAGCGCCGACGCGGCGCGCTCGATCGCCTCGATGAGGAGGTCGGTCGTGCGGTCGAACATCTCGTCGGGGTCGGGGAACATGAACGGCGCCGCTTCAGACGCCAGCGGAAACTCGGCGGCGGGCAGCAGCGCGTACACGCGCCGCATCGCGTCGCGATCGTTGAGAACCGGATCGCGGTAGTCGGAGATCGCGAAGAACAGGCCGCAGCCGACCACGTGGTTCTCGATGAGGTGGTTGAAGACGACGGCGCGCTCCAGCGGCAGCCCCGCACCGTGGACCAGGAGGTCCAGGGTCTGCTCGTAGATGCGCACCAGCGGCGCGAGATCATCGGGCTGGCGGGCCAGCAGGATGCCCAGATCGGGATGGGCGCGGTAGCGCTCGAAGGCGTGGCGGATGCCGATCCGCATCTGCTCCTGCCACGGGGCGGTGGCGTCAAGCTCGGGCTCGGTGGCGAACAGCCGCTCGGCCAGGCAGGTGAGCAGCGCCTCCTTGTTGCGGAAATGCCGGTAGATGGCCGTGGGGTCGACGCCGAGCTCGGCGCCGATGCGGCGCATCGTCAGTGCCGGGACTCCCTCGGAGCCCACGATTCGCTCGGCCGCCTCAAGGATGCGGCCGCGGTCCAGGCGGACCGCCTCAGTCCCTTCCTCCAACCTCACGGCGCGGCATCGTACGCATCTCCTACGCTGTTGTCAACAGTGTTGACACCAACGATGGGGCACTCTGTCACGAGCCCGTGTTCCTCGGCCGGTAAGTTGCGGGCTGGCCATGCATCTCGAGCACTTCTCCCTGATCATCGACGACTACGACACGGCGATCGCCTTCTTCGTCGAGGCGCTGGGCTTCGAGCTGGTGGAGGACTCGCCGGCGCTGACCACCGTCGGCGGCCGGGCCAAGCGCTGGGTCGTGGTGCGCCCGCCGGGCCACAGCACCGGGCTGCTACTCGCCCAGGCCGACGCAGAGCGCCAGACCGGCGCCGTGGGCGACCAGTTCGCCGGCCGCGTCGGGCTGTTTCTGCGCGTGGAGGACTTCCAGGCCCAGTACGACCGGATGCGCGCCGCGGGCGTCGAGTTCGTGGGCGAGCCGCGGGATGAGCCGTACGGCCGGGTCGTGGTGTTCGTGGACGTCGCCGGCAACCGCTGGGACCTCCTGGGCCCGCGCTGACGGCGGGACAGGCGTGGGCCCGGTGGCTCTGGGAGCGCACCGAGCTGGGTGAGCGCACGGACCAGCCGCGCCGACGTACGTCGGCATTGGACCGGATTCGTCAAGTGGCGGCCACCCGCATCCGATGACGTCCTCAAACGGCCTTCGGGCTGTCCGTAGACGATGTCGTTCACCATCCCCACCCAGTCGGCAACCAGCGAGCGGCTCGTGCTCGGCCTCGAGGCGATCATCGACGCCGCGACCGGCATCCTCGCCGCGCAATCCCTCCAGGAGACGCTTCAGGGCATGGCCGACGCGCTGGCGCCGATCGTCCCCTATACGAGCCTGGCGGTGTACGAGGTGGCGTGGTCTGAGCGGATGCTCACCCCGCTGCTGGCCACCGGCCGCTACGTGGAGGAGACGCTGGCCTCGCGACCCGCGCTGGACGACTCGATCACCGGATCGGCGGTCCTGCGCGCCGAGGTCGTCTACCTCGCCCCCGGCGACCCGCTGCTGCGCAAGCACGTCATGCCGGGCACCCCCCAGAGCGACGAGGACGCCATCCTGGTGGCGCCGTTGCTGGTCGGCGAGCACGTCGTGGGGACCCTCAACGTGTGGCGCGAGGACGAGCCCGCATGGTTCGCTCCCGAGGAGAGCCTGCTGCTGCGCCGCTTTGCCTCCCTGGCCGCGATGGCCTACGCCAACTCCACCCAGCGCGAGCAGCTGCGCATCCAGGCGCTCACCGACGAGCTCACGGGGCTGTTCAACCGCCGCCACTTCGAGCACTGCCTCACGCGGGTCCTGCGCGACGAGCGCGACCGCGGCGGGCCGACCTCGGTCGTCTACTTCGATGTCGACGCGTTCAAGGCCATCAACGACACGTTCGGGCACGCCGTCGGCGACCAGGTGCTGCGCGAGTTCTCCGAGGTGCTGCGCGCCGAGAGCCGCCGCGACGACATCCCCTGCCGCACCGGCGGCGAGGAGTTCAGCCTGGTCCTGCCCCGGACCAGCCGCGAGGAGGCCAGGCACGTGGCCCACCGTGTGGTCGACGCCGTGCGGGCGGCCCGGTTGGGGCCGCGACGCAACCTGACCGTGTCCGCGGGCGTGGCCACGTCGCCGGACTCCAGCGGCGACCGCGAGTGCCTGGTCCGCCAGGCCGACGAGCACCTCATGCGCGCCAAGCGCGAGGGACGCGATCGCGTCGTGCTCAGCGAGTACGGCGACTGTTGATCAGGACCTCTACGCCGCGGCGGCGCCGGGCGTCGTGCCCGCGGCATCCGTGGGCCACAGCTCAGCGGCGAGCGCGCCGAGCGAGACGACCCGCCCGACGATCGGGCTGACGGCGCGGTCCACCTCGACGGCGCAGCCCTCGCGACGCGCCTCGGCCATCGCCTCGAGGATGGCGCGAATGCCGCTGCAGTCGATGAAGTCCAGCTCGGACAGGTCCAGCCGAACCCGGCTTTGCCGCCGCTGGACCTCGCCCAGCCGGGCTTTGAGCCCGGCGCTGGCCGAGAGATCGAGCTCGCCGGTCAGGGTCACGCGCTCGGTGCCGTCGGCGTCGCGGCGCTGGTGGACATCGAACAATGGATGGCCTGGTCCGGTCCCCGTTGGACCGTCCATGGCGAACAGCTTGTAATCGACCACGTTCTACCTCCGCGAACGTGTGGAACTCGTGGTGAGTCCCAAAACGACCCCCGTGACCGAAACTGGCGCAAACTGCGCTCGCGGTCACACCGTCGAGGTCGGCGATGTCGCGCCGCGGCCCGGCCGGGCGCGACGGACCATTGTCGCGGCCAGGACGGCGAGCACTGCGAGCAGGCCAGCCAAGAGCCCCCAGGGGACGCCGCCGGCGGAGCGCGTGGCGCTCCGGTGCCCAGCCGGCCGGGCCGGCGTCGGGGCGGGCGCGGCATGCGAGGGGACGGCGGGTTGCTTGAGCATCCTCAGGCTGCGCGTGGCGATCGCGGCGCGGGTCGCGCCGTCCACGTCCACGTGAAGGAGCGCGCCGCCCGCGGTGAGCTGGAGGTGCCCGTTGCTCGGGTTGAGGCTGCTCATCGCCGGCAGGTCGATACAGACGGCGCGGTGCGCGACGGTGTCCAGGGCGTGGACGAAGGGCTTGCCCGACGGGCGCACGTAGAGCGTGTAGGCCCAACGAGATCCGGCGCTCATCACGCGCGTGACCGGAAAGCCGATCATCGCCTCGCCGCGATCCGCGGGGTCCACGATCGGCTTGGGGAGCATCCGGTGGTGCAGCAGGTCGTAGCCGAGGACCTCGTACTCGCTGATGTTGGCCTGGCGGTAGTGGATGAGATACAGCCAGCGCCCGTTGGGAGAGATCGCGTCCACCGTCGACCAGCCCGGGAGCGTGATGCGCGAGCGGACCGTCAGGCGCGGCGCGTTGACCACCACCAGCGGGGTCACACGGGGGGTGTGGTTGCTCGGTGGCATTCCGGCCAGGATCAGCGTGCGGCCATTGGCCGACAGGCCCGTCATCCCCCCGCTGTAGTCCACGCCCGGGATCCCGTAATGGCCGGCCACCCGCAGCTGGGCCCCGGTCGGCACGTCGTTGACGCCGAGCCGCTTGACGACCGTCGCGCCGCCGGCGGCAAACGCGCCATAGCCCGCCTGGCTGCCCGGGACGCCGATGGCGCCCCCCTGGACGGGCGCGACGGGACCGCCGTCGGCCAGCGCCGCCGCCGGGGTCGCCAACAGGATCAGGAGCGCGAGGACCGCGCCACGAGACGTCCACTGCATCGCCGGCCTCCTCTGCTGAGGGTTGCTCTGTGACGTATACGTCCGCGGCGCCCGCGGCGTTCCCTCAGTCAGTGCAGCGATCGGGCGAGGGCGAGCGCCTGCGCCAGCGTGCGGGCGCCCTCGATGCGCACGGTCAGCCCGCGGCGGTCGAACAGCAGCACGTTGCGGGCCAGGCGAACGCGGTCGGTCTCGACCTGGCCGTTGCGGCCCAGGAAGAGCACCTCGTGGGGCGCGCGCGACAGGTAGGCGCCCGGGCTCCCGTTCACCCGGACGCTGGTGAGCTTGGCGCGAGGGCCGAGCACCTTGAGGATGAGCGGGACCGCCGTCCCCCTGAACTCGGTGATCAGCACCGGTCCGACGAGGAAGGAGATGCGCCCACCGGTCACGTCGTGGGCGAGGTAGGCGGCCCGCGTTCCCGGCGGGATCAGGGGGGTGAAGGTGACGGCTCGGGCCGCAGCGGCAAGCGAGATGGGGCGACCGATGCCGAGCCTCAGGCCCTGGGTGCCGGCCCCGGCGGGCGGTGTGGGAAGACGCGGGACCCGCTCGATCTGGACCCCCCGCAGCCCGAGGATCCGCAGGACGAAGTGCCGCGTCGGCGGCGCGGCCATGGCGGCCCCGGCCACCAACAGCGTCGCGGCCAGCGCGAGGGCCAGCGTGCGGCGCGCCGGGCGGCGTCGCCGGCGTCGGGCCGGCAGCTGCGCCAGCACCGTGGGCACGAGGGCGGGTGCCGGCGGCACCTCCAGGGCGGCGCCCAGCGCGTTCAATCGCTGCTCGAGCTCGGTCACGCCCCTCCCTCCTCGACCGCGGTCATTGCGGCCCGCTCCTGGAGCGCGGTCATGCCCCTCCCTCCTCGAGCTGGGCCTGCAGGCGAGCGAGGGAGCGTGACAGCCGGGACTTGACCGTCCCGCGCCGCAGCCCCAACGCGATCGCTGTCTCGGCCTCCGACAAACCGAGGAAGTAGCGCGCGGCGATGACCAGCTGATCGTCCTCGCGCAGCCGTCCGACCGCCGCCGAGAGCTGGGCGCGGTCGGCGGCGGCCACCGCCTCCGCCTCCGCCGAGGGGGCCGAGTCGCTTGCGCCGGTGTGACCATGAGCGGGGTGCTCTTGGAGGCGCAACAGCAGCGTGGCCCGGCGGCCCGCTCCCCGCCGCCGGTTGCGCGCCTCGTTGATCGCGATGCGCACCAGCCAGGGGCGAAACGGTGCGTCGGGCCGAAACCGCGACATCGCCAGCCACGCCTTCATGCACGCCTCCTGCGTGGCGTCCTCGGCGTCCGCCGCTGAGCCCGCCACGAGGTAGGCCGCGCGAAACGCCACCGCATGATGGCGCTCGAGCAGCTGCCCATAGGCCCGTTGATCGCCGGCCTTGGCGGCGGCGATCAGCGTCTGTTCCTCGGACTGGGCCGAGATGCTCGGGGTCGGGGTCACCTGCGCAGGCACAACCTCCAGCCTCATACACCGCCGGCGGCGCATCGGTTCCCCTCGGGGGTAGGGCGTGGGCCACGGACTGCCCACGCCGCTCGTCACCCTCGCCAACCTGAAGGTGAGGCTGCCCCGGCTCCGGCCGCCGGCATGGTGCAGGCCGCCCGCCGGCTGAGGGCTCCCGGGCAGGATCTGCCCGAGGCCCGTCCGGTTTTGCAGAGGATTGCGGGAGTGGTGAGATCGGACTCGAACCAGCGAGGTCGCAGCCTTGACTGCCCCCACACGATCTGATACGCCATCACCATGCGGGCCGGGGGATGCGTTCGCAGTGCGGGGTTGCTCGTGGCAGCGTTGCTGGCGTCCACGGCGATGGGGTCGGCTGCGTCGGCGGCCGGGACGAGTCCCGGGCAGATCTACGCCTTCGGGTCGAACTTCGC
>Ga0207664_10003563_pt1 | contig 10401 bp, 9 predicted proteins | sample LARL83metaG_FD_184349 | JGI IMG/M metagenome (GOLD analysis project Ga0207664, IMG submission 184349) | Corn, switchgrass and miscanthus rhizosphere microbial communities from Kellogg Biological Station, Michigan, USA - LAR L8-3 metaG... | ecosystem: Host-associated > Plants > Roots >...
CAGGTCGTGCATGGAGATGCCGGCGCCATCACCGTCGGCGGGAGATGCGCCAGCGCTGTCCAGGACCTGCCATTCGCTCGGCTTCACCCGCTCGTCCGATTCGGTCAGCGCGCGGGCGAGCAGGTCCGGGTCGGCGGGTACGGACAGGTCGACAGGCTCGCGCCCGAACGAGTCCATGGACCAGCCGTTGCGCAGCGCGGCGTCCACCGTGCACGAGATGATCCGCGCCGCTGTCGGATGCCCGTGAGTGGCGGCCGCGGAGATGGTTCCGGCCAGGTCGACCCAGCCCAGGCTGAGGATCACGTCCGCGGCGCCGATCAGCTCAGCGGCCGCGGCAGGCAGGAAGATGTCAGGCGGGACGGGATGCAGCGGGTGCCAGGTCGGGAAGACCGCGCCGTTCTTCAGGTCGGAAAGCACGAGCGCTCCGTACCGTTCGGCCAGCGCGACCCGGCGATCCCAGTCCTGCTCGTCACGCCCGAGGCGGCCGAGCAGGAACAACGGCCGGCGCGCCTCGCCGAGAAGCCGCAGCGTGGCCGCGACCGCGAGCGCATCGGGGCCGTGTGACCACGCCGCCTGGTTCCTGCGGACGTCGGGGATCGCCGGGGGAGCGGGCAGCGGCTGCTCCTGCAGGCTCACGTCGAGGCAGACATAGACCGGCGCGGACGGTGCCTGCCTGGTGATCGAATACGCGCGGGCGAGCGAGTCCAGGGCCGCCTCGACCGAGGCCGGCTGATCATCCCACTTGGAGTACTGGCGGATCAGCGCGCCCTGGTCCGCCGAGGTGTGGATCCAGTCGATCCAGGGCCGCCGCCTGGCCGCGTCCACCGGGCCGGTGGCCCCGATAATCAGCATCGGAACGCGGTCGCAGTAGGCGTTGTAGATGGCCATGCTCGCGTGCATCAGGCCGACGTTGCTGTGCACCGCGACGGCCATCGGGCGCCCGGTCACCTTCGCATAGCCGTGCGCGATAGCGACCGCGTGCTCTTCATGCAGGCAGGTGAGCAGCTGCGGATCACGGTTGCCCGCGTAGTTCACCAGGCTGTCATGCAATCCCCGGTAGCTCGAGCCTGGCACCAGCGCCATGTACCGCAGCTCCAGGCGGTGCAGCAGCTCCGCCATGGCGTCGCTGCCCCACTCGATCGCGCCATTGCCACGCCCGGTGCCTTCGGGATCTTCCGTCCGCACGCCTCGCCTCCCGCCTGCTCCGGTTCCCGCCAGCCGCAGTTAACGCCGGGATGCGGTGGGAGTCAACGCAACCTTACGTTCGGGATAGTTCGATTTTCATTCGGAACGTTAGACCGCTGCCTCGATCATCGCGCCGGTGGCAAGCAGCAACGCCAACGCGGGGAAGCCCGCTAGATTGACGGGCCTGGTGAGTGCGAGATAGCCCGGCCTGATGGCGGCATCGAGTCGCGGGCAGGATCGGCCAGCAGCTTACGGGCTGCCACCCATCCGTTCAGTCAGGATGTCGCTGCTGAGGCCATGCTGGTCGCCGAATTCGCGAAGCTGCTGGGCATCGATCTCCTCGGGCAGATCCCGCAGCGCATCGTCAGCGGCCTGCGTAAAGCCTAGGTGACGAAGGGTGTCAGCCACCCACTGTCTGCTGTACGCCATCGGACTAGCCTAACCCGTCGGCCTAAGCCTAACCCGCCGCCGTCCGTAAACGCGGTGGCGTGATCGGCGGCCCACTGGCGGAACGGCCGCGCCGAGCCGAGGATGTCCCGCACAGTTGTGGTGACGTACGCCGGCCGTCCCATCGTCGCGGCCAACGCGTCGAGCAGCATGTCCACGACCGGGCGCGGCCAGGTTCCCGCCGTCTCGGTTCTGAACTCCTCCGGCGACAGCTCCTCGAACCTGATCCGGCGCCCCACCACGTCGCCGATGATGCTCACCTGCTCCGCCTGACTCAGCGACTCCGGGCCCGTGAGGACGTAGTCGCCTCCGGCGTGCCCGTCCTCGTACAGGGTCCGCGCCGCGACGGCTGCCACGTCGCGGTCATCGACGGGCGCCGTCTCGGCGGCCCCGTAAGGCCACCGGACGACGCCGTCAGCGCGAATCGCGGGCGCCCACCAGAACAGTGTGTTCGACGCGAACATCCCCGGCCGGATGATCGTGGATTCGAGCCCGGCGGCAGCGATCAGCCGCTCGATATCGGCGTGCAGCACCGCCATCGGGTTCGGCTGCTGGAAGAACGGATGCGGGGTCTGGTGCGGTGACGACAGGAACACCACACGCCGCGTGCGGGCCGCGAGACGTTCGACGACCCCGGAAGCACTCGCCGGAGGGACGGTCCAGACGAGGAAGACGGCATCGACGCCGCGCAGTGCCGCGTCGAGCGATTCTGGCACGGTGAGGTCGCCGGCCACGACCTCGACGTTCGCCGGGAGGGCCGCCGCCTCGGGGCGGCGCGTCAGGGCGCGGACCGGCACGCCCGCGGCTGTCAGCGAGCCGACCACCGCCCGCCCAACCCGGCCGGTCGCTCCGGTAACGAGCACGCGCATGGTGTGAATCATGCCAGCTTCCCGACCTTGACCAGCGGCTTGATGGCGCTGATGATGACCCTATGTCCGAGCTGCCGACGTGGGCACGGGACGCGCTCGCGGGAGTCTACGATCCGTGCTGCCGTGAGAAGGGCATTTCGGTCCTGGAGATGGGGCTGGTGCGCTCGGTCCAGGTCGAGGACGGGGTGGCGAAGGTCGAGCTGCTGCTGACGTCCGGCTGGTGCCCGTTCGCGGCCACGGTGCTCACGCAGGTGAAGGATCAGATCCTCGGCCAGCCGGGGATCCGCGACGCCGACGTGTCCATCGTCTGGGACGAGGCGTGGACGACGGACCGTCTGTCACCCCGGGCGCGGGACATTCTCCGGTTCCTCCCCGCGCCCTCGGCGGTGCCCGACCGGGACGCGTACATCGCCGCCCACCTGCCCGAAAAGAGGTAATCCGCGATGATCGACGATGCCTTCGTCTTCGACTGCGTGGCGCACGTCTTCAACTTCGACCCGAAGAACGCGTTCGGCCAGGCGGGCCTGATGTTCGACAACCACCTGTACGCGTTCCACAACGCCCTGACTCCCGACGACCAGCCCAAGCTGCCGCCCGAGGAGTTCCTGCGGCAGTGGACCCCCTCCGATATCCGCAAGATGGTGTTCGAGGAGTCGGACACCGACATGCTGGTGGCGATGCCGCTCCCGCTGACCGACCTGTTCCGCGACGGCCTGTCCCCGTGGGAAACCTGCGCGGACCTGGCCAGCCGCGACCCCAACAGGACCGTCTTCTGGGGCTCGGTCAATCCGCTCGAAGGACGCAAGGCGCTGGATGAGATGGAGCGTCAGGTCGGCGAGTTCGGCGCGCGGGCGTTCAAGTTCTACAACGTCAGGTACGACTTCGGATCGCCGTATCCGTGGCGCATGGACGACCCGAAGGTCGCGTTCCCCATCTTCGAGAAGGCACGGGACCTGGGCGTGAACCTGATCGGCGTGCACAAGGGCGTCCCGCTGGGACCGCAGCCGATCGAGCACACCCAGACCGGGACATGGACGGGGCCGCGGCGAACTTCCCTGACATCAACTTCGTCATCTTCCACGTCGGGCTGCCGTTCCTCGACGAGACGTGCTGGCAGCTCATCAGGTACCCGAACCTGTACGCGTCGATCGCCGCGACGGTCAACTTCGTGGTCCGGGCGCCCAGGATGTTCGCGGAGATCATCGGCAAGCTGCTGTTCTGGTGCGGCGAGGACAAGATCATCTACGGCTCGGAGGCGCCGCTGTGGCATCCGCAGTGGGCGCTGCGCGCGTTTATGGACTTCCAGATCCCCGAGGACCTGTGCGCTGGATACGGCTACCCGCAGCTCACCGAGCAAGCCAAGCGCAAGATCCTCGGCGAGAACCTGCTCCGCCTGCACGGCATGGACCTCGCGGAGGCTAAAGCCAGGGTGTCATGACCCCGGCGTTACGCGACTTCCTGAGAGTGGTGCGCCTGTTCGGCGCCCGCTGGGGGGCCGAACAGGCCTAGCTGGTGCAGCCGCCAGACGCGCCGCACGGTCCAGGGGTGCGACCGGGGCAGCTGGGCGATCTCCACCCAGAAACCGCCGAGGTGGCGTCCCTGGTCGACCAGCTCGCTGACGTGCACATCATCCGCCGCGTACCGGCCGGCGGTCAGCAAGACCAGACCCAGCTCGCCCTTCGACTCGAGCGCGGCGCCGTTGCGGTCGCAGGAGTACTCGCGCAGCCGGGACAGCGTCGGTCCCAGGATCGGGATCAGCTGGGAGTAGCAGAGCACCAGGTTGTACCAGAGCGCCACGTGATGGAGCCGGATGTGGGCGATCTCGTGGCCGAGGATGAACCGCGTTCCTTCCCGGTTGTCATTACGGAGGTTCGCGAACAGCTCGTTGGACAGCACGACGTAGTTGTTGGTCCATCCGCTCTGCGCGGCGAACGCGTTGAGCGCGCCGTTGCCGTTACCAAGAAACAGGGCCGGGGCGGGCGTCACGCGCAGGGCCGCGGCGAAGCCGTCCGCCGAGGCGTACAAGTCCGGGAACTGAGTCCGGGACAGTTGCACGGCCGTCCCGCGGATCGATGCCCGCTGCACCTGGCGGACGACCATGATCGCGGGAGCCACCAAGATAATCGCGGCCGCGACCGCTTTGATCGTCGGCTCCCAGTTCGTGCCGCGCAGCGCGGAAGGGATCAAGGCCGCCGATGCCAGGAAGTCGATGAGGACGCCCAGGATGGCGAAGTTCAGGATCACCATGAAAATGAACATCGGGATCTCCGCGGGATGGCGCAGCGGAAGCTTTCGCGAGGGCTGGTCGGCCATGGTGTTTCCCTTCGTGAGAGACCCTTCTAGGCCTGATCCTCGCGCCGGTGCGCCAGCGGCTCCTCACCCTCCAGCGGGTGACTCTCGGCGGCTTGCGCGGGCGACACGAACCCGGGTGCCCGCGTTCACCCCGGCGCGGGTGATGTGCCATAACGGGCGACTCGCGACAATGGGGACATGGCTAAGAAAGACAAGCATGAGCGGCAGGACGCGGAGGCCCAGGCGCCGGCGAGGATGAAGCGCAAGGAATACGAACGGCAGATGCGGATCCTGCACGGCGAGCTCGTCGCCATGCAGGAGTGGGTGAAGGACTCCGGCGCCAAGCTCTGTATCGTGTTCGAGGGCCGCGACACGGCCGGGAAGGGCGGCACGATCAAGCGGATCACCGAGCGGGTCAGCCCGCGGGTGTTCCGGGTGGTGGCGCTTCCCACCCCGACCGAGCGGGAAAAGTCGCAGATGTACGTGCAGCGGTACGCGGGGCACTTCCCGGCCGCCGGGGAAGTGGTGATCTTCGACCGCAGCTGGTATAACCGGGCGGGCGTGGAGCGCGTGATGGGGTTTTGCAAGCCGGAGGAGACCGATCGGTTCCTGCGGCTGGCGCCGGCCTGGGAGAAGGCGATGACCGAATCAGGGATCGTGTTGCTGAAGTACTGGCTGGAGGTCAGCCCGCAGGAGCAGACGCGGCGGCTGGAGAGCCGGATCAACGATCCGCGGAAGATCTGGAAGCTGTCGGCGATGGACCTGAAGTCCTACAGCCGCTGGTATGACTACTCCCGGGCCAGGGACGCGATGTTCGCCGCGACCGACACCGCGTGGGCTCCGTGGTACGTCGCCGACGCCGACGACAAGAAGCGCGCCCGGCTCAACATCATCAGCCACCTGCTCAGCCAGGTGCCCTACAAGCCGCCCCACCGCCAGGACATCACGCTGCCTAAACGGCAGCCGCCTCGCGGCTACGTCGAGCCGGACCTGCCACTGCGGCACATCCCGACACCGTTCTAGCAGGACAGCAACCCGCCAGGCAGACGCCTGCGGCGAAGGAGGGGCTCGTGGGCATCTGGTGGGAGAGCGTACGGTCGCCGAGCGGGCCGCGGTCTTTCGACCCTGTCCGCATCGCGGACTTGGAATACCGGATGTGGGTGGCCTATTACCTGCGCCGGTGGACCCACGTGCTGGCCGCCATGGTCAGGCTCTTCTGGCTAGGCTTCGGGACAGACTGGCTGAGAGTCCTGCGGGGCGCCCGGCTGATGCTGCGCGCCGCGCAGCTGTGGGCGCCGTACCCCGACAACGATCCAGACGGCGCACTGGCCTACCTGCGCGAGCTGTACGCACTGGTCAGGCTCCGCTTCGGCGAGCCGGCCGACCCGGCAGTGGCGGCCAGCCTGGAGATCGACTGGTGGCGGGCGCACCGGGAGCGCCAGTACGCGCCGGATCCCGCGAAAACGGGCGACGAGCTGGTCGAGGCCCTGACCCGTCTGTACTGCTATCTATTCGGCGAGACCGAGGCAGCCGTCAGGCCGACAGCCATGTACCGGGCGCAGGCGATGGATCTGTCCGATCAGTGGGTCAAGGCGGGCTGCCGGCCCGACAGCCCGCTGCTCCCGCTGGCCCGCGCCGCGCTGATCCGCGCCTACACCGCGCTGCTCGCGGCCGTCCAGCGCCCGAACGCGGCTGACGGCGCCGCGTAGCTGGCTTCGGCGCGCTCTATCGCGCGCAGCTTCAGGCGCTCGCCGAAAGGAAGGCTCACTGCAGGATCTTCTCCTTTCCCCGCTCGAACTCCGCGTCGCTGATCACGCCGCGGTCATGCAGGTCGGAGAGCTGCGCGAGATCGGAGGCGCCGCCGCCACCGCTGTGCCGGCCCTGGGGCTGCACTTCGGTCTGATACACATCGTTCCCGTACCTATCGTTCCTGCCGAAGAAGTGGTCGCCGTGCACGATCTCGTAGGCCAGGATGCCGATTAGCGGCAGGAAGATCACCAGGATGATCCAGCCGGCCTTGCCCCAGCCGCTGATGTCGCGACTGCGGAAGATGTCCATCAGCACCCAGACCACCAGGAAGATCCACAGCAGCCAGCCGAAGAACAGGAACATCGTCCAGAATATGTTGAGCAGCGGATAACCAGACATCTGTCTCCTCTTTCATGGTTCATGCGGGACGGGCGTTCGAGGCGCGCGGCCGGTCCCTGTACGCTCAAGCGAGCCACGAGCCTGGCGGGCTGTCGTCACCCTGGCAGGGGTGATCCGGCTACTCACAGCAGGCGCAGGTCGATCGCCCGCTGGATGGCCTCAGAGCGTGAGGCCACCCCGAGTTTCTGGTAGATCGCGCGGAGATGCGTCTTGACCGTGTTGCGTGAGACGTAGAGGGTGGCCGCCATCTGCAGGTAGGTGTTTGTCGGCAGCAGTTCCAGGATGCGATGCTCGGCAGCGGTCAGGGGTTCGGCCAGCGGACGGCCGTGCTGGGCGGTGGCGGGCTGGGCCGCGCGCTCTTCCAGGGCCGCTGCGATCAGCCGCTCGAGGAACGGATCGGAACGCAGCTCCAGCGCGTGCTCGATGAGATAGCTGGTGACCTGCGGCGCGGTGGAGACGACGGTGTTGAGGAACCCCCCCTGGCGGGCGGCGTGCACGACACCGCCCACAATGCTGGCCGTCGTGGGATCGCTCCGCTCGATCGCCGTGGCGGCCAGCAGTATCTCCCGCACCAGCGCCTGGCGCGGCGTCGCTTCATCGAGGGACGCTGACCGCAGATGTTCCCGGGCGGCGTGGTGCTCGCCGGCGGCGAGCGCAATGCTGGCCAGCAGCAGGCTGCCGCGGGCGGCGGGAAGTCCGCCTGCCAGCTCAGCCGCGGAGCGCAGGTCGCCGAGTGACAACCGGATCCGCGCTTCCAGCTCATCGGCCCTGAGCAGCAGCGCCGTCCCGGTCCCGGCCAGGATCTGGCGGGCCGCCGCCACCGTCGCCAGCGCATCGCGGGTCATCCCGCGGGCGGCCCAGATCCTGGCGCGGTCGAGCAGCGCCAGGAACTCGAAGACCGGCCGCCGCTGCTCGGTTATCGAGAGCGCTCGCTCGGCGAGATGTTCGGCGTCGTCCAGGTCGCGGCGCTCCAGCGCCAGGCCGCTCAGCACGCGCAGGTGGTCCACAGCGAAGAAATGCTGGCCGAATCCCAGCCGCCGCGCCTCGGCATGCGCGGATTTGGCCGCGGCGGCAGCCTTACCCAAGTGACCGGACTCGAACCAGGCGAGCGCCAGCGCGCCAGGCACCATGACCAGTCTGACCGGGTCGGTCACGTCGGGGGCCGCGAGAGCCGCGGCTGCCTCACGCTCGACCGCCGGGAAATCTTCCAGGCAGTTGTACACGCGGATGAGGATCGCCGGGATGGCGGCGTTCCATCCGTCGGCGAGCCGCGTTGTGTCCAGGATGGCCCGCGCGCTCTCGGCGGCCTGTACAGCATTGTCCAGATGGCCGGTCACCCCGTAGTGGTAGGACCGGATGACCGCGAACCTGCCCGCGAGGCCGGAGGCGGCGGGAATCTTCTGAGCGTGCTCAAGCAGGTCAAGGTACTGGCCGCTATGGGCCGTATCACCCCCGAGCACGAGATCGGCCGCCAGGGCCAGCAGGCGTTCCGGGGCGTCTAGCAGCAGTGCGGGGTCGATCGCGCTCAGATCGGGCGGAGTCGGCGGTTCCGGCTGGCGCAGATAGTCGGGCACGACCCCGTCCTGCAGCACGGCCAGCGCCCGGTCGGCCTGCTGCGCCGTGAGAAAGTGATGTGCCGCGCGCCGCGTCTCGCCCCTCGATTCAAACCATTCGGCGGCTTGTAGCTGAAGTGCCTGTTCCCATGCGGGATCCCTGGCTTTCAGCTCGGCGCGCAGCACCTGGCGGACCAGATGGTGATACCGGAAGCTGGTCCGGTCGTCATCGAGTGCGACGAGGAACAGGTGGGCGGCGTCGAGACCGTGCAGCATCGCGGCGGCGTCCTGCCTGCCGGCGACCGCGGCGCACGCGTCGGCGGTCAGGACCCCGAGGACGGAGATGTCGAGCATGAACCGGGCCACCTCGGGGGGCTGCTGGTCGAGCACCTCGGAGACGAAGTATTCGGCGAGCGGACGATTGCCGACATCCAGTGCCCTTGCGACGTGTGCCGGATCCTCCGCGCCGCGCAGCGATAGCGCCGCCATCTGCAGTGCCGCGGCCCACCCCTCGCTGCGCTCGTGAAGCACGGCCAGGTCACTGTCCGAGAGCTGTGCGCCGAGCTTCGCCAGCAGGTCACGGCTCTCGGCGAGGGAGAAATACAGGTCGCGGTCGCGGACCTCGCACAGGTCACCGGACATGCGCAGCCTGTGCTGCCGCAGCGGGGGGTCCGAACGGCTAGACAAGACCAGCTGAACGGTCGTGGACGGCCAGCGCTCGACGAGATCGGTCATGTCCCGGGCCGACGCGAAGTGGAAGTCATCCACGACGACCGCCGATCCGGCGGGCAGCTTGGCGGCATCGTTGGCGATCGACGCCGTGACATCAGCCGACATACCTCCGTCCATCGCGAGCAGGTCGGCGGCGTCGGCACCGAACCCCGGTTCGTTAATCCGGGGAGCCTCGATAAAACCCGACCAGAACCGGACGGGGTCGGCGTCGGCATGGTCGCAGGACAGCCAGGACGTCATGCCCGGCGGTCGCGCCGCTGCCCAGTCCGCCAGCAGCACGCTCTTGCCCGCGCCGGCCGACCCGATCACGACGGTCAGCCGCCGCCCGGCGCCGGACGAGAGCAGCCCGTGCAGCGCCGGCCGCGCGACCAGCGTGGCTGGCAGCGTCGGGGGGCGGAACTTGGCCAGCGCGAACCGGGCCCCTCGCCCAGCAGTGATGCCTTCTGCCATGCTTCCTGCCGTCCAGGCGCGGCTGCGACAGTGACGCGCCTCCTGCTGGCCATAGTCGCGGCGGCGTACAGCGAAAACATCCCCCGGCAGGAGGGAGGTATCCGGCGAAGCGGAATCCCAGCTCACCCGCGATAGGGCGATGCCTGGAAACAGGCAGCGCGGGAGGCTGGGTCTCACGAACCCGAGCACGCATGAACGAGAAGACCGGGGGGAATAGCCCGGTGCACGCACGAACGTATGAGATCACCTTCCTGGGCCAGGCGGGCACCACGTTGCGCGCGGAGTTCGACGACTGTGAGGTCAGCGTGGGTCCCGACAGGACGACTCTCCGGGCGGAACTGCCAGATCAGGGCGCACTGACCGGGCTGATGCAGCGGATCACCGGCCTGGGGCTCGATGTGATCGACGTGAGCCTCGTGGCGCCACCGCCGGAGTAGCCGGAGTAACTGGATCATCTCAGATCACCCCTTCGCGGGCGATGACAGGGAACCCGGGGCGCGAGCATGCTTAGGGAATGTTCGGACTGGCGGGCGGGCTGAGCCTTTCCTCCTACCGCCGTGAATGGCTTGCCAAGGACATCGTGGCGGGGGTAGTGCTCACGACCCTGCTGGTCCCGCAGGGCATGGCCTACGCGGAACTGGCGGGCCTGCCGCCGATCACGGGCCTGTACACCTCGATCATGTGCCTGCTCGGATACGCCGTGTTCGGCCCGTCGCGCATCCTGG
>Ga0207664_10003564_pt1 | contig 10400 bp, 11 predicted proteins | sample LARL83metaG_FD_184349 | JGI IMG/M metagenome (GOLD analysis project Ga0207664, IMG submission 184349) | Corn, switchgrass and miscanthus rhizosphere microbial communities from Kellogg Biological Station, Michigan, USA - LAR L8-3 metaG... | ecosystem: Host-associated > Plants > Roots >...
GAACCGGCCGCTGCCGGATCCGGTCGCGCCGGTCGCCGCGACGAGCCCACGGCTGGATTTCGCCCTGTACACCCGGCTCGGCGAGTTCACGGTGGACGTCTCCCACGCCGGCACCGGCCGGCACCTGGCCGTTCTCGGGCCGTCCGGCGCCGGCAAGTCGGCCACGCTGCGGATGCTCGCCGGCCTGCTGCCGGCCGAGCGGGGGCACGTCCGGCTGGACGACGTGGACGTCGCCGGACTGCCGGCCGAGCAGCGCGGTGTCGGCTACCTGCCGCAGGACTCGACGCTCGTGCCGCACCTGCGGGTGTGGCAGCAGATCACGTTCGGCGTCGGCGCCGATCCCGCGCTCGGGGCGTACTGGTTGCGACGGCTGAAACTGGACGGCCTGGCCCACCGCTACCCGGACCAGATCTCCGGCGGCCAGGGCCGGCGGGTCGCGATGGCCCGCGCGCTGACCCGCCAGCCGGCGCTGCTGCTCGCGGACGAGCCGTTCACCGGCCTCGACGCCCCGGTACGGGACGAACTGCGCCGGATGTTGCGCGGGCTGCAACGGGACACCGCGCTGACCACCGTCCTGGTCACGCACGATCCGGCCGAGGCCGCGCTGCTGTCCGACGAACTAGTACTGCTGGTGGACGGCCGGGTCCTCCAGGCCGGCCCGACCGGCCACGTGCTGGCGCATCCGGCCTCCCCGCGCGCCGCCGGCCTGCTCGGCATCCGCAACGTCGGCACCGGCGTGATCGACGGGGACGGCGTGCTGCTGGCCGGTGCGTTGCGGATCACATTGGCCCGCCGGCTCGAGCCCGGCACACCGGTCACGTGGTGCGTGCGACCGGAGGACGTCACCATCACCGATCCGGCCGGGAATCCCGGGATCGTGCTGGACGCCGTGCACATCGGGCCGGTCACCGAGCTCGTCGTCGCACTGGCCGGCGGCGGTGAGTTGACGGTCACCACCGCCGGACCGGTGCCCGGTGTGGGCGGGCCGTGCCGCGTCGCGGTGCCGCCGGACGCGGTCACGGTGTGGCCGGACACGGACTCGACCGGAATCATGGCGGCATGGCCGAATGGAACTACTTGATGGACATGGACGGGGTGCTCGTCCACGAGGACCACCTCATCCCCGGCGCGGACAAGTTTCTCGCCGAACTACGGACGCACGAGGTCCCGTTCCTGGTGCTCACCAACAACTCCATCTACACGGCTCGTGACCTGCGGGCCCGCCTGCGCCGGACCGGACTGGACATCCCGGAGGAATCGATCTGGACGTCCGCCCTGGCCACCGCGAAGTTCCTGGACTCGCAGCGGCCGGGCGGCTCCGCGTACGTGATCGGTGAGGCCGGTGTCACGACCGCGTTGCACGACATCGGTTACGTCCTGACCGACAGCGACCCGGACTATGTCGTGCTCGGCGAAACGCGGACCTACAGCTTCGAGTCGATCACGAAGGCGATCCGGCTGGTCGAGTCCGGTGCCCGCTTCATCGCGACCAATCCGGACGAGACCGGGCCGAGCCGGGAGGGTGTCCTGCCGGCGACCGGCGCGGTGGCCGCGCTGATCGAGCGCGCCACCGGCAAACAGGCGTACTACGTGGGTAAGCCGAACCCGTTGATGATGCGGTCGGCGTTGCGCGCGCTGGGCACGCACTCGGAGAACACGCTGATGATCGGCGACCGGATGGACACCGACGTCCGCTCCGGCCTCGAGGCCGGACTACGCACGATCCTGGTGCTGTCCGGGATCTCGGACGCGTCGACGGCCGAGCGGTTCCCGTACCGTCCGTCCAAGGTGGTCGGCTCGATCGCCGACCTGATCGAGCACGTGTCGAATCCGTTCATCGACTAGCGCTGTACCCGGGCTGATAGCGCGGACGGTGGCCGGGCCGCCCCGGCCAGCGATCGCGGGCCGGGGCCATGCGATGTCGGCCTCCGCTGTTCCGGACGACGGGTGGCCGGCCGGCTTCCTCGAGCAGGTCGTGCAATCGGCGGGTGAGCGGGATCAGGGCCTTGCGGCGGCGGTGTTGCCGTTGCAGGTGCTCGAACAGCACCACCGCGCCGAGGGAACCGATGTAGAGCAGGCCGCCGATCGCACCGAAGGTCGCGGCTGAGATCAGGAACAATGTCATACGCGGATCATGGATGAAATGGCTCGTGTTGCGCTAGACAAAACGGACCTATCCGCCCGGAAAGTGTTAACTCATGTGATCGTGATCGCCCCCGACGGGCACACCTGCGCGGCCGTGCGGGCCGCGCCCTCCTCGTCGGGTTCCGGCTGGTGCAGCAGCACAACCCGGCCGTCTACATCGGACTGATCGAACACCGTGGAAACGGTGAGCACACACTGGCCGGCGCCGATGCACACCTCACGGTCCGTGATGATCTCCATTGGCTAATCACCCTTTCGCCCTAGCGGTCTTCGTCCTACCAGGACACCGGTAGTTCGTAGACGCCGTAGATCTGGGTGTCGTCCTTGTACGGCAGGTCGGCCACGTCGACGGCCAGGCGCAGCGTCGGGATGCGCTGGAACAGGTTGCGGAACACCAGGTCCAGCTCCATCCGTGCCAGGTTCTGGCCGAGGCACTGGTGGATCCCGTAGCCGAACGCGACGTGGTGCCGTGCGCCCCGCTCGATGTCGAACTCGTCGGGCCGGCCGAACGCACCCGGGTCGCGGTTCGCCGTCGCGCCGAGCGCGATCAGTCCCTCGCCCGCCTTGATCGTGGTGCCGGCGATGTCGATGTCGGCCGTGGCGACGCGGAAACCCGCTTCGACGATCGTCAGGTACCGCAGCATCTCCTCGACCGCAGCCGGTGCCAGGTCGGGGTCGGCGGCCAGCGCGGCGCGCTGCTCCGGGTGTTCCAGCAACGCCAGCGTGCCCAACGCGATCACGTTCGCCGTGGTCTCGTGACCGGCCAGCAGCAACAGGTTCGCCACACCGACAAGCTGATCGTGGTCGAGCACCGGGGTTTCCCGGTTGCGCACGATCAACCGGCCGAGCAGGTCGTCGGCGGGTTCGGCCTCCTTGGCCGCGATCAGGGCCTGGAAGTAGTCCCGCAGCTCGTCGACCGCCTTCTGGCGCACGTCCATCGGCGTGGACCGGCGGATCAGCACGCGCGTGCGGCCCTGGAAGAAGTCGCGGTCGGCGTACGGCACGCCGAGCAGTTCGCAGATCACCAGCGACGGCACCGGCAGCGCGAGCTCCTTGACCAGGTCGACGGGGCCACCGGCGGCGAGCATGGCGTCGATCCGCTCGGTCACGATCTGCTCGATGCGCGGCCGGAGCCCCTGCATGCGCTTCACGGTGAACTCCGTGATCAGCATGCGCCGCTGCGCCGTGTGCTCCGGCGGGTCCAGCGAGATCATGGACCGGTTGAACGACGTGTTGCGCTTGAGCTGTTCCGGGTCGATCTCGACGACCATCGGGAAGCCGGCCGCCGTGCGGTCGGAGCTCACCCGTGGGTCGGCCAGGATGCGGCGCACGTTCTCGTGACCGCTGATCAACCACGCCTCCTGCTTGCCCGGCAGTACGCAGCGCGTGACCGGCGTGTCGGTCAGCAGTTCGGCGTAGCGGTCCGGCGGGTCGAAGGGCGCCTGCCGCAGCATCGGGAAGTCCACCGGTTTCGTCATCGCACTAAACCCCCTGGTTGACAGTTAACGACGTTCGGGTTGGACACTAATTTGATAGTAGCAGTCAAAAAACGGGGACTGTCAATCCGGCGATCGTATGATGACGCCGAATCCGGCAAATCCGGAGGGTGACGGACCCGGGAGTGCGTGCTCGTGCGGGGCGCCTATGGTCATGGTGTGGAGGAGTCGGGGACACCGACAGCGACGCAGGTCGGACCGGCCTACGTGATCGGTGACGTGCACGGCCATCGCGCCGAGTTGGTCGCGGCGATGCAGGCCGCCGGCCTGGTGGATCAGGACGCGGCCTGGATCGGCGGTGCGGCGCGCGTCTGGTTCCTCGGCGACTTCTTCGACCGGGGCGATGACGGTGTCGCCGTGGTCGACCTCGTGATGCAGCTCACCGATGAGGCAGCGGCGGCCGGCGGCGCGGTACACGCGCTGCTGGGCAACCACGAGATCCTCACCCTGGGCATGCACCGCTGGGGCGACGCCGACGTGCCCTCCGAGTTCGGCACCCGCAGCTTCGCGCGGAGCTGGCACCTCAACGGCGGCCACGAGGCCGACCAGGCCGCGCTGACCGACGACCACATCACCTGGCTCGCCGGCCTTCCCGTGCTGGCCCGCGTCGACGACTACCTGCTGATGCACTCCGACACGGTCGAGTACTTCGGCTGGGGCGAGACGATCGACGAGATCAACGAAGCCGTTCGCGCCGTGCTCGCCAACGACGACATCGTCGCGTGGTGGGACTGCTGGCGCCGGATGACCACGCGGTACGCCTTCCGTGGCCCGGAAGGTCCCGAGGTCGCGGACAAGGTGATGGCCGCGCTCGGCGGGAGCCAGATCGTGCACGGGCACAGCGTGATCGCCGACCAGTTGGGCGTGCGGCCGGTCGACATCGAGGGCCCGTGCCTGTACGCCGATGACAAGGTGCTCGGCGTGGACGGCGGCGTGTTCGTGGGCGGTCCGTGCCTGGTGGTCCGGCTGTCACCGGCCGACCTGGACCCGGAACCGGTGGCCGAGGTGGCCGACGAACCGAATGACGACGCCATCGGGGACACCGACGTTGTAGCCGAACCCGAGGGTGACCAGCCAGACTGACCGGTGGCAACGGACTCCCCAGGGAGGTAAGTCAATGTCGACCGGTCCAGCCACTCCCAGCTACGCGTCAGGCACGTCGACAATGCCCCTGCTCGGCGACACCATCGGCGTGAACTTCGATAGGGCTGTAAGCACGCACGGCAGCCGCGAGGCGCTCGTCGACCGCGCCGCCGGCCGCCGGTGGACGTACCGCGAGATGTCCGACGACGTGACCGCCGTGGCCATGGGGCTGCTGGCGCTCGGCGTGGCCAAGGGTGACCGGGTCGGCATCTGGTCGCCCAACCGTGCCGAGTGGACACTCGTGCAGTACGCGACCGCCAAGATCGGCGCCATCCTCGTCAACATCAACCCGGCGTACCGCGTGCACGAACTGGAGTACGTGCTCAACCAGGCCGGCATCCGGACCCTCGTGTCGGCGTCAGCGCACAAGACGTCGGACTACGCCAGCATGGTCGAGCAGGTCCGGCCCCGCTGCGCCGCGCTGATCGACGTGATCCTGCTGGACACGCCGGACTGGGCGGGCTTGGTGGACGCCGGCCGGGCCGCGGACGCGGGTGTGCTGGAGGAGATCGCGGACACGCTGACGGCGGACGACCCGATCAACATCCAGTACACGTCCGGTACGACGGGTTTCCCCAAGGGTGCCACGCTGTCGCACCACAACATCCTGAACAACGGCTTCTTCGTCGGCGAGCTCTGCGGGTACACCGAAATCGACCGGATCTGCATTCCGGTGCCCTTCTACCACTGCTTCGGCATGGTGATGGGCAATCTCGCGGCCACGTCGCACGGGGCGTGCATGGTGATCCCGGCGCCCGCGTTCGACCCGGTCGCCACGCTGGGCGCGGTCGCGGCCGAGCACTGCACGTCGCTCTACGGCGTGCCGACGATGTTCATCGCGGAGCTGGCGGTCCCGGACATCGAGTCGTACGACCTGAGTTCGCTGCGCACCGGCATCATGGCCGGCTCGCCGTGCCCGGTCGAGGTGATGAAGCAGGTCATCGACCGGATGGGCATGAGCGAGGTGTCGATCTGCTACGGCATGACCGAGACGTCGCCGGTGTCCACACAGACCCGCCGCGACGACTCGCTCGACCGGCGGGTGTCGACGGTCGGCCAGGTCGGGCCGCACGTCGAGGTCAAGATCATCGATCCGGAGAACGGCCGCACGGTCCCGCGCGGCACGCCCGGCGAGCTGTGCACCCGCGGCTACTGCGTGATGCTCGGCTATTGGAACCAGCCGGACAAGACGGCCGAGTCGATCGACGCGGCGCGGTGGATGCACACCGGCGACATCGCGATGATGGACGACGCGGGATACGTGAACATCACCGGTCGGATCAAGGACATGGTCATCCGTGGCGGCGAGAACGTCTATCCACGGGAGATAGAGGAGTTCCTGTACACCCATCCCGACGTGCTGGACGCGCAGGTGATCGGCGTGCCGGACGAACGGTACGGGGAGGAGCTCATGGCGTGGGTCCGGTTGCGACCGGGCGCGCCGGTGCTGACGGCCGACGCGCTGCGCGAGTTCTGCACCGGAAAGCTGGCGCACTACAAGATTCCGCGGTACGTGCATGTCGTGGACGAGTTCCCGATGACCGTGACCGGCAAGGTACGCAAGGTGGAGATGCGGGAACAGGCCGTGCGGCTGCTGGCGGCGAAGGCTGAGCCGACCAATCCAGCACAGCCGGAGCAGGGCTGAGGTGCCGTCGTCCTATTACGACAGTGAGGCCGGCCGCTACGACGCGTCCCGAGGTGGTCCCGCCCGCGCGGACGCGGCAGCGGCGGCGATCCTGGAATTGCTGCCGGCGTCGGCGTGGACGGTGCTGGATGTGGCCGGTGGCACCGGAATCGTGGGGGAGCGGCTGGGCCGGCGGGTGATCGCGGTCGACCGGTCGTTCGGCATGGCATCGGTCGCGGCCGGCAGGTTACCCGGGCGTGTCGTCCTCGGTGACGCGGCCGTCCTGCCGTTCGCGGACGGTTCGATGGACGCCGTCACCATGATCTGGCTGATGCACCTGCTGCCCGATGCCGTTGGCGCGATTGGGGAAGTGGCCCGCGTATTGCGCCCAGGCGGCTCGTTCGTCCTGACCGTGAACAAGGCGGACGCGCACTACATGACGGACGACGACATCGGCACGGTGCTCGGACCGGCATGGCGTGCGGCCAATCCAGCACCGGTCGACGGCCGGTCATCCGTCACCGAACTCGCCGCCGAACGCGGACTGATCCTGGCGGGCGAGACGACGTTCGTCGGCGTGGGGCAGGGGCGCAGCCCGGCGCACTGGGCGAACTACGTGCGCGATCCGGTGTCCGGCTGGCCGGACCGGTGCGACGTCACGGAATTGTGCGCGCAGCTCGGCGCTCTACCGGACCAGGACCGACCACGCGAAGATCCGGTCTACCACCTGGTGTCGTTCACCGGGACGATTTCCTTGCCCAGCGGCATGAGTGATACGGGGATCAGCTTGAAGTGAGCCAGGCCGAGCGGGATGCCGACCACGGTCAGGCAGAGCGCGGCGCCGGCCACGACGTGGCCGATGGTGATCCAGATGCCGGCGAGCAGCAGCCAGAGAACGTTGCCCACAGCCGACCCGGCACCAGCCGACGGCGAGTCGACGATGGTCCGCCCGAACGGCCACATCGCATAGAGCGCGATGCGGAAGGCGGCGATGCCGAACGGAATCGTGACGATGAGCAGGCAACAGATCAGGCCGGCGAGCAGGTACCCGAGCACGATGCCCACACCGCCGAAGATCAGCCAGACGACGTTCAACAAGAACCGCATAGTTCGAAGATGCCTGGTTTTCGCCGCCGGCGCATCCGGGAGAACCCTGGTCCCACGGGTCGCGGACCGGACAACCCTGGTCCCACGGCGATGGGCGCGGCCAGCAGCGCTCGGCGACAGTGCAGCCGGCCGGACAGACGGATCACCCAACACGGACGCCCGGACGGACCACCCAACACGGACCGCCGAACCACCCAACACGGACGGCCGAACGACGGATGGCCCACCGAACACAGGCGGATCACTCAACTAGGCACACCACGCAACCGCCGCTCAGCAGCGTAAGCGGCTCAGAGCACCCAGACCCCACCACCGAACCGGGCCATAGCAGCCGGACGCGGACCGAGCCAGGACAAAGGCCGAGGCCAGATGCGGTGGAAGCCAGATGCGGACAGAGCCCAGGGATCGGCGGAGACGGGGTTGTTCAGTCTGTCCTGCTCCGTTCCGATCCGTTACGACACTGGGCGAATCGGAACAGAGCGGGAAGCCACAACCCGGGACCAGCCGAACACGGCCGAATCAGAAGCCAAAGCCCGGGACCAGCCCGACCGTGCCCTGGGAACTCCACCCCGACCGTTCACGAGCCGGAGCGGAGTTGTCCACAGGCTGATCGGAATCCGGTCGACCTTCATTCCAAGATCGACTAGACTTGAAAATAGGGGTTCCCCCAAGAGGGGGTACGCCTGCAGCAGCTTGCCCGTGGGCGAGGCACCGAACTGGGCCTGCGGGTGAGGATTGAGCTGGGGTCGCTCACTCGAAACAACCCTGGTCCCACCGGTCGCGCACCCGAAATTGGGCGGAGCTACAAGACGGCGACCAAGAAGCTACCGGACGGCTACCAACACATGATCGTTGCCCGTCTGCCACACGGCCCAGCCGCCCGGAACCCCACCGCCCGCAACAGATCCGCGTGTTCCAGCGCCGTCAGCTCGTTACTGCCGTGATGTGCCACAGCCCGCTGCGACCGCTCCCCGAACAACCCAGCCAGCTCCGGATCGGCGGCAACCGCCGCCCACCACGCCCCCCAGTCCTCGTTCTCCGTCACGCCCGCCCGCGCAGCCCGACCCTCCCGCACCAGCACCGCCAGTTCATCCAGCACGGGATCCCCGGTCATCACATGATCGCCATTGACGAACACCCCACCGGGCCGCAGCCGGTCCGCCAGCGTCCGGTACACCCGCGCGAGATCGTCCGGATCCAGCCAGTGCAACGCCGTCGTCGACACAGCGGCGTCGAGTACCGGCGGCACCAGACCGGGCCAGTGACCACCGGTCAGGTCCGCGTCGACGAACTCGACCACCTCCCCGTACCGGCCCCGCCCCAACGCGAGCAGCAGCGGGTCCGCGTCGATCCCCACGATCCTGGCCCGCGGTAACCGGGCCGCGAGCCGGCCGGCCAGTGAACCAGGACCGCATCCCAGATCCAGCACGGTGCCGCCGGTCCCACCGACGACATGCGCGACCACGTCCCCGATCACGGCGAAGCGTTCCTCGCGGTCGGCGATGTAGAACTCCTGCTGGGCGTCCCAGCGCCGGACCCAACTCGTGGCCAACTCGGTGGTGATCATGACGCCTCCATCACTGTCCATGGGATGATTGCCAGTGACGATGACGCTAGGGGAAGGGGCGTGACTGGTCAAGTGGAATTCGACAGTCACACGAGTGGAGTGGTGACCGCGCTGGTCGCCGCGATCAACGTCGTCACGCCGGGCTGGTCGCGTGGCCGCGACTACCAGCCGCCGACCGGGTCGGCGCTGAACGACCAGGTCCTGGCCGCGCTCAAGACCAGGCAACTGGGCGACGTGGCCGAACTCGCCGGCTACCTCGGCGATCTGCGCGCGGCCTTCGCCGACGTGGCGAACAACGACCTGGACAGCGCATGCCGGAAGGTCAACGACCTGCTCGGCCTGACCGGCGCCGCCCCGGTGCTGGCCAACCACGACGGGCAGGCGTGGCACCTGCACTTCCACGCCAACCAAGCGTCGTGGGCGGTCGGTTGGGCCGCTTCGCTGGCCACCGCGATGGCGATGGTCCTGGGCAGCGCCGCCTACGAACGCCTCGGCGTCTGCCAGGCCCCGGCGTGCGACCGGGTCTACGTCGACGTCTCCCGCAACGGTGCGCGCCGCTTCTGTTCCACCGCGTGCCAGAACCGGGTCAAGGCGGCTGCGTTTCGGGAACGGAGCAAATCCCATCCGTAGGCTGGAACATGTGCCGTTGACCGTCGGATTCGACCTGGACATGACGTTGATCGATCCGCGTCCCGGCATGATCGCCGTGCTGGACCTGCTCGCCGCCGAGACCGGGCTGCCGTTGGACGGCGAGTACTTCGCGGCGAACCTCGGCCCGCCGCTGGACTCCGTCCTGCTCGGCTTCGGTGTACCGCCGGCGGACGTGCCGGGCCTGGTCGACCGGTTCCGCGAGCTGTACCCGTCGATCGTCGTGCCGACGACGGTCGCGCTGCCGGGGGCCGCGGACGCGCTGGCCGCCGTGCGTGCCGCCGACGGTCGCACCCTCGTGGTCACCGGGAAGTACCGGCCGAACGCGGCCCGTCATATCGCCGCGCTCGGCTGGCAGGTGGACGACCTGGTCGGCGAACTGTGGGCCGGTGGCAAGGCCGACGCGTTACGTGATCACGGCGCCACGATCTACGTCGGCGACCACGTCGGCGACATGATCGGGGCCGTGACCGCCGGCGCCTACCCCGTGGGGGTACTGACGGGTTCGTGTGACGAGGACCAACTCCGCGCGGCCGGCGCACGGCACGTGCTGGCCGATCTCACCGGATTCGCCGACTGGCTGGCGACGGCGACGAAGAAGACGAACGGGCGCGTACCGCCACGGGAAAAAGGGTAATCACTGCGCCAGGCGGGTCCGATCGACGGGGGC
>Ga0207664_10003565_pt1 | contig 10399 bp, 10 predicted proteins | sample LARL83metaG_FD_184349 | JGI IMG/M metagenome (GOLD analysis project Ga0207664, IMG submission 184349) | Corn, switchgrass and miscanthus rhizosphere microbial communities from Kellogg Biological Station, Michigan, USA - LAR L8-3 metaG... | ecosystem: Host-associated > Plants > Roots >...
GTCACCGCGACGGCGCATGACAGCACCGGAGCGACGGGAACCGCGTCGTTCACGTGGACCATCGCGCAGAGCGGTGGCGGTGGTGGCTGCACCGGCATCGCGGCGTGGAACGCCAACACGTCCTACGTGCCCAATGACGTCGTGAGCTTCAACGGTCACAAGTGGACGTCGTTGTGGTTCTCCACCGGTGTCCAGCCGGGTTCCCCGATCGCGTGGAACATCTGGCAGGACAACGGCACCTGCTGATCGATTTCCACCGTAGTGGCCCGGTCGGCTTCGCGTCGCCGACCGGGCCACGCCGTGTGATCGAACGCGGTACCGTGCGTCGCATGCGCTTGGCCATCGCTCTTGTCGGTGCCCTGTTGCTGGGTGGATGTGCCCAGACCACGTCCGGTGTCAGCGTTGCCGCCAGCGTTCCCGCCCCGTCGTCGACGGCCCGGCTTCCCCGTACTACCGGCGCCGTCGTGCGGCTCGCCGGTGGTGTCACGGAGCGGGCGACGTGGGATCAGAACGGCCACATCACGTTCTGGCGGGCCGACATCCGGGTCGGCGCGAGTTCGTATCCGCTGCAACCGACCCTGGGACCGGTGAAACCGTCGGTCAAGGGCGGGTTCGTCACCGGGATGCCGCACGCCGTCTTCATTCTGACCGGCCTGTTCTCCGAGGACGGGTCGGTGAACTCGATCGCGTACACGGCGGACGCGCACGGGACGTGGGGTGCGATCAAGGCGGAGCCGAACGGGAACATCGGGCCGTCCGGCCAGCCGGTCGGCAAGGACGGGATCGGCCTGGCGAACGAGTTCGCCGTCGTGCGCGGGCAGTTGGAGACCGCCGACTGTTCGGCGACCCTGCCGATGGCCGAATGCGGCGGCAATCAGCGCGTGCTGAAGTTCTGGACGTGGAACGGCACCGACTTCACCCTGAACCACCGGGCCGGACTACCGCGCTGAGCGTCAGTCCGTCTCGTCGTCCCGCGGTTCGACGGGTGCCGGTTTCGGCGCGATGCGGATCACGCCGCTGTCCAGGTCCAACGGACCCGGCTCGAAGCCCTGGCCGCTACCGGCCTCGTCCGGCGTCTCCCGCCGCAGCTTGGCGCCGGGAAACAGTTCACCGAGCTGTCCCATGCGGCCATCGTAATCGCCCCGACCATCGGCGGCAGCGAAGCCGCGTCGATCGTTGGTACGGTCGACTGTGTGCCGTATTCCGCGTTGACCCACCTGGAGTGCTCCCGGACCGGTGACCGTTTCGACGCGGATCGCGTGCAGGGCACGTCCGCCGTCGGCGCGCCACTGTTGGCTCGGTACGACCTCGCGCAGGTCGCGGCGACCGTCACGCCGGCCGAGATCGCGAGCCGGCCGCCGAACCTGTGGCGCTATCACGAGTTGCTCCCGGTACGCAGCGCCGACCGGTCGGTGAGCCTCGGCGAGGGCATGACGCCGCTGCTGCCGGTGCCCGAGTACGGCAAGCGGATCGGCGTGCCGACGTTGTGGATGAAGGACGAGGGTCTGATCCCGACCGGAAGTTTCAAGGCGCGCGGCGCGGCCGTCGGCGTGTCCCGGGCGTCCGAGCTGGGCGTGACGGGCGTCGCCATGCCGACCAACGGCAACGCGGGCGCGGCGTGGGCGTTGTACGCGGCGCGGGCCGGGATGCGGTCGCTGATCGCGATGCCGGTCGGCGCGCCCGCGATCACCAGGGCGGAGTGCCAGGTTTCCGGTGCCGAACTGTACCTTGTGGACGGTCTGATCGGCGACGCCGGCAAGCTGATCGGCGCCGCGGTGGCCGAACGGGGCGGCTACCAGGACACGTCGACGCTCAAGGAGCCCTACCGGCTCGAGGGCAAGAAGACGATGGGTTTCGAGATCGCCGAACAGCTCGGCTGGCGGATGCCGGACGTGATCCTCTATCCGACCGGCGGCGGTGTCGGCATCATCGGCATCCACAAGGCGTTGCGGGAGTTGATTGAGCTCGGCTGGGTCAGCGGGCCGCTGCCGAAACTCGTCGCGGTGCAGGCGACCGGGTGCGCGCCGATCGTGCGGGCATTCGAACAGGGCGCGACCGAGAGCGAGCCGTTCCCGGACGCGCACACCGTGGCGTTCGGCATCACGGTCGCCAAGGCACTCGGCGATTTTCTCGTACTGGACGCGGTATACAGCACCGACGGCACCGCGATCGCCGTCACCGACGAGGAACTTCTGGCCGCACAGGCGGAACTCGCGCGCACCGAGGGCGCGTTCATCTGTCCCGAGGGCGCGGCCTGTTTCGCGGCCACACGACAGTTGCGGGAGAGCGGCTGGCTGTCCGGTCACGAGGAGGTCGTCGTGCTCAACACCGGCACCGGCATCAAGTATCCGACCACGGTGACCGTCGACGCACCGGTCCTGCCGGCCGGCGGTCGTATCCCACCCGCCTGACGGGTACACGTACTACCGATCGGTAACAACAGGGCCCACCTCACCGTTAGCACTTGACAGCCGAGTTCTATGGTCTAGAGGGTTGGCAGCCACCGACCCGAGGCTGTGGAGGCTGTGGATGAGTTACCCCGTCGGCACCGAGGTCCGTGAAAAAGAACCGGGACTCGCGGCCACGCTCCGCCCACGCCACGTCAGCATGATCGCGTTCGGCGGAACGATCGGCGCGGGGATCTTCGTCGGCAGTGGTCAGACGATCGCATCCATCGGACCCGCCGTCGTCGTGAGCTACCTGGTCGTCGGCATCGTCTCGGTTGTCGTGATGCGACTGCTGTCCGTGTTGACGCAGCGCGAGCCGAACTGCGGCGCGTTCGCGATCTACGCCGGCCGCGCGTTCGGCCACGTGGGACGGTTCTCGGTCGGCTGGATCTACTGGTGGCTCCTGGTCGTCACGGCGGCCGTCGAATGCGGTGGGGCGGCGGCGATCGCGCACACCTGGCTGCCCGCGATGCCGTCGTGGGGCTGGTCACTCATGTTCATCGCCACACTGACCCTGGTGAACCTCGGTCCGGTCCGGGTGTTCGGCGAGTTCCAGTTCTGGCTGGCCATCTTCAAGGTCGTGCTGGCGATCGGCGTGCCGGCACTGGCGATCCTCGCTGTGACCGGGGTGCTACCGCACGTGCACTCCCCCGGTTTCTCCAACGTGATCAACAATGGTGGCCTGGTGCCGTTCGGTGCCGGCTCGGTGTTCAGCGGCATGCTGGTTGCAGCGTTCTCGTTCATCGGCATCGAGATGGCCGCGATCGCGTCCGGTGAGGCGGATCGGCCCAGCCGCGTCGTGCGCAAGTCCATCCGGGTCACCGCGTACACCGTGCTCGCGATCTACGTCGTGGCCATGAGCATGACCGTCCTGCTGGCACCGTGGAACTCGCCGGCCGTCGCGGCCAGCCCGTTCGGCACCATGATGAACGCGATGCACGTGCCGGCCACCGCGACGATCATCAACGTCGTCGTGTTCACCGCGTTGCTGTCCGTGCTCAACTCCTGTGTGTACGCGGCGTCGCGGATCGGATACTCGCTGGCGTTGAACCACGACGCGCCCCGATCCTGGCGCAACCTGTCGCCGAACCGGGTGCCGAAGAACGTGGTCATCTGGACCGCGATCTTCGGATTCGCGGTATCCCTGGCGAACACGCTCGCGCCCGGCAACATCGGCCTCGTGCTGGTGGACTCGTCCGGCGCGGTCGGCATCATGGTGTGGATCGGGATCGCGTTGTCGTACCTGAAGATCCGGCCCAAGCCGGACCAGCGGCTCGCGCAGGTCCCGGTCACGCCGCCGCGCCGGCTGTCGATCGCGGCCTGGCTCTCGGCGCTCGCGCTGTTCGGGATGCTCGTGGGCATGGTGTTCGAACCGTCGACCCAGTTGCAGTTGCTGATGACGGCACTACCGATCATGGTGATCTTCATCGTGGTGCTGTGGCGCGAGACGAACGCGTCCGCCGACCCGGACTGGTGAGCATCCATGACCGAGTGGATCCCGGACGGCGTCGACCCGACGAAGCCGAGCACGGCCCGGGTGTACGACGTGCATCTCGGTGGCATACACAACTTCGAGAGTGACCGCGCGGTCGCGGCGCAGGTCGTGGCGCGACTGCCGGAACTGCCGACGTTGTTGAAGGCCAACCGCGCCTTTCTGCGGCGCGCGGTGCAGTATCTGGTGGACGCCGGCGTGCGGCAGTTCCTGGATCTCGGATCCGGTATTCCGACGGTCGGCAATGTGCACGACGTGGCGCAGCACGCGAATCCGGACTGCCGAGTGGTCTATGTGGACATCGACCCGGTCGCGGTCGCGCACGGCCGGGTGATGTTGTCCGGCAACGCGTGGGCGAGCGCGGTACGCGGCGACCTGACGGAGCCGGCGGCGATCCTGGGTGATCGGGAGATCCGCGACCTGTTGGACTTCTCACAGCCGATCGCGGTGCTGATGGTGGCCGTCCTGCACTTCCAGCCGGACACGGCCCGGTGTGCCGCCGTGGTGCGGGAGTACACGAAAGCGTTGGCGCCGGGGAGTTTCGTCGTCGTGTCGCATGCCGCGTCGGCCGGACGGGCGTTGGGGCGGGTGCGGGACGCGGCCGAGGTCTTCAGCGCGAACGTGGGCGGGTTCTACCTGCGCAGTCGGGAGGAGGTGGCGGAGTTGTTCGGAAACCTGCCCTTCGTCGAGCCCGGTATGGTGAACATGTCCGACTGGCGCCCGGACCCGACCGACCCGACACCGTCCCCCGACATGCACCACGGCTACGCCGGCATCGCCCGCGTCGGATAGCCGCATGCCATCCAATTCCAGGGACCGTGCCGCACGACCGTGCCCGTGCGGTGTTCCGTCGACGTTCGCCGAGTGCTGCGGCCGGGTGCACGCGAACACCGCGCCGGCGGCCACCGCCGAGGCGTTGATGCGCTCCCGCTACAGCGCCTTCGCTGTCGGCGACGCGGCCTACCTGATGCACAGCTGGCACTCGACCACGCGCCCCGCCGAACTGACCCTCGACCCCGGCCAGGTTTGGACGCACCTGGAGGTCCTGTCAACCACCGGCGGCGGCCTGCTGCACGCCGAGGGCACGGTGGAGTTCCGTGCGCATTACCGCACCGCCGGCGGCCGACGCGGCGCGATGCACGAAACCAGCCGATTCGTCCGCGAGCACGGCCGCTGGGTCTACCTGGACGGCACACAAAGCTGACCCGGCCCGCGTCGGCCGTCACCGCGGCAATGAGCGGCGCCTGGTCAACAACCATGCCGTGGCGAGCACGCTGATCATCAGGCCGATGCGGCCGTAGTCGGTCGCCGGTACCCAGCGGACCGTTCCGTTGCTGATCACGAACGCGCCGATCGGGCGGGCCAGCATGCCGAAGCCGCCGCCGTCCTGCGGTGCTCCGTTGAAGTCGCCGACTCCCCCGCCGCCACCGCCGTACACCACCGCCGCCGGGATGACGACGACCCCGTCGCGTTCGACCGGGTCGCCGTACACCCGACGGGCGGACAGCGCCTCCTTGATCGTGTTCAACAACTCGCTGGCCGTCATCCCAACCTCCCGGTATGTGCGCCACAGCCTGCCATGGCGGACACACCGGGCATCGGTCAGTTGATCGTGACGGCGTCCAGGTCGGGGGCGAACGCCGTGTCGTTGTGGAACTTGATGCTGTTCGCACCCGCGTTCAGGTCGACCGTGATGCTGTCGGTCACCGGGGTCGCGAAGCTGGTCCCGGTCAGGTTGACCTGGATGTCCGGTCCGCCGTTCACGCTGATGGCGAACGTGCGCGTGCCGGAGACGAGATAGGCGAACGTCAAGGTGTGCTGGCCTTTGGCAGCCTCATTGATGTTGTTGATCGTCACGAAGTTCGCGGCACCATTGCCGATGAAGCCGACCTTCTTGCCGCCGGAACACGCCGCGCAGGTCGCGATCTTGGCCGCACCGGCGATCGTGTTGCCGGACGCCTCCGCCTCGATCCTCGTGGCATGACCGCTGGTCGGCACCGCCTTGATCAGCTGGACGGCACCGGCGCCGAGCGTGACCTGGTAGCTGCCGGAGATCGTGCCCAGCGACCCGCCGGTCCACAGGTCGGTCGCGGTCGCGCTGCCGCTGATGCCCGCGCTCGCCAGGCTGACCGTGTCGGTCGTGCTCGCCGTGCCGGAGGAGTTGAACAGGCCGATGACGACGCTGCCGTCGGCTTCTGTCTTCGCGTACACCTGCTGGCTGCCGCTGTTGACGATGCGCTTGGCGTCGATGGCGTCCTGGTCGACGGCCAGCACCCGGGTGTTCTTCAGGAAGCCGAGGTCCGTGCTGTCCAGGTTCGTCAGGTCGGTACCCAGGATCAACGGCGACGCCCCCATCGCCCACAGGCTCAGCATCGACTGGCGTTCCGGCGCGGTCAGGCCGTCATTGCTGCCGTTGCCGACCTCGGTCGAGTCGTAGTCGTTGAACGCGCCAGGGCCGCCGAACGGCTGCCAGTTGGCGACCTGGCTGAACCGGGTCGACACCGAGTTCCACGACGTCAACGGGAAACTGCTGCCGCCGGACTCGCAGCTGTAGCACTCGATGTCCCCGCTGGTACGCCAGCCGTTGGACAGCTGGGCCCACGTGGCCGCGCTGCCGATGCTGAGATTGTTCGACAGCTCCAGATGAATCGCGCGGCCGGTCTGGCGCAGCGCCGTGGACCAGGCCTGGATGTCCGGAACGTCGCTGGTGCCGACGCCGTCGATCTTCACGTAGTCGACGCCCCAGGCCGCGAACTCGTTCGCCCACGAGTTGATGAACGCCTGCGCGCCCGGCTTGCTGTAGTCGATGCCGACCATGCCGTGGCAGTTGAAGTTGCGTTCCGTCGCCGTCGTCGCGATGTCCTTGGCGTGGAAGCTGGTGCCCAGGATCGGCGTGTTCTTCGCGACGGCCTGCGCGGAGATTCCCGGCGTGACGTAGAGCCCGAACTTCAGGCCGTCCGCGTGCACGTGGTCGGCCACGGCCGAGATGCCGTTCTCGGTGCCGTTGTTGGGGAATTTCGTGGTGTCGGTGACCCATCGGCCGTTCGCGTCCACGTTCGGGCCCTGGCTGCCCGGGCACTGGTACCAGAAGTCGTCGAGGTTGACGTACTGGTAGCCGATCGCGGCGAGACCGCTGCTCTTCATCGCGTCGGCCTGCGCGTCGATCTTGGCCGCGGTCGGGTTGTGCCGGACGAAGCTCCAGCTGGACCAGCCGAGCGCGGGTGTCGCCCCGACGCCGTTGTTCTCCGCGGTGGCCACGGACGGGGGAACGAGTGCCGTGACGGTCATCGCGAGCGTGGCCGCGGCCACGGCGAACACGGCGGTTCGGGTGCGGTTAGGCATAACGGGCAGTATGTAAACGATTACCGCTATGGTCTAGACCCATATGCGTGATGTGGGTGCCTGTTAATCGGTTGCCGTGACTCGACTTCGGGCCCTAGCCTGCCGCGCATGGGGATCTTCATGGTACGTCGTGTCCGGGGATCCGCGGTCGCGGCGCACGTGGGGCTGGCATCCGCTCGTTGACGAGTGGGCGGCACGCGTCGTCGCGGACACGCATCCGCGGCCGGGACAGCTGGTGCTCGACATCGGTGCCGGTCATGGCGCGCTGACCAGGCATCTGGTCGACGCGGGTGCCCGCGTGCTCGCCGTCGAGCTACATCCGGGTCGGGCAGCACGCCTTCGGGAGCGGTTCCACGGCCTGCCGGTGACGGTCGTCGAGCGGGACGTGCTGTCGATGCCGTTGCCACGCCGGCCGTTCCGCGTCGTCGCGAACCCGCCGTACTCGATTTCCGGGCCGCTGCTGCGGATGCTGCTCGCGCCGCATTCGGCGCTGGTCGCGGCGGACATCGTGTTGCAGCGGGCCGTGGTGCGGCGGGCGGTCGAGCGCGGCTCGCGACGCTGGGTACTCAGCATGGGCATGTCGCTGCCACGCCGCGCTTTCCGGCCGGCACCACAGGTCGACTCGGCGGTACTGGTGATCCGTCGACGCTGATCGCTCAGGCGGCCGAGCGGTACGCGTCGGCCTCGACGACGGTCTTGATCTTGGCCAGCGTCTGCTCGATCGAGTGCGCGTTGAAGCCCGGCCGGTCGGCGCGGCCGGTCACGCGTGGCCCGAGAAAGTTACGCACGAACCGGTTGCCGACGCGGTACCAGTGCTCGGACAGCACGCAGCCGGTCGCGGCCGGCGTGACCTCGTAGGACCAGCGGGACACGCGGATGCCGATCGGCGCGCGGACGTCGAACGTGAACAGCCGGCCGTAGTCGTACTCGACGACCTTCACGCGCGTCCACCACTCCCGGCCGTCACCGCTGTGCCGGTTGCGGCCGCGGTACCGGGCGCCGAGGCAGGCACCGGTGTAGCCGGCGATCCATTCGCCGCCGACGTTCTCCGGGCTGAATTCCCCCATGCGCGGCAAATCGGTGACCAACGACCACACGGCGTGTGGATCGGCGGCGATGTCGACACTGCGCGTGATCCACGGTTTCACGACTTCACCGTAACGAGCGACATTTCGGCCGGACAACGCCGTTCGTGCGGTCATCCGTAAACTCGGACTGGACCGATGCCGTTCCGTTGCGGCGAACGGCATCCGCGCAATATGTTGTGGGTCGCAACATATGGACGAGGAGGTCCCGTGGCGCGACGGATACCGCTGCTGGCCATGATCGCCGCGATCGGACTGGTGATCCTGGTCATCGCCGCACCGGCCCAGGCGACCGCCCCCCTGCTCAACGGCGGTTCGGCGCCGAACTGTTGCGGCAGCGGATCGGACTGGGCACCGGGCGACAACACGTTCCTCGGCCGCGCCGCGAGCCCCGCAGCCACGTCGGACGACGCGTGGTTCACCGGTAGCAGCGGCATCCTGACGAACGTCTTCTACCCGACCGTCGACACGTCGAACCTCACCGACCAGCAGTTCATCGTCGGCGACGCGGGCCACACGTGGGACCAGACGGAGAAGACCGACGCCACCCACACGGTCGCCCTCGCCAACAACAACTCGTTGGCGTGGACGGTGACGAACACCGGCAGCAACGGCCAGTGGCGCATCACCAAGACGATCTACACGGACCCGAATCGCCCGGTCGTCGACGAACACGTCACGTTCACGGCACTGTCCGGAACGCTCGGCCAGTACACGCTCTACCAGCTGTCCAACCCCTCCCAGGAGGGCAACGGCAACAACGACACCGGCCAGACGGTTGCGTTCAACGGCAGGAACATGCTCGTCACGACCGGCGCGAACAGCGGCAACACGGCCAGCGACGCGGCCGCGCTGGCGATCGGCAACGGCCTGAACTGGCTGACCCAGTCCGGCACCACGATGCTGTCCAGCGGCTACGTCGGCACGAACGACGGCTGGCAGGACCTGCTCGGCGGCTCGCCCCCCGACCACACGATGACCAACACGTACTCGTCGGCGTCGAACGGCAACATCGCACAGATGGGCGAATTCGACCTCGGCCCGGTGAGCGGCCAGACGAGCGTGTCGTTCGATCTGACCATCGGCATGGGCGCGACCGCCAGCACGGCCGAGACCAACGCGGACGCCGAGCTGACCAGCCTCGCCGGCAACGAGAACGGCGTGCTGTCCAGCTACGAGGGCCAGTGGTCGTCGTGGCTGGCCGGCCTGAACACGTACAGCGGACTGGGCGGCGAGCAGTTCCTGGTGTCCGCCATGGGTTTGAAGGCGTCGCAGGACCCGAGCACCGGCGCGATCGTGGCCGGCATCGGCCACCCGTGGGGCGACTCGTTCGCCACCAACGATCCCGGCTACAACCGGGTGTGGGCGCGCGACATGTACAACATCGTGACCGGGATGCTGCTGGCCGGCGACAACGCGGACGCCGACAGCGCGACGCACTTCCTGTTCGACCACCAACAAGAGGCGGACGGCCACTTCCCACAGAACTCGTTCACCAGCGGTGCACCGAGCTGGACCGGCATCCAGATGGACGAGACGGCGTACCCGATCGTCCTGGCATGGCAACTGCGCGGTTTCGACCCGGCGCTGACCGGCTCGTCGTACTACACGAACCACATCCTGCCGGCGGCCAACTACCTGGTGGCCCACGGACCGGCGACGAACGAGGAACGCTGGGAAGAAAACGGCGGCTACTCCCCGTCGACACTGGCCGCCGAGATAGCCGGCCTGTACCTGGCATCACAGATAGCGTCGCAGAACGGTGACACATCCCACGCCGGCTCTTTTCAGTCCACAGCGGACAGTTGGGCCGCGAACGTGGCCAACTGGACGTACACCACCAACGGCCCCTACGGGGACGGCCAGTACTTCGTCCGCATCACCCCGGGCGGAAACCCCAACAACGGTGCCTCGGTCACACTGGCCAACAACGGCGGCACGTTCAACGAGAACGCCGTGGTGGACAACGGTTTCCTGCAGTTGGTAACCCTGGGAATCCTGCCGGCGAACGACCCGCGCATAGCCAACACGAT
>Ga0207664_10003566_pt1 | contig 10395 bp, 7 predicted proteins | sample LARL83metaG_FD_184349 | JGI IMG/M metagenome (GOLD analysis project Ga0207664, IMG submission 184349) | Corn, switchgrass and miscanthus rhizosphere microbial communities from Kellogg Biological Station, Michigan, USA - LAR L8-3 metaG... | ecosystem: Host-associated > Plants > Roots >...
CCGAGCGGACCAGTTCCACAAGTAGACAGCCGGGCAAACCAGCCCGGCTTTGTGGTTTTTAGGGCTTTTCTCACTCATGGCCACAGAACAAGGTTGCCTTGTTTTTCGAATGGCGCTGCCTACCTGCCTCAGAAGCAGTGCATGATGCATGCGATCTTCGCCAGTCAAATTAAATCGTTTCTGAAGCTGTCTTTCTGACACCTTTGACCCTATAATCAATCCCCATTCTGGGAACAAATGAATTAACGCGCGACACACATCCTAAGCGTTAAGCAACCAAGCTCCCTGAATTGGGTTCGAATCTGGAGGTCGGGAGGCTTCTTGGCAACATCGGCAATCCGGGTTCTGGTGGTTGATGATTTTGCCCCGTTTCGCGAATTCGTCTGTTCGACGCTGGGGGGAGCCTCAGAATTTTGCGTCGTCGGCGAGGCAGCCGACGGCCTGGCGGCAATCCAGAAAGCCGAGGAACTACAACCGGATTTGATTTTGTTGGATGTTGGGATGCCGCAGTTGAACGGGATCGAAGCGGCTCGACGAATCCGCAAGCTCGCCCCGTCCTCCAGGATCATCTTCGTCAGTCAGGAATCCTCAGTTGAAGTTGTCCAACTGGCGTTCAGTTTGGGCGCCATGGGCTATGTCGTGAAGGCATACGCTGGGACCGAACTGTTGGCTGCCGTACAAACGGTCCTTCAGGGCAGACACTTCGTCAGCGCCAGGTTGGCGGGAAACGTTTTCACTTATCCCGAGGATCCACCGGGTCCGTTTTCTCCCCACAAGAACGCTCGCAGCCACGAGGTGCGATTTTACTCGAACCATACCGCTTTGCTGAACGGGCTCGCGCAGTTTATTAAGACCGAACTGGGCGAGGGAAATGCCGTCATTGTCCTTGCGACGAAGGTACACCAGAACCTCCTCGTTCAAAGATTGCAGGCCGCCGACCCGAACTTTGGCTCCGCTCTGCAACAGGGCCGCTATCTTCCCATGGATGTGGATGAGACCCTCGCAACCTACATGGTCGAAGGCGTACTCGATGTAGCACGATTCCGAAAAGAATCTGAAAAGCTCGTTGATACAGCGGCTCGAACGGCAATTGGGAAACCTCCCCGGGTTGCTGCCTGTGGGGAATGTGCATCTACGCTGTGGTGCCGAGAGAATCCAGATGCGGCAATTGCGGTCGAACAGTTGTGGGACGAGATCGCCAGAGAGCGCAACGTGAAGATTTGTTGCGGGTACGTGTTGAGCAACCTTCAGCGAGAACGGGAACACGACATCTACGAGAGAATCTGTGCCCAGCATTCCTGCGTCTGTTCCGAGTGACCTCGTGGTTCGGCGGGATTTCGATTTGACGCCTGAACATTCAAAGAACCGCAACACCTGGCTAGGGTGATTATCCGGCCGCCTGCATGGCATCGCTGGCCCGTCGAATCGGAACGCGTGCGTGGATCGTCGTCCCACCGTGCGGTCTTGATTCAATGGAAAGCGTTCCATTCACCAACTTCAGCCGCTCTTCCATGCTGACCAGGCCAAGCCCCCGGCCTTGCTTTGCCGCTCGTGCATCGAAGCCTGCACCCGAATCCCGGACGATGAGATGAATCTCGCCCGAGTTCTCCCGCAATCGAACCTCGAAGTGTCGTACTCCGCTGTGCTTCACTGAGTTGTGGAGCGATTCCTGCAAGACTCGGAACAGGCAGAGGGCTGCGTCCGGCGACAGATCAACCGGAACATCCTGCACTTCGAAGTCTATTTCCACTCTTTGTTGATCGCCGAATTCCTTGCAGAAAGCTTTCACGGCCGTCGTGATACCCAGATATTCCAATTTTGCCAGGTGCAGTTCGTGCGACAAGGACTGAATATCTTTGGATATCTCCGCAGACTCCTTTTTCAAGTTGCCCAGACGATGAATCAATTCTGTCGGTAGATCGGAATAGTCCCCTTGGACTTGGCCCAGGTGGATGGTCAGCATGGCAAGACGTTGATTAATGTCATCGTGCAACTCTCTGGCAATGCGTGCACGCTCCTGCTCTTGTGCCTCAAACAGGCGGCGGGTCACGCCGCTGAGAGCGTTTTCAGCCAGTTTTTGCTCGGTAACGTCCAGCACGGTGCCAACAAGGCGGACCACCTGCCCCTGATCGTTTGTGATGGGTTCCCCCTGCGTGTGAGCAAATCGCAGCGACCCATCCGGCCGTATGACGCGGTGAACGCAATCAAAAGGACGAAGACTCTTCAGGCTGGCCTCCATCGACCGTTGGACATGAGGCCGATCTTCAGGATGAATACCGCCCAGGAGTGTTGCCCAGCTCGGTTCGACAGAACGAGGCTCGAATCCCCATAGCCGATAGAGTTCGTCCGACCAGCTAAGTTTGTGATCGGTGCAGGTCTCAACCCAGCTACCCAGGTGCGCCCGTGCCTGAGCGTCGGCCAGATTTCTCTCGCTTTCGTGCAGCGTCTCTTCCGCCCGCTTACGCTCGGTGATGTCCGCAACGATCCCGATCACCTTCAGCATCTTGCCTTGCTCATCGAAAGAGGCGCGTGCGCTCTTCTCCAACCAGATGGCCGATCCGTCGGGCCGAACCACGCGATACGTAACATGGGTGTTGGGATTTTCCGGAGTCATCAGGTCGTTCGACGATACCGCCCGCGCTTGCTCATCGGGATGTATTCTCGCCAATGCTTGCTGCCGGGTGAGAGGCCCGGCCGGATCGCTAAAGCCCAGCACTGTCCGGTGCTCCTCAGACCGCGAAACCGAGTCCGTCGCGACGTTCCATTCGAAGGCGTACATCTTTCCCGCCTGGATCGCGAGGCGAAATCGTTGTTCACTCTCTCGGAGCGCTCGTTCGGCGCGCGCACGCTCTTCTTCTGCCTGGCGGCGATCTGTGATATCCCGCTGAATTCCCCATGTCCTCACCAGCATGCCGGCCTCAACAATCCCAATCATGCTGTTGAGAAAGACTCTGGGATTTCCCTGCGGATCCACCTCGTGCGACTCTCGATCCACCACCCGGTAGCCGGCACGGATGTACTCGCGGGTCAATTCGGTGTTGATAGGATCGGACGCATCCAACGTTTGCGTCAGCCGCATCCCCGTGAAATCGGCCGGGGTCATGCCATACATCCGGGCCAGGCCTTCATTGCACTCGCCCATGTAAGACTCGTGCAGAATGCGGTGAACCTGCTCGTCCTCCGGAAGATTCACGGGAATGGGCCGATCAAGTTCCTGGCAGAAAATCCCTTCGGAACTTTGCGAAACAAAAAGCCGGTATTTGGATTCACTGCGCTTAAGGGCCTCTTCTGCTTCCATGCGCTCAGTGATGTCCGCAACCATTCCCACCACCCTCAGTAGCTTTCCCTGTTCGTCGAAATGGGCGCGCCCGGTCCTCTCCATCCAGATCAGCTTGCCGTCGGGACGCACCATGCGATGGCTGACCTTCAAGTTGGGGCTTTCCGGCCGAAGAGCGGCATCGGCAGCCTGAAGCTTTGCCCGGTCGTCCGGGTGAACCTTGGCTAAAACCTCGCGGCCGCTCGTCACATTCGGTAGCGGTTCAGTGCCAAGGATTTCAGCGCATTCGCCCGATTTCACGACGACGTCGGTGGCGGCATCCCATTCGTAGGCAAACATTTTTCCGGCGCTTGCCGCCCGACGAAAGCGCTGTTCGCTTTCACGCAGCGCCTCTTCGGTCCGCTTCCTTGCGGTAATGTCCTCGAGAAAGGCGAAGACCAGAGGCGGATCCCCCTCGGCGCCCTTCAAAATGGAGACGTTCAGTTGCCCCCAGATCCGTGTGCCATCTTTCCTGATGTATCGCTTCTCCACGGAATACTGGCTGATTTCTCCGGCACGAAGCCGTTGAAACAAGGCCCAGTCGTCCTGGGCATCTTCAGGATTTGAAAACTGTGAACAACTCATGCCGCAGAGCTCGTTCGCCTCATATCCCAGCATGGCGCAAAGGGCGGGGTTGGCGAGCAAAAGATTTCCCTCGAGATCTTCTACCGCAATCCCCAGGAACGCTTGCTCAAAAAGATAGTGAAAAAACGGGTTTGCCTGTGCTGGTAATACCTGCGTGGACATGACATCCCCCCACGGTTTCAAACGGTTAGCGGACACCCTAGCACTTTTGAGCGCAAAAGTGAATTTTCAAGGTAGTTTCGTTCCCCTCTGCGTACTTTGAGGGAATTTAGGACGTTACCCCGCTCATGGAGGAAGCAGGGAGAAGGAAGGCACGAGGTCGCAACATTGCCAGCATCAACAAACCATTCCGACTCAGTCGCTTAGGCAACTTTCAATGCAATTTTGTACATACACTGTTGTCATCAAAATGTTCCCATAGGAACACTTTGCGCAATTTCACCTTCAGTATCCCTGATTACTCGTAGCGCAGGCTTTCGACCGGATCGAGTTGCGATGCGCGAGTGGCAGGAACCGTGCCGAAGATAATTCCCACAATCGACGACACCACGATGGCAATGATCGCCGACAGCCCTGAGATCGGCATGCGGTAGTCAGTGAGGAAGCGAATCGAGTATGGGATGGCGAGCCCGGCCACAATGCCGGCAACACCTCCGCACAGAGATATCAAAATGGCTTCTGCCAGGAATTGGAAGCGGATAGCGCGGTTGGTCGCACCGATGGCCTTGCGAATTCCGATCTCACGAATGCGCGACGTGACCGTCGCCAGCATGATGTTCATGATGCCGATGCCGCTCACCAGCAACGTAACGAAAGCGACGAGCATGAGAATCAAAGTCAATGCGTCGGCAATCTTTCCAGCAACGGTCAGCAACTGGTTCAGGTTCTGCACGCTGTATACAGATTCGGCGCGATGACGTGACTGCAGCACGCGCTTGATGGCAGCCGTCGCGGGAATGACGTCCTGCGCAGTCGCAACGGAAAAATAAATCTGATACACCGCAGAGGTGGGCGTGAAGAAGCGGCTGACCGTGTACGGGATCAGCATCGTGTCTTCCTGAATTTCAGACTGTCCGAAGGTGTCGACGCTTTCTTTGAAGACGCCGACGATGGTGAATGGAAGGCCTCCGCTGAGCTTAATGATGTGACCCACGGCGACATGGCTCGATCCATACAATTTCTGCGCCAGCTTCTCGGTGATGACCGCGACCTTGTTGCGTCCCAGAGAATCTTCGGTATCAAAGAAGCGTCCCGCAAGCACTTTCAGATTGCGCACCTTCAAGTAGTCGGGATCGATGCCGAGGACAAGGATGTCGCTCTGCTTGTCGTCGCCGATGCTGATGCGGTCTCCCAAGGCGACTGTGGGCGACGCGGCCACCACGCTCGAGACCTGTTCGCGAATCGCTTTCACGTCATCGACTGTCATGGGATCAGGCGTGGAATCGATGCGCTGCGCGCCTCCCTGATAGTCGGCATAGATCATGTTGGTGCCAATCGATTGCAGCTGGCGCAGGATGTACTGCTTTCCAGTGAGGCCGATCGTGGCCACGAGAATAACTGATGCAGTACCCACCGCCATGGCCAGCGCGGTCAAGGTAAATTGCAGCTTGTTGCTGCAGAAGGCATCGTAGGCGAAATTCAGGATCTCACTGAGGCCAATCGTGAAGCGTCGCGGTGAAGTGACTGAAGTAGAGATCGCACTCGCCATTGGTGATTAGATGTTAAACCCCACTCGAAAGAGGCTGCAATGTGTCAGGATTTTTCGAGCGTCCGGCCACAGCCACGGCCGCGAGCACAACGATGAGCGGATCGACGGGACGGAAGTAGTAGGTCTCGGGATGAGAGATGTAATAAGTGAGAGGAAAGAATAACAACACGATGGTAAAACGCATGCCCAGCGCGGGATCGCGCTGAAAGACGCGCCTCAATCCCCACAGACCAAGAAGAGTCATGGAGGTGTTTACGAAGATATTGGGCGGGTCGAGCGGCTCGTCTTTCAGGTAGGCGGGATCGAAGCTCCAGTAGCCCGTCCACATATAGATGATGCGGCGCATGGTCATCCACGCGAACCATGCGGGATGACTTCGGATGTAATCCTTCGCCTGATAGAGTTTGTGATCCATGTAAGCGATCTCTCCATCGCGCTCGTACTCGGACAGTTCCGCGTCGCTGTGGTTGGGATGCAGGGTGCGATTGACCCAGTGCTGCGAGTATCCGTTGTTGCCGATGTAGAGTTCGAGCCCGAAGCCGCTGCGTACCGGGATGAAGCGGTGGAACAGTTCATAGTTGCGCACGAGCCACGGCGATAAAACTGCGATGCCTGCGAAGGCGACGGCGACGCTCTGCGCTTTCCATGGGCGAGACAAGCGGAGGCGGCGATAGAGTGTATAGATTCCAAGCAAAGGAAGGACTGCCAGCACGACAGGTTCGGTGAGCGCAGCGATGCCGCAAAGTGCGCCGAACAATAGCCAGTCGCGAATGCGCGACGAATTTTCCAAACGCCATGCGAAGAGAAAGAGGCCAGCGAGTTCGAGCGTGACCAGGCAGGTAGACCACGCCCAGTCGGCGCCGTAGTAAACACCGTAGGGAGAGAAGGCCCATCCCCATCCCGCCCACTTAGCTACGCGCTCACCGAAAGCTTGTCGCGCAAGAAAAAAAACTGGGATGCCGGTCGACGCAGAGTACAGGCTGTTCAACGAGAGCGCCGCGAGGACTGAGGTTCGCGTTTCAATTCCAAAGACTTTGAAAATTCCTGCGAGCAGGTAGGAGTAAACAGGCGGCAAGAGTGCGGATGATCCAGTTTCAGCGAAGGGGCTGCCGAAGCCGTGGCCGGAGGCGATGGAGCGCGCGATCAGGCCGAACGCCCAGTGATTGAGGACGAAGGGATCCATCCATTCGTGGTAGGTGAAGGGGATGACGGCGAGGCGGACGGCGAGGGCGACGAGCACCATCAGGACGTAGGGTTGAAGGCGCTTGGGGGATTCTGGCGGCATGAGTTGTGGCGGCTGCGCGGCCGGGACGCCGGCGCTACGTCGCGGCGGTATTTTTTGTTGCGATCTTAGTATAGACGGCAGACTTGCAGGTGATCGTTCCAATAAGGGCACGTCATTGCCTGCTGGTCATTGCCTGCTAGAGGCGGGTCGGGACGGGGGAGGACGACCCAGGTCACACCAAAATCTTTCTTGAGGCGGGCGAAATCGGCTGGGTGAAAATTTTGCCAGTTGTTCTGGGCTGTGACTTCGTTGAGCCAGCGGGGAGCGAGGCGAGGGACGCGCGCGGCCATGCCGCCATCTTTGTCATAGTCAGCGAGGACGCTGCGCTCGGCGAGGGCGCGGAAGCCGTGGTAGTCCTCGCCGGGGAGTCTGGTGTAGTGGGGACCGATTGCGAACAAGCTCTCGACCGGAGTGTTTTGGCGGATCCATGCGAAGGCTTGCAGCCAAGGGTTTTGCGGCACAAGGCCTGGGAGCTCCAGGTGGCGGGATGCGGGGTACAGGCGGCTTTGAGCGTAATACATGCCGGCGCTCAAGGGAATAAATAATAATAGCCAGCGGTAAATTCTTCTATCAACGATATAGCTTCCGATCAAGCCTCCGGCGATCAAGAAGAAGAGGAGGTACAGGAGGTGGAGATAGCGCATGGGCTCGAGCGGGCGCAGACGCTCCAGGCTGGGAGGGAGCATGACGAGAAGGCCGACGACAAATTGGAAGACGCCATAGTAAAGAAGGGTTGAGGTTAGAGCAATCAAGGCCGAGCGCCCTGTTCCCTTTCTCCGCAGGTAGTAGTGCAGCGCAAACAGTAGGAGCAATGGGGCGATCACGCCGAGCCATTCGTACCATTCCCAGCGCATTGGGTAGTAAAAACTGCGAGTGGCAGCGGCCTGGCGCCAGGCGTCGGAGGCGGGCTCGAAGAGCCATCCTAGGGGCATGAGCACAGCCGTGCTCGCGGGGATGGGTCGGGACCGGGATACGTGCGGCGTGCGCAGGTTCCAGAGCAGGAAGGCGCAAAGAGAAATTCCGAAACTCGCCATGATGGCGTGAATGGCGAAGGCGAGGGCGAGCAGTGCTCCGGCGATCCAAAGGCGACGGTCGAGGACGGCGACGATGGCCGCGAGGATTGCGGCGGTCGCGAGGGTTCGCGGGTGCAGATATTGGTCGGCGAGGTTGATGGCGATTCCAGGCAGAGGAAGCGTGAGCAGAGCCGCAACGGTAGCGACGGAGGCCCACTGCGCTTGTGGCCGAGAGAAGCAACGGCGGCTGATGCGCCAGCAGCCGTGGAGCACGAAAAAGATGGCGGCCAACTGCCAGAGCAAGACAGTCCAATCCAACGGGAGGGGAGTGAGGCGGACGGACCAGGCGATGAGTTTGTCGAAGATGGTGGCCTGGAATTGGAGTCGGAAAAATTCGGAATCGTGGGAGAAGAGAGCGGGGTTCAAATTGCGTTTGATCGCGGCCAGATAGAAGGCGTCGTCTTCGAGGCCGGGGTGATATCCCATGATGAGGAAGGCTAAGAAGGTGAGCAGGGCGAGGAGCAGGAGATTTGTGATGGTGCGCGACGGGGCGGGCGGCGAGATTGGTGGAGGCCCTGACATTTCAGGAGGCTAGCGGAGAGTGTAGCAAGGTTGGGGAACGAGTACGGCGTGTCTGGAGGAGAGGCGGCATGCATCAGGCGTCGCGCGGGTTCGATTTGTCGTTTTCTGTCGCCCCTCCGGGGCTTGTTCTCCTGCCGCGTCTATTCCCACGGCTTGCGCCCCTTCGACAGGCTCAGGGCAGGCTGTGGGCTGCATTCTTTCGCCGCTCTGCGACTGGAGTCGGTCAGGCGGCGGGCCCGGCGGTTTGGGAGCGGGCGGTGTAGTAGGCTTCGTCGCCGGATTCGAGTTTGCGGCCCTGGTCGCTGAAGCGGGGAGCGTGCATGAGTCCGGCTTTCTGCAGGGCAAACTGGAGAGTTGTGGCCAGCACGCCGAAACCGTATTTCACGCTGCGGCGGAAATTGATGGAGGAAGCCTCTTCGAAATATTTTGTGGGGCAGGAAACTTCTCCGATGCGAAAGCCGAAGTGCACGCATTGGGCGAGCATCTGGTTATCGAAGACGAAGTCATCGGAATTTTCCAGAAGAGGCAATTCCGTTAATACCTTGCGACTGAAGGCGCGGTATCCAGTGTGATATTCGGAGAGCTTCACGCCAAGGAACAGATTTTCGAAGGCGGTGAGCAGGCGGTTGGCGACGTACTTGTAGATGGGCATGCCGCCGAGGAGGGCGCGGCCTCCGATGATGCGCGAACCCAGGACCACGTCGTAGACGTCGTAGGCGACCATGCTGGCCATGGCCGTGATGAGCAGGGGCGTGTACTGGTAGTCGGGATGAAGCATGACCACCACGTCGGCGCCAGCGGCCAGGGCTTCGCGATAGCAGGTTTGCTGGTTGCGTCCGTAACCGTAGTTACGGTTGTGTTGAAAGACGTATAGGCCGAGGCGCCGGCCGAGATCGGCGGTCTGGTCGGAGCTGTGATCGTCCACCAGGATACGGATGTCGACCAGGCTCGGCAGTTCATCGACCGTGACCTGAAGCGTCTTCTCCGCGTTGTAGGCGGGCATGACGACCGCAATGCGCTTGCCGTGGATCATTTGCGATGAAACAAAGAGAACTGAGGATAGTTTACCCGAATTCGTTACCGACGAGGCCCGACGAGTGACGATCGTTGTGATAAGTTGCCTGGCCGTGATATTGCAGATGGGTGCGTGGACCGGGCGACACGCCCCCCGGAGAACCGACCCGGTGAGACTGCGCCCTTGTTTCCCCGAATTCCTAGGGCGTGGTGTTGCGTCCACCGGCCCGAGGGGGTTCTGAGTGCTATGGCTTGATCATTTGAAGGTTTACCTGGGGTAGAATGCTCGTCTCCTCGACCCGGATCAGCGCGAATTGCGGTCGTGCTGAATCAACCACAAACGGAAGAGAGAGGCAAAGCGGAAAGGATGATAGGCATGGAATCAGAGATCAAGATCGGCCAGCAATTCGAGTTCGCGAGACATGCAGATACAGGGTTTAGGCAGAAAGCGGTCGTAACCCGAGTTTTATCCAATCGGGAAGAAGGAATCGGTCCGGAGGCGGACTATTACATCGCGGCTTGGATTGAAGCGAGAACCCTCTCGGAACAGCCAAGGGCGCTGGTCTTCGTGCTTGCCAACGACGAAAACGTTTATTTGGATGGCGAGCGGGTTGACATAATCGTGGACCTTGCCGCGTAGCTGTTGCGGGTAGTGCGCCGAATCGCGTAATTCAGGTGGGAATTGTCGAGCCTGTTGCGAATGACATGATCTCAAAACTGTCGATAAATCTCCCATACACGCACAATGCCCGGAACAGGGTTCTGAGTGTAGCGGCCTGCTAACAACAGTTACACTTATAACTCCTTCGAGTGAGCGTCAGTAATGAACGAACCTGACAATGTTGACCGTTTGTTGGTCTGGACAACACTTCGGCCGATCCAGAGCGATTGC
>Ga0207664_10003567_pt1 | contig 10395 bp, 5 predicted proteins | sample LARL83metaG_FD_184349 | JGI IMG/M metagenome (GOLD analysis project Ga0207664, IMG submission 184349) | Corn, switchgrass and miscanthus rhizosphere microbial communities from Kellogg Biological Station, Michigan, USA - LAR L8-3 metaG... | ecosystem: Host-associated > Plants > Roots >...
TTTCAGAACGACCTGGTTTCTTGTCATGGGAAGGCCGTACTCGGATGCAGTCACAAGCGCCCAATGAGCTGATCGCCGCCGCCCTCCGACGGGAACGCCGCAGGTCAGGGCTGTCGCTGACGGAGGTCGCGCGGCGCGCCGGTATCGCCAAGTCCACCCTGTCCCAGCTGGAGTCCGGGGCGGGAAACCCGTCGGTGGAGACGCTGTGGGCGATCTGCGTCACGCTTGGCATGCCGTTCTCCCGGCTGCTCGACCCGCCGCGACCCGCGGTTACCGTGATCCGGGCGGGCGAGGGCCCGACGTTCGCCGCGGCGAAGGCCAGCTACCTGGCCACGCTGCTGTCCGCCTGTCCGCCAGGTGCGAGACGCGACCTGTTCCGGATCGTCGCCGAACCCGGCCCGGCGAAGGCCTCGGACCCGCATCTGCCCGGCGCCGTCGAGTACGTGGTGATCAGCACCGGACGCGCGCTGGTCGGGGTCACCGACGAGCCCGAGGAGCTCGGGCCGGGCGACTACATCTGCTATCCGGCCGACGTTCCGCACATCTTCCAGGCCCTGGAGCCCGGCACCCAAGCCGTCCTCCTCAACGAGTACTCGTGAGGGCTTCGCCTTCCCGCCGGGTCCGTCTTCCGCCACACCGCCGCCTTGCCGGAGAAGTGGTTCGAATTTGTCCGGATTGCCCAGGTTTTGCGAACCACTTCGGCGGCAAAGCCGCGCTACACATCGTATTACTAGGCGTACATATGCCGATATGTCCGGTGCGCGCGGGGCGGGGGTGCGCGCGGGGCGGCGCGATGACCATGAGACCGCGCGGCACGCCGCGAGCGCACGCCCGAACACCCCGCCTGGCGCCTTTCCCGCCACGAGACCCGCGCGGCGCGGGGCCGAGGTGCGGTCGCGGGGTGTGCGAGGGGTGCCGGGCGACGGGGGCGGGCGGTTACCCGGCCTGAGGCGCCTACTCGGTTGGGAGGTGGGTGATCAGGGCGGTGAGGGCCGCCTCGTCCAGGAGATCGGCGGGGCGGACGGTTTTGTCGTGGGCGACGTAGTAGAAGGCGGCGGCTACGTTGGCGACCGGCACGTCGGACAGCTTTGCCCAGGCCAGGCGGTACGCGGCGAGCTGGACGGCGACGGCGTGTTTGTCCGCCGCCGACCGCGGCGGCTGCCCGGTCTTCCAGTCGACCACGTCGAACCCGATCACGTTCGAGAACACCGCGTCGATGCGGCCGCGGACCGGGCGGCCGGCGATCAGCGTCTCGAACGGCACCTCGACGGCCACCGGCCACCGGTCCGCCCACTCGCTCCGCTCGAACGCCCGGCGCAGCCCGGCCAGTTCCGGGTCCGGCTCCGAGCTGAATTCTGTGAAAAGATCTTCGTCGTCGATCAGCCGCTGCTGGCCGTACCGCTCCTCCAGCCAGTGATGGAACGCCGTGCCCCGGCGCGCCTGCCGCGCGGGCGGCCGGGGCATCGGCCGGCGCACCTGGCGGGCCAGTTCGGCCGGATCCCGCGCCAGCGAGACGAGCGCCGATACCGACAGCCGCCGCGGCAGCGGCACCCGGATCGTCCCGTCGGACCGTGCCCGCGCCGCTCGCTCGGCGAGCAGCAGTTCGGCATCGCGTTGCCAAGCCGTCACGAGTGCCTGGTCCGAAGAGCTGAGGTCGGGGGCCGGCGACGGTCTGACCGCGGCGGCGACCATCCCAGCCGCCTCGCGCACCGCCTCGAAGTACCGTCCAGCCGGCGTGGCCGGCCACGCCGCCGAGTCCACGGCGGCCAGCAGCGGGTTTTCCGCGTCTTCCTCGGGCGGATCGGCCCACGAAGAGACGACAGCAACTGTTCGCACCTCGGACAGGAACGGCGACGGCCCGAGGCGCGACGCGCTCCCCTCCCCCCACCAGTACCCCGAACACCCCAGCCAGAAGGCTGCCCGCGTCGCCGCCACGTACATCAGCCGGCGCTCCTCCGCGAGGTCGCGCGCCGCGCAGGCCTCGGTGAACGCACCGAGCGACGCCGCGTCGACGCCGCGCAGCACCGGCAGGTCCCCGGTGTCGCCCCGCAACGGGAACGGCAGCAGCCGGGCGTTGTCCGTCCACTTGGTGGACACCCGCGGCCGGGCCGGGAACACCTGCGACCGTTCCCCCATCGACAGCCCGGGCACGAACACGGCCGGCCACTGGAGGCCCTTGGCCGCGTGCACGGTGAGCAGCTTGACCGAGTCCGACTCGCCGACCCGCCCGGTCTCCAGCCCGAACTCCTCCTGCTGCGCAGCGGCCAGGTAGGCGAGGAAGGCACCCAGCGACGGCTCGCCGCCCGGGTCGGTGAACGCGGCCGCCACGTCGGTGAACGCGTCCAGGTCGGCCCGGGCCGCGACCGGATCGACCCCGGGCCGGGCGGCGACCTCGATGTCCAGCCCGAGCACCCGCTCCGCCTCTGCGGCCAGGTCGGCCAGCGGCCGCCCGATGTGCGCCCGCAGCCGCCGCAGTTCGGCCGCCAGCGCGTGCATCCGTGCGTAGCCGGTCGCGGAGTACGCGCTGGCGTCGCCGAGGTCGTCCAGCGCCTCGACCAGCGAGCCGGTCTCCGCGGTCAGGTCGGTGATCGCCTCCTCAATGCTGTCTCGGGGTGAACGATCCCCCTCGAGAGCGTCGCTCTGCTCGCGGGGAGGCGCCGCAAGGGCCCGCGCCCGCCGCCCGAGCGCGACCAGGTCCCGCGGCCCGATCCGCCAGCGCGGCCCGGTGAGCAGCCGGGCGAGCGCGTCGGACGCGCCGGCGTCGTGCAGCACCCGCAGCGTCGCCACCACGTCCTGCACCTCGGGGACGAGCAGCAGCCCGCCGAGCCCGACCACCTCGACCGGGATGCCGCGCCCCTCCAGCGCCCGCCGCAGCGGGGTGAACTGGGACCGCTTTCGGCACAGCACGGCGATGTCGGACGGCCGCACCCCCGCCGCCCGCTTGTCCGGCCACGGCAGCCCGTCAGGGGCGCACCCGGCGTCGAGCGCGAGCAGCCCGGCGACCTGCGCGGCGACCCACTCCGCCTCGTCGAGTACGGTGTCAAGCAGCGCGCACGTCACCGACCCCCGCTCGCCCCGGTCCGGCGCCGCGACCAGCCGCGGCACGTCGGGCGCCTCGGCCCGCAAAGATTCCTGCACGACGGCGGCCGCGTCGAGGACTCCGCCCGCGTTACGGAAGCTGGTGGACAGCATCAGCACCGGCGCCGGCCGCTCCCCCGCCCCGAAGTCGGTCCGGAACCGCCGAAGGTTTCCCGCGCTCGCCCCGCGCCAACCGTAGATCGACTGGCACGGGTCGCCCACCGCGGTGACCGGATGCCCGCCGCCGAACAGCGCCCGCAGCAGCACGAGCTGCGCATGCGACGTGTCCTGGTACTCATCCAGCAGCACCACCTGGTACCGCGACCGCTCCCCCGCACCGACCTCCGGGTGCCCCGCCGCGATCCGCGCCGCCAGCGACACCTGGTCGCCGTGGTCAAGCACCTCCCGGCCCCGCTTGGCCGCGGTGTAGAGATCGACCAGCGGCAGCAGCTGTTCCCGCGCACGCTGGGTACCGACCATTTTCAGAACGACCTGGGGTACCCGTCCCGGTAGACCTGCCACCTCAGCGTCGAGCCACGTCCCGACGCCTTTTACCTCACGAGTCGCGCGCAGGTGCTCGGACAGGTCTCCGGCCAGCTCCAGCACCGCCGCGGTCACCGTCTGCGGCGTCCACACGATCTCGTCCATCGGCCCGTCGTACGCGGCTACGATTCCCGCGGCGAGCTGCCAGGACAGCGCGGGGGTGATCAGCCGCATGGACGGCTCGAGGCCCTCGCGGAGCGCGTTGTCGCTGACCAGCCGTCCCGCGTAGGCGTGATAGGTGCCGATCACCGGGTCGCCGTCAAGACTCTGCTCGTCGAGACCGGCGACCCCGTCCAGCCCGGCGCGGCGCAGCCGGTCCAGCCGGGAGCGGACCCGGTCGGCGAGTTCGGCGGCGGCCTTGCGGGTGAACGTGAGACCGAGCACCCGGTCCGGGCGCACCATGCCGTTGGCGACCAGCCAGACAAGCCGGGCCGCCATCGTCTCGCTTTTGCCGGAACCGGCACCGGCGATCACCGCGAGCGGCCCGAGCGGCGCGGAGATCACCGCGGCCTGCTCCGGGGTGGGCTCCGGCATGCGCAGCAGCCGCGCGAGCTGGCCTGGCCCCACCCTTTCCGCCATTCCAGCATTCCACCAGAGATGACGCGGCCCCGGCGGCAAGACACGGCCATACGCCCCGGTAAGGTGCGCGCTATGCCGTGGTTTGATCTTTCCGTCGAGGAGCTCGCCGAGTACCGCATCGCGACGCAGGAGCCGCCTGGGCTCGACGCCTGGTGGGCGGACCGGCTGGCGGCCTCCCGCGCCGCCGCGCGGCCGCCGAAGCTGACCCCGCACGAGCCGGTCCTTTACGCGCCGCTCGAGGTGCACGACGTCGAGTTCTCCGGTGCGGACGGCGACCGGATCCGCGCCTGGTACATCCGTCCCGGCTTCGATCCCGACGGGGCGGCGCCGACCGTGGTCAAGTTCATCGGCTACGGTGGCGGCCGCGACCTGCCCACCTCCCATCTGACGCTGCCCGCCCTCGGCTACGCGCTGTTCGTGATGGACACCAGAGGCCAGGGCGGTCGCTGGTCGACGGGCGCGACCGAGCCGGCGAACTCCGCCGTGATGACGCAGGGCATCACCAGGCCGGAGGACTACTACTACACGAAGCTGTTCACCGACGCGGTCCGCGCGGTGGAGACGGCGGCCGGGCTGGCAGACGAGCCCGCTGTTTCGGTCAGCGGCGGCAGCCAGGGCGGCGCGCTCGCGCTGGCCGCGGCGGCGCTGGCACCGGACCTGGTCCGGCTGTGCCACGCCGACGTGCCGTTCCTGTGCGACATCCAGCGGGCGATCACGCTCGCGCCGTCGGCGCCGTACACCGAGGTGCCGGAGTTCCTGGCGCAGAACACCGCGCTGATCCCGGCCGCGCTGGACACGCTGCGTTACGTGGACTGCGCGCTGCTCGCCCGCCGGATCACCGCGCGGAGCCTGCTCAGCACGGCGCTCATGGACACGATCTGCCCGCCCTCCACGGTGTTCGCCGCCTACCACGAGATCACGGCCGAGAAAGACATCGTGGTGCATCCGTACAGCGGGCACGACGTGCCGGCCACGCACTTCGAGCGTCAGCTCCGGCACCTGCGGGAGTTCTGGCCCGGCTAACCGGAGGTACCCTGCGGGTATGGCGACAAGGGCCGATGTGGCAGTCATCGGGGCGGGGGCCTTCGGCCTGAGCGTGGCGCTGCACTGCGCGCTGCGCGGTCGTTCGGTCGTGGTGGTTGATCGCGCGACCGCGGGATCGCAGGCGTCGCGGCGGGCGGCCGGGCTGTTCAAGTCCGTGCAGGCCGACGCCCTGGCGACGTCGCTGGCCCGGCACAGCATGGAAAAGGTGCTGAGTTTCGAGGAGTGGACCGGGGTGCCGCTCGACGTGCACCGTTCCGGCAGCATGCTCATCGCCCGCACCGACAGGCACAAAGCGATCCTGCGCGAGGAGATGGAGCGTTCGCGCGCCTGGGGCGTCGAGCTGGCCGAGACCGACCCCGAGCGCCAGGCCGCCTACTATCGCGCCACCGGTTCGGAGTTCGCGGTCTGGTGCCCGCAGGACGTGTACATCGAGGAGCCGGCCAGCCTGATCCACGCGTACCTCGCTGCGTGCCTGGTCCGCGACGTCCAGCTGTTCGAGGGCGAGGCCGCCGTGGCGGTGCTCGCCGCGGGCGGCCGGGTGACCGGTGTCGAGACCACGGCCCAGCGGATCGAAGCGCCGGTCGTCGTCGACGCGGCGGGCGCGTGGGCCCGCCAGGTCGCCGAGATGGCCCGCGGGCCGTTCCCGCGGTGCAAGGTGGCGGTGGCGCCGTTCCGGCACCAGCTGCTGATCACCCAGCCGACAGCCGAGGTGGACGCGTCCGACCCGATCGTCCGGGTGGTCGACGCGGCTGTGTACCTGCGGCCGGCGCGCGGCGGCCTGATGTTCGGCGGCTTCGAGCCGGACCCGCTGCCGCTCGACCCGCGCATGCAGCACGACTCGTTCAGCACCGACGACGTGCCGCTCGACCTGGACCTGCTCCGCCGCCTAGCGGCCCAGGTGTCCGAGGAGATCCCGCTGCCCAGCTACGCGCCGGTCGCGGACCACCGCGGCGGCCTGTTCACGATGACCCCGGACGGCCGGTTCGTGGCCGGCCCGGTCCAGGAGGTCCCCGGCCTGTGGGTCGCCAGCGGCTGCAACGGCTCCGGCTTCAGTTTCTCGCCCGCGATCGGCGAGGTCCTCGCGGACTGGATCGCCGACGACGCCGCGGGCCCTGTGCACCTGGGCGGCGAGCGCGCCGCGGGCCTCGCCCCGTACGCCCCGTCCCGCTTCGGCCACGTCGCCGACGACCACCTGATCAAGCAGGGCGCCTGGCAGTACACCCACTACTACGACCCCACGTAGGACCGCGCACCCCGACACCCCCAACGTGCCGATGGCGCCAACGGGCCGAGTCGGGGCGTGCCGATGGCGCCAACGGGTGGGGGTAGTGGCGTGCCGATGGCGCCATCGGCACGAAGGATGGCGCGGGGCGGGGCGGGGCGGGACGGGTCGGGGCGGCGCGGGACGGGGCGCGGGGACTAGGTGACTTGCTCGCCGTCGGGGTGGACGGGGCAGCAGGAGGCGACCGGGCAGGTGCGGCAGCCGGGGTTCACCCTCGCCTGGAAGACCGGGCCGGCCATGCCGGACGCGACGGTGTCCACCAGGTCCTTCGCCCAGGACGGGTCCGGGTCGTCGTCCAGGGCACGCTGCCGCTGGATCTTCGCGCGGGCGGTCAGGCTGGCCTTGCCGACCTGGACCAGCTCGGCACCGCCGGGCTCGGCCAGGCCGAACCGCTCGAACGCGCCGAGCAGCACGGCGAGCTGATAGACACCGAGCTGCGGATGGCGGTCCAGCTCGTCCTCCCGCGGTGCGCTGCCGCCGGTCTTCAGGTCGACCACCACGGCGCGGCCTCGGTCGTCGGCCTCCAGCCGGTCCACCCGGCCGGTGATCTCCACCTGGCCGATGCGCACCTTCAGCGCCTGTTCCACCGCGACCAGCTCACGCGGGTTGGACGCGTGCCAGTCCAGGAACTTGCGGACCATCTTCTCCGCCAGAACCCGCTGCTTGCCGTTGTACCACACGCTGCCGAAATCCAGGTGGTGCCAGATCTCGTCGATCCGGTCAGCCACCGTACGTTCCGATGCCCCGGTAGCAGCGAGGACGGCGGCGGCATGAATCACCGTGCCCAGGTGGCGCAGGACATCAGATCTTCCCGCGCCGACCGCGGCCTCCAGTAGCCAGCGCAGGCCGCACTTGGTGAAGCTCTCCACCTGCGACGGGGACAGCCGGACCGCATGTCCCTCGGCGACGATGGGGCCGGCGTCGGACAGTTCGGTGAGCGCGTACCAGTCCTTCGGGCTGGCGCCGCGGGCGCCCGCCTCGGCGAGCCGGGCAAGCTGGGCGGCGGCCGCGTGGCGGAGCGCGGCCGGCTTGCCGGTGTCCGCGGCGGCGCGGCGCAGGTCCGCGACCAGGGCCGGCATGGCCAGCCAGCGATGTCCCTTGTCGGCAACGCGCTGGATGCCGATATCGTCACCGGCCAGCTCGGTCAGGAAGCGAGACGGGCGCTGGTCGGTGTCCTCGCCGCCGGCCGCGGTGACGACCAGCGTCTTGCGGGCGCGGGTGACGGCCACGTAGAACAGGCGCCGCTCCTCGGCGAGCAGCCGGGCGGCCAGCATGGCAGTGTCCACATCGTGGGCACGGTGCTGCGCCGTCGCCGCGTCGGCCAGCTCGTCGGCGCCGAGCAGCGAGCCGCGCAGCCGCAGGTCGGGCCAGGTTTCCTCCTGGACGGCGGCAACCACGACGACGTCCCACTCCAGGCCTTTGGAGCGGTGCGCGGTGAGGATACGGACCGAGTCGTCGCGGGCCGCGTGCTCGGCCAGCGATTCGCCGACGATCTCCTGCCCGGACAGGCTGTCCGCGAACAGGGCCGGCGAGCCGGGCGGCATCGTGTCGGTGAAGTGCGCGGCCTTGTCGAACAGGGCGAGCACCGCGTCCAGGTCCCGGTCCGCGGCGGCGCCGGCCGGGCCGCCCTGTTCGCTCGCCGTCTGCCACCGCTCCGCGAGGCCGGATGCGTCCCAGATGGCCCAGAGAACGTCTTCGGCGTTGCCGTGGGCTGCTATAGCGTCCCGTGCCGTTTTTAGCAGGCCGGCGACCTTCGCGGCGGGGGCCGCGACGCGGTCCGGGATGAGCGCCAGGTCACGACCGTCGAGCAGCGCCTGGGCGACGGGGTCACGGCTCGGGCCGGCCTCGCTCTGGCTGGCGGCGTACTGGAGCGCGCGGCGCAGCCGGCGCAGGCCGAGCGCGTCGGTGCCGCCGAGCGGGCCAGTGAGCAGCTCGGCCGCGGTCTGCTCGTCGAGGGTCTTCGGGTACAGCGCGCAGCTGAGCAGCATGAGCAGCGGGCGGGTGCCCGGCTCGTCGGCCAGCGGCAGCTCGTCGCCGGCCACCGTCACCGGGACGCCGGCCGCGGTGAGCGCGCGGCGCAGCACCGGGACCTGTCCGGTGGCGGAGCGGACGAGCACGGCCATCTGCTGCCAGGGGACCCCGTCGGCGAGGTGCGCGCGGCGGAGCGTGTCGGCGACCAGCGCGGCTTCCTGGGTGGAGCTGTCCGCGACCAGGATGCGCACCTCGCCTGGCGATGCGTTTTCTCGCGCCGCCAGGTCGCGATGACGGTTCGCGCCGCGCGGTCCAGCGGGCAGCCGACGGGCGACTCTTCGTGACGCGTCGAGCAAGACCGGGCCGCTGCGGCGGCACGTGCCCAGCGCGACGACCGGGGCGGGGTGGCCGTCGGCGGTGCGGAAACGCTCGGGGAACTCGGTGATCGCGCGCACGTCGGCGCCGCGGAACGCGTAGATGGACTGGTCGGGGTCGCCGACCGCGATCAGCTCGCGGCCGTCCCCCGCCAGCGCCCCGAGCAGCGCCTCCTGCGCGGGATCGCTGTCCTGGTACTCGTCGACCAGCACCGCGTCGTAGGCGTCGCGCTCGCGCTGGCGGGTCTGCTCGCGCTGGAGCAGCGCGGCCGCGATGCGGACGATCTCGGCGTAGTCGTAGGCCGGCACCGGAGCCAGGTCGAACCGGGCCGCGTACCGGTCGAGGAACGCGGCGGCGGCGACCCAGTCGTCGCGGTTCCGCTGCCTGCCGAGCTGGCGGAGCGCCTTGCCGTCCAGGCCGCGCTCGGCGGCGCGGAGCAGGAGGTCGCGCAGCTCTTCGGCAAAGCCGCGGGTGGCGATCGCGGGTCTTAGCCGTTCCGGCCAGCGCGGCGAGCCGTCCGCCGCCTCGCCCTTGAGCATGCGGCGCACCTCGAGCAGCTGCTCGGGGGCGGACAGCAGTCGCGGCGGCTCGTCGCCGGCCAGCACGAACTCGCGCCGCACCAGCGCGTATGCGTAGCTGTGGAACGTCATCGCCAGCGGCTGCCTGATCGTGCGGTGCAGCCGCGCGGTGATCCGGTCGCGCAGCTCGGTGGCGGCCTTGCGGCTGAACGTGAGGACGAGGATCCGCTCGGGCGCGATTTCGCGCTGGTCTATCCGGTGGGTGACCGCCTCGACGATCGTCGTCGTCTTCCCCGTGCCGGGCCCGGCGAGCACGAGCAGCGGCCCGCCCTGGTGGCGGACCACCCGCCGCTGCGCCTCGTCCAGCCGCGGCGCCGCTTGTGCGTCGGCGGCGGCCGCGGGCTCGGGCTCGGGCGGCCTGCGTACGAGCCGGTACGCGGGGGCGTTCGCCTGTCCCTGCGCGCGCGGCGGGGCTGAGGTAGCGTCCATCCCTTCCGATTCCACCAGACCCCTCTGACATTTACCGGCCCATCCGCCGAACGCGCGTCAGATCATTGCGGACTCTTACCCTCCCAGATCGGACCCTGCTGGTTTATTCCGGAGGCTTGTCCGGGTCGCTGGACGCCGGCGGGTCGGCGGGTGGGCTCGATAGGCCCGATGAGCCTCGATAACGTGCCGGATTTCCCGTTCGTGGTAGCCGGACCCTTGTTTACGAGGGTCGATCCGCCGCAAAGAGGCAATCGTCCACGTCGTTGGCGGGCCTGCCGGTGCACTCGCATCCCGGCAGCCACACACTGCACTCCAGGCGCAGGCCGCGCACCCTTGGCGACCGGAGCGGCGCGACACGGTCCCCGCACGCGCCGTGGTGGCCGGCGGCCACTGGGTGTCCTGCCACTTCGCGGGGTTACCCGCGCCGACGGCCTCGCTAGGCGCCCGCGATCGAAGCTCGTTTGACGGTTTGGCGCACCAGGGTGCACCAAAAAGTCAAACGATCTCGGGGGACGC
>Ga0207664_10003570_pt1 | contig 10392 bp, 7 predicted proteins | sample LARL83metaG_FD_184349 | JGI IMG/M metagenome (GOLD analysis project Ga0207664, IMG submission 184349) | Corn, switchgrass and miscanthus rhizosphere microbial communities from Kellogg Biological Station, Michigan, USA - LAR L8-3 metaG... | ecosystem: Host-associated > Plants > Roots >...
GGTTGAACAGCGATGTCGTGATCAGGAACCAGTTGCCGAAGCCAGCCGTGCTGATCAGCGCGATGCTGAACGCGGTGATGCTCGTAGCCTCCGGAGTCAGCAGAGAAGACGGCGATCGCCAGTCGGAAGTCGGCTGATCTTCGTCGTGGCTGACGAGCAGGTCTTGGTCTTGGCTGGTCATTCAGGCCCCCAGTTGGATTGTCTTTGCTTGTACGGTGTAATGTCCGGGCCCGCTGATACGTAATATCTGCTAGCGATGTCTTGCTCGCGAGCGTGCGCGTAACCAGGTGAGTAACGATCACTACCCACAGCAGTGGACGCCAGCGGACATCGCAGGCCTGCGACCTGCACTAACGACCAGTACCGACTTCCATGCAACTCGTTCACACCGAGGAGATCATCCAGGCCAAGGAGGTCATCCAGGTCTGGGGGGTCAATGCAGCGCCAGACCTCTGTTCCGCCACTGTTCCGTCAGACGCCGATCAGCAGTGCCAAACGACGCGAACCAACACGCAGTGGAATCCCAGCTCAGCGGCATGATCGCAGGTCGCGCAACCGGCACCAATAGTTCGAGCTGTACTTCGACTGCTGAGGGCTGAACAAGCGTCGGCTGGCCGGGCGGAAGCCCGCAGGGAGGGCCTGGGCCTCCCTGCGGGCTTCCGCCTACGTCGAAGATCTCTGGAGGTAGACCTGATCTAGGCTCGCGCCGCGGCCGAGTCGCTGACGCGGGCGGTGGCCTGGCTCAGGGAGCTGACGCGATGCGTGCCCGGCAGCTTAGCCATGAAGGCTCGCTGCCGGCGGGTGTGGCGCTGGATGTGCTCGATGACCCGGCCGCGGACTTCCGCGAGGTCCGCCGCTGTCAGCCGGCTCACCAGCGTGCCCTTTTCTCGCGCTAGCTCGAAGTACTCGCGGTACCCGTGCGTATGCAGTACCTGGTTGGCCGCCTCGGGACCGCGCTGACGCAACTGACGGTCCAGGCCATACCGCTCGTCCAAGGCCAGGATCTCATCGAACAGACCTCGCCTGACCTGTCCGTCATACGCGCGGATCACCCGCTGATCGACGGCCCGGGCGCCTGGATCCAGCCCGAGGACAAGGCCGCGTACCGCCTGGTCGCGGCCGCCGGCTTCGTCCTGGTCTCTGCCTATCACCCCGGCCAGGGCGTTGATGACGGCGTCGTAGTTATGGGGATGGACACGGGCGGATGCACCCCGGTCCAGCCGACGCAACATCGCGTATGCGTCCGGCAGCATCGCACGGGGAAAGTCGCGTCGCAACTCGTTGCGGACGGCGCCGACCCGTTCGGTGGCCCAGCCTTCAATGAGCGCTTTCAGGTAGACACCCGTGCCGCCGACCACGAAGGGCAGATCACCAGCGGCGAGGGCCTGCCCGATGAATCGCCGGGCGAGCCGGGTGTACTCCTCCAGTTCCAGCTTGCGGACCGGCTCGGTCACGTCGATCATCTCGTGCCGGATTCCGCGCATTTCCGCTGTCGTGGTCTTGCTGGTACCGATGTCCATGTACCGGTAGACCTGCCGCGAGTCGGCTGAAATTATCACGACCCGGCGGCCGAGATTCTGCTCAAGGTACTCAGCCAAGTCGATCGACAGTGCCGTTTTCCCCGCCGAGGTAGGCCCGTACAGTGCGACGAGCAAGCCCTCTCCGCCGGGCTTCCCCCTCTTCAACACGGACACCTTGCCATGGAGACGTACCTTACATGAACGAGCCCGGCTGGTTCACGGGCTTTTTGGACCGATCAGTACCGTGGCAGGATGACCGTTGACGAGGATCTCATGACGTGAATCCGGCGAGAGGGAGTTTCCCGACAACGCGTGCTCCATAAGAATGGCAGTCCTCCTCGACGTCAGGATCACGAACCGGCCGCCAGGCGCCTTCAGGACACGGCGGAAGCTCGCGGCCAGGGATTGGGCGAACTCGGCATAAGGTGTCTCCATTTTATCGTGCTCACCCCAGGGCGGATCGGTGACGATGACGTCGACGCTCCCGTCAGGGATCGAGGGCAGCGAAAGAGCATCTTCGGCACGGAACTGAGCCCTTTTGCCAGATGCGAGTTCCCGAGGGAATTCATGCTCAAAGCGCCGCAGTTCAAGGTCAGAGTAGAGTATTTTTCGCGCCGGGCTTCCCAGGCGGGCCAGAATGAATGAACCGCTTCCGGCGAACGGGTCGAGGAAGACATCCTCGCGAGTGGGATGCGAGGCTTCTACCAGCATCGATGAGAGCTCGTACGAGATCTCTCCCCTAGCCTTCGGCGGACGCTTTTCCTTTGGCAGCCTGACACATAGGAGGAGCTTCCCCAGCTCCTGCCGGCCCACCACCCAGTATTCCTGGCACATTCCTCGCGGCTCGACTCGCTGCCCGGTCCGTGACGATATAGCCCGCTCGATCGAAGCCTTAGAACGCTCCCCGACTCGAGAAAGAACGCCATCTACGTGGACCATGACACGGAAACCAAGGCCGCGCGCAAGAGAGTCCGGGAACTTCGCGCCTTCGAGCAGCCGGCCAAGCCGGATTATACCTTTATCAATATCTCCGCGTGATGTTTCCGCGATTACCGCGAACACATTCTTGGCAAAGGGAATGGAACCGACCACTGAAACATGGGAACTCGACTTGAAAATCATTGCGCTATCGTCACGGTATTCAACTTCGAGGCTCTTTGCAAACGGGGCGATAGCCTGAACTATCAGGTCACCGGTCCCCGCTATATATTGGATGAGGTAACGCATGGATGCCATTATAGGCACGGAGTTATCGATACCCGGATATCCGATGGCGGTCCCAGCCGCCGGCTCGGGTCAGGGCCCGGGCCAGGCGGTGAAACGCTCGCGCAACCCCACCATGCGCGCGTCAGCGCCGTTACAGCACCGTTCCAGCGTCACGCGGCATAGTTCGGTTCATGGGCAGAGAGGGAGCGCTGACCTGTGGAAAAGAACACGTTCGCCACCTCGGCGTACATCGCCGCTCCGCACCAGCGGATCGTCGATTACCTCGGGGACCTCAGGAACCTCGAGGAGTGGACGCTGTTCAGCCGCATGCAGCGCCAGGTCGACGAGTCGACGTGGGTCGGGACCGCGTCCGGCTACCAGCAGCCGCTCTACTACCACGTCAAGCGCGTCGACTACGGCTCCTTCCACGGGATCGAGTGGCATTGCGGCTTCGAGCAGGGCGTCTACCACCAGGTTTACCCGGTGCTCGTCTTCCCGCCCGGCTATGTCGATCCGGCGGAGCAGGAGCAGGGCGTCTATCTGCACTGGGTGAGCTTCGTCGATCCCGCCCGCCGCACGCCGATGATCGCCGAGGGCATGCCCGTGGCCCATACCGCCGAATGCCGGGCGCTGAAGGCAGTCCTCGAGCGCGGCGCAGGCAGGCGGCGCCCCGCGCGCGGGCGCTACGTCGTGCGGTCGGAGTCGATATATATCGACGCACCCGTCCGCGCCGGCGCCGAATACCTCGTCAACATCCGCTCCATGGCGGAATACGCCTTTCTCCTCCGGCCGGACGGCGACCTCTTCCCGGACCAAGGCTCCTTCCTCGATGAGTACGGCCGACGGCTGACGATGCGGTCCCGTATCCGTGCCCTGGGTGAAGCGTGGCTCGTGGAACACGAGGCCGCCTATCCCGACGACGACGGCTTCGTCCAGCGATCGGTCACGCTCCTCGTACCGTGCTCGTACGCGTTCGGCCAGCCCCGGGCGCGTGGCTTCATCAAGCACCGCGTTGCGTTCTGCCCAGCCGATGAGTCGCAGCCGCGGGGGCGCACGAACATCGATGAGCTGCGCGCGGAGAGCGTCAACGTGAAGCGCCTGCTCGAGGCGAGAGCCGGCCATCTGGAGTCGTTCGCCCGCGGTTTCAGTTACGTGGCCTCCTGATGGAACGCCAGGAGGGTCCGATGCTGTTCGACTGGAGCCGCGCCGGCGCACGGGACGCCGCGGCTCCCAGTGGCGCCTTCTTCGACGAGACCCTGCGCGACGGGATACAAGCACCCCACGTGTCCATCCCGGCTCTTGACGAGAAGCTTGAGCTGATCGATCACATGGTGCGGTGCGGCATCCGCTCTGCCGATGCCGGCTTTCCCGGCGGCGGCCAGGCCGCGGCCGGCGATTGCCTGGCCATCGCGCGGCACGTCGCCACGCAGGACTACCCGCTCGCGCTGGCCTACGCCGGCCGGACGCATCCGGCGGACGTCCGTGCCATCTGTGACATCGCACAGCGCGCGGGCGTGCCCGTGGACGCCTACACCTTCATCGGCATCAGCCCCATCCGGCTGTACGTGGAGGAGTGGACCGTCGGCTCCGTCGTGACGGACATCCGGCGCTCCGTGGCCGAGTGCCGGCGCGACGGGGTCACCTTCGTGCTGGTGCTAGAGGACGCGGTGCGCTGTACGCCTGCCATCCTCGACCGCGTTTACGACGTGGCGCTGGAACTGGGCATCACCCGCGTCACGTTGTGCGACACGGTCGGCGCCGCGTCGCCCGCCGGCACGGAGGCGCTCGTGCGGTGGTCGGCACGGTACTTCGAGGCCCGCCAGCACCCGGTTGCCCTGGAGTGGCACGGTCACAACGATCGCGGCCTGGCGCTTGCGAACTCGCTCACGGCGCTCGGCGCGGGCTGCGCGCGGGTGCACGGCACGGTGCTCGGGGTGGGAGAGCGCGCCGGAAACGCCTCCATCGACCAGCTCATCGTCAACCGCGAGCTCGGGCAGCCCGGCGACTACGACATGAAGGCGCTGAGCGAGTACTGCGAGTACGCGTCGCGGGTCCTCGGCGTCCCGATCCCGGGAAACTACCCGGCCATGGGCCGCGACGTCTTCAAGACCAGCGCGGGGGTGCACGCGGCGGCGATCCTCAAGGCGCACCGCAGGCGGGACACGTTCGTCAAGGACAGCGTGTACGCGGGGGTGCCTGCCAGCCTGCTCGGCCGGGAGCAGGAGATCCTCATCGACCCGGCCTCGGGCGCGAGCAACGTGCGGTACTGGCTCGCCGTCAACGGCGGCGACCCTGACGAGGCGGTGATACAGGACGTGCTGGACACGGCGAAACGGGCGGGCCGGCCGCTGACCGACGAAGAGATAAGGCAGATCGTTGCCACGGGCCGGTGACACCGTCCGGCTGCACGGCGGCATCCTCGTCCTCACCCAGGACGCCGGGCTGCTCACCGCCCAGCTGGACCGGACCGCGACGATGACGCCAGCCGCGCTCGTCTCCGAACCGCTGCTTGACAACGTCTCGACCGACGAGATCATCCCCGGCTGGTGCTGCTACTGGTACGACGAGCGACTCGGCGACTACGCCTACCTCGGGCTGCGGCACGCGCGGCCGGAGCCGGGCGCGGTCCGGGCGCTGCGCCCGCAGGTGATCGTCAGCGGCGAGGCCAAGGGCTGCGGATCCTCCCGCGAGCACGCCGTGTACGCGGAGAAGTACGCCGGGGCTGAGCTCGTGTTCGCCCGCTCGTTCGAGCGCATCTACGCCCAGAACTGCCGCAACGTCGGTATCCTCAGCTGCGACGACTTCGACCTGCTCGACGCGCTGCTGGCCGGGGAGGAACTGCCCGTCGAGGCGTTCACCCGGCGCGCGACCGGCGTGGAGCGGGCCATCATCACGCTCGGCGGCCTGTTCGGGTACCACCGGGCCCGCGCGGCGGGCACCGCGCCGCCGGCCGGGACCTCGTTCGCCGGGCCCAGGCCGCTGAACTGCGTCGAGAAGATCATCCAGGCGCACCTCGCGGCCGGCTACCGCGCCCCGGACGACATGACCGTGCGGATCGGCGAATCGTACTTCGTCGAGGCGGACGTCCGGTTCTCGCACGAGTACGTCACCCCGATGTCGGCGGAGATGTTCGCGCGGCAGTTCGGCCCGGACGCGGAGCTGGCCGACCCGGACTCGTGCTATTTCTTCCAGGACCACCTGTCGCTGGCGCCGCGGATACTGGCGCGGCGCCCGGGCGGAGCGGAGCTGATCGCCCGGGTGGAAGACCTCAGCACGCGCCAGCGGGACTTCGCCGCGCGCGGCGGCGGCCATTTCATCGGGCCGGGCGCGTCCGGTGGCAGCGAGGCGATCTGCCACACGTACCTGGTGGAGAACGTGGCCCGCCCGGGCCACGTGATCGTGGGGACCGACAGCCACACCTGCAGCAGCGGTGCCGTCGGCGCGTTCGCGTTCGGCGTGGGCGCGACCGACATCGCCGCCGCCTGGTACACCCGCGAGGTCCTGGTGAAGGTGCCCGGGGTGGTGCGGATCGAGCTGGCCGGCCGGGTCCGGGCCGGCGTGTGCGCCAAGGACGTCATGCTCGCCCTGCTGGCCCACCCGGCCGTCGCGGGCAGCCAGACCATCGGCCGGGTGCTGCTGTTCGCCGGTCCCGGCTGCGCCGCGCTGAACCTGGACGAGCGGACCACGCTGTGCAACATGGCCGTCGAGGCCGGCGCGATGACGGGGATCATCGAGCCGGGCGAGCCCTGGGACGGGGACGAGGGCGCGACCTACGCCGACGTCGTGCGGCTCGACCTGGCCGGGGTGGAGCCGATGGTCTCGCGTCCTGGCGACCCGCGCAATGCCGTGCCGCTGTCCTCGGTCCGGGAGCGGGTACCTGTCGACCGCGCCTACGGCGGCTCGTGCACCGGCGGCAAGGCGTACGACATGGACATGTACGCGGAAGTGTTCGCGCTGGCCCGGGCGCGCGGGGTGCGGGTCCCCGCGGGCGTGCGGGCCTACGTGCAGATGGGCAGCGAGTCGGTGCTGGCGTACGCGACCGAGCGCGGTTTCGTGCGGCTCTTCGAGGACGTGGGCGTGACCGTGCTGCCGCCGTCCTGCGGGGCGTGCATCAACGCCGGCCCGGGGGTGTCCGAGCACCAGGACGAGGTGACCGTGAGCGCGCAGAACCGTAACTTCCCCGGGCGGTCCGGGCCCGGCCAGGTCTACCTGGCGTCGCCCTACACCGTCGCGGCCAGCGCCATCGCCGGCCGGCTCAGCTCGGTGGAAGACATGTTCTCCGGGGTGGACGTCCCGTGAGGATCGCGGTGGTTCCCGGGGATGGCATCGGCCGGGAAGTCATCCCGGCGGCGCTGCGCACGCTGGCGCTGCTGACCGAGCAGCTGCGCCTGGACCTCGACTGGGAGGTCTTCGACTGGGGCGCGGAGCGGTGGCTCGCCGAAGGGGTCGGGCTGCCCGACGGGGCGATCGGGATGCTGGCCCGGGACTACCGCGCGATCCTGTTCGGCGCGCTCGGCGACCGGTGCATCCCCGACATGGCGCACGGGCGCGCGATCCTGCTCGGGCTGCGCACCGGGCTCGACCTCTACGTCAACTACCGGCCGCTCTTCCTGCCCGGCGCGACGGTGGACCTGTACCGGGAGAATACCGGGGGCCTGTACGCGGGCGTGGGCGGCACCGTGGCCGGCACGGCCCTGGATACGTGCGTTTACACGCGGCCGGCGGTCGAGCGGTTCGTCCGCTACTGCCTGCGGGACCTGAGCGGCAAGGGCCGCCGCCGGGTGACCCTGGTGCACAAGGCGAACGCGGTGCCGCACACCGGCCGGCTCTGGCAGCAGGTGTTCCACGCCGAGCTCGTCGCCTTTCCCGAGCTGACCGCGACCGAGGAGTACGTCGACGCGTTCTGCTACCACCTCGTGCGGGATCCGTCCCGGTATGAGGGCGTGCTCACGGAGAACCTGTTCGGCGACATCGCCAGCGACGTGGGCGCGGCGCTGATGGGCGGGCTCGGCTTCGCGGCGAGCGCGAACCTGTGCCCGGAGACGGGTTTCGGCCTGTTCGAGCCGGTGCACGGCAGCGCGCCTGACATCGCGGGTACCGGGGTCGCGAACCCGTACGCGGCGATGATGTCGGCGGTCCTGCTGCTCGACCACGTCGGGTACCGCGCCGCGGCCGGGCACCTGCGCGAGTGCCTGGCCTCGGCCGCGCCGACGCCCACCACCGAGGAGTTCACCGAGACCGTGCTTGCCGCGCTCGGGCGGAAGCTGAGGGGGAGCTGTTGACGACGTTCGCGGTGGCCTTCGCGGAGGCGCTGGAGGAACTCGGCGTCCGGCACGCGTTCGGGGTGAGCGGCGGGGCGATCTCGTTCTTCTGGTCGGCGCTCGGCGGTACCGGCATCGAGGTGACGCATTTCCGGCACGAGAGCGGTGCCGCGTTCGCGGCGTGCGAGGCGAGCATCGCCTCGGGCCGGCCTGTCGTGGTGTTCGTGACCACCGGGCCCGGGCTGACCAACGTGCTCACCGGCGTGTACGCGACCCGGCACGAGGCGGCCCGGGTCATCTTGGTGAGCGCGTCGACCGAGAGCGGCATGCACGGCCGCCGGCCCATTCAGGAGACCGGGCCGCGGACGCTGCCGTGGGACGGCATCTTCACGGCCGGGCCGCTGTTCGACTTCGCCACCGTGGTCGGCTCGCCCGGCGAACTGGACGCGGTCACCGGGGCGCTGGCCGGCGGGCTGGCCGCGCGTCCCCGGTTCCTGGCCCACGTGAGCCTGACCCTGCCTGCGCAGCGCGGCGCGGTGCCCGGGTCCGCCGGGGTCCGCCCGCCCGCCCGTACCGCGGCCAGGCCCGCCGCGGCCGCCGGCGCATCCGGTGCCGCCCCGGCCGCCGCCCCGGCCGCCGTCACGGCCGGCAGTGGCGAGGCCGCGGTCGCCGCGTACGAATTGCTGCACGACCAGCCGTGGGTGCTCTGGGTGGGCGCGGGCACGCGCCACCTGGCCGGCCCGGTGCGCCGGCTGGCCCGCGCGGCGGGGGTGCCGGTCATGGCCACCTCGCGGGGAAAGGGTGTCATCGCCGAGGACGACCCCGCCTACCTCGGCGTGACCGGCTTCGCGGGCCACCCGTCGGTACTGGCCTACCTGGATCGCCATCGGCCGCGGTACACGCTGGTGATGGGGACGGCGCTGGGTGACACCGCTTCCGGTTACCATCCGGGGTACGCGCCCAGCATCGCGTTCGTCCATGTCGACCTGGACCCGGCGGTGCACGGGCAGGCGTACCCGGCGGTAAAGACCGTCCCCGTCGTCGCCGATGCGGGAGCCTTCTGTACCCGGCTCGCCGAGCTGTTCGAGGCCGGGCAGCCCGCGCCCGTGCTGACGGCGCCCGGCGTCCGGCCGTTCGGAGATGCCGCTCCGCCCGGGCCCGGTGACCGCGTCCACCCGGATCGGCTGATCGATGCCGTCCAGGCCGTCTTCGTCGACAGCGGACAGCTGGTGATGGCCGAGACCGGCAACTCGCTCGCCTGGGCGATCAACCGCCTGCGGTTCACCGACCCGACGCGCTGGCGCGGCCCGTCCGGGCTCGTGGGCTCCATGGGACACTTCAGCACCGGCGTGGTGGGTGCCGCGCTGGCTACAGCTCGCCCGGCCGTCGCGCTCGTCGGCGACGGCTCCATGCTGATGCTCAACGAAGTGAGCACCGCGGTCGCGACGGGCGCGCCGGCGATCTGGGTGGTGCTCAACGACTCCTGCTACAACATGTGCGCGCAAGGCGCCGAGGTGCTGGGACTGACCAACGTGGACTGCTCGCTGCCGGAAACCGACTTCGCGGCGTACGCGCGCTCGCTGGGCGCGACGGGCATCACCGTGCGCCACGCCGGCGAACTCAACGGCTCGCTGGCGGCGGCGCTGCAGGCGGCCGGACCTGTCGTGGTGGACGTGCACATCGACCCGCGGGCCTGTGCCCCCACCGCGGGCCGCAATGCCGGGCTGCTGCGCGACGGCACGGCCGGCGGAACCCGGTAAGGCACCCGGTCGTGCCGTGAGCCTTACGCGGTCAGGTCCGGGGCCAGGCGGCGAAGCGCTCGCGCAGCTCGGCGATCTCGTCAGGCCCGAGGCCGAACGACGCGAACACCCCGTCGCCCCACTGGTCAAGACGCTCGGCGGCCTCGGCGAAATCCCGGTCGGTCAGGCCCGGGTCAAGACGGCGGGCGAAGCCGACGATCTGCTCGACGGTGTACCGCTCAAGGGCGGCCGCGATATCGACGTAGTCGCGCGGCTCGACCCGGCTGGCCAGGGCGCACGCCTTGCCGCCGACCACGTCCTCGAGGTCGAGGACGGGACCGATCTCCATCACGACGGGGCGGCGGGCCCGGTCGAAGTAGGCCATCTGGAGCATCATCTGCTCCCCGCCGGCGGCGGTGACGATCCACTCGGCCAGCCCGTCGCCCAGGCCGTAGAAGATGTCGCCGAGGCCGCCGGGCTTGTCTCGGCGCTCGGTGCCGAAGCCCGCGGCGCGCAGGGCCTTCTCCACCGACTCGGCGGCGGCCGCGACGCTCGCCTCCTCGTCGGTGAACAGGTCGACGTCGGCGGTGAACCGGTCGACGACCCCGTGCGCCATCAGGGCGTTACCGCCGCCGAGCGCGAACCCGTGCCGCGCGGCGGCGCCCA
>Ga0207664_10003575_pt1 | contig 10389 bp, 8 predicted proteins | sample LARL83metaG_FD_184349 | JGI IMG/M metagenome (GOLD analysis project Ga0207664, IMG submission 184349) | Corn, switchgrass and miscanthus rhizosphere microbial communities from Kellogg Biological Station, Michigan, USA - LAR L8-3 metaG... | ecosystem: Host-associated > Plants > Roots >...
GCTAGCCCGGGGGAGCGACCGCCGGAACCCCCCGCTGGCTCAAGGCCCCACTCCTTCGTCGCAGCGCCTTGGCCGCGTCGGTTGACCCAGCGACCCATCGGTTGTGCGCCAGGAAATGTCAGGTGGCGACACTAGAGTGGATTCGTCGGGGCGCGCGGTGTAGGCCGCGATGGGCGGTTGAGGAGAAAAGCGTGGCAGGCAACCCGGTGGTGCTCGACGTGCTGCAGACCGTGGTTTCCACGCTGGCCGGGCAGACCGGCAGGCCCGCGCTTGACATCGTGGACGCGGGCGGTGGGACCGGCGGCTTCGCCGTGCCGCTGGCCAGCCTGGGCCACCACGTCACCGTGGTGGACCCGAGCCCGGATTCGCTGGCCGCCGCGCAGCGCCGCGCGGCCGAGCAGAACGTGCCGCTGCGTGCCGTCCAGGGCGACGCGGCCGACCTGGCCCTGGTCGCCGGGAAGCAGAGCGCCGACCTGGTCCTGTGCCACAGCGTGCTGGAGTACGTGGACTCGCCGCCGGCCGCGATGGCGGCGATCGCGGCGGTCCTGCGGCCCGGCGGAGCGGTCAGCGTGCTCACCGCCAGCGCGGTCGCGGCGGTCATCCACCGGGCCCTGGCGGGCCGGTTCGACGAGGCACGGCGGCTGCTCTCCGGCCTTGGCAGCTCAGCGAGCGGCGACGGCAGCGCCCCGGCGGTGGAGGGGCACGGGCAGCCGGGCGCGGGCCCGCGCCGGTTCACCCTGGCCGGCGTTACCGCGCTGATCGAGGAGGCCGGCCTGCGCCCGGGCCCGGCGCTGGGCGTGCGGGTCTTCGCCGACCTGGTGCCCCGCGTGGTCGCCGACGCCGACCCTGGCGCGGCCAAGGCGCTGCAAGGGCTGGAACTGGCCGCGGCCGCCCACCCGGCCTTCCACGACTTCGCCGCCCAGGTCCACGTCCTGGGGTATCGGTGACCGCGGGAGCCGGGCCGCCAGACGACACCGGCTGCCGCATCCTGCACGTGGACATGGACGCCTTCTACGCCAGCGTGGAAGTGCGCGACCAGCCGGAACTGGCCGGGAAACCGGTGATCGTGGGCGCTGTCGGCGGCCGCGGCGTCGTGCTGTCGGCCACCTACGAGGCACGCACGTACGGGGTGCGGTCGGCCATGCCGGTGAGCCGGGCGCAGCGGCTGTGCCCGCACGCGGTGTTCGTGGCGCCGCGCCACGGGGTCTACGGTGCGGTCTCCAAGGAGATCATGGCCCTGTTCCGCGAGGTGACGCCCGACGTGGAGCCACTCTCCCTCGACGAGGCGTTCCTTGACGTCGGCGGGGCCATCCGGCGGCTGGGGCCGCCCGCCGCCATCGCCCGGCGGATCCGGGCCAGCATGCGCGGCCAGTACGGGCTGACCTGCTCGGTCGGCGTGGCCACCACCAAGTTCGTGGCCAAGCTCGCGTCCACGGTGAGCAAGCCCGACGGCCTGCTCGTGGTCCCGGCCGCCGACGTGCTCGGCTTCCTGCACCCGCTGCCGGTATCCGCGCTGTGGGGCGTGGGGGAGAAGACCGGCGAGGTCCTGGCCAGATTCGGGCTCCGCACGGTGGGGGACATCGCGCGCACGCCGGCGGACACCCTGCAGCGGGAACTCGGCACCGCGGTCGGCGCCCACCTGTACGCCCTGGCCTGGGGCCGGGACCCGCGCCCGGTGCAGCATGTACCGGACAAGAGCATCGGCGCGGAGGAGACCTTTGCCACGGACGTGGCCGACCCCGTGGTGATCCGCAGGGAGCTGCTCCGGCTGTCCGAGCGGACGGCGCAGGGGCTGCGGGCGGGCGGCTGGATGGCCAGGACCGTGGTGGTCAAGCTGCGCCTGGCCAACTTCAAGACGATCACTAGGTCCAAGACCCTGCCCGAGCCGACCGACGTGGCGCAGCGGATCTACACCGCGGCGTGCGCCCTGTTCGAGGGGTCCGGGCTCGACTCCGGGGCCCGGCTGCGCCTGGTCGGGGTGCGGGCGACCGGCCTGCTCCCGGTGCGGACGGTGTCTACGCAGCTTGCCCTGGGCGAGGAACCGGCTCCCTGGCGCGACGCGGAGCAGGCGGTGGACAGGATCGCCGGGCGGTTCGGCACCGGGACGGTGCGGCCGGCGGCGCTGGTCCGGCAGACCGAGCGCGGCGACCCGCCGCGCACCAGGGAGAGCGCGTGACGAGCCCGCCGGCGGGTGGGCGCCGGGCGCGGGAAAGGGCCCGGCGGACACACCGGGAGTTCCCGCCCGAAGCATGCACGAGCCGGGAACACGGGCCTGGTCGGGCCAGCCAACCCTCTCTTTGCCTCCGGCTGCTCTTTCCCCCACCTTGCAGCCCTCGTATTGTGGAGGGATACGGACGCCGTGAGGCCAAGGTCACCGCACCCGTCCCCGCGCGAGAGGTTCATGGGAGGCGCAGTGCCGCTCTCTGAGCACGAGCAGCGTCAGCTCGAGCAGATCGAGCAGGCGCTCTATTCCGACTATCCGAAGCTTGCCCAGTCTGTGCGCTCGCAGGACCCCAAGGTCCACTACAAGCGCCGGGTCGTCGAGGCAGCGATCGGGTTCGTGATCGGTGTAGGCCTGCTCCTGGCCGGTGTGATCTCGAAGATCATCTTCGTCGGCGTCGGCGGGTTCCTCGTCATGCTGGCGTGTGCGATGTGGGCGCTGACCAGTTGGCGGCACATGGGCGGGATAGTGAGCGGCAAGGGCCTGGGTGTGGCCCGGCCGCCGCAGGGCGCCCCCCCGGCCCGCGGCCAGCGAGGCCGCCGTCCGGCAGGCAGACGCCGCCGGCGCGCGCGGGAGAAGTCCGGTCTCAGCTTCATGGAGCGGCTCGAGGAACGCTGGCGGCGTCGCCAGGAGGGCGGCAGGTAGGGGGCCGCACGAGGCGGCTTCCCCTGCTCGCTGGCCTTCGAGGCGGTTTGGCCTGCTCGCTGGCCTTCGGCCAGCTTCGCCAGAGCCCGCTGTGTTAGCCCGGGGGGCGACCCCCCGGAACCCCACGACCGGGGCTTGGGTCGGCTGCACCGCTAACCGGGAGGCGACCCGGAACCTCCGCGGCTTAGGTTTGGGTCTGCTGCACCGCTGGCCCGGGGGCGACCCGGAACGTCCACGACTGGGGCTTGGGTTGGCTGCACCGCCCGCCCGGGGGCGACCCGGGACCTCTGCGGCTCGGGCTTGGGTTGGCTGCACTGCTAGCCGGGGGCGACCCCGGGATCCCTGGGGCTTTGGCTTGGGTCGGTTGGACTGGTGGTCCGGGGGCGACCCGGAACCGGGCGGCTGCTGGCGGCGGGCGCGTCTGGGGTTTGGTTAGGCCGCGGCGGGCTTGTCGGTCCGCAGCACCGGCAGGTCGGTGCGCGAGGAGAAGCGGCGCCGTGTCTTGGTCGTCGCCAGTTCCATCCAGCCGAACACGTCAAGCAGGTGCTGGGCGCCCGCCCGCACCGGAATCAGCGCCGAAGGCGGCGCGATGATCGCCAGCCAGCGCGCCGAGGTCGCACCTGAGCGCGCGACGGCACGCCGCACCATGGCCTCGTCCGCCTGGAGCCGGGCGGAATCGGCCGGGCTGATCGCGTAGCTGGCCCGCTCCTCGGCCAGGGCGATCCGCTCCAGCGCGTCACGCTCGGGACCGGCCAGGCCCAGCGACGCGGCGACCCGGCGGGTCAGCACGCGGGGGGTCTCACTGTCCCGGTAGGGGATCCGGTGGTCGGTCAGGTCGTTGCGCAGCTCGCGCCAGGCTACGTGGGCCCTGGCCGGGTCGTCCTTGGCCCGCCACCACCGCCACCGGCGGGCAATCACCCGGGTCGTGGCGGGCGCGATCAGCAGCACCACGAGCAGCGCGAGTACCACGGGAACGATGGGCGCGCCGGCGCCGTGCTTGCCTGCCGTGGTGCTGCCCGCGCCGGTGGGGGCGGTCTTCTTCAGCTTGTTCAGGCCCGACTGGCCCTTTTCTCCCTGGGTCGACCCCTGGTTGATGTTGGTATTGACCCGCTGGCCGGTCGCCGGGTTGATGTTCGGCTGGTCGGAGAGCGGTGTCGAATACGGCGGAGGAATCGCCGTCGCCTGCCCGGGCAGCCCGGCCGAGTTCGGCGGGGTCGGCTCGAAGCGCAGCCAGCCGGCCCCGGGGAAGAACAGTTCCGGCCAGGCGTGCGCGTCGCTGGTCTTCACCTGCCAGTTGTCGTTCCCGATGAAGATGCCCTGGGTGTAGCCCACGACGACACGGGACGGAATGCCCACCAGGCGCGCCAGCACGGCCATCGCGAAGGCGAACTGCTGACAGTACCCGGTCCTGCTCTTGGTCAGGAACTGGATCAGCGCGGCGGGGCCCTGCGTCTGCGGCACCTTCAGCGAGTAGGTGAAGTGACCGGAATGGGTGAACCAGGCCTGGATCGCCACCGCCTTGCCGTAGGGGGTGTTCCTGTGCCTGGTGATCCGCTTCACCTGATTCATGATCTTCTTGGTCCGGTACTGCGGCGGGACATTGAGATATCCGCTGGATGAGGCCGCCACGCTGGGCATTTCGCGCAAATCCTGGGGCAGTGGGTTCACGTCCTTGGCGAGTACCTGGTAGTGCAGGCCGGACAGCTTGGCGCTGGGCGAGAGCACCGACAGCGTGGTCGGATCAACCCGCCAGTTGGAGCTGCCGCTGACCTTGACCTGGCGTGCCGCGTAGGGCAGTGGCAGGTAGCTGACGTTGCCGTGGTTCGCCAGGTTGGTGCCCAGGTTGACCCATTCGCGCACGAACGGCCCTGGCGTGGTGCGGGCCATGCCCGGCACCGCGGGCATGAGGCCCTTGCTGGTGAGGCCGGTTGTGGCGGGCGCCTGCCCCATGGTCCACGCGTTGGTTGTGAGGTTGCCCAGCACGTAGACCTGCAGGTAGGGCGGCGTGCCATCGGCGGTGTGGTAGGTCAGCACCGGCACCGGCCGGGTCTCCCGCAGGTCGGTGTTCAGCAGGTCAAGCGGCTTGGGGAAGGAGATCCTGCCGTGGCTGCCCCCGCCGCCCTTCCCGTTTCCGTCCCCGGGGAACAGCCGGTGCGCCTTCAGCCCGGGGACAAGCAGCGGCAGGGCGAGCGCAAGCACGACGGCGGCCGAGCCGATCCGGCGGCCCGCGGCGGCCAGCGGCCTCACGTCGGGTCCCTGGCTGTCCGCATCGTCCTGCCAGGGATGGATGAGCCGCCCCCACAGCCGCAGCCGGTGCCTGCCGTCGGCGGACAGCAGGCCCAGGTAGCCCACCATGCCCGCGCAGAACACCAGCGTTCCGCCCACCGCGCCCGGCCGGGCATCGGTGGTCAGCGGTACGCAGAAGAGGACAAGGAGCGGCAGCCCGGCGATGGCCGGCCGGTGCAGGCGCACCGCGAGCACGTCGGTCAGGACGGCGACCAGGCCGATCCCGGCCACGGTGAGCATGGTGATCCCCGGCCGGGGCGGGACCGGCGGCGCGTACTTGTGCGTCTCCTGCATGGCCTGGTGGAGCAGCACCTGCAGGCGGTGCAAGGAGGCGCCGGTGGGCACCAGGCCTGCCCACGACTGGCGGCCGGCGAACACCGCGTTGAGGTAGAGGAGTTCCGCGCCGAGCGCGGCGAGGAGGCAGAGGATCGCGGGAATCGCCCGGCGCCGGGTCGCGGCGCCGACCGCCGCCACCACGATGGCCACCCCGATGCCGCCCCAGAACCAGGTGCCGCCGGCCAGCAGCGGGTACAGGGCGATCGATGCCAGCACGGTCGCGATCGCTGCGGCCACGGTCAGGCGCGTGTTCATCGGCTCGCTCCCGCTTCTGCGGGCGGGACGGCGGTGCTCGCCGCTCCGCTGCCGCCTTGGGCGCTGCCGTCCGGGCCGGGCCCGGTGCCAGCCGCCCTGGCCGCTTCGATCGCTCCGGCCATTCCGGTGGCGACGGAGCCGCGGGCCATGTGGGAGCGGTTGAGCATGTCCCAGGCCACGTTGAGCGGCGTGTCGGCGGTCACCGTGGCCACCCGCCAGCCGGCCGCGGTGAGGATCCTCGACGCCTCGTCGGTTTCCCCCGTCGCCGGCGCGCCCGGCCGGTCGGCGGCCCAGGTGGAGACGGCGAGCAGCAGCGCCATGGCCGGGCCGGTGGCCCGGCGGGCGGTGGCAAGCTGCCGTGCCTCGCCACCGCTCAGATGCCCGGCGACCACGATGAACAGCCCGCTGGTGTCCGAGGGCAGGTGCGAAAGCCCGGGGCCGAGCGAAGAGTTCCGCGAGGGCCCGATGACGGCGAGGGTGTCGAGAAGCACATCCTCGAACGAGCCTGGCGAGGTCACCGGGCCGGCGTCGGTGACGAACTCGGTGTCCATCTCCTCGCGCGCGAGATGCACCCCGATGGAGGCGGCGGCGCTGACCGCGTATTCGAAGGACGAGGCCGGGCCGCGGCCGCCGTGGCCGCCGAGGCGGGTGTCAAGGAACAGCACCGCCCGGTTCCGCCAGCGCTGCTCCTCCCGGCGCACCATGAGCTCGCCGTACCTTGCGGTAGAGCGCCAGTGCACCCGGCGGAGTTCGTCGCCGTCCCGGTAGGCGCGCGGCACCACGTCGTCTTCGCCCGCCGCGGCCGCGGTGCTGGCGCGGGCGTCGCCCTCGCCGAGCCAGGATCCCGCCAGAGAGGTATGCGGGAGCGCGGTGACCGCGGGGGTGACCACCAGGGTGCTCGCGGGTGCGGCCACGCTCCCCACCTTTGCCAGGCCGAAGGCGTCCGCCACCCGGACGTTCAGCGGGCCGATGGCGTACTTGCCACGGTGATCGGGCTGGATGGGGTAGCTCAGCCGACGCGAACCGCCCGGCTCGATCCGGTCCAGGATGAACCGCGGCCTGCTGCCGATCGAGTAAGGCACGGTGTCCTCGGCCAGCAGCAGCCCGGTGGGCAGCCGGGACACGTTGTCGAGCTGGATGGACACCGAGGCGGTATGGCCGGCCGGCACGCGGGCCGGCGTGATCGCCCTGGCCCAGCTGATCCGGTACCTGGTCCTGCTCGCGGCGAGCACGGACAACACCGGCAAGATGATCAGCACACCGCCGATGCTGAGCAGGGTGCGCTGCCCGAGCCCGAGCCCCAGCACGCCTGCGGCTGCTCCTGCGGCCACAAAAGCCCTGCCGCGGGTGGTGAATCCGGCCAGCATCGACCGCATGCGGCGCCCTTCCTCGAGCCTGCTCTTTTCAACCTACGGACGGGCTCGCGTTGATGCCAAGTGGAGGTCCTTCTTTCCCGGCAGCCAGGTGGGCCGCGATCAGCGCAACTGGGGCAGCGGCAGGTGGTCGACGATCGCCGCAAGAACCCGTTCCGGCGACTGCTGTGTCACCACCGCCTCGGCGCTCGGCAGCAGCCGGTGCGCCAGTACCGGCAGGGCCAGCGCCTGCACGTCGTCGGGGATGACGAAGTCGCGGCCGTCCAGGGCGGCCCTGGCCCGCCCCGCCCGCAGGAGGTGCAGCGTGGCCCGGGGCGAGGCGCCAAGCCGCAGCTCAGGCGAGGCGCGGGTCGCCCCGACCAGCCTGATGACGTACTGCTTCAGCGGCTCGGCCACGTGGACCGTGCGCACCGCGGCGATCAGTTCCCTGATGTCCTCGGCCTGGGCCACCGGCTCCAGCGTGTCCAGCGGCGAGGACGACCCGTGCGCGTCGAGCATCGCAAGCTCCGACTCGGGGCTCGGATAGCCCATCGAGATCCGGGCCGTGAAGCGGTCCCGCTGCGCTTCCGGCAGCGGGTAGGTGCCCTCCATCTCGATCGGGTTCTGGGTGGCGATCACCATGAACGGCGGGGTCAGCGGGTAGGTCCGGCCATCCACCGTCACCTGTCGCTCCTCCATGCACTCAAGCAGCGCGGACTGGGTCTTCGGCGAGGCGCGGTTGATCTCGTCGCCCACCACGATGTTCGCGAAGACCGGTCCCGGCTTGAACTCGAACTCGCGCCGCTCCTGGTTGTAGGCGCTCACCCCGGTGATGTCACTGGGCAGCAGGTCCGGGGTGAACTGGATGCGGCGGACCGAACAGCCAGTGGACCGCGCCAGCGCCTTGGCCAGCATCGTCTTGCCTACTCCCGGCACGTCCTCGATCAGCACGTGTCCCTCGGCGAGCAGGACGGTCAAGGCGAGGCGGACGGCATCGGACTTGCCCTCGATGACGGACTCAACGGCCTCGCCGACGCGATGCGCCACCCGGACTAGTTCGTCAAGGGTCCGGCTGCTGCCTTGCCCGGTATCAAGAACCACTTGTCCCTCTCCTAGCTGCTCATCCCGAGCGCCGGGCCGATGGCTCACCGCCCCGTGGTGCCCGACTGGCCGTGCTTACAGACAGTACGTCCTGCAGGGAATACGCGCGATGCGCCGGCCAGGTTCAGGCGGCGCCATGTCCCCCGGTGCGCGCGGCCTGCCCTAGTTGGCCCGGCCGCTCTTGGCGTGCGCTTGGCGCCGGCTTGGCGTGACCCACCCTGCGCCGGGCCCGCCGGCCGCCTCGCGGTGGGGCAAGTGGGGAGCAGGTGGGCCGCTGAGGGGAGCAAACGGCATTGACCGTGGGGGATTGTGGAGTACAGTGGAGCGCAGGGGTGAACAAGACACTCAGATGGGCCTCTGGGTGCGGGTGCGGGGAGTGGAGGTGAGGGCTGATGTTCCTCGGCACTCACTCACCACGCCTGGACGAAAAGGGACGGATGTTCCTCCCGGCCAAATACCGCGAAGAACTGGCGGCCGGGGTCGTGATCACCAAGGGGCAGGAGCGCTGCCTCTATGTGTTCCCCGTTGCGGAGTTCGCCCGGATCACCGAGGCCCTGAGCACCGCTCCGGTCACCGCCAAGGCGGTGCGCGACTACAGCCGGGTGTTCTTTGCCAGCGCCTCGGACGAGACTCCCGACAAGCAGGGCCGGGTGACGATCCCGCAAGGGCTGCGCGACTACGCGGGGCTGCAGCGGGAGTGCGTCGTGATCGGCGCCAACACGAGGCTGGAGATCTGGGACAACGCGGCCTGGACGGCGTACCTGACCAGCCAGGAGGACGCCTTCTCGACCGCGTCGCAGGAGGTGCTGCCCGGCGTCTTGTGACTGGCGCCGATGGCGGCGATAGCCGTGCACGGCGAGGTCTCCACCCGCGGCAGGCGGCCTGCCGGCTGACGCCACTTCCCCGGCGCCAGGCGGCAGAGGGCCGCCGGCCCGCGCGGATGGAGACCTGGCCGGGCACGCACGCAGGGGCCTGCCGCCCGCCAGGCGGCAGGCCGGATCGCATGGGTGAGCCGTCGGCCAGCGGCCGGAAGGGGCACGGCCGCCGAACCGGCGGCGTGCGGAGGACCGGAGAAGGGGCATGGCATGAGCACACCGGGAGGCGGCCACCGGCCGGTCCTCCTTGACCGCGTGCTCGCGCTACTCGGGCCGGCCCTCGACCGGGCCGGCGCGGTCCTGGTGGATGCCACCCTCGGCCGGGCCGGCCATGCGCAGGCGCTGCTTGACGCCCACCCGGGGCTGATCCTGATCGGGCTGGACACCGACGCGGCCGCGGTCGAGGAGTCGGAGCGGATGCTCGCCAGGTACGGGGACCGGGTCACCGTCACCCGGGCCGTCTACGACCAGGTGGCCGCCGTGCTGAGCAGCCACGGCCGCCGCACCGCGGACGGCTTCCTTTTCGACCTCGGGGTGTCCTCGCCGCAGCTCGATGAGCCAGCGCGGGGCTTCGCCTACTCCTATGACGCCCCGCTGGACATGCGGATGGACCAGAGCCAGTCGCTGACCGCCGCCGAGGTGCTGAACACCTACCCGGCCGCCCGGCTGCGCCAGGTGCTGCGTGACTACGGCGAGGAGAAGTTCGCCCGGCAGATCGCCGACGCCGTGGTGCGGGCGCGGTCCCGGGCACCGCTCACCTCCACGACCGAGCTGAACGACATCATCCGCGCCTCGATTCCCGCGCCCGCCCGCCGCACCGGCGGCAACCCCGCCAAGCGCACCTTCCAGGCGCTGCGAATCGAGGTGAACGGGGAGCTTGACGCGCTGGAGCGGGCCCTGCCCGCGGCGCTCGACGCCCTGGCACTGGGCGGCCGCATCGTCGTGCTGGCCTACCACTCGCTGGAGGACCGGCTGGTCAAGCGGGCCCTGGCGGAGCGCGCGGCGGACACCACGCCGCGGGGCCTGCCGGTGACGCTCGCGGCGGCCGGGCCGCAACTCCGGCTGCTCACCAGGGGGGCCGAGCGGCCCTCCGCCGCCGAGGTGGCAGCTAATCCACGTGCCGCCTCTGCCCGGCTGCGGGCGGCGGTCCGGATCAAGGAAGCCGCGTGAGCGGGGGACGGGGGGCAACGACCGATGAGAGCAGGGGGAACGCGGTGAACGGGCGCACGGACGTGACGGAGAGAAGGCAGGCCACGGGCAGTCAGCCGCGGGGCGCTCCGCGCCGGGCGGCGGCCGGCGGGCGCCGGGCCGTGGCACC
>Ga0207664_10003576_pt1 | contig 10389 bp, 9 predicted proteins | sample LARL83metaG_FD_184349 | JGI IMG/M metagenome (GOLD analysis project Ga0207664, IMG submission 184349) | Corn, switchgrass and miscanthus rhizosphere microbial communities from Kellogg Biological Station, Michigan, USA - LAR L8-3 metaG... | ecosystem: Host-associated > Plants > Roots >...
GTCTTCGCGCGGCCGAGCGAATCCGGGAGGCAGCATGAGCGACTCAGATACCCGCGACCAGAAGGCCGGCGGCGTCGGAACGATGCCCAGGCCCGCGGCCCCGCCGCGGCGTCCCGCCCGGCCTCGACCGCCCGCTGAGCCGGGACAGCGGCCCGGCCTGCCCGACGGCGTCCGGCTGGCCTCCAGCGCCCCTGGCGTCGCGAGGGCTCCCAGCGTCACCCGCGGCGCACCGCGCGGCGGCCACCGGATGCCGTTCATCCTGATGCTGTGCGTCCTGCTCGGCGGCGCACTGGTCTGCACGCTGCTGATCAGCACGACGCTGGCCGCGGGGTCCTACCGGATCACGAAGCTGCAACAGTCCGTCGACGCGCTCGCCAGGCAGCGCCAGACGCTCCAGGAACAGGTGGCCCAGGCGCAGTCCGCGCAGGTCATCGAGCAGCAGGCGGAGCAGCTCGGGATGACCGAGCAAGGCCAGCTGCGGTTCTTCGACCTCAAGACAGGCAAGGTCCAGACCGACGCGGGGACCGGAGCCATACAGGCCATCAACGTGCCCGGATACACCCCATGACACAACGCGGCCGGGACCCGGGCCCTCCCGGCCGCCCCGGCGGAGCTGACCGGCCTGGCCGCTCTGGGCGCCCGGGCCGTCGCCCGGGCGATGGCCGCCGCGCAGGCGACCACCCCCAACGCCGTCCCCGCCCGGACCGAGGCGAAACCACCGGACGCTCGGGATACCCAACGGCCGAGAGGAAGGGGACGCGGGGAGATTCTCCGCGGCGTTCCGAAGGACTGCCGCGGAAATCCTCCCCGCGGCTCCGCCCCCCGCGGGATCACTACGCCGCGTCGCCGCCTCCTCCCCGCCGCCCGCCGCGACCGCCGCGCCGCATCACCATCCGCCGCGGCGAGCCGGGCAAGCGCATCGGCATCGCGCTGATCGCCGTCGCGGTCACGCTCACCCTGTTCGCCGGCCGCCTGGTGCAGATCCAGGGCATGGAGGCTGGCTATTACCGCCACGTGGCCAAGAAGCAGACGTTCGAGGCGATCCCGCTGCCCGCGATGCGCGGCACTATCTACGGCGCGGACGGGCAGGTCCTGGCGATGACCGTGGAGACCTACACGGTGACGGCGGACCCGCCGCAGATAGCCGACAAGCCGCTCGCCGCCCAGGAGCTCGCCGGCCCGCTCGGCCTGACGCAGCAGCAGGTGCTCAATCTCCTCGAGCACCCGACGTCGAAGGACTACGTCGTGCTCGCCAAGGGCGTATCCGCCCAGAACCAGACCAAGATCGCCGCGCTGAACATCGTCGGCGTCACTTCGTCGCCGACGTACGCCAGGGACTACCCGGACGGCGACGCCACCGCGAACGTCGTCGGCTTCACGAACGTGAACCCGGCCACCGGCGTGATCGCCGGGCAGACCGGCATCGAGCAGGAGTACAACAAGCTGCTGTCCGGCACGCCGGGCAGCGAGCAGGTGGAGATGGGCGCCGACGGCCAGCCGATCCCGCTGGCGGGCAGCAAGGACACCCCGGCGCAGAACGGCACCAGCATCCGGCTGACGATCATCCCGTCGCTGCAACTGGCCGCGCAGCAGGCGTGCGAGGCGGAGGTGAACAAGACGCACGCCAGGCAGTGCACCGTCGTGATCATCCAGCCGAAGACCGGCGCCATCCTCGCCATGGCGCAGTGGCCGACCTATGACCAGAACACGCTGACCAACGTGGCGGACGCCAAGGACCTCGATGTGCAGGACATCTTCGCGCCCGGCTCCACCGCCAAGGTCATGACGGCCGCCGCGGCGTTCGAGCGCGGCGGCCAGACGCCGATGAGCCCGTACTACATCCCGTCCGAGATCTACAGAGGCGGCCAGTGGATCACCGACGCGGAGGCCGACGGCGGCTCGCACTACACGATCGCGGGCATCATCGCGCACTCAAGCAACGTCGGCATGTCCCAGGTGGTCGAGCACGTCCCGCCGCAGGTGCAGTACGACTACCTGCGCGCCTTCGGCCTCGGCCAGCCGACCGGGCTGAACCTGCCGGGGGAGAGCCGGGGGATCCTGCCGACGCCGGACAAGTGGGCGGGCGACGAGCGGTACACGCTGTCGTTCGGGCAGGGCGTGGCGGTGAACGCGGTGCAGATGGCCAGCGTGTACGCGACAATCGCGAACAACGGCGTGCGGGTGCAGCCGACGCTCATCGCCGGCACGTACGACTCGAGCGGCACGTACCACCCGGCGGCGCCGTCGCCGTCCCGCCGGGTGATCCAGCCGAAGACGGCGCACGAACTGGTCCGGATCCTGCAGCAGGTGCCCGAGCTGGACGCGGAGGGCAACGCACCGTGGGCCCTCATCCCCGGCTACGCGGTCGCCGCCAAGACCGGCACCGCGCAGGAGCCGGGCCCGAACTGTGCGCTGTGCAAGTACGGGTCGAGCTTCATCGGGATGGCGCCAGGCAACGGCCCGCAGGTGGTGGTCTCGGCGAACGTGCAGGATCCGGACAGCAATATCGGGTTCTTCGGGGCCGACGTCGCGGGCCCGGTCCTCTACAACGCGATGAAGTTCGCCCTGCAGACGTTGCAGATTCCTCCGCAACCTGGGCTTGTCGCACCGTATGTCCGGCTCAATGCGGGCTGATATTGGATACTCTCGGGGCGTGATCCGACCCGCCCGCGTTCCGCCACGTCCGTTGTCCGGGCTGGCTGAGCTCCTTGGCGTGGGAAGAACCGATTTCATTCCGAACGGTCCAGGCCGGCTCACCGGCGTCACCCTCGACTCCCGGCAGGTGCGGGCCGGGGACCTGTACGCCGCCCTGCCCGGCGAGCACACCCACGGCGCCGCCTACTGCGACCAGGCCGTCGCGGGCGGAGCGATCGCCATCCTCACCGACCCGGCCGGCCGGGACCGGGCGGCCCGCACGGGCGTGCCGGTGTTCGTGGTATCCGCGCCGCGGGACCGGCTCGGCGACATCTCCTGCTGGATCTACGGCGACCCGTCGCACCGGATGACGATGATCGGGGTGACAGGGACAAGCGGCAAGACGACCACCAGCTACCTGGCCGAGGCCGGGCTGCGCGCGGCCGGGCACGAGACTGGGCTCGTCGGCGGGGTAGAGATCAGGATCGGGACGGAGCGGATCGGCTCCGCGCTGACCACGCCGGAGGCGCCTGACCTGCAGGCGCTGCTCGCCGTCATGGTGGAGCGCCGCGTGACGGCGGCCGCGATGGAGGTGTCCAGCCATTCGCTGGCGCTCGGCCGGGTGGACGGCACCCGGTACGACGTGGCGGTGTTCACCAACCTGTCGCAGGACCACCTGGACTTCCACGCCGGGTTCGAGGACTACTTCAAGGCGAAGGCGCAGCTGTTCACCCCGCGGTACGCCGGGATCGCCGTGCTGAACGTGGCCGACAGGTACGGCAGGCGGCTGGTGGCGGAGGCGTCGGTGCCTGTCGTCACGTTCTGCGCCGATCCGGCGTCCGGCGCCTACAAGAACGCGGACTGGCGGGCCGCCGACGTGCGCTGTGGCGCGGACGGCTCGACGTTCCGGGTGATCGGGCCCGGCGGGGTGGAGGCGGACGCGTCGGTGACGCTGCCCGGCGCGTTCAACGTCGCCAACGCGCTCGGCGCGATCGTGGCGCTCGTCGAGGCGGGCGTCCCGCTCGAGGACGCGGTCGCCGGCGTGGCCGGCTGCCCCGGCGTGCCCGGCCGGCTGGAGCGTGTGCTGCCTTCTCCCGGGGGGCCGGCCCCCCGGACCCCCCAGGCGAACCAGCCCGACGTGTTCGTCGACTACTCGCACAAGCCCGGCGCGGTCGAGGCGGTGCTCGGCGCGCTGCGTTCGGTGACCCCCGGCGACCTGATCGTAGTGCTCGGCTGCGGCGGCGACCGGGACCGCGGCAAGCGGCCGCTGATGGGCGCCGCGGCCGCCCGGCTGGCGGACGTGGCGATCCTCACGAGCGACAACCCGCGCTCGGAGGATCCGCTGGCGATCCTCGACGAGATGCTGCACGGAGTGCTCGGCGTCCATGAAGGGGCGCGGGCCCGGGTGATCGTCGAACCGGACCGGGCGGCGGCCATCGGCCTCGCCGTCGGCCTGGCGGGAAAGGGAGATGTGGTCCTGGTAGCCGGGAAGGGGCACGAGACCGGGCAGTACATGGCCGGGACCGTGCTGCCGTTCGACGACCGGGCGGTCACCGCAACCGCGCTCAGGCGGCGGGGATCGCCCTCAGCAGGCGATGGGGCGGACCTGTCATGATCCCGCTGACGCTGGCCGAGATCGCGGCGCTGACCGGCGGGTCGCTCGCTCCCGCGGACGCCGCCGCCCGCACCGTCACGGGGCCCGTGATCATCGACTCACGGCGCGCGACCCATGGCGCGCTGTTCGCGGCGCTGCCCGGCGAGCGCGCGGACGGCCACGACTACGCGCCCGCAGCGGTCGCCGCCGGGGCGGCCGGGGTGCTCGCCTCCCGGCCGGTGCCCGGCGTGCCGGCGGTCGTCGTCCCCGACGTGACCTTCGCGCTCGGCGCGCTGGCCAAGGGGGTGCTCGGCCGGCTGCCCGCCGCCACCGTCACCGGGATCACCGGGTCGTCGGGCAAGACCTCGACCAAGGACCTCGCGGCTCAGGTGGTGGAGCACCTCGGGCCGACCATCGCCCCCGAGGGATCGTTCAACAACGAGATCGGCCTGCCGCTGACCGTGCTGCGCGCCGACTCCTCGACCCGCTTCCTGGTGCTGGAGATGTCCGCCCGCGGCATCGGCCACATCGCCGCGCTGTGCGACATCGCGCCGCCGCGCATTGGCGCGGTGCTGAACGTCGGCCGGGCGCACGCCGGCGAGTTTGGCTCGCTTGACGCGGTGGCGAAGGCGAAGGGCGAACTGCCCGAGGCGCTGCCGGCCGGCGGCGTGGCGGTGCTGAACGCCGACGACCCGCGGGTGCTCGCGATGGCCGCCCGCACGGCGGCCCGCGTGGTGACGTTCGGCGTGCGCGACCCTGATGCCGGCGTACGCGCGGAAGACATCCGGCTCGACGACCTGGGCCGCGCCTCGTTCCGGCTCCTCATGGGGGACGTTGCCGCACCGGTCACTCTTCGGCTGCACGGCGCTCATCATGTGTCCAACGCCTTGGCTGCCGCCGCCATCGCGGCCGAACTCGGCATGGACACCGAGGCAATCGCCGCCGCGCTGAGCACGGCGACCGCGCGCAGCAGGCGGCGGATGGAGTTGCGCGAGCGGCCCGACGGGGTACTCGTGGTAAACGACGCCTACAACGCCAACCCCGACTCGACCCGCGCCGCGATCGAGGCGCTAGGGCACCTGGCGCAGGGCGGCCGACGGGGCTTCGCGGTGCTCGGCCACATGGCCGAGCTCGGCGACATCGCGGACGACAGCCACGCGGAGGTCGGCAGGCTCGCCGCCCAGGCGGGCGTGGCCGGGCTGATCGCGGTGGGCGAGGAGGCCCGCTCCGTGCTCGACGGCGCGCGCGCGGAACCCGGCTGGCACGGCGAAGCCATCGCCGCGCCGGACGCGGCGGGCGCCGTCGCGGCGCTTGACAACCTGTTGCGACCTGGAGACGTCGTACTAGTGAAGGCATCCAAGTCTGCCGGGCTCTGGGAAGTCGCGGACAGGCTACTCGCGGAGGGTGCACCGTGAAGACCATCCTGCTTTCCGCAGCGATCTCGCTGGTCGTCGCGCTGCTCGGCACCCGCCCGACGATCAGCATCCTGCGCAAGCGCAAGCTCGGCCAGCAGATCAGGACCGACGGCCCGCAGGCGCACCTGGGCAAGAGCGGCACGCCGACCATGGGCGGCATCGTCATCATCATCGCGTCGCTGATCGGCTACCTGCTCGGGCACTGGTTCACCAATGACCCCATGACCCCCTCCGGCCTGCTCGTGCTTTTCCTGATGACCGGCCTGGGCCTGGTCGGCTTCATCGATGACTTCATCAAGCTGTTCATGCGGCGCAGCCTCGGGCTGCGCAGCGGCGCCAAGCTGCTCGGGCAGGCGGGGGTCGGCGCGATCTTCGCGATCCTCGCGCTGCACTTCCCCGACGGGTACGACCTGACGCCGGCGTCGCCGCACCTCTCGTTCCTGACCGACTTCGGGGTCTCGATCGGCTCGCTGCTGTTCGTGATCTGGGTGATCATCATGGTCACCGGCACCTCCAACGGCGTGAACCTCACCGACGGCCTCGACGGCCTCGCGTCGGGCGCCGCCATCCTGGTGCTCGCCGCGTACGTGATCATCGGGAACTGGCAGTACCGCAACGACTGCACGGTCGCGCTGGCGCAGAACTGCTACAACGTCCGCGACCCGCTGGACGCGGCGGTGGTCGCCGCGGCGGTGATGGGCGCCTGCTTCGGGTTCCTGTGGTGGAACGCGCCGCCCGCCAAGATCTTCATGGGCGACACCGGCTCGCTCGCCCTCGGCGGCGCGCTGGCCGGCCTGGCGATCATCACCAGGACCGAGCTGCTGCTGGTCCTGCTCGGCGGCCTGTTCGTGATCATCACGCTGTCGGTGGCGATCCAGGTCGGCTCCTACAAGCTGACCCATAAACGGGTGTTCAGGATGGCCCCCTTGCAGCACCACTTCGAGCTGGCCGGCTGGGCGGAAACAACGATCGTGGTCCGCTTCTGGCTGATCGCCGGCATGTTCGTCGCCCTCGGCCTTGGCATTTTCTACGTAGGCTGGTTCCCGAAATAGCGCTCGTCACCCCGGACGGGTGATGACCTGCGGCTCGTCAGGGCGCACGATCAGGACGTGCGGCCCAACGAATACGAGCCAGCCGAGGATGAACTCGGCCCGGTCGATTTCCTCGCGGTCGAGTTTCCTGACGGACGGATCGGCGCGGCGGATCTCGGGGAACTGCTGTCCCTCGTCTCTCAGGGCAGTATCCGCATCCTGGACGCGGAGTTCATCGTCAAAGACGCCGCGGGCAATGCCCGCAAGGCCGATGCCGCCGAACTCGGCGCGCCGGACGGCACCGGTGTCGGCGCCTGGAGCGGTGCCTCGTCGGGCCTGCTCGACGACGCCGATGTCGAGCACATCTCGGCGGCGATCCGGCCCGGCGCGGCCGCGGCGGTCATCGTCTACGAGAACCGCTGGATCCTCCGCCTGGCCGACAGCTGGCGGCGCAGCGGCGCCCGGCTGATCGAGGACGGCGGGATTCCGGTCGATGACCTGGTGGCCGCCCTGGACGCAACCGAGCGTTCCTGACCGGGCAGACAGGGGGTTACGGTGGGCATCTTGAAGACCGCCGCGACGGTGGCGGTGGCGAGTTCCGTGCACGGACGGATACAGCGCAGGCAGCAGCAACGGTGGGCGGCGCAGGACCAGGCCGCCGGCCAGGCACCGCCGCCCGCCGCGCAGCCGCCACCCGAGGCCGCGCCGCCACCGCAGGCGACGCCCGCGCACCCGCCGTCCACGCAGCCGCCTTCCACCAGCATGAGCGAGCGGCTCGCCCAGCTCTCGACGCTCAGCGACCTGAAGAGCGCCGGCGTCCTGACGGACGCCGAATTCGACGAGCAGAAGGCCCGCATCCTCAACGGCTGACGCCTCCGCCCCGGGCGCGCTCAGCCACTTTGGAGCAGAAAACCACGCCAAAACGCTGATAACAGCAAGAAAAATGCAGGGTACTGCTCCTAAGTCGCTGACTCGGGGCCCGGGTTAGGCGTTCAAGGCCGCGCCGATGTCCGCGAGCAGGTCCTCGACGGGTTCGATGCCCGCCGACAGGCGGATGAGCGTGCCGGGGGCTGACTCGCCTGCCCAGCGGGCGCGGCGTTCCCAGGTGGACTCGACGCCGCCGAGGCTTGTCGCCGGCACCACGAGCTGGGCGGCGGCGACGACGCTGTCGGCGTCCGCGGCCGTGCCTGCTAGCTCGAACGACAGGAGCGGGCCGAAGCCGCGGGGCAGCTGCGCCTTCGCCGCGGCCGACGGCCTGAGCCCGGGGTAGTGCACGGCCGTGACGCGGGGGTGGGCGGCCAGGTAGTCGGCGATTGCCGAGGCGTTCTCCGACTGGCGCGTGATGCGCAGGTCAAGGGTCTTCATGCCGCGCAGGACCAGCCAGGACTCGAAGGGGCCCGGGATGCCGCCGCCGGCGGTGCGCCAGTCGCGCAGGTCACGGGCCAGGTTCTCGTCCCTGGTGACGACCGCGCCGCCGAGCACGTCCGAGTGGCCGGAGACGGCCTTGGTGAGCGAGTACAGCGACGCCAGCGCGCCGAACTCCAGCGGCTTCTGCAGCAGCGCCGTCGCGACCGTGTTGTCCACGACGAACGGGGCCGCCGTCGCAGCGGCCAGCTCGCCGAGCGCCGCGAGGTCGGCGACCCGCAGCAGCGGGTTGGTCGGCGTCTCCGCCCACAGCACCGACGGGCCGGCGCGGAGCGCCTGGCCGACGGCGGCGAGGTCGAGATGGTCGGCCGTGACGGCTTCGGCGCCGTGCGGCCGCAGCCTGTCCGCGAGCGCCCGGGTGTTGTAGTAGCCGTCGGGCGGGAACACGATCCTGCTCCGGCCGGCCGCCAGGCTCAGCATCAGCGCCATCGACGCGGCCTGCCCGGAGGCGAAGCTCACCGCGACCGCGCCGGGCCCCTCGATCGCCGCGAGCGCCTCCTCGACGGCCGTCCACCCCGGGTTGGCCATCCGCCCGTAGCCCCGCTCCGGGTCCGGCTCGCCCTGCGACACGTACGTGCTGGTCGCGAGCAGCGGCGGCGCGAGCGGCGCGCCCGCCGTCCGTTCGGTCCCCGCATGCGCGAGCCACGCCTCAGCGCTAAAGTCCATGCCCCCATTGTCGCTGACCCCTCCACCCGTCCCCAGCCGCCGGGTCCCAAGCCGCCGGGTCCCAAGCCGCCGGGTCCCAAGCCGCCGGGTCCCAAGCCGCCAGCGAACGTGGTCGATGTGACATCGTCCACACTCTTACGTGGTGGATGTGGCATCGAGCACGTTCGGCCGGGCCGGGAAGGCCGTCCCGCGGACGGCATTCCCGGGGTAGTTGCGCGACACGCGGCGGATGTTCCCGGTATGGGAGCGGGCGGCACGGACACTAGAAGGCATGTACGTCCGCGCGGTGGAGGACACGCTTGAGACGGGTGAGGACGCCGAATCGCTCGAGGCGGCCGCAGGCCGCCTCAAGCCGCGGCTGCCCGGGATCAGTGAGCAGGTGCGCGCCTGGCGCGCGCTGCTCGACCGGCCGCTCACGCCGTACTACCTGATCGTCGGCATTACCATACTGCTGCTCGCGCTCGGCCTGGTGATGGTGCTGTCAACCGCGTCGGTGACCGACCTGTCCTTCGGCCTGTCGCCGTACTCGGACTTCGAGAAGCAGCTGGCCGGCGTCTGCATCGGCCTGCCGCTCATGTGGGTCGCTGCGCGCTCGTCGCCGCGGCTGTTCCGCGCGGCGGCTTATCCGCTGCTCGCGGTGGCGATCATCGGGCTCTGCCTGGTCCTGATCCACGGCGTCGGCGTGACAAAGAACGAAGCTACCCGGTGGATCGCCCTGGGGCCGCTGCAGTTCCAGCCGTCGGAGCTGGCCAAGCTCGCGCTCGCCGTCTGGGGCGCGGACCTGCTGGCTCGCAAGGAGAAGATGGGCATGCTGGCCGACTGGCGGCACATGCTCGTGCCGCTTCTGCCGGGCACCGGCTTGCTCGCCCTGCTGGTGATGGCCGGCGACGACGTTGGCACCACGTTCGTGCTGCTGATCGTCTTCCTGGCGCTGCTCTGGTTCGCGGGCGCCCCGGGACGGGTGTTCACCGCCCTGCTCATCTTGATGGGGATGGTGCTGCTGCTGCTCGTGGTGACGCAGAGCTGGCGAGTCAGGCGCATCACGGGCCTGTTCGACACGTCGAACACGAACCCGGTGGGGGCGAACCAGCAGGCCATCCAGGGCCGGGTCGCGCTCGGCGACGGCGGCCTGTTCGGCGTGGGGCTCGGCGCGGGCAAGATCAAGTGGGGCTGGCTGCCCGAGTCGACCAGCGACTTCATCTTCGCGATCATCGGGGAGGAACTCGGCCTGATCGGCACGCTCTGCGTGACCGCGATGTACGGCGGGCTGGCGTTCGCCGGGCTGCGGGTCGCGCGCCGGGCCCCCGACTCGTTCAGCAGGCTCTGCTCGGCCGCGATCACCTCGTGGATCGTCATCCAGGCGGTGGTGAACATCGGCGCGGTGGTCGGCGTGATCCCGATCACCGGCGTGCCGCTCCCGCTGGTGTCGCAGGGCTTGTCATCCGTGCTCGTGACGATGGTCGCGCTCGGTATGCTCATGTCGTTTGCGCGGCGGTCACCCGGCGCCAGCGAGGCGCTGGCCGCACGCGGCCCCGGCGCGGCGTCCCGCGTTCTAAGCTGGCTTGGCCGGGGGAAGCGCCGCGATAGCGGGTGACAGGCACCCGCGGCGCCAGATGGCAGCCGA
>Ga0207664_10003577_pt1 | contig 10388 bp, 11 predicted proteins | sample LARL83metaG_FD_184349 | JGI IMG/M metagenome (GOLD analysis project Ga0207664, IMG submission 184349) | Corn, switchgrass and miscanthus rhizosphere microbial communities from Kellogg Biological Station, Michigan, USA - LAR L8-3 metaG... | ecosystem: Host-associated > Plants > Roots >...
AGGCTTCGGACTTGCCATTCATCGCGGCGACGAAGGCGGGATAGTCGGCGGTGCGGTGGTGGTCGATGTTGTTCGTGCCGAGCACGGTGCGCGCGAACTTCTGCAGCAGGTAGGCTTCTTCATTGGAGGTGCGGTTGGAGCCGATGACGCCGATGGCCGAGCCGCCTCGGCTGTCGCGAATCTCGCGGAGCTTCTTCGCGGCAAAGTCGATGGCTTCATCCCAGGGCACAGGCTTGAACTGACCGTCGGTCTGACGGATGAGCGGCTGGGTCAGGCGGTCTTCGCGTTTAGCGAAGTCGAAGCCGTAGCGGCCCTTGATGCAGAGGAAGTCGCCGTTGATGCCGCTCTTGTCGCGGTTATCGCCGCGGACGATCTCCATTCCCTCGTTGGCGCGGCGGACGCCGAGAGTGGTTTTGCAGCCGTCGCCGCAATGCGTGCAGATGGTGCCGACGTGGCTCATCTCCCACGGCCGAGTCTTGTAGCGGTAGGCCCCCGAGGTGAGCGCGCCGACAGGGCAGATGTCGATGCACATGCCGCACTCTTCGCACTCGAGGTGATCCTGCTTATTGGGCGCGATGACGGCTCCGGCGCCGCGGTTCTGGATGCCGAGCGCCCAGACGTCCATGCCCTCGCCGCAGACGCGCACGCAGCGGTAGCAAAGGATGCAGCGCGGGCGGTCGAAGTAGACGACCGGCGACCACTGCTGCTCTTCACGGTGCTGCTTGATCTCGACGAATTTCGATTCGTGCGCACCGTATTTGAAGGTCATGTCCTGCAACTCGCACTCACCGCCCGCGTCGCAGACGGGGCAGTCGAGCGGGTGGTTGCCGAGCAGCAGTTCGATGGTGGCCTTGCGGGCCTGCGCGATCTCCGGGCTTTCGGTGGTGACCACCATGCCTTCGGCGACCGGCGTGGTGCAGGCGGTCTGGAGCTTGGGCACTTTTTCAAGCCGCACGACGCACATACGACAAGCAGCCTGCAGCGAGAGGCCGGGATAGTAGCAGAAGGCAGGAATCTCAATGCCGTGCATGCGGCAGGCCTCAATGAGCAGCGTGCCCGCGGGAGCGGTGAGCTTCTTGCCGTCGACGGTGAAGGTTACGTCAGCCATGAATTCCTTCAGACCAGCGCCGCTTCTTGTTCGCGTGCGTGGTGGTAGGGGCAGCCTCTGCCCTCCAGGTGATCCTCAAATTCCTTGCGAAACTTCTTGACGAAGCCGATGGTCGGCATGGCGGCTGCGTCGCCGAGCGGGCAGAAGGTGCGGCCCATCATGTTCTCGGCGAGGTAGCGAATGTTGTCGATGTCCTTGTCCACCGCGCCGCCCGCGTGGAGGCGCGTCAGCGATTTCTTCAGCCAGTCGGTGCCTTCGCGGCACGGGATGCACCAGCCGCAGCTTTCGTGCTGGTAGAACTTCATCGTGCGCAGAGCGAACTCGACGATGCAGACGGTCTCGTCGAGAACCACCACGCCACCGGAGCCGAGCATCGATCCAGCCTTGCCCACCTGATCGAAGTCCATGCCGATGTCGATCTCTTCGGGCAGCAGGACGGGCGTCGAGGATCCGCCGGGAACGACGGCCTTGAGCTTTTTGCCGTTGGGAATGCCGCCGCCCACTTCGTAGATCATCTTTTTGAGGTTGTAGCCCATCGGCAGTTCGTAGACGCCGGGGCGTTCCAGATGGCCGCTGAGGCAGAAGAGACGCGTGCCGCCGTTGCGCTCCGTGCCGATCTTCGCGTAGTCGGCCGCGCCGATGCGAAAAATGTGAGGGACGGTGGCGATGGTCTCGGCGTTGTTGATGATGGTCGGTCCGCCATACAGGCCGACGACTGCCGGAAACGGCGGGCGAATGCGCGGGACGCCGCGCTTCCCTTCCAGGGATTCCATCAGCGCGGATTCTTCGCCGACTTCGTAAGCGCCGGCGCCGGTCTGGGTGACGATGTCAAAGTCGATGCCGCTGCCGAAGATGTTCTTGCCGAGGAAGCCCTTCGCGTATGCCTCCTCGACGGCACGCTCCATGATTTTGAGGAGGTAGCGGTACTCGCCGCGGAGATAGATGAAGCCCATCTTGGCCTGAATGGCGAGGCCGCCGATGATGACACCTTCAATCACGGAGTGCGGGTCGTGCTCGAAGATCAGGCGATCCTTGCAGGTGCCGGGTTCCGATTCGTCTCCGTTGACGAGGACGTACTTCGGCTTCGCGGACTGCTTCGGCACGAAAGACCACTTCATGCCCGTGGGGAAGCCGGCGCCGCCGCGTCCACGGAGGTTGGAGGCTTTCATCTCGGCAATGATGCCGTCGGGGCCCAGTTCGAGAGCCTTGCGCGCGGACTGGTAGCCCTCCAACTCGATGTACTTGTCGATCGAGGTCGCGCCTTTGCCAAAGCGGTATGAGACGACGGGGACGCAGTCAGGATGTGTGGTGAGAAACGCCATTATTTTCCTGCTCCCGATTTGGCGCGGTAGTCCGCGAGGACTTTGTCGACAGACTCGGGCGTGAGGTTCTCGTGGTAGTCGTAGTTCACCTGCGCGGCGGGCGCCCAGGAGCACGCCCCGATGCACTCGACTTCTTCGAGCGAGAAGAGACCGTCCGGGGTGACGCCTTTGTTCTCGATGCCGAGGGATTTTTTGCAGTGATCGAAAACCTGGTTGGCTCCGCGCAGCATGCAGCTGATGTTCGTGCAAACCTGCACGTGGTATATGCCGACCGGCTTCGTGCGCAGCAGCGAGTAGTAGCTGATCACGTTGCGGACTTCGAGTTCCGTGATGCCGATGCGGGCCGCGATTTCGGCAATGACCGTATCGGAGCAGTAGCCGACTTCATCCTGCGCATAGAGCAACATCGGGACGAGCGCCGACCGCTTCACTGGATAGAGCGTGACCAGCTTGTCGAAGCGCGCGGCGAGTTCCGGCGAGAAGATCGTGGGTTGCGTGCTCATTGTGTCAGCTCCGGCCCTTTCTGCTTTTTCCGCACGGCAACTGGGCTGAGGCCGGAACTTCCTCGCCCCGCCTCGATGTGCTTTTTCAACATGCGCAGGAAGTCGATCGCGGCAAGGTCGATCTCTTTCCGAGTCTCACCGATCAGGAACGAGCCCTCTGGCAGCAACTGGAAACCGCCCCACATACTGCTCTGCTCGTGCCACTCAATGAGCCAAACTGCGGTGCCATCGCCGGGCTGCATGGTGAAGCCTAAGTAGACTCCATGCCACGTCACATCAATGTGATCACCGAAGGCGACCACCTTCGGGGTCTCTGCGTCGCTCAGCCCCTCAACGGCTGCATAGCTGCGGATACAGGACTCGAAAGATCGCCAGAGCTCCCAGCGAGTTTGAATCTCCGGTGCCAACTGAGCGCTCACCGGTCGATCTCCCCGAGAACGATGTCGATGGAGCCGATGACTGCGACGACATCGGCTATGAGCCGTCCGGCGCACATGGTTTGCAGCGCCTGCAGCGTCGCGAACGATGGGTTGCGCATATGCACGCGGTAGGGCTTCGCGGTGCCATCGCTGACGACGTAGTAGCCCATCTCGCCGCGCGGCGACTCGACCGCCTGGTAGACTTCACCCGCCGGGACCTGAAAGCCTTCCGTCACAATCTTGAAGTGATAGATGAGGGCTTCCATCTGGGTCTTCATCTTCTCGCGGTCGGGGAGGACGACCTTCGGCGCGTCGGCTTTGATCGGGCCCTCGGGCATGCCGTCCAGCGCCTGCTGGCAAATTTTCACCGACTCGCGCATCTCCTGGAGTCGCACCACGTAGCGCGCCCACACATCGCCATCATTGGAGATGGGCACTTTGAACTGGAACTTTTCGTAGCTGGTGTACGGCATGTCGCGACGAAGGTCCCAGTCGACGCCGCTGGCGCGTAACGGCGGGCCGGTGACCCCGAGCGCAACGGCATCGTCGGCACTGAGATAGCCGACGCCTTTCAGGCGATTGATGAAGATCGGATTACCGGTGAGCAGGTTCTCGTACTCATCGATCTTCTCCGGCAGTATTTTGATCAGCGACTGCACGGCGTCGAAGAAGTCGAGCGGCGGCTCGAGCGCGAGGCCTCCGATGCGGAAGTAGGAGGTCATCATGCGCTGGCCGGAGACGTGCTCGAAGATGCGCAGAATCTCTTCACGCTCGCGGAAGGTATAGAGGAAAACCGTGAGCGCGCCGATGTCCATGGCGTGCGTGCCCAGCCAGACCAGGTGCGAATTGAGACGGGTCAGCTCGTTGAGCAGCACGCGCATCCACTGCGCACGGTCGGGGATCTCCAGCTGCAGCAGCTTTTCGACGGCGAGGCAGTAGCACAGGTTATTCGTCATCGGACACAGGTAGTCGATCCGGTCCGTGAGAGGAACGACCTGCTGGTAGAACTTGGCCTCGGAGGTCTTTTCAATCCCTGTGTGCAGATATCCGATGTCGGGAACGACCTTGACGACAGTCTCACCGTCAATCTCCAGGGCCAGCCGCAAGACGCCGTGCGTGGAAGGATGCTGCGGCCCCATGTTCAGGATCATGGTGCGATCCTTCGAGCCATCTTCGGGGCGCGGCGCGATCAGCGTGGATGTTCCCACGAAGTCCGGCATCTCCGGCGCATGCGGATTGTCTGGAGTATCCGGCATCACCGATAACCCTCCACGGGATAATCCTTGCGCAACGGATGACCTTCCCATTCTTCCGGCATCATGATGCGGCGGAGTCCGGGGTGGCCGTTGAAGCGAACGCCGAAGAGGTCCCACACCTCGCGCTCGTAAAAATTGGCAGCCGGCCAGACGGAGGTGATGCTGTCGACGGAGGGATCCATGCTCTCGACCATCACGTGCAGGCGAACGCGCTGTTTGATCTTGTGGGAGAGGAGGTGATACGTGACCTGGAAGCGCGGCTCCGAGGGGGTCCAGTCGACGCAGGTGATGTCTTCGAAGAAGTTGTAGCCGGCCTGCTGCAGGGTGCGACAGACCTGGCGGATCCTGTCCGCCGCGATGACCAGGGTAAGTTCGTTGCGATCGAATTTGGCGTTGACGATGGATTCAGGATGGGCGGCACGGAGGGCCTGAATGGCTACGTTCTGCGCCAGCTTTTCGAAAACGGCATCCTTTGTCAGCAGCGCTTCTCCCATCGGTCTCCTCAGGAATTGTTTCGCAGCCCGTTAGAGGTCAGCCTTGTCGGCCGCCCAGTCCAGAATTCCCTTCTTCCACACATAGAAGACGCCGACCACGACGAAGCCCAGGTAGACGAGCATTTCCCAGAAGCCGAAGAACCGCGAGCCGGTGATGGCGGGCAGCTTGCGATAGATGACCGCCCACGGCATCATGAAGACCGCTTCGACGTCGAAGAGGATGAAGAGCATCGCCACCATATAGAAGCGGACGGAGAAGCGTCCGCGCGCATCGCCCTCGGCGGGTATGCCGCACTCGTACGCCTCGAGCTTGTCTTTAATGTTGCGGTGGCGGCCGATGAACCAGGACATGGCGATCATGCCCGCCGCCATGCCGCCGGCAATGACGATCTGCATCAGCAGGGGCAGGTAGTTCCAGATGTACGGGTGAGTCGTCTGCATGGCCGTTGACTGGAACAGGGCGGCACAGAAGTGCAACCGCGCGCTGCCTCCATTTCGAGACTAAGTCTGCGGTTGTCAAGAGTCAAGTTACGGGCCTCTAAATGGGCCGCCAAATCATGCCGGGCCGGTGCCACTGCCCGTCAGACGCGCGGTCCTGCGTGGCGGACCGACTCCGGCACGTCGAACTTGCGGAAGTTCTCTGCGAACTTCGAGGCGAGCAACTGCGCCTGATCGTCGTAGGCCGCCTTGTCGGCCCAGCCGTTGCGCGGATTCAGAATTTCCGACGGCACGTCCGGGCAGTGGGTCGGAATGCTGAGACCAAAGGCAGGTTCCGTCGTGAAGTGTGATTTGGCAAGCCGACCGTCCAGCGCTGCATGAACCATGGCGCGGGTGTGTCTGAGGCTCATGCGCCTGCCTACACCAAAACCACCACCCGTCCAGCCGGTGTTGACGAGCCAGCACTGGGCTTCGTGCTCGCGCAGGCGACGACCGAGCATCTCCGCGTAGACGCCGGGATCGAGCGGCAGGAAGGGCGAGGCGAAGCAGGTGGAGAATTCCGGCACCGGCTCGCTCCCCAGCCCGGCTTCGGTCCCGGCCAGCTTGGCCGTGTAGCCGGAGAGGAAGTGATACATAGCCTGGTCGGGCGTCAAGCGGGCGATGGGAGGAAGGACGCCGAAGGCATCCGCAGCGAGGAATAGCACATTGCCTGGATGCCCGCCCACGCTGGGAATGACTGCGTTGGCGATGAAATCGATGGGATAAGCAGCGCGGGTGTTCTCGGTGAAACGAATGTCGGAGTAATCCGGATCGCCGGTGCGCGGGTCGAGCACGACGTTTTCGAGGACGGCGCCGAAGCGGATCGCGTTATAGATCTGCGGCTCTTTTTCGGCGCTGAGGTCGACGCACTTGGCGTAGCACCCGCCTTCGAAGTTGAAGACGCCGTTCGGACTCCAGCCATGCTCGTCATCGCCGATGAGGCGGCGCTCGGGATCGGCGGAGAGCGTGGTCTTCCCGGTTCCGGAGAGGCCGAAGAAGAGCGCCGTGTCACCCGAGGCTCCAATATTGGCCGAGCAGTGCATGGGGAAAACGTTGCGGTCGGGTAGCAGATAGTTCATCACGCCGAAGATGGACTTCTTCATCTCGCCGGCGTATTTGGTGCCGCCGATGAGGACGATCTTCTTCGTGAAGTCCGTGAGGATGAAGGTGCCGGAGCGGACGCCGTCGCGTTCCGGGACCCCTTCGAATTCCGGAGCGGCGATGACGGTGAATTCCGGCGTGTGCGTCGCCAGTTCTTCAGCTGTGGGACGGATGAACAACTGCTTCACGAAGAGGGCGTGCCAGGCGTATTCGCAGATAACCTGGATCGGCAGCCTATAGGCGGGGTGGGCTCCGGCGGCGAGATCCAGAACGAAGAGGTCCCGCTCCGCCATGTGGCGCAGGACGCGCTGGAGGAGAGCATCGAACTTATCGGGCGGAAAGGGCTGGTTCACCTTACCCCATGCGACCCGATTCCGGGTCTGATCATCGTCTACGGTGAACTTGTCGCGCGGGGAGCGGCCGGTGCGGGCTCCGGTATAGGCTACGAGAGCACCGTTCGACGCCAATCGGCCTTCGCCGCGCGCGATGGACGTTTCCACCAGCTGGGCGGCAGAGAGGTTCCGGTGAGCGTGCAATCCTTCGGTGAGCCGCTTCAGATCCTGCGAGACGACGGTCGCTCCCATAGGGGGACAGCCTCCTTCATGCTGATGCCTGTGCTCCGTACTCTGCCTCCGTCAACGGTGCCGAGCCCGGGGCAGGACTCAACACGGCCAGGAGGAACGGACCATTCTCACACTCCAAAGAAAAGATGCAAAGAGGAAAGGGGACGAAACGATCGGCTACGATGAGTCGTTCGTCATGGGAGGGACTCGTGCCAACACCTTTTGAGAGCGCCCAGCTCAACCTGAAGCTGTTTGAACTCCGGCGCGAGCCGGTCCTGCGCGAGGCGCGTGCGTGGTTCACGCGGGAATTCAATCCGGAAAACTTCGAGGAGTTGAGCGAGGTCGTGAAGGGCGAGCGCAACGCCAGCGTCCGCATGGTGCTGGGCTACTGGGAAATGGCGGCTTCCCTGGTGACAACGGGCGCCATCGATGCGGGGGCGTTCCGGGCCGCGCATGGGGAGATCTTTGCGACGTTCAGCAAGATCCAGCCCTTTCTGGCGGAGTTGCGGGCTGCCAACGGCGAGCCGGCACTATTCAGCCATCTCGAATCGGTGGTCATGGGGGCGCCGGATGCCATGGCGATTCTGGAGCGGCGGCGCAATGCCCTGCGCGCGGCCGCAAAAGGACGGGCGGCCAGGATTCCGGAGGGTCATCCTCTGACCCCACCGCCGGAGTAAGAATCGGACGGAACCGGACGGAACTAAACCTGAGGCTGGGCGTCGTCCGATGGAGTGAGCCAGGGCAGGTTGTGCGTGTGCCCTGCCTCGCGCAGCACGGCGTCGACGTGCTCCAGGACTTCGTTGATGCTCATCGTGTACATCTCGCGCCCGTTGTCGTAGCCGGATTCGATCGCCTTCTTCAAGTAACGGCCCGCGGCCTGGGCTGCAAGGGCATCGGTGATCACGTGGCCGGAGCGCTTCTTCTGCTCAACCCAGGCCACACAGGGCATCGCGATCCAAACGGGGCGACCGTTCACGTCGAAGCGGATGTCGACCGCGTCGGCGTGACGCGTGGCGATCGCCACGATATTGGCGATCCAGCGGCAGTGGAGGTCTTCGCCGGTCCAGCGATCCGCGGCGTGGAAGTTCTCGTACATAGCTCTTTCAGCGTAGCACTCCGGATGAGGCGGAGAAGGGCACAGCCGTCGCCTTCGCGATGGGGTGGTCTGGAATACGATGCACAATTTCAGAGGCAGGCCGCACGGGTCTGGAGAGGGTCAGAAGAAGACCCAAAAATATCTCCTCCAAAAGGAAAACCAAAACAAATCCTGGAGGGGTTTCCGCGTCCAATCATTGTCTATTACGGCTGACGTTCGTTATTCACCCGAGGGAGTCGTTGAGTCGTGACCAGTCCATCCAATAAAAACAGACTGCGGCGATATGAAGAACACCTTCGCCAACAACAAAAACAACTGGAAAGGACGATGCTGCACGCCGTGAAAGAGGGACGCAAGGAGGTGGCGGAGGACACACTCGACGTCGCCGACCAGGCGGTCTTCTCGTACCAAAAGGAGATGTTGTTTTCGCAAAGCACGGAAGGGCACAGCCAACTGACGCTCGTCCGCCTGGCGCTCGAACGCATGGAGGACGGATCGTTCGGGGAGTGCCTGCACTGCGGCAATACGATCGGCGAGAAGCGGCTGGAAGCTTTGCCGTGGACGCCGTACTGCATCGATTGCCAGGAAAAGGTCGAAACCGGAGACCTGGAAGACGTGGTACGGGCGGCCTGATAGTGCCGCCCGCATGCGGGGCAGGAAGGCTCCTGCCCCGCTCCGGACCCAGCAAAACCAGCGTGATAGACTAACGTATCTCAGTGGATGTGCCCGCAAGAGGCGCGTCCGCCATTTCCCTCCCAAAGGATTCAGGGATTTCGTGGATACTCAGACCCGTCACGCGCTGAAACAGGATCGCTTCATCACCGCAACCACCTCCGGCCTGGACTGGGTGGGCGAGAATCGCGCCGCGCTCATTCGCTGGATCATTGCTGTGGTGGTGGCGATTGCGATAGCAGTGGCCGGGATCGTTATCTACGAACAGCGCCAGGCGTCGGCGGACCGACTGCTGGGCCAGGCCATGGACATCTACCAGACTCCGCTGGCGCAGCCGAATCAGCCGGCCGAGCCGGGGCAGACGACCTATCCGTCGGCCGAGGCACGGGCGCAGGCGGCATATCCCCTGTTCACGCAGGTGGCGAACCAGTACGGCTGGTTCCGGGCGGGTGAGATGGGCCGGTACTTTGCCGGAATCACGGCGCTGGACATGGGGAAGAAGTCCGAGGCGGAGACTGACCTGGTCAAGGCGGCGGACTCGCACGACAGCAACCTGGCCGCGTTGGCGAAGGTGGCGCTGGCGAACCTGTACGCGCAGACCGGGCGGACCTCGCAGGCAGTTGAGGAGTTCCGGAGCGTGATCGCGCATCCGACGACGACGGTTCCCAAGTCGGCGGCTCAGCTGCAGCTGGCGGATTTCTATGAGACCAGCGGTCAGCACGAAGAGGCGCGCCGGATCTACGCCGAGATCAAGGACCAGGACAAAGATTCGCAGGCCGCGCAGATCGCGACGCAGAAGCTGCAGGGCAAGTAGCTCTTAGCTGCTAGCTTTTAGCTCCTAGCTCTTAGCCAGAGTCGGGGACGGGCGGGCGCGGCGCGCAGTGGTGTTTCGATTCCCTGGGGTACCCGCCTTTCCCTCCGCTTTTGATCACGTCAGGGTCGTGAAGGGGTCTTTTTGATTGAAGGATAGGCACTTCGGTCAGGGTCGGCTTTGACCCTGGTCACGGCCGCCGATGATCAGGTTGCGGCCGCGACGGCCGCAGATGATTCACAGACGGTCACTTCGGTCGCGGCCGCCGATGATCAGGTGACGGTCGCGAGGTGATCATTCCCGGCCGGGTCGTGATCACTCAGGGTCGTGTGCAGCGCAGTCGTCTCAAAGAGCGCTCAACGGCAGCCGGTGGCGGGTCGCCAGCAGCCACAAGGCTGAACAAAAAAGCTCTGTTCCTGAGAACAGAGCTTCGTCATTTTCAGGGTAAGTCGGCGCGGGAGCGAGGGCAAGGGGAATCGCGGTCGCGGCATTACGAAGGTCAGGGCATGCGTTTGGGGAGGTGCCTGGCGCAGCGCGTTCTGCGGTTTTCCGGATTTACGAGTTGC
>Ga0207664_10003578_pt1 | contig 10388 bp, 11 predicted proteins | sample LARL83metaG_FD_184349 | JGI IMG/M metagenome (GOLD analysis project Ga0207664, IMG submission 184349) | Corn, switchgrass and miscanthus rhizosphere microbial communities from Kellogg Biological Station, Michigan, USA - LAR L8-3 metaG... | ecosystem: Host-associated > Plants > Roots >...
CTTCGCCGCATGCCACTTCCCGCTGACCGAGGCGGACCCCACGGCGCAGGCGGAGGCGGCGAGCGTGCCAAGCACGGTCGCCTCGGACATGCCGTAGCGCCCGCTCAGCCGGATCCGGAGAACACCACCAGCGCCTCGGCGTCAGACGGCACGGTCAGCACGTTCTCGGCGAGGAACTCCGCCAGGCCGGGGTACCCGGGCGCGGCGGAACGCATCGTGGCGACGGCCGCGTGCCGGTCGTATTCGGTGTGCCGCAGCACGACCTCCGGGCCGAGCAGTGCCCAGTGCGCGCCCGGCGTCCCATACGGCATGCCGACGCTGCCCGGGTTGACGAACCGGCGGCGGTCGGCGAGCCGGTCGAACGGCATGTGCGTATGGCCGAGCACGACCGTCGGCTCGGTCACGCCGGCGAACCCGGTGCGGTAGCGGTCGACGGGTGAGTCGACGAGCACGATTGCGGTGTCGCTGACCGCGGCCGCGTGGCAGAACCGGACCGGCCCCAGCCCGGTCACCTCCAGCGTGACCGACAGCGGCAGGCCGTCCAGCAGGTCACGGTGGGCGCGGCCGAGTTGGGCGGCGCAATATTCGGTGGGCACCCGGGCCACCTCGGGCAGCCCCGGATCGAGGGTGCCGTCCCAGGCGCTGACGAGTTCCCGCTCGCAGTTGCCCCGGACCCAAACGGCCCGCTCCCCCAGCCCGGCCAGCCGCTCCAGGGTCTGCACCGGCATCGGGCCGGTGGCCATGTCGCCGTTCAGCACGATCGCGTCCGCCCCGGCGGCCTCGGCCTCCGCGAGCACGGCGTCAAGCGCGGGCAGGTTCCCATGAATGTCGGCAAGAACGGCAACGCGCATGACGACTCCTCCCAGTACCCGCTCCCCCCGACCCCCCGGGTTCCCCTGGTTCCCGGATCCTGGCTCCGGCACCCGGTTAGTGGGACCCGCTACCATCGTCGCCGACGCCCGCCCGGTCCGCCTGGCCACTTCGCCTCGGGCAGAACCGCACAGCCAGCGGCGTCCAGGGTCAGCCGTCGGACAGGAGCCCCACGATCTCGGCGGCGGGCCGCTCGGTCGCAGCGCGGTAGCCTTCGCCCGCCCACAGGTTCATCCGGCCGGTATCACCCGCGGCCGCGGCGGCGGCGCGCAGCGGGCGGGTGGCGAAATGCACCTCGGGGTAGGCGGCCGGGGCGTCCGGGTGGTCGAGCATGAAGCGGTTGACCAGTCCGCGCGCGGGCCTGCCGGTGAACGCGCGGGTGACCGCCGTGGCGGTGAACGCCGGATCCGCGAGGGCCGCCTTGTGCAACGGCTGGGCGCCGCTTTCCGGGCAGCGCAGGAAGGCGGTGCCGCACTGGGCCGCCACCGCACCGGCGGCCATGGCGGCCCTGAGCCCCGCGTGGCTCATGATTGCGCCGGCGGCGATCAGCGGCAGCGCGGTGACCGCCGCGACATCGCGGAGCAGTTGGTACAGCGGCACGGCGGGTGGACCGGCGGACGCCGAGAAGGTGCCGCGGTGGGCGCCGGCCTCAGGGCCCTGGACGCACAGCCCGTCCGCGCCGCGCGCGGCCGCGACCGCCGCCTCGTCCGGCGCGGTGACCGTCACCCACACCTGGCTCCCCGCAGCACGCAGCGCCGCGATGGCGTCCGCCTCGGGGCAGCCGAAGGTGAAGCTGACGACCGCGGGCGGGCCGGCCAGCAGGGCAGCCAGTTTCGCGTCCCAGTCGTCGTCGTCCCAGTCAGCCGCTCCCACCCGGGCACCGAGCGCGGCGGCCTCCGGTTCGAGTTCGGCGAGGTAGCGGGCCAGTGCCGCGCGGTCGGCGGCCGGCGCGCCCGGCACGAACACGTTGACCCCGAACGGTGCGCCCGTGCCGGCCCGGACCGCGTCCATCTCGGCCCGCAGCGCGGCGGCGGTCTTGTATCCGGCGGCCAGGAACGCCAGCGCACCGGCGGCAGCGGCGGCGAGCACCAGGCCGGGCGTGGAGGGCCCTCCGGCCATCGGCGCCACGACCACCGGGCGCCGGAACAGCCCGGCGAGCGGTTCAGCCATGTCCACAGACTGCCCGGGATTTCGGCCGGCCGCACAACACATCGGGCCACGGCGAGCGTGTACTAGCGAGAGATCCCTCACACGGAGGCGGGATGACCTTCGAGGAGTTCGCGTCGGCGCATCTGGCCGCGGTGCTGAGGTTCGCCGCGGTGCTGGCCGGTGACCGCGCGGCCGCCGACGACCTGGCCCAGGAGGTACTGATCCGCGCCTACTCCCGGTGGGACCGGATCGGCGGTCTGGAACGGCCGGAGTTCTACGTCCGCAAGATGATCCTCAACGAGTTCCTGTCCTGGCGCCGGCGATCCGCCCGCCAGGCCCGCCGCGACCTGCTCGCCGAACGTGCCAGCGCGGTGCCCGACCACGCCCAGGCGTACTCCGAGCGCGAGGCGCTGCTGGGTGAGCTGAGCAAGCTGCCCCGGCGCCAGCGAGCCGTGCTGGTGCTGCGCTACTACGAGGGCCGCCCGGACACCGAGATCGCCCAACTGCTCGGCTGCTCCCCCGGCACGGTCCGCGGTTACGCATCCCGCGCCCTCGCGGCGTTGCGCGTCGAGATGACCCCACGGCCCGGGGCGGCCCTGCGAACCAAGGTGGAGTCCTGATGCGAGACGAAGAGGACCTCCGGGCCGCCCTGCGCACGCTGGAACGTCATGCCCCCGACGCGGAGGCAACGCTGGCCGCGGTGCGCACCACGGCCGGTGCCGCGCCGGCCAGGCTTGTGTGGCACCGCGGCGCGGCCCTGACCGGCCGGCCGCGTGGCTGGGCACGGACGTTCGCGCCGCTGGCCGCGGCGGCCTCGGTGGTCGCGGTGGTGACCGGCGTGGCCCTGGTCGTCCGCATGACCGGGCCGGTCATGGCGCGGCATGAGGGCAAGCCACCGGTGAGCCAGCCAGTGCGGCCCTTCCCCACCACCGCGGACGGGATCCCCGCGTTCTTCATGCTGTACCCGGCGGCCCTGCACAGCGTCCAGCCCAACGGTCCCAGCGTCGGCGGGCCTGGCGTTCCGCCGTTGATGCGCTCATACGAAATCCTGCCGATCATGGCCACCGCTACCGGGCGGAAGGTGGCGCAGGTGCGGCTGCCCGGCTACGTGACCGCCATCGCGGCCAGTTCCGGCGCGTTCTTCGCCGCCGTGGTCAGGGGCCCCCGCGCGTGGTTCTACGAGGTCCGGCTCACCGCCGGCCGTGGCGGCACGACAACAGCCAGGCTGCCGATCCCGGCGGACACGGCGCCGATCGGCAGGCTGGCCGTATCCCCCGATGGCACCAGGCTGGCGTACTCGACGTATGTGCGGCACGGGCAGCAGAACGACGTCCAGAACCTCGTGGTCGCGTCCACCGCCAACGGCGCGGAGCACCGCTGGCAGACGCCGGCCAGGGATTCAGGCGGCTCGATCGGCTCCATGACCTGGCTGGCGGATGGAAGGACGCTCGCGTTCAACTGGTACAGGCCGGCGGGGGAGGTCACCACGGAGTCGTCGCTGCGGCTGCTCGATACCATCTCCCCCGGCCACAACCTCCTGGCCAGCAGACAGGTGCTGCCGCTGATCAACCAGGCCGGGGCGTTCGACGACTACACGATCAGCCCGGACGGCAAGACCGTGTTCGGCATCGTCACCTGTCCGCGCCGCTGCGCGACCGGCGGTCCGGGCACGGCCGGCGGGCACCCGGATGTGCGCGGCTCGCTGATCCAGTTCCCCGCGGCGGGCGGCGCCCCGGTGGTCCGCTACACCGAGCCACGCCTGCCCGGCACGCCCGGCAACGTCGTGGGCAGCAAGTGCGGCGACCCGCTGTGGATCAGCGCGTCGGCGCGCACGGTGCTGCTGCCCTGCTACCAGCACCGGCCCCGCACTGCGGCGCACTACAGCTTGAGCACGGTTCATGTGGTGCTCCTCGACAACGGGCGGGTCCGGCAGGTGCCGTGGCTTGGCGATCTGGCGGACATGTTTTTCATCGCGTTCCCCGGGATCACGAGCTACGACTGGGTGCCACATCTGCCACCGAGTCCGTAAGGCATGAAATCGCTTTAGCGGCAGCGGTCAGATCCAGCTGGGGAACCACATGCGGCCCAGCCAGGAGGTATACGGGAGGGTCACGCCGGCCAGGACCGGATACAGGTAGTAGAAGTTGGCGACGACCGCGAGCAGGTAGCCGCCGGCGACCGCCGCGCCGGCCACCCGGCGGTTCGGCCCGGCCTGGGCCGGGCCGAGGATCAGGCCGAGGCAGAGCGCGATGGCGATCACCAGGAACGGATCGAACACCACCGCGTAGTAGAAGAACTCGGTGCGGCGGTCGTGCCAGTAGAACCAGAGCCACGGCAGCCAGCCGGCCGCGACGCCGAGCAGCACCGCGCCCGCGCGCCAGTCGCGCCGGGTCAGCCACCAGGCCAGGCAGACGAGCAGCGCGGCCACCGCGCCCCACCAGATGAGCGGCGTGCCGATCGCCAGCACCTCCTGCTCGGTGGAGGTGGGCACCCGGCCACAGTTGCTGCCCGCCGGCAGGCAGTTGGAGTAGAACGAGATCGGCCTGGCCAGCACCGGCCAGCCGAGCGGGTTTGACTTGTACGGCTGGTAGGCCTGCAGCCCGAGGCCGTAGCCGAGCATCGACTTGTTGTACTGCAGCCACGCCACGATCGTGCTGGCCGGATGGCCGCCGTTGAGCGCGGCTCCGTTGCGGTCGTAGCCGTAGCTGGTGGCGAACCAACCGGTCCAGGACAGCACGTAGACGGCGGCCGGCACGACGGCGAACCAGACCGGCAGCCACGGCGCGTCACTGCGCACCATGCCACGCAGCCCGGTGCCGAACCCGGCCGCGCGGCGTGCGCCCACGTCCCAGGCCACGACCAGGGCGGCAAAGGCGGGCAGGTACCACACGCCGTTCCACTTGGTCGCGCAGGCGCAGCCCAGGCACAAGCCCGCCACCACCAGCGGCCAGCGGAAGCCGAGCCGTGGCCCGTCACCCCCCTGGCTGGCCGCGACTGCCAGCGCGGCCCTGGTCCGGTCCCGGTCGATCACCAGCAGCCCGAACGCGGCCAGTATCCAGAACATGATGAAGATGTCCAGGATCGCGGTACGGCTCAGCACGAACTCAAGCCCGTCCACGGCCAGCAGGAATCCCGCGGCGCAGCCGAGCAGCGTCGAACGGGTCATCCGGCGCGCGATCCGCGCCGTCATCAGGATGGCCAGCGAGCCCGCCACCGCGACCGCGAACCGCCAGCCGAACGGGGTCAGCCCGAACAGCCACTCCCCGACGGCGATGAGCATCTTGCCGAGTGGCGGGTGAACCACGTACTCGCCCTTGGTCCCCTCCAGGATCTGCGTGCTGCCCTGGGTCAGCAGCGCGTTGACGTCGCTGACGTGATCGATCTCCACGCCGTGCCGCAGGATGCCGTACGCGTCGGGGACGTAGTAGGTCTCGTCGAACAGCACGGCGTGCGGCAGGCCCAGCCGGTTGAAGCGGAGGAACGCGCCGAAGAGCGTCACCAGGAGCGGGCCGGCCCACCCCCACGCGGTGCTGCCCGGCATCGGCGGCACCAGCCGGTCACTCGCCTGCGGACCGGGAGGCGTCGCGGTGGGCACTTTGCCGATATTACGGGCCGGAGGGGCCGGAAGCCCGGTCCTTCAACGCCGGAACAGCTCATTAAGGTACCGAATGGGCAAACAGGTGTCGGCGCAGGTCGGAGCGTATGGCACGATGACGGAAAGACTGGTGGCCGCGGGGAAGTAAGGGCAGCGTTGACAGCATTCATAATCCGGCGTGTGCTCCAGTCCATCGTGATAATGCTGATCGTGACCTTGATCACGTGGGGCCTGCTGCGGATGATCCCCGGCAACGTCGCGGTGGCGGTGATGGGCACGAACGCCTACCGGGATCCCGGAGCCATCAAGGTCTTCAACGCCGACTACGGCTTCAACCTCCCCTGGTACCGGCAGTACTTCCTGTGGCTCGGCAACCTGGCGCGGGGCAACCTGGGCTTCTCCTGGACTCTCAACCAGAGTGTGGCCTCCCTGATGCTCACCGCGCTGCCCAAGAGCACCGCCCTGGTCGGGCTGTCCACCCTGCTCGCGCTTGTGGTGGCGATCCCGATGGGCATGTATCAGGCGGTGCGCCGCAACAAGATCTCCGACCACGCACTCAACGCCGCGTCGACGATCTTCTACGCGACGCCGGACTTCCTGATCGGCATCGTCGGGATCCTGTTGTTCGCCATCATCATCCCGATATTCCCCCCGGAGGGCCCGCAGAGCGAAGCCGTGACGGCGCCCTTGACGAACTTCAAGGCGCTGATCCTGCCGATCCTCTGCCTGTCGCTGACCACGATCGCGCTGTTCAGCCGATATATGCGGTCCTCGGTGCTGGACAACCTCACCGAGGACTACGTCAGAACCGCCCGGGCTAAAGGGGCCAGCGAGCAGCGGGTGCTGATCCGGCATGTGCTGCGCAACTCGCTGATCACCATCGCCACGCTGTGCGGGCTGTACCTGCCCGCGATCCTCGGCGGGGCGCTGATCATCGAGGCGGTCTTCAACTACCCCGGCATGGGCTACCTGTTCTACCAGGCCGCCGAACGGCAGGATTACCCGGTTCTGCTCGGGCTGACCGTGGTCGGGTCGCTGGCGGTCGTGATCGGGAATCTGCTCGCCGACATCGCCTACGCGGTGCTCGATCCCCGGGTCAGGTACGTGTCAGCCTGACCTGGCCTTTGGCTTGCTGGCCTTTGGCTTGCTGGCCTGCCCAGAGCGCCACGCCAGAAGGTTGCCGCCCTGCCGATGTCGGTGCCGCCGGGCGGCGAAGGACCGGCACTCCTGCTGGACGAGACCGACATGACCCATCTCGACCTCCACGTGGGCAGCGAACAGGAGCAGCGGGCCGAGGTCGAGCGACTCGTAGCGCTCGGCGCCCGGCGCGTTGACTGGGTGTACCCCGAGGGCGCCAATGCTCGGCAGCCGAAGCTGTCCTCGGCTGGCGGCCCCGCTACCACTGGTCCGGCCGTGGCCAGCGCCCCGGACAGGACGTGCGGGTCTAGCGGCGTGGCCCGGTCGCCGTGTCTCGGCGCCCTGCTCCCCAGTAGAAAGGCCCAGCCGTGGCAGTGACCGTGATGTCCCAGCCGAGTTGCCGTAGCTGTGTTTCGAGGTCCGCCGGGCAGTGGGGCACCTTCACCAGCCGGTAGGCGGCCCCGGCGTGTTCCTGCCGGTGGAGCCCGTCGGAGATCTGCTGACGGGTCCTGCCGGGGATCTGCCGGCGGATGGTCGAAGACGACGGGCCTTCCACAAGTTCGTCCGGAGTGCGGTACCCGTCGTCCGCGAAGAACACGCGGCCCGCTGGTTCGAGGCAGTCGGCCACGAGCGACCAGAACGACGCAAAGCGCTCGGCCGGGACGTGTGACAGCCAGAAGCCCATGAAGACCACGTCGTAGCGGCGGTCGGGCCGCCAGGCGAAGAGGTCGGCCTGAATGAAGCGCACCCGGTCGCTGCCGACGCGGGCCGCCGCAAGGGCCAGCATCTCCGGGGACGCGTCCACCGCGGTGACGTTCGTCGCGTAACGGAGCAGTTGCCCGGTCCAGACCCCGGGACCGCAGGCAAGCTCCAGCACGCTGCCGGCCGGGCGGAAAGCGTCAAGGGCTTCGGTCAGTTCATCGCCGCCGGGAAGATCCAGGCCCTGGTCCAGATAATCCGGGGCCAGAGCCCGGTAGTAGGCGATCTGCTCATCGAGGAGATGACTGGTGTCCATGGCTTCAACCATCGAGGTTGTCCCAAGGGCAGAGTCAAACGGCGTTCCGCCCGGGCTCGTATCGATCGGACCTGGCTGGGCGCGACGGCGTCGGCCGGGAGTGTCCTTGGGTTGTGGCAGGGTGTGAGCGATCAGGCGACCGCCGCGAGGTCGATCTGGCGGGTGGGCAGATGCCGTTCACGGCGTGGCCTGGGATGTCGGCGGCAGGTCCTGTTCGGCCAACTTCGGTGGAAGGAACGCCCGGGATGAGTGACTGGCAGAAGAACATCGCCGCGATCACGCTGTTCGTCGAGGATCTCGATCGTGCGAGGTCGTTCTACCAGGAGGTATTCGAACTGCAGCCGGCATTCGCGGATGAAACCGACACGATGTTCCGCCTCGAGAACACGCTGCTGTTCCTGACGAAGTCATCCGAGGCACCCAGGATGATCGCGCCCGCCGCTGCCGGCAGTCCGGGCAACGGGCCGCGGCACGTGTTCGCCATCATCGTCGACGATGTCGATGAGGTAAGCGCGGAACTCGCCGGGAAGGGCGTCACGCTGCTCAACGGCCCGGAGGACCGCGCATGGGGGATGCGGACCGCTAACTTCCAGGACCCCGACGGGTACGTGTGGGAGATCGCCACGGAAATGCCCAGCGAGGAAGAGTGACAGCGGTGTTCAGCTGGCAGGCGACGCGGGGGTGACGGCGTTGTCTCGTCGCGGTAGGCGGACGGTGATGTCGAGGCCGCCCGCAGGCACGGCGGTTGCGTGCACGGTGCCGCCGTGCACTGCGGCGATCGATGAGACGAGGGTGAGGCCGAGACCGAAGCCGTCGTGGCGGGTGCGGTCGTCGAGCCTGGTGAATGGCAGGAACAGGCGTTCGACCATGTCGGCGGGGACCACCGCTCCGGTGTTGACCACGCGCAGGACAGATGTCGCGCCGTGGGCGGCCGTTGAGATCGTGACGATGCCGCCCGCGATGTTGTAGCGCTCGGCGTTGTCGAGCAGGTTGTTGACGAGCCGTTCGAGCAGCATTCCGTCGCCGGTCACGAGGGCTTCGCCGAGCGTGGCGGTCGTCGTGATGCCGTTGGCGGTACGCCCCTCGAGCGCGTCTTCGGCGACGGCGGCGAGATCCAGCGGGTCGGTGAGGGCGCGTGCCTGATCGTTGCGCGCGAGTACCAGCAGTGCCTCGATGAGCCGCTGGCAGTGATCGACGGCCTGGCGGACGTCGGCTGCCATCGACACCAGCTCCTCGCGTGTCGGCTCCGGCTTGGCAAGGACGACGTCCATCGCAGTACGCATGACCGTCAGGGGCGTGCGAAGCTCATGGCTTGCGTTGGCGATGAACTGGCGCTGGCTGGTGAATGCGCGGTCGAGCCGTTCGAGCATGGTGTCGAAGGTGTCGGCGAGCTCATGCAACTCGTCGCGCGGGCCCTGCAGAGCGATGCGCTGGGACAGGTCCTGCTCGCTTGCGGCGCGGGCAGCTACCGTGAGCCGGTGCACCGGCCGCAGGATGCGTCCGGCGGCGATCCAGCCCACGAACGCGGCGAGCAGTGTGACGCCGGCCAGGGTGAGCAGCGAGTAGGTCAGCAGGTGGGTGAGCGTCGTGCTGCGCTGGGCCGAGGCGCCGGCCTGGACACCGTTGGTATACACCGCGGCGCACTTTTGCATGACGTCGGCGCCACCGGCCTGCGCGGCCGTGAAGCACCGTCCGAGGGCTTGCTGGACCCTCCGCGGGATCGTGGTGGCCACCGTGGGGTGCAAGGTGTGCACGACCAGTACGTAGGTGATCAATACCAGCGCGGCCCCGCCCAGCGTGAACAGCGACGTATAGAGCAGCGTCAGCCGCGACCGGGCGCTGAGATACCTTCTCACAGCCGGTAGCCGACGCCGACCACGGTCTCGATGAGCGGTGGATCGCCGAGTTTGCGCCGCAACCGCCCGACGGTCACCGCGACCGTGTTGCTGAACGGGTCGGCGTGTGCGTCCCATACGTGTTCGAGCAGCTCCTCGGCGCTGACCGCAGCGCCGCCCGCGCCGGCCAGGCACTCCAGCACGCCGAACTCCTTGCGGGTCAAGGTCAGCGGGACGCCGGCCCGGCTCGCGCGGTGCCGCGCGCGATCGACCACCAGGTCGCCCCGCTGCACGACCGCGGGCGAGCCGGGTCCACGCCGCCCCAGGGCGCGGATGCGCGCGATCAGCTCCCCGAAGGAGAACGGCTTGCCGAGGTAGTCATCCGCGCCCAGTTCCAGCCCGTCGACCCGGTCCTCGACGTCGGCGGCCGCGGTCAGCATCAGGATGCGGCTGGGCGAGCCGTCACGTACCAGCTGGCGGCAGACCCGGTCGCCGTGCACGGCCGGCAGGTCGCGGTCGAGCACGACCACGTCGTAGCCAGTGCTGGCCGTGCTGTCCAGGGCCGCCGCGCCGTCGTAGACCACATCGACGGCGAAACCGGCGTCGCGCAGGCCCTCGCCGATCCGGTTGGCCAGCGCGACGTGATCCTCCACGACCAGCACTCGCACCTGCACATTGTGCGCCTGCCCGGATGACATCCGCCTAACAATCGCTGTTCGGCTCGTGTCATGGGCTGCTTGCTACACCAGAGAGGCCACCGCGGCGGGCCACCTCGCCGTGAACCGGA
>Ga0207664_10003579_pt1 | contig 10387 bp, 10 predicted proteins | sample LARL83metaG_FD_184349 | JGI IMG/M metagenome (GOLD analysis project Ga0207664, IMG submission 184349) | Corn, switchgrass and miscanthus rhizosphere microbial communities from Kellogg Biological Station, Michigan, USA - LAR L8-3 metaG... | ecosystem: Host-associated > Plants > Roots >...
GAGCGCTGGCTGGCGACCGGAGGCTGGTGAGATGGCCAAGCCGCCGGTCGGGTCCACGCTGCACTACTTTGCGCCATCGGGCAATTACTGCAAGCCTGCGCGTCCGCAACATGACTGGAGGTAGGTGAGCGTGCCCGTCATCGAGACCAGGCTCGATCCTCGCGATGCGATTTTCATCGCCAACCGCACCGCGCTCGAGGCGCTGGTCGTAGACCTCAAAAACAAGGTGCGCGCGATCGAGCAGGGCGGCGGCGACGTGGCGCGCGGCCGTCATACCGGCAGGGGCAAGCTGTTGCCGCGCGACCGGGTCGGCACGCTGCTCGATCCAGGCTCGCCGTTCCTCGAGCTTTCCCAGCTCGCGGCCTACGGAATGTACGACGACAACATCGCCGCGGCCGGCATCATTACCGGTATCGGCCGTGTGGCGGGGCGCGAGTGCGTGATCGTCTGCAACGACGCGACGGTCAAAGGGGGCACCTACTACCCGATGACCGTCAAAAAGCATCTGCGCGCGCAGGAGATCGCGCGCGAGAACCGGCTGCCGTGCATCTATCTGGTCGACTCCGGCGGGGCAAATCTTCCGAATCAGACCGAGGTTTTTCCGGACCGGGATCATTTCGGGCGCATTTTCTTCAATCAGGCGACGATGTCGGCGGAAGGCATCCCGCAGATCGCCGTCGTCATGGGTTCTTGCACGGCGGGCGGCGCCTATGTGCCGGCGATGTCGGATGAATCGATCATCGTGCGCGAGCAAGGGACGATCTTCCTGGCCGGCCCGCCGCTGGTCAAGGCGGCGACTGGCGAGATCGTCAGCGCCGAAGAGCTCGGAGGCGCCGACGTGCACACGCGGATCTCCGGCGTCGCCGATTACTTTGCGCAAAACGACGCGCATGCGCTCTCGATCGCGCGCCGCATCGTCGGCAACCTCAATCGGGTCAAGCCCGCGCCTCCCGATGTCGTGCCGCCGCGCGAGCCGCTCTACGCCGCCGACGAGCTCTATGGCGTCATCAACGCGGACATCAAGAAACCGTACGATGTCCACGAAGTCATCGCCCGGATCGTCGACGGCAGCGAGTTCGACGAGTTCAAGGCGCGCTACGGCACGACGCTGGTGACCGGCTTCGCGCGTCTGTCCGGCTATCTGGTGGGCATCGTTGCCAACAACGGTGTGCTGTATTCCGAATCCGCGAAGAAAGGCGCTCACTTCATCGAATTGTGCAGCCAGCGCCGCACGCCGCTGGTCTTCCTGCAGAACATCACCGGATTCATGGTCGGCCGCAAATACGAAGCTGGTGGCATCGCCAGCGACGGCGCCAAGATGGTGACCGCCGTCTCGTGCACCAGCGTGCCCAAGTTCACGGTGATCATCGGCGGCAGCTACGGCGCCGGGAACTACGGCATGTGCGGTCGCGCGTTCAATCCGCGCTTCCTTTGGATGTGGCCGAATGCGCGGATTTCGGTGATGGGCGGCGAGCAGGCCGCGACGGTGCTGGCGACGATACGGCGCGATGCGATCGAAGCGAAGGGAGGCGCCTGGAGCGCCGACGAGGAGGCGGCGTTCAAGGCGCCGCTTCGCGAGCAGTACGAGCGGGAAGGCCATCCGTACTACGCGAGTGCCCGCCTGTGGGACGACGGCGTGATCGACCCTGCCGATACGCGAAAGGTTCTCGGGCTCGCGATCTCGGCAGCCTTCAACAGCCCGATCGAACCGACGCGCTTCGGCGTCTTCAGAATGTAGAGTTTCTCGTGAGCAAAAAACTTGCCAAGCCGGTCCGCAAGCGAGCCAGCAAGCCTGCACGCCGCGGTCCCGCGCCGTCGCTTGCGCTGGCGGCCTTCACCAGCATCGACGTCGATATCCGTGCCGCCGTCGCTGTCGTCACGCTCAACCGGCCCGACATGCACAACTCGTTCGACGAGGTCCTGATCGCCGAGCTGACCGCGGCGTTGCAGCGTCTCGACCGAGAAGAGGGCGTTCGTGCGGTCGTGCTGGCTGGCGCGGGGAAGAGCTTTTGCGCCGGCGCGGATCTCAACTGGATGAAAAAGATGGCCGCGTTCTCGAGCTCGCAGAACCTGGCCGACGCCAAGGCATTGGCCAAGATGCTGCAGACGCTGAATCAGCTGTCGAAACCGACGATCGCGCGGGTGCACGGGGCGGTATTCGGCGGGGGCGTGGGACTGGTCGCCTGCTGCGACATCGCCGTAGGCGACATGAACGCCACCTTTGCGCTATCCGAGGCGCGACTCGGGCTCATCCCGGCGACGATCGCTCCGTATGTGATCGAAGCGATCGGCGCTCGCGCCGCGCGCCGCTATTTCCTGAGCGGCGAGCGTTTCACAGCCGCAGAAGCATTCCGGCTCGGATTGCTGCACGAGCTCGCGCCGCTGCCGGAGCTGGACGGCATGATCAATGAAATCCTCGGCGCCGTGGTCACCTCGGGCCCGGCGGCGCAGACCGAATGCAAGGCGCTGATCCGGGCGGTCGCGCACCGGCCCGCCGATGCAGCGATGATCGCCGACACGGCGCGGCGCATCGCGCACGTGCGCGCCTCTCCGGAGGCCCGGGAGGGTGTGGCCGCATTCCTCGGTAAACGCAAGGCGTCTTGGGTTCCTCGCGGCGAATAGTCCGGCGGATGGATCATTTCGACACCTGGCAATTGATTGCGCTGGCCGCAGCGCTCGGCTGGGCGAGCGGCATACGCCTGTATGCGGTGCTGTTCATCACCGGTGCGGTCGGCTTCGCCGGATGGTACGAGCTCCCCGAGCATCTGCGCATTCTTTCGCATCCGATGGTGCTCGCCGCTTCCGGATTCATGGTGGTCGCCGAGTTTTTTGCCGACAAGGTTCCGGGCTTCGACTCGGTGTGGGACCTGGTGCATACGTTCGTTCGCATCCCCGCGGGCGCCGCCCTCGCTGCCAGCGTGTTCGGTGATTCACCTCCGGCATGGACGCTGACTGCGGCGATACTCGGCGGGACGCTCGCTGCCGGCAGCCACTTCACCAAGTCAGGCGCGCGCATGCTCATCAACACGTCGCCTGAGCCGTTTTCGAACTGGGCCGCGTCGTTTGGCGAGGACATGCTGGTCGGCGTGTTGATCTATCTTGCACTGGCGTATCCCATCCTGTTTTTCATCGTCCTCGCAGCGCTGGTCGTATTGACGATCTGGATGCTGCCGAAGCTGGTGCGTTCGCTCCGGGCGATGATCGGAAGGATTCAGCGTTGGTTCGGCGCGGCCCCGGGCCGTCCCGACGCCTGAAGCGTCGAAATGGCCGGCCGCCCGATGTTCACCAAGATACTGATCGCCAACCGCGGTGAGATCGCCTGCCGTGTCGCCCGCACGGCGCGGCGCATGGGCGTGCGCACCGTCGCCGTGTATTCCGACGCCGACGCCGGCGCGCTGCATGTCGAGGCGTGCGACGAGGCCTACCGTCTCGGACCGCCGCCGCCGCGGGACAGTTACCTCCGCGGCGACAAGCTCATCGCGATCGCGCGGCAGGCCGGCGCACAGGCGATTCATCCGGGCTATGGATTCCTTTCCGAGAACGCGGAATTCGCCGCCGCGGTCGCCGCCGCGGGACTTGTTTTTATCGGCCCTCCGCCGGCGGCGATCCGGGCAATGGGCTCGAAGGCCGAGTCCAAGACGATCATGGGGCGTGCCGGCGTCGCGCTGGTTCCCGGCTACCACGGCGTCGACCAGGGCGATGCGTTGTTGCAACGACAAGCCGATGCGATCGGCTACCCGGTGCTGATCAAGGCGTCGGCCGGCGGCGGCGGCAAAGGCATGCGCGTCGTCGCGCGATCGGAAGATTTCGCCGCGGCGCTGGGCTCGGCGCGACGCGAGGCCAGCGCGAGCTTCGGCGACCAGGCGATGCTGCTGGAAAAGTATCTGTCCGAGCCGCGGCACATCGAAATGCAGGTGTTCGCCGACTCGCACGGCGAATGCATCCATCTGTTCGAGCGCGACTGTTCGGTGCAGCGGCGCCATCAGAAGATCGTCGAGGAAGCGCCGGCGCCGGGAATGAGTGCGGTGCGTCGCGCCGAAATGGGCGCGGCGGCGGTGGCGGCGGCCAAGGCGATCGGATACGTCGGCGCCGGAACCGTCGAGTTCATCGTCGAATCGGCCGGCGCCGGTGCATTCTATTTCATGGAAATGAACACGCGGCTGCAGGTCGAGCATCCGGTCACCGAGATGATTACCGGCCTCGACCTGGTCGAATGGCAATTGCGCGTTGCCGCCGGCGAGCGCCTGCCGCGGCGGCAGGACGAGGTCGCGATTGCCGGCCACGCGATCGAGGCGCGGATCTACGCCGAGGATCCGGAGCGCGGCTTCCTGCCGTCCACCGGTCGGATCGCCTACCTGGGTTCGCCGCCGCCGTCGGAACACATCCGCATCGACAGCGGCGTGCGCGGCGGCGACGAGATCAGCCGCTTCTACGACCCCATGCTCGCCAAGCTGGTCGCTTGGGGCGCCGATCGGCCCGAGGCGCTTTCCCGTCTCGCTGACGCGCTGGCGCAGTATCGTGTCGTCGGCGTCACCACCAACGTCGCTTTTTTGCAGCGCCTTGTCGCGCACCCGGCGTTCGCCGCTGCACGGCTCGACACCGGATTGATTGCGCGGCATCAGGCTGATCTCTTCCCCCCTGCGACGGCGCCGTCGGCACGGACGTTGGCGGTCGCAGCGCTCGCCGAGGTATCGCGACTGCGCGAAGCGGCGAATGCCGCGGCCGCGGCGTCTCCCGACCCTTATGCGCCGTGGCACGCGATCGACGGCTGGTGGCTCAACAGCGACGACCATCCGCTGAAGCTGACCTACGCACTCGAGGACGTCGAATATGCGGTCGAGGTGCGGGCCGCCGGGGGCGGATGGACGGTCGCGGCCCTCGGCGAGTCGATGTCCGCATCGCTGGCAGGCGCGAACGCGTCGCTGGCGATTGCGATCGACGGCGCGCGCGTCGCTGCGCAGGTGGTGCCGCTCGGCGACGATCGATACGTGTTCTGCGGCGGCGAGGAGCATCGGCTGCGCCTGGTCGATCCGATGGCACACGCCGGCGAGGAGCTCCGGCAGGGCGGTCACCTGACGGCACCGATGTCGGGTGCGATCGTCTCGGTTCTGGTCAAGCCGGGTGCGACCGTGCTCCGCGGCGCGCCGCTGTTGATTCTCGAAGCGATGAAAATGGAACATACGATCGTCGCCCCGACCGCGGGCACCGTGAGCGCGATTCACTACCGCGAGGGAGACCAGGTGCCCGAGGGCGCGGATCTGATCGATGTCGAGCCCGACGCGGAGAAGACTTGAATCTGCTTTTTTGCAGCGCCGCCAGCAACGGCGCGGAATGGCTCGCCGCCCTGACGCGCGCGCTTCCGGCGGCACGGGTGCGCGCCTGCTCGCATCTGCCCGATGAAGTCGAGCCACCGCCGCACGGCATCGATTATGCGCTGGTATGGAAGCCGCCGGCCCGGCTGCTGCGGGATCTCGGATCGGTCAAGGCGATATTCAATCTCGGCGCCGGCATCGACTCGCTGACCGGCAGCGGCACCCTGCCGGCCGGCGTGCCGGTCGTACGGGTCGAGGACGCCGGCATGGCGGAACAGATGAGCGAATACGTCGTCCATGCCGTGCTTCGCCAGTACCGCGAGTTCGACGCGTATGCCGAGGCGCAGCGCGCGCGACTCTGGCGCCCGCGCGCGCGACGGGACAAGCGCGGGTTCGGCGTCGGCATACTCGGCCTCGGCGTGCTGGGCAGCGCGGTCGCCGCGGCGCTGCAGCCATTCGGATTTCCGCTCGCAGGCTGGAGCCGGACGCGAAAAAACGTCGCGGGTGTCGACAGCTACGCGGGCAGCGGCGAGCTCGACGCCTTTCTCGCCCGGTGCCAGCTGCTGGCCTGTCTTCTGCCGCTGACGCGCGAGACCCGTGGCATGCTCGACCGCCGTACGCTCGCAAAGCTGCCGGTCGGCGCCTATCTGGTCAACGTGGCGCGGGGAGGACTGCTGGTCGACGACGATCTGCTCGCACTGCTCGATCAGGGCAGAATCGGCGGCGCGACGCTCGACGTCTTTCACGACGAGCCTTTACCCGCCGAGCATTCGTTCTGGCATCATCCGCGCATCAGCATCACACCGCATGTGTCGGCGGTCACGCTGGTCGAACAGTCGGTCGCGCAGATCGCCGCCAAGATAACCAGGCTCGAAGCCGGATTGCCGATCACCGGCATCGTCGACCGTGAGCGGGATTTCTAAACCGATGCGTTCGGCGAAGTTGGCGATAGACGGCGAATTGCCGCGGCGCGTGCGCATCGTGGACGTCGCGCCGCGCGACGGCTTGCAGAATGAAAAGGTGAGCGTTCCGACCGAAGTCAAGGTCGGCCTGATCGATCGCCTGACCGACGCCGGCCTGCCGGCGATCGAAGCCACCAGCTTCGTTTCACCGAAATGGGTGCCGCAGATGGCCGACAATGCGCAGGTGATGGCGGCGATCCGGCGCAAGCCCGGCGTGCGCTATCCGGTGCTGACGCCGAACATCAAGGGCTTCGAGGCGGCGCTGGCCGCGGGCGCCGACGAAGTCGCGGTGTTCGTCGCCGCGTCGGAGACGTTTTCGCAAAAGAACATCAATTGCTCGATCGGCGAAAGCCTCGAGCGCGCGCGGCCGGTCGCCGCCGCGGCCAAGACCCAAGCGGTGCGGGTGCGCGGCTACATTTCTTGCGTGCTCGACTGCCCTTACGAGGGCGAGATCGCGCCATCGGCCGTGCGCGACGTCGCGGCGGCGCTGCATGCGATGGGCTGCTACGAAATTTCGCTCGGCGACACCATAGGCACGGGCACGCCCGGCAGGACCCGAAAGCTGATCGCGACCGTCGCCGAGGTGGTCCCGGTCGACGCCCTGGCCGGCCATTTTCACGACACCTACGGCCAGGCGATCGCCAACGTGTACGCCGCGATGGAAGCCGGTGTGGCAACGTTCGACAGCTCGGTGGCCGGTCTCGGCGGATGCCCTTACGCCAAGGGCGCGACCGGCAACGTCGCCACCGAAGATCTGCTTTATTTGCTGGAGGGGCTCGACATCGAAACCGGCGTCGACATGACGCGACTGCGGCTCGCCGGGCGATACATTTGCGCTTTTCTCGGCCGTCAGCCGGGCTCGCGCGTGGCGCGAGCGCTCGACGCCCGACAGCCGCTGCCGACAGAGCGATGACGCGATTGGAAGGCGCCGCCGTCGCATCGCCGTGCACCAGCGTGTGCACGATCGATGCGGTAACGGGCCTTTGCGTCGGCTGCTATCGGACGCTCGACGAGATCGCCGGCTGGATCGACCTGCCCGAGCAGCGGAAGCGCACATTGTTGGCGACGCTCGCGACACGGCGCGCGCAGTTCGGCGCCGCGATCGCCGGTCGCCATGCACCCGGGGACGGACGCGATGGCGAGCGCTGACTGGTATTTCGATTTCGTCTCGCCCTTCTCGTATCTGCAGTGCGAGCAGCTGCCGCAACTCGAGCGCACGATCCGGGTGCGCTACCGGCCGGTGCTGTTCGCCGGCCTGCTGAAGGCGCATGGACACAAAGGACCTGCCGAGATCCCGGCCAAGCGACGGTTCACCTATCAATTCGTCGCCTGGCAGGCCAAGCGCGCCGGCGTGCCCTTGAAGTTTCCGGCCGTGCACCCCTTCAACCCGCTGCCGCTGCTGCGGCTCGCGGTCGCCGCCGATGCCGATCCGGAAGTCGTCCGGCGCATTTTCCGCTTCGTCTGGCGCGACGGCAGGGTGGGCGACCTGCCGATCGAATGGGCCGAGCTGATGACCGAAATCGACATGCCGGACGCGGCGGCGCGCATCGAGTCGCCGGAAGTCAAGGAAGCGCTCAGGAGAAACACCGACGAGGCGATTGCGCGCGGCGTATTCGGCGTGCCGACGCTGGCGATCGGCCAAGCGCTGTTCTGGGGTTCCGATGCGACGGCGATGGTCGCCGACTACATCGCGCAGGGCTGTCGCTTCGCCGATCCCGAGATGGCTCGCGTCGCCGATCTGCCCGTCGGTATCGAGCGGGACGCCGGCAAGCGAAACTCCAAATGAACACGGCCAGCGCAACCGCGCTGGCCGGTATGTTCAACGAAGGACTCTTCTAGTTGCGGCGCGGGTTGTCCGGCTGGCGGTCCAGGCGATTGGGTACGCCGTCGCCATCACGATCGCCACGCGACCAACCGGCACGCTCCTGCGACCAGCGGCCATCGCGTTCCACCCACTTCGGGGAGTGATACGCGTAGCCAGGACGCTCGCGCACCCAGGTACCCCTGGCCCAGACATGGTGGTTGCCTCGCCAATTCCAGTATCCAGGCGCCCAGACATAGCCGACGCGCGGTGCTGGTACGGCCTCGACACGCATTTCCGGCGGCGCGACCTGCACGTAGACGGCGGCGGCGGCAGGTACGGCGATACCACCGACCGAAGCGGCCATCATGCTGACAAAAAGTACTTTCTTGATCATTGGGAATCCTTGTGAGTCCGATTGAGCAGCCTCCTTTGTACGCGTGATTGGGGGAGTGGACGGTGCGCTGGGCAACATAGCGACGCAGCGTTATCCCTGGAACGACCGACTACGTTGATTCCATGGCCAAAAGGAGCGCCGGCCTGCCTTTAACGCGCGCTACGAGGTTCGCAAATCGTGCGGCTGTCGGCGAGCAGACCGATTTCCTCCGCGCTGAAGCCGGCTTCGCGCAGTATCTCGACCGAGTGCTGGCCCTGGGCAGGCGCGGAGCGCGTGATCGCGAATGCGTGCCCCGACAACCGAAACGGCGGCGCGTATTGGCGAATGCCGTCGGCGCCGCTGACGATCATGTCTCTGGCGCGCACCTGCGGGTCGGCGAGCGCCTCTTCGAGCGACAGCACCGGCGTGACGCAGCACTCGATGTGGGCGAGCCGTTCGATCCAGTGCGCCTGCGTCTGCTGCGCAAACACCGCCGCCAGCTGCTGGCGCACGAGCGCGCCGGCATGTCCGGTCGACAACTGCCCGGCGATGAGGTCCGGGCAATCGAGCGCCTCGCACAGCGCGCGCCAGAATTTGCCTTCGAGCGCGCCTACGGCAAGATAACGACCGTCCTGCGTCGCATAGACGCCGTAGCAGGGCACACCTCCGGTCAGGAGGTCATCCCCACGCGCCTGGACCCGCCCGAGAGTCTCGATCGCGTGCAGCGCGAAGATGTTGTGCGCGAGCGACCCCTCGGTCATGGCGACGTCGACGTGCGAGCCCTGGCCGGTGCGCGACGCGCCGAACAGCGCGGCGAGAATCGCGGTCGACGCGTTCATCGACCCGCCCAGGAGATCGGCCACCTGCAGATTCGACAGCGCCGGCGGGCCGCCGCTGGTTCCCGTCTGGTCGAGGACGCCCGCGTAGCCCAGATAGTTGATGTCGTGGCCGGCGCGATCCCGGTACGGCCCCGTCTGTCCATAACCGGTGATCGAGCAGTAGACAATCCGTGGATTGCGCGCCGCCACTGCCGCATAGCCGACGCCGAGCTTGTCGACCACGCCTGGACGGAAGCTCTCGACGATCACATCGGCGCGTTGCGCCAGCCGCAGGAATGCTTCGCGGCCGGCCGGGGCCTTGAGGTCCAACGCAAGGCTGCGCTTGTTGCGATTGACCATGCGAAAGAACGCCGACGCCGCGTCCGAGACAACGCGTCCGTCGGTCGGGGCGAGGCCCAGCGACCGCGCATAATCGCCGGCGCCCGTATCCTCGACCTTGACGACGTCGGCACCGAGATCGGCCAGATGCAGCGTGCACACCGGACCGGGCAGCAGGCGCGAGAGGTCGAGCACTCGCACGCCATCGAGCGGCGCGCTCATATCCCGGCCTCGGTTGCGCGCCGTCGCCGTTCATTTCGCGGCGCTTCGTCCTCCAGGCAATCGTCCGGCGATAGCCGTTCGGATCTTGAAGCTACCGCCTCGTTCATGGGCCCCCCACGCTTGCGGCTGGCGCCGCTGCGCTGCCCCCGATGGGGGCGCAATTCGCGCCTTGGAGCGTTCCGGCGGCGCTCATGCCTCACCGTCGTCGGGGATTCGAAGCTGTCGGCGGACCGCCCGGGCGGCGGCCAGCGCCCGCTCGAGCGTCGGCGCAACGCAGGTCACGTGGCCCATCTTCCGACCACGGCGCGCTTCGTCCTTCCCATACAGGTGCAGCTTGGCTTCGGGGATTTCGAGCACCCCGCGCCAATCGGGTTCGCGGCGGCGGCCTTCGGCTGCGTCGGAAGCTGCGTCGAACCAGACGTCGCCGAGCAGGTTGATCATGACCGCCGGCCCGTGCGCGCGCGTGTCGCCGAGCGGCAAGTCGGCCAGGATGCGCACCTGTTGCTCGAATTGGGAGGTGACGCAGGCATCGATCGTGTAATGCCCGCTGTTGTGCG
>Ga0207664_10003580_pt1 | contig 10386 bp, 9 predicted proteins | sample LARL83metaG_FD_184349 | JGI IMG/M metagenome (GOLD analysis project Ga0207664, IMG submission 184349) | Corn, switchgrass and miscanthus rhizosphere microbial communities from Kellogg Biological Station, Michigan, USA - LAR L8-3 metaG... | ecosystem: Host-associated > Plants > Roots >...
TCACCGAAGCGGCAAGGGAGCGGTCCGGCCCTGGAGAGGAAAGACTCGCGTTACGGTACGTGCTAGGGGACGGTCAGGTAGTCATGGACGAGCCGGCGGGCCGCGGGATAGCCTGCGCGTGCTGTTCGAGCTGGCCGAGGATTTCCGCTGCGGAACTCGACTCTTACATCGATGACGGACGTGTCCTGGTCGCTGTGTGGCTGGACCGGGAAGTCAGCGCCACCCCCGGATGGTGAGCAGCGCGGTCTTTAGCTCGGGCGGTCCACAATGGGGTATGGCTGCAGATGCGCTGGTCGGGAGGCGGCTGACCGTTGACGCGCTGCATTCGGCCGTCGATGCCGCCATGGCCGGCGTAGGCGGGGTCGTGCTCCTCGCCGGAGAGGCCGGCATGGGTAAGACCGCGCTGGCGGCCGAAGCGGCGGCATACGCGAAAGCATCCGGCGCGCTCGCCGTGTGGGGGACCTGCTGGGAGGGTGAGGGTGCGCCGGGCTACTGGCCGTGGATTCAGGTCATGCGCACGCTGGCGCGGGACGGCGGCGGCGAGACGGTTCTCGCCGCGCTGACCGGCGCGAACGAGGCGACGGCCGGCGTTCTCGGCGACGAGGCCGCGATGCGCTTCCGTACCTACGACGCAACAGCGGCCTACCTGCGTGAACGAACTGCGTCCCAGCCGCTGGTCGTCGTCCTTGATGACCTGCACTGGGCCGACATCTCGTCGCTACGGCTGCTGTTGTTCCTGGCCCGCCAGCTCCACGATGGCTCCATGCTGGTGATCGGGACCTACCGGGAGGTGGAGGTGCTGCTCGGCGAGCATCCGGCCGGCGGGCTGCTCGCCGAGCTAGCCGGTCAGGCCGGGCTGATGCAGCTGGCCGGGCTGACCGCCAGCGAGGTAAGCCAGCTCCTGAACGAGGTCTGCGGGGAACGGCCGCCGGTCGCGCTGGCCGCCGTGGTGCACGAGCGCACCGGCGGCAATCCGTTTTTCGTCCAGCAGACCGCGCGGCTGCTCGCGGCGCAGGGCATACCTCTCGGCCGGGCCGCGGTCACCGGGGTGCCACGTGCGGTCGGCGATGCACTCGCCCGCCGCCTGGCGCGCCTGCCCGGCGACGTGGTGAACATCCTCGCCATCGCCGCCGTGGTGGGCAAACGAGCCGCGATCGCGGCCGTGGCAGGCCTCGCCGGGCTGCCCGCCGAGGACACGGTGACGCTGGTGGACAGCGCGGTCCGCGCGGGCGTCGTCGAGCAGGATCCGCCCGGCGGCGTCCGCTTCAGCCACGAGTTGTTCCGCGAGGTTCTCTACGAAGGGCTGCCGGCGACGCGGCGTTCAGCGCTGCACCTCGCGCTGGCGGAACTGCTGGAGCGTGACGCGGACGTCGCGGCTCCGGCGGCGGAGATCGCCTACCACCGCACAATGGCGCTGCCGCTAGGAGACCCTGGTAAGGCGCTGGCCGCGCTCACCGAGGCGGGACGAGAGGCGACCGCCCGGATGGCCTTCGATGAAGCCGGCGGTCATCTACGCCGTGCCGTCGAGGTCGCCGGCGGCCTCCCGGCCGCCGGTCTCGGAATGGTGTGCGACTACGGTGACGCGCTGCGCCGGGCGGGGAACGGTGAGGGCGCACGGTGCGCATTTCTCACCGCTGCCCGGCGTGCGCGGGCGGCCGGCGACACCCCGGTCCTGGCCCGCGCCGCATTCGGCCTGCACCGGGTGGCCACGATGACCGAATCGTCGCGGGCGGATGTGATCGCGCTGCTCGAGGAGGCGCTCGCCGAGCTCGGACCGCGGCAAGCCGATATGCGATGGCTGCTGACCGCCTCGCTGGCGCGCGAACTCGCCGACGGCCCCGACCGCGACCGCCTGCGAGCCGCGGCTCTTGGCGTCGCCGCCGTGGACGGCGCCCGGGCCGACGGGACCCGGACCGGCGAGGGTCGCCGCGCGCTGGCATATGCGCTGTTCGCACTGTGCGACGTGCGCTGGGAGCCGGGTACCGCGACCGAACGACTTCGCATCGCGGGCGAGCTCGCGGTCGCGGCGGCCGCGGCTGGCGAAACCGAGCTGCTGCTTGAGGCACACCTGTCCAGGCTGGCCGCGCTCCTGGAACTCGGCGATCCGGGGTTCGCTATCCAGCTCGATGTGTTCACCAAGCTCGCGGAGGAAGCCGCGATCCCCCGGTACGTCTACCTGGCCCGATCGCGCCGGGCGACCCTCATGTCGCTCACCGGGCCGCTGGAGGCAGCCGACCGGCTCATCGACGACGCTGCCGTCTACGGCAAGCGGATCGGCGAGCCGGACACCTGGGGCGTCCAGTCCAGCCAGCTGGCCGGGCTGGCGTACATCCGCCACGACTGGACCCGGCTGAGCGAGCTGGCCGCGGTGCGCGGGCAGGCGCCCACGCCGCCCGAGTTCGCCTCGCACTTGCGGGCCTGGCTGCTCTTGGAGGCCGGCGACCAGGCCGCGGCGGCGGCCCTGGTGGCCTCGATCCCCGACTGGCCGGCGACCTACCGGTGGCGTCATACCGCGATGATGACCAGCGACGCCGAGCTCGCCGCGGCCGCGGGAGACCGGCACCGGTGCGCCACGCGGTACGAACAGCTACTGCCGATGGCGGACGAGTTCGCCGTGGTCGGCGCGGCGGTGTTCACCACCGGCCCGGTCGTGCTGCAGCTTGGCCTGCTCGCGGCGGCGCTGGGACGGCGGGACGACGCCGTGGCCCACCTTGAGGACGCGGCCCGGCGGTGCGACCGGCTCGGCGCCGCGCTCCTCGCCACCCGGGCGCGGACGGAACTGGCCCGCGTCCGGGGAGAGCTGGCGCGCGCCCGTGATCTTCCCGCGCCGCTTGACGCCGACCGCGGTGACGGCAACGTGTTCCGCCGTAACGGAGACACGTGGACGCTCGCCTTCGGCGGCCGCAGCGTGCCGTTGCGCGACGCGAAGGGCCTGCGCGACCTCGCGGTCCTGCTCGCCGCCCCGGGGCAGGAAGTGGCGGCCACCGAGCTGGTCGCCGGGGTCGCCAGTGCCACGGCCGCTGGCCTGGCCGCCCTGGGCGCCGACCCGGTTCTCGACGACCAGGCCCGGGCCGCCTACCGGGCCCGGCTGGCCCAGCTCGACGAGGAACTGGCCGTGGCCGACCGGCACCATGACATCGAGCGGTCGGCCCGGCTGGCCGCCGAACGCGACGCGCTGATCGGCGAGCTGACCCGCGCCGCGGGCCTGGGCGGGCGGCGCCGGCACCTGGGAGACGTCACCGAGCGAGCCCGCACCACCGTCACCGCCCGGATCCGCGACGTCATCGCCCGCATCGAGCGGGTCCATCCCGAGCTCGGACGGCACCTGCGGGCCAGCATCGTCACCGGGGCGCGGTGCGCCTACCGGCCGGCCGAGACCGTCCAGTGGAGCATCTCACAATCGTGAGGCCCGATCTCACGCCATCAGGGCAGCCCCGGACCACAAAAGGAGACCCTGATGAGCGGACCGATGTATCTCGGCGCGGTGCATTTCGACGGCGACCCCGGCCAGCTCCTGCCGGCTTACCTCCAGATGCTGGAGAAATTCGGGCTCGAGGCGCTCGACGTGCACCTGTGCATCACCAGGGACGGCGGGCTGACGGTGTTCGACGCCTGCCCGACCAAGGAGATCTACGAGGAGTTCACCAGGAGCGAGACGTTCCTGGGCGCGATCGCCGCGGCGGGGCTGCCCGCACCGCGGGTCAGCGGTCTCGGTGACATCCAGGTCGCGCACGTCCGGCAGGAGATCAGGCCGTGACCGACGACCTGGCGCTGCTCGACGCCACCGCCCAGGCCGAGCTGGTGCGCAGCGGCCAGGTCAGCGCGGCCGAGCTGGTCACGGCGGCCATCGAGCGCATCGAGGCGCTGAACCCGGTGCTGAACGCCGTCGTCACCCCGGTTTTCGACCGGGCCCTCGAGGAGGCGCGCAGCGTCCCCCCGGGGCCCTTCGCCGGGGTGCCGTACCTGCTCAAGGACCTGGCCTGCGAGATGGAGGGCGTGCGCTTCACCGAGGGTTCCCGCTTCCTGGCGGACCACGTCTCCGCCTTCGACTCCGAGCTCGTGCTCCGCCTGCGCCGGGCGGGCCTGGTCATCCTGGGCAAGACCAGCACGCCCGAGTTCGGCATGGCGCCCGCGTGCGAGTCCGTGCTGTTCGGCCCGGTCCGCAACCCGTGGGACACGGGCCGTTCCACCAGCGGATCGAGCGGCGGCTCGGCGGCGGCGGTGGCGTCGGGCATGGTGCCGTTCGCGCACGGCAACGACCTGGGCGGCTCGCTGCGCTACCCGGCGTCCGCGTGCGGCCTGTTCGCCCTGAAGCCGACCAGGGCGCGCAACCCGCTCGGGCCCGAGTACGGCGACGTCGCCGCGGGCGGGGCGGCCGAGCACGCGCTGACCCGTTCGGTCCGGGACAGCGCCGCGCTGCTCGACGCTACCTCAGGCCCCGACCTGGGCGACCCGTACTGGGCGCCGCCGCCGGGCCGCCCGTTCCTCGACGAGGCGGGCGCCGACCCCGGCCGGCTGCGGATCGGCTTCACCACCTTGACCCCCGACGGCGACCAAGGCCATCCCGACTGCGTCGCGGCCGCCGGGCACGCCGCCCGGCTGTGCGCCTCGCTCGGCCACGAGGTCACCGAGACGGACTGGCCGGGCTTCACGCCCGAGGTCGGCGCGGCTATCGGCACGATGATCTATGGCGCCACCGCGTGGATCCTGCGCTACTGGATCGGCAAGGTCGGCCGCGAGCCTGGCGAGGACGAGATCGAGCCGCTGACGCGGGCCCTGTGGCAGGCCGGCGAGAAGATCACAGCGGCTGACTGGCTGCTCGCCGTGGAGGACATCCAGCGGTTCAGCCGACGGGTCGCCCGCTTCTTCACCGGCTTCGACGCGTTCCTCACCCCGACCATGTCCAGTCCCCCGCTGCCCCTCGGCGAGATGGTCTCGACGCCGGCCGATCCGTGGCGGTCGCTCCAGGTCAGCGGGCAGACCGTGCGCTATGCGGGCGTCGTCGCCAACCTGGCAGGCAACCCGGCGATGTCCGTCCCGCTGTGGTGGAACGACGACGGCCTGCCGGTCGGCGCGCACTTCCTCGGCCGCTTCGGCGACGAGGCCACGCTGTTCCGGCTGGCCGCGCAGCTCGAGGCGGCCCAGCCGTGGTCCGGCCGCCGGCCCGCCGTGCACGCGGCCGCGGCGACGGTCATCCAGTGATCGCGGGACCGGCCCGGCACGCTCAGCCCGGCCGGTCCGGCGGGGAGTAGGAGCAGCGGATTCCGAGCCGAGCGGCCGCGGACGGCCGGTCCGCACTACGGAGCCGTCCGGTCCGGTACCGCGTCAGGATCAGGATCGTGGCGGGGACTTTCACCCCGGATCGGCAGCCAGTAGAAAACGTTGAACGCGGCGATCACTGCGATGCCCAGGACCGGTATCAGGAGGCCGAGCAGGGCGCGGCCAGCTCATGCAGCAGGTTCCCGTAGTCCGCCGGGGGCCTGATCTCCAGGATGAGCAGGGTAATGGCGATGGCGAAGACGCCATCGCTGAACGCGACCAGCCGCCCCGGCGTCCTATGCACGGAGGGAGAGTCGTGCCCGGCCTTGCCGCCGGGCGCTCGTGCTGTCGCGAGCGAACGTACCCAGGGGATCACCGAGGCGACCCATGCCCTACTCACTGGCGATGGCATAGCGGCTCCACAGGACTGGTATGGCCGATGCTGGTCCGCCTCCATCTTCCTCATAGCTGGCCGCCTTAGTGATTGGCTGCTCATGTTGTAACAGGTGCTGGCTTGCCGGGACTATGTCCTGGCAGCGGGATCACCTGGACCGGGAGGGAAGCACCTGATGGCGAGCACGAGTCCGCGTTACGACGACCTGAACGCGCTGTTCATCAACTGCACGCTGAAGCCGTCGCCTGAACTCAGCCATACCGAGGGGCTGGTGGAGGTCAGCGCCGGGATCATGCGCAAGCAAGGCGTGCGCACGGAGACGATCCGTGCCGTCGATCACGACATCGCGACCGGCGTGTGGCCGGACATGACCGAGCACGGGGCAGCCACCGACGAATGGCCGCGGCTGTATCCCAAGGTGCTGGCCGCTGACATCCTGGTGATCGCGGGCCCGATCTGGCTCGGCGACAACAGCTCGGTCACCAAGCGCGTGATCGAGCGGCTCTACGGCAACTCGCACCTGCTCAACGAGGCCGGCCAGTACGCCTACTACGGCCGGGTGGGCGGTTGCCTGATCACGGGCAACGAGGACGGCGTCAAGCACTGCGCCATGAACATCCTGTACAGCCTCCAGCACCTCGGCTACACCATCCCGCCCCAGGCCGACGCCGGCTGGATCGGCGAGGCCGGGCCGGGGCCGTCCTACCTCGATCCGGACTCCGGCGGCCCGCAGAACGACTTCACCAACCGCAACACCACCTTCATGACCTGGAACCTGCTGCACCTGGCCCGGATGCTCAAGGACGCGGGCGGGATACCGGCTTACGGCAACCAGCGCTCGGAATGGGACGCCGGCTGCCGGTTCGACTTCGCCAACCCCGAATACCGGTAACCAGCCACCGGCGGCCACGGTGCGGATCAGGGTGAGCTAGTGGCGTTCGCGCTGGTACGGCGGTCTCCCGGGCTGGCCGGGCTGCTGGCCGCCCAGACCATCAGCCCGCTCGGCGACGCGATGGCGACGACCGCCCTGATCCTGCACATCCAGCGGACCACGGGCAGCGCGACGGCGGTCGGGTTGCTGCTGTTCGCGCAGGCGATCCCGCCGCTGGCCGCGCCATTCGCGGGCGTGGTCGCGGACCGGGTCGCCCCGGGCCGCCTGCTCGGCGCCGGCTGGCTGGCCCAGGCGGTCCTGGCCGGGCTCCTGGCGCTGTCACTGCCGCCGCTGGGAGCCCTGCTCGCGGTGGTCTTCGTGCTGGCCTTGCTCGACACGCCGCTGTCGGCCGCGGTCGGCCGGTGCATCCCGGCCGTGGTGGCTGATGAGGATCTCGTCGCGGCCAACGCCCTGCGCAGCGGAATGCAGGAACTGGGGACGGTACTCGGGCCGCCCCTGGCCGGATTGCTGTTCGCCGCATCCGGCACCCGGCTCGTGCTCGGCCTGGATGCTCTCACGTTCCTCCTCGTGATCCCGCTGGCCCTGCGCCTGCCTGCACCGCCCCAGGACACCGGCTCCCGTACTCGCCCCTCGTTCGCCCGCGACGCCCGCGACGGGCTCGCGTTCGTCTGGCGTACCCCATCCGTCCTGGCCATCGCGCTCGGCTTCTGGGTCGTGGTGTTCTTCTCCGCGCCTGATGACCTGATCCTCCCGTTCCTGGCCACGCTGACCTTCGGGGCCGGCCCGGTCGCGGTCGGCGTGCTGCTCGCGGCGGCATCGGCGGGCCTGCTGGCCGGCCTGCCGCTCGTCCGCCGGGCTGGCCGGCGGCTGGGGGTAACCGGCGCCATCGTGGCCGGGTTCGCCGTCATGGCCGCCGGCAACCTGCTGACCGCGGCGGCGCCCTGGCTGCTGGCCGCCTTCGCCGCCCAGGTGCTCCGCGGCCTGGCGATCCCGCTGGCGGATTCGCACGTGACGACCTACCTGCAACGCACCACGCCGCCGGAGTTGCTCGGCCGGGTCCTGGCCAACGTCTACGGCGGAGTGGGCGTCGCGGCCGCCGCCGGCTACCTCATCGGCGGCCCGATCGTGGATGCCACCTCGCCGCGCATAGCCTTCGTGATCGTCGGCTGCGGCGGCCTGGCCGGCGCGGCAATCACCGCCCTGCTGCTCCGCAAGGCGCGCCGCCGGTCAGCTGGTCCTTAGACTTGGCTGGTGGGGGAAACGGTCGGCGTGGCGGGCGTGGTCGCGGCCCTGTCGGTGGTGAGTGACCTGGCTCGCGGGCACCAGCCGGGCGAGGCGGTGCGTGCGTGCCTGCTGGCGACCGAGCTGGCGAGGCGGGCGGGACTGGATGAACGCCGCCGGGGCGAGGTCTACTACGGCACGTTGATGCGGTTCGCCGGCTGCGCCGCGACGTCGCACGAGATCGCCGCGGCGTTCGGCGGGGACGACATCGTGGTCCGCGCCCGTGGCGACCTGATCGACCCGGCCGAGCCGGGTGAGGCGCTGGAGTTCCTGGCCGGCCTGGGCGTTGACGCCGCGCGGCTGCGGGAGCTGGGCGGCCCGGCAGGCGTCGGGCGGCTGAAAGCCGAAGGGGCGCGGGCCGACTGCGAGGTCGGCGCGGACCTGACCGCTCGGCTGGGCCTGCCGGACGCGGTCCGGCAGGCTGTCCTAGACAGCTTCGAGCGCTTCGACGGCCACGGCGTCCCGGCGGGCCGGGCTGGCACGGAGATCGCCGAGGCGTCGCGGTTCGCGGCTGTCGGCTACGCGGCCGTGATGTTCGACGCGGTCGGCGGCGGTGATGTCGCGGCCCGGACCGTGGCGCGCTGGTCGGGACGCGCGCTCGATCCGGAGATCGCCGCCGTCTTCGCGGATGCGCCGGGCGAGCTGCTGGCGATCTCCAGCCCGGAGGACCCGCAGGGCGCCGTGATCGACGCCGAGCCCGGGCCCCGGCGCACGTTCCGCGGCGAGGCGGCCCTCGACGAGGCCCTGGCCGGGTTCGGGGACGCCGCCGACCTGAAGAGCCCGTGGTTCACCGGGCACTCGCGCGGGGTCGCCGCCCTGGCGCGCGCGGCCGCCAGGCTGGCGTCGCCCGCCGACGCGACGGCCGCCTACCGGGCCGGGCTGCTGCACGACCTGGGCCGGGTCGCGGTACCGGCCGGCGTCTGGGAGCGGCCGGGCCCGCTGCGGGCGCAGGAATGGGAGCAGGTGCGCCTGCACCCGTACCACACCGGCCGGATCCTGGCCCGGTCCGCGGTGCTCGCCCCGCTGGGCTTGATAGCGTGCCGGCACCATGAGCGGGTGAACGGGTCCGGGTACCCGGCGGGCATCGGCGGCGCCGAGATGGACACGGCCGCCTGCCTGCTCGCGGCGGCCGACGCGTTCTGCGCGCTCGGCGAGGCGCGTCCGCACCGGCCCGCCCTGGCGCCCGCCGAGGCGGCGCGGGTCCTGGCGGGCCTTCCGCTGGACCGGGCCGCGGTCCGCGCCGTGCTCGACGCCGCGGGGGCTTCATCGGCTGTCCTGCCGTCGCTGCCGGCCGGCCTGACCGAGCGCGAGCTTGACGTCCTGCGCCTGCTCGCGGCGGGCCGCACCAAGCCCCAGATCGCCGCCGACCTGGTGATCTCACCGTCAACGGTGCACACGCACACGGTGCACATCTACGCTAAGTGCGGCGTCTCGACCCGGGCTGGCCTGGCGATGTTCGCGATGCGGCACGGCCTGGCAGCCAGGACCGGTCCAGCCGCAGCCGCCAATATCGACTGAACAGTCGATAGCTCCGGCCGGTACCCGCTGCATACGGTTCCTGACAGGTAATCATCCAGCGATTCAGCCAAGGAGCCATCCATGACCACTAGCACAGGAACCGTCACCGACGTGGATGTCGTCCGGGCCGTCTTCGGCGCGTTCGCCAGCGGCGACCTCGCCGTACTCAGCGACCTGCTGCACGCCGACGCGACCTGGCACCACCACAACGAGGACCGCCACGGCGGCATCCACCGCGGCGCCGATGCGGTCATCGCCTACCTGACCGAGTCGGCGCTGGTCACCGCGGGCACGCTGCAGGCCGAGCCGCAGTCGGTGATGGCCGACGGCGATGGCCACGTCGCCGTACTGGTGCGGTTCAGCGCCCGCCGCCCCGACGGACGCGCGATCGACGGCCCACAGGTCGTGCTCGTGACCGTGGAGGACGGCCGTGTGCGCGCCATCGATCAGTTCGTCGGCGACCCGGCGGCCGTGGCCGCGTTCTGGGCCTGAGCGGATACCGGGACGGAGGAGCACGATCATGAGCACCAAGCAGCACATCGAGACGGCCAGGCAGATGTACGAGGCGTTCGGCCGCGGTGATGTCCAGGCCATCCTGGACCGGGTCACCGACGACATCGACTGGTCCACCGACGCGGCCATCCCGTCCGCGCCGTGGTACGGCCCCAGGCGCGGCAAGGACGGGGTCGCCAGCTTCTTCGAGGGCGTCGGCAAGACCGGGCCGGTCACCGAGTTCACCCCGCTGGCTTACGCCGGCAACGACGACGGGGACGTGATGGTATTCATCCGCTACGCGTTCACGGTCACCGCGACCGGCAAGCACGTCGCCATGAACATGCATCACTACTGGAAGTTCCGCGACGGGAAGATCTGCTACGTCCGCAGTTCCGAGGACACAGCACAGGTCGCCGCGGCCCTGACGCCCTGACCCGGCGCAGCGGCGGTCACGTGATCTGGCCTACCTCGATGAGATGACCGTCCGGATCGCGGATGTAGGCGCGGATTTCGTATCCGTGATCCTTCGGTTCGGTGAGGAACGTGG
>Ga0207664_10003581_pt1 | contig 10384 bp, 8 predicted proteins | sample LARL83metaG_FD_184349 | JGI IMG/M metagenome (GOLD analysis project Ga0207664, IMG submission 184349) | Corn, switchgrass and miscanthus rhizosphere microbial communities from Kellogg Biological Station, Michigan, USA - LAR L8-3 metaG... | ecosystem: Host-associated > Plants > Roots >...
TCATCTCCTGGTTCGCGGCCCTGTTCACGGGCCAGCTGCCGGCCTTCGCGGCCGGCTTCCTGACCGGCTACCTGCGCTGGCAGACCCGCGTCTACGCCTACAGCATGATGCTCACCGGCGTCTACCCGCCGTTCACCCTCGAGGACGCGCCATACCCGGTCCGGGTGGTGACCCTGCCCGGGCGGCTCAACCGGCTCGCCGTCTTCTTCCGGTTCATCCTGCTCATCCCGGCCTGGTTCGTCACCGCGATCGCCGGCCTGGGCGCGTACACCATCGTCGCGTTCGTCGCCTGGCTCATCGTACTTATCCGCGGCAGCATGCCGGACAGCCTGCACCAGGCCTACGCCGCGGTGCTGCGCTACACCTCTCGTTCCTACGGTTACCACCTGATGCTCACCAGCGCGTATCCCGGCGGCCTGTTCGGCGACAGCGCCGACTCCGCCTACGCGCCGCCCGGCTTCCCCCCGCCGCCCGGTTTCGGCCCGCCGCCCGGTTTCGGCCCGCCGCCAGGGTTCGGCCCCCAGCCCGGTTTCGGCCCCCAGCCCGGGTTCCCGCCCGCACCGGGTTTCCCGCCGCCCGGCAACCCCGCATCCGACGAGGGCTTCACGCCCGCGCCAGGCTTCCCGCCACCCGGAGCACCCGCGCCGGACCCGGGCTTCGCCTCGGCCGAACCTGGCTTCCCGCCCCCGCCCGGCTACGCACCGCCCCCCGGCGGGCCGCCGGGCAACCCGTGGCTGCTCGTGCTGTCCAGCGGTGCCCGCAAGCTCGTCGGGTGGTTCCTCGTCATCGGCGTGCTGGTGCTCGCCGGGATAATCGCCGTCAACGTCGCCGCGGCCGGCAACGCCGTCACCAGAGCAGAGGCGTACAACTCGCTCCAGGCCTCGGCCAACACGATCAACGCCGCGTCCGAGTCGGCGGGCAATTCGATCCAGGCGTGCACCACCCAGTCCTGCGCCCAGAAGTACGACCAGCGGCTGGCCACCGCCTACACCGCGCTCGCCACGTCCGTGCAGGGGATCGCGATGCCGAACAGCCAGGACAGCGCCACGGCCGCGAAGGTCGTCGCCGACGCGAACAAGGTCGCCGGCATCTTCCACCAGCTTGCCACTGCGACGTCGGCTACCCAGTACCGCAGCATCGCGTCGGACCCGGCGAACGCGAACACGCTGACCACCCTCAGGAACGACTTCGACGACCTCAAGTCCGCGCTCACCCCGTAGCGACCTCCGGCCCGGAAAGCGGGAATGGCAACTTCCGAGGAGGGTTGCACGTCTACACTCTGTAGAAGCGTTTCCGGGGAGGCTCACTGTGGCGTACGTTCCGGCCCAGCTACCTGGCTCTATCTTGCCCGCACCGGCCCTTCCGCCGAGCCACTGGCTCGCGAGCAGCGCGGACCGCGAACGCGCCGTGGACGTGCTGCGAGCCGGTTTCGCCGAGGGGCGGCTGACCCAGGACGAGTTCGGCGAACGCGTCACGCGGGCGTACGCGTCGCGTACCTACGGCGAGCTAGGCGCCCTGGTCGCCGACCTGCCGGCCGGCGTCGCGTTCCCGCTCGCCCAGCCGACGATGCCGCCCCCGAGCGCCGGCGTCCGCGCGAGCACGCCGATCGCCGGCCTCATCCTCACCGCGATCGTCGTGTTCACGCTGGCCGCGCTGCTCACCGGGATGACCATGATCGCGCACCACACTCAGCAGGTCATCCAGTACCAGGCGCCGTACATCTCGCCAATGCAGCAGGTGCACCTCCTCCCCGCAATCACGCGCATCCACTGACCACCGCGCCGCCACGCTCGTGACTGGAGTTGCGTGTGTGGCGTCAAGGGCTGGAGAGAACGGCAGAGAGCGCGTGGTGCGCCGGCATAGCCCGACAAAAGTGGCAATCACGACATTTTTCGGCTGGCGCCGCGACGGCCTTGGCCGCTCAGCGGCACACAGCGCCGACGCCCAATGCGCCGCCCCTTCCGCCACCGTGACAAATCGGCCAATCGCTCCGCCACCCGTGCCTTCTCCGCCGGTCAGCGCTTCTTGGTGTCGGTGGTGGAGAGCGCGGCGACGAAGGCTTCCTGGGGGACCTCCACCCGGCCGATCGTCTTCATCCGCTTCTTGCCCTCCTTCTGCTTCTCGAGCAGCTTGCGCTTGCGGGTGATGTCACCGCCGTAGCACTTCGCGAGCACGTCCTTGCGCAGCGCGCGGATGTTCTCCCGCGCGATGATCCGCGCGCCGACCGCGGCCTGGATCGGCACCTCGTACTGCTGGCGCGGGATGAGCTCCTTGAGCTTCGCCGTCATCGCCAGGCCGTACTCCCGGGCATTGTCGGTGTGCACGATCTGGCTGAACGCATCGACCGGCTGCCCCTGAAGCAGGATGTCGACCTTCACCAGGTTGGCCTCCTGCTCGCCGTCCGGCTCGTAGTCCAGTGAGGCGTAGCCGCGGGTGCGCGACTTGAGCTGGTCGAAGAAGTCGAAGATGATCTCCGCCAGCGGCAGCGTGTAGCGGATCTCCACCCGGTCCGCGGACAGGTAGTCCATGCCGAGCAGCACGCCGCGGCGGCCCTGGCACAGCTCCATGATCGTGCCGATGTAGTCGGACGGCGAGATGACCGTGGCGCGCACCACCGGCTCGTATACCTGCGCGATCTTGCCCCGGACCCCGCCGGGCCCGGCCGCGCTGTCCGCGGCGCTCGGGAAGTCGCTGGGGTTCGTCACCCGCAGTTCTTTGCCGCTGTCCAAGACGACGCGGTACACGACGTTCGGCGAAGTCGAGATCAGCGACAGGTCGAACTCGCGCTCCAGACGCTCGCGCACGATCTCCATGTGCAGCAGGCCGAGGAAACCGCAGCGGAACCCGAAGCCCAGCGCCGTGCTCGTCTCCGGCTCGTAGATCAGCGCCGCGTCGTTCAGCCGCAGTTTGTCCAGGGCGTCGCGCAGGTCCGGGTAATCGTCCCCGTCCACCGGGTACAGGCCGGAGAACACCATCGGCCGGGGGGTGGAGTAGCCCGCCAGCGCCGCGCTCGCCGGACCCGCCGAGCTGGTCACGGTGTCGCCGACGCGCGCCTGGCGGACGTCCTTGACGCCGGTCATCAGGTATCCCACCTCGCCGGCGGACAGGCCCTCCGTAGGGATCGGCTCCGGCGAGATCACCCCCACCTCGAGGGTCTCGTGCACCGCCCCGGTCGACATCATCAGCGTGCGCTCCCGCCGCGAGATGTGCCCGTCGACCACGCGGATGTAGGTGACGACACCTCGGTACGTGTCATAGATCGAGTCGAAAATGAGCGCCCTGGCCGGTGCGCCCAGGTCCCCGGCCGGCGGCGGGATCTGCCTGACCACCTCGTGCAGCAGTTCCTTGACGCCCTCCCCGGTCTTCGCGGAGACCTTGAACACGTCCGACGGATCGCAGCCGATGATCCCGGCCAGTTCGGCGGCGTAGCGTTCGGGCTGTGCCGCCGGCAGGTCGATCTTGTTCAGCACCGGGATGATCTTGAGATCGGCGTCGAGGGCCAGGTAGAGGTTGGCCAAGGTCTGCGCCTCGATGCCCTGGGCGGCGTCCACCAGGAGGATCGCACCCTCGCACGCGGCCAGCGAGCGGGACACCTCGTACGAGAAGTCGACATGACCGGGCGTGTCGATCAGGTTCAGCACGTAGGCGTGGCCGTCGACGCCGGTCCACGGCAACCGCACGGCCTGGCTCTTGATCGTGATGCCGCGCTCGCGCTCGATATCCATCCGGTCCAGGTACTGGGCGCGCATCTGGCGCTCCCCGACCACCCCGGTGTACTGGAGCATGCGGTCGGCGAGCGTGGACTTGCCGTGATCGATGTGCGCGATGATGCAGAAGTTCCTGATCACGGCCTGGTCGTGCGCGCCCCCCGAGTGACCCTGAGTGCTAGGTGACACGTAACCCTTCCTGCTTGTCTGCCTGGTGCTCCATGATCCCATGCCCGGCAGGATGCCCCCGCCAGGTAGGCCGCCGCTGCTCAGTTTGAGAGTTGCCGTTCTACTCGGATAAGCTACTTCGTCGCGGTCACCCACTGGCAAACGTTGAAGGACCCCATCGCGTGGCGAATATAAAGTCTCAGATCAAACGCAATAGGCAGAACGAGAAGGCGCATCAGCGCAATAAGGCCACGAAGTCGGCCTTGCGCACTGCCGTGCGCAAGTTCCGCGAGGCCGCGGACGGGGGCGACCTGAACGAGGCCGACACCGCGCTGCGCGCGGCCTGCCGCCAGCTGGACAAGGCGGCCAGCAAGGGCGTCATCCACAAGAAGCAGGCGGCCAACCGCAAGTCCGCTATCGCTTCCCGCTACGCGGAACTCGCCGCCGCCCAGTAGGCCTATTGGCGCGCCGTCAACGTGGCGGATTGCCACTAATGGGGCAATCCGCCACGTTGTCCGGTCATGCACCGGCCGGCAAGCGTCATCTGGAGGGTAAGCGCCCACAGGCTAAACGCCGGGATCAGCGGCCCGCGCGGGCCGCGACGATGCGGCGGATGGCGCGCTCAAGCGCGTAATCGGCGCTGACGCCTTCCCCTTTCACCTGCGCGTCCGCCTCGGCGACCGCCTGCAGGGCGACCGCGATGCCGGCTGGCTGCCAGCCGCGTAGCTGCTGCTTCACCCGGTCGATCTTCCACGGCGGCGCGCCGACCTCGGCCGCTAGCGCGGCGCTGCTCAGGCCCCGCGGCGCGGTGCCGACCCGGCCGAGCAGCCGCAGTCCCGATGCCAGCGCGCTGTTGATGAGCACCGGGGATACCCCGGTGCTCAGCGCCCAGCGCAGCTGCTCAACGGCCTGGGCCAGGTGGCCCTCCACGGCCCGGTCGGCCACGGAGAAGCCGGTCGCCTCGGCCCTGCCCCGGTAATAGGTGGACACCGCGGCCTCGGTGACCGACGGCCCCTCGCTGTCCGCGGCGAGCTGGTCGCACGCCGCGGCGAGCTCACGCAGGTCGGAGCCGACCGCGTCGAGCAGTGCCCGGGCGGCCGCGTCGTCGGCCCGCTTCCCGGCCCGGCGGAACTCGCCCCTGATGAAGTCCAGCCGCTCGGCGAACCTGGTGACCTTCGGGCAGTCAGCCACCGCCGATCCGGGAGCCGCCTTCGCGGCGGCGAGCAGTTCCTTGCCCTTGGCGCCCCCCGCGTGCGTCAGCACCAGCGCCACATCGCCGGCCGGCGCCTTCAGGTACCCGATCAGCTCCGCCGCCGGGTCCTTGCCGATGTTCTGCGCGGACCTGACCACCACCACCGAGCGGCCGCCGAACAGCGACGGCGAGGTCAGCGACGCCAGCTCCCCGGTGGCCAGCGCGGCTCCGTCCAGGTCGTGCACGTCGACCGAGTCATCGGAACCCGAGCGAACCGCACCAATCACCCCACGGACCGCGCGGTCGACAAGGAATTCTTCCTCCCCCACGATAACGGTGACCGGGGCCGGCGTTTCCGTCGCGCGTGCTGCCATGCGGCTATGATGCCAGCTTCGGGGGAACATGCGGTAAGGAGCAGGAGAGTGCGGGCACCGGCGCTGACGAGGCGCCACTGGGTGTACCTCGCGCTCGCCTGCTGGAGCGCGGTCTGGCTCGTGATCCTGGCGCATCGCGGCGGGATCGACTGGAAGTTCTTCACCACCGGCACATCGCTGCTGTTCGGCGGGCACCCGACGGTGATCACCGGCATCACCGGCGGGCACGGCACGGCGGGGCCGGCCGGGATGCCTGGCCCGCCGCCGCCAGGCGGCCTGCACATCTTCGCCAGCTACCCGGCACTGCAGATGGGGCCGGTCTCCTATCTGGTCACCGGCGTGCTAAGGCAACTCGGCCCGCACAACGGCCTGGTCGCTGCCGAACTGTTCCTGCAGGCGGGCGGCCTGCTAATCGTCTACCTGGTGCAGCGTACAGCGGTCCAGACCCGCCCGGCCCTCGACGAGGACAGCCGGTTCGACCTGACCCTCCTGATCGGCGGCGCGGTCTTCCTGGTGGCCTGGTCCGAGCTGTCCGCCGGTTTCGCGCATCTCGATGACGGCCTCGCGCTGCTGCTCGCCGTCCTGGCAATCCGCGCCGCCACCGCGAAGCCGAACCCGCATCCGGCACTAGCCGGCCTCTGCATCGCCCTCGCAGCCGACGCCAAGCCATGGGCGCTGGTGTTCTTGCCGGTACTGCTCATCGGCCGGAACCGGCGCGACGTCACGATCGCGGCCGTAGCAGCGCTGGTCGTTCTGGCCGTCGCTTGGCTGCCTTTCCTGATCGCCGACCCGCACTCGCTCACCGCCGGGAAGTTCCTGATCAGGAACGAGAACAACTCCGCGCTCCGCGCGCTCGGCGTCACGGAGAACTACACCCCCTCCTGGGACCGGCCGGCCCAGGTCATCCTGGGCTGCGCCCTGGGCTCGCTCGCGGTGTGGCGCGGCCGCTGGCCGGCCGTGCTGCTGCTGGCGGGCGGCGCGCGGCTGCTGCTCGACCCGGCCGCGCACAGCTACTACACGCCGGATGTGCTGACGGGCGCGCTGCTGTGGGACCTGCTCGGCGCCCGCCGCCCGATCCCGGTGTGGACGATCACGTCGTTCGCCGCGCTGAACGCCGCCCCGCTGCTCACCCACGACGGCCACGCACAGGGTTCGCTAAGGCTCGCGCTGATCGCCGCGTTCACCATCGCCACGCTCGCGATACCCGCCTGGGAGACCCGGAAGCCTCAGGCGACGACCGGCTCCCCGCCGCGCCAGACCCGCCTCGGCGCCAGCCCGTAGGACCAGACGAACGCGCCCTCGTGGTCGGCGTCCCACAGGACCATGTCGGCCAGCCGGCCACGCACCATCGCACCGCGGTCCGGCGCGCGCAGCGCGTGCGCGCCGCCGATGGTGGCCGCCCGCAGCGCCTCTTCGACGGTCATCCCGAGGTAGGACACGGCCAGCGAGATCACCAGCGCCATCGAGGTGATGCCGATCCCGCCCGGCGAGTGGTCCGAGCCGAGCGCGACCGCCACGCCCTTGTCCAGCAGCGCACGCACGGGCGGCCTGGCGCCGGTCTGCAGCGCCGTGCCCGGGCACACCACCGCGGCCACGCCTGCCCGCGCCAGCGAGGCGACGTCGTCGTCGGTCGCCTCGTGCAGCAGGTCCGCCGACGCGCAGCCAAGCTCGGACGCCAGCCGCGCCGCGCCGGTCCGGGACGAACCGCAGGCGTGCAGCCGGGGCAGCAGTCCGGAACGCCGGCCCGCGGACAGGATCCAGCGTGCCTCGTCCTCGGTGAAGCGCCCCTCCTCGCAGTACACGTCCACACTGTCGGCACCGACGGCCGACGCGTCGGCGCACCACGAGCTGACCGCGTCGATGTAGTCGGCGCGGCGCCCGAAGAACTCCGGCGGTACCGCGTGCGCGGCCAGGAACGTCACATGTACCCGCGGCATGCCGGGCTCGCCTTCCAGGCCGCGCAGCATCCGCACGTCCGCGAGCTCGCCGTCCCTGGTCAGGTGATAACCGGTCTTCGCCTCGATCGTCGTCGTCCCCGAACGCAGCCAGCGCCCGAGCCGCTCGCGCACTCCGTTGCACAGCGTCCACGGATCGGTGCCGCGGGTGATCGTGACCGTGGACGACACTCCGCCGCCCGCCGCGCTGATTTCCGTCGGTGTCGAGCCGTTTGACCGCATGGCCAGCTCGGCCCAGCGGTTCCCGGCGTACACCGGATGCGTGTGCGCGTCGATCAGCCCCGGCGTGACCAGTCCGCCGCCCAGGTTCTCCACATGGTCCACGTCGACGATGTCGTCGACCACGCCAGGGATACGCTGAGGCAGCTCAGCGGACGGGCCAACCCAAGCGATACGGCCTTCGCTGGTCAGTATCGCGGCATTGCTGAGTATCTCGGATCCGGTCCACAACCGGCCGATGTTCGTCAGCAGGCGTACAGTCACCGCCGGTTCACCTTCAGGACGAGCTCCGCTAGCGCACCGCGCTTACTCTTGATGGTCATCCTGCCTGAGACCTTTGGCAAGCGGGTGCGGCTTGCAACATTTCGATCAAGACACGGTATTGCACATCATGCATGCCAGACAAGCCTTTCGACGATTTACGCCGCTTAGCCCTTTTGCCTGGTTTGCAGGTTTGCCGCGGAACCGTGATCTGAGTGACCTACGCGTGATCCGCGGCACGACCGGACGGCGGGCCAGCCGCGGACGCCGCCTGCAGTTGCGCGGCGAGCCCGGCGGGCACGCGCGCCTCGAGCATGGTGCCCTCCTCGACGTGCGAGGCGGTCAGCACCTCCCCGGTGGCGTGCGCCCGGGCGACCAGGTCACCGCGGCTGTACGGCACGACGAGCTTGACCTCGACATCCCGGTTCGGCAGCTCGGCCTCAATGGTCGCACGCAGCGCGTCGAGCCCGGCTCCGGTCCGGGCGGACACCGAGACGCTGCGCGGCTCCCGCGCCCGCAAGCCCTGCAGCACCACGGGATCGGCGGTGTCGATCTTGTTCACCACGACGAGCTCGGGCACCTCGCCCGCGCCGATCTCCTTGAGCACCTCGCGCACCGCGGCGATCTGCGCCTCCGGGTCCGCGTCCGAGCCGTCCACCACGTGCAGGATCAGGTCGGCCTCGGCGGACTCCTCGAGCGTCGACCGGAACGCCTCCACCAGCTGGTGCGGCAGATGCCGGACGAATCCCACCGTGTCGGTCAGCGTCAATACCCGGCCGTTCGGTGTTTCCGCACGACGCACGGCCGGGTCCAGCGTGGCGAACAGCGCGTCCTCGACCAGCACTCCGGCCCCGGTCAGGGCGTTCAGCAGGCTCGACTTGCCCGCGTTCGTATAACCCGCGATAACAACAGAAGGCACTTCCCGTCGTGTGCGACGCCCCCGTTGCACCTTCCGCCCGACTGACATTTCGGATATGTCGCGACGCAGCCGGGAAATCCGGGCACGCAGTCGCCGCCGGTCCGTTTCCAGCTTGGTCTCGCCAGGCCCGCGGGTCCCGATACCGCCACCGCCGGCCACCCGGCCGCCCGCCTGCCGGGACAGCGAATCGCCCCAGCCACGCAGCCGCGGCAGCATGTACTGGAGCTGGGCCAGCTCGACCTGGGCCTTGCCCTCCCGGCTCCGCGCGTGCTGGGCGAAGATGTCCAGGATCAGCGCGGTCCGGTCGATGACCTTGACCTGGACGATGCCCTCAAGCCGGCGCAGCTGGGAAGGGGTGAGCTCGCCGTCGCAGATCACCGTGTCCGCGCCGGCCGCCGCCACGATCCCGGCCAGCTCCTGGGCCTTGCCGGAGCCCACGTAGGTGGCGGCGTCGACCCCGCGTCCGCGCCGCTGGATCAGCCCGTCGAGCACCTCGGACCCGGCGGTCTCCGCCAGCCGGCTCAGCTCGCGCAGCGAGTTCTCGGCGCTGGCCAGGCTGCCGTCCGCCCACACCCCGATGAGGACGACCCGCTCGAGCCGCAGTTCCCGGTACTCGACCTCGGTGATGTCCTGCAGCTCAGTGGACAAGCCCGCCACACGTCGCAGCGCGTGCCGCTCCTCCAGCTCAAAGGCCCCCTGGTCGTCGAGCTGCTCATTAGCGACCGTACTCATTGTCCTCCGTCATTGACTGTCCCCCGATAGTGGCATGGATCCGCGTGGACCTCATCTCATTAACACTCGGAACGACAACGGTGTTTCCCTGGGCAACCTTTCCCGTCCACGGGGGCCGGCCGAAGCTCAGCGCGACCGCGTACGACGCGGCAGGCCACGTGCTCGGCCAGAGCCAGCTGGGCCGGCCGGAGTTCTGACGGGCAACCTTTGACCGGCCCGAGTGTCTTATGGGGCATGGAAGACGTTTCCGACCGGCGGACCGCGCCTCCGCATGCAGGGGCGGTACTGGTCAGCGGCTTGTTCCGCGACCGGTACCCGGAGATGGTGCGGCTCGCCGATCTCCTCGGGGCCGATGATCCCGAGGACATCGCACAGGAGGCGTTCGCCAGGTTGATTAGGAAGGCCGGGTCGCTCCGCGACCCGGCCTCGGCCATCGGCTACGTCCGCTCGACCGTCTGCAACCTGGTCCGCAACCGGCACCGGCATCTGCGGGTCGTCCGGCTCCGGACCCCGCGGGCACACGACGAAGTGTCCTCCGAGCACGCGGTCATGGTCCGCGAGGACCACCGCGAGCTGCTGGCGGCGCTCGCGGCGCTGCCCGCCCGGCGGCGGGAGGCCATCGTCCTCAGGTACTGGCTCGACCTGCCCGAGCGGGAGATCGCCGCGGCGATGGGCGTGTCGCCCGGAACCGTCAAGTCACACGTGAGCCGTGGCCTGGACGCGCTCGGCGGGGCGCTGGAGGGGAAGCTGTGAACGCGCTCGAAGAGCAGTTGCGGGAGGCCTTGGCGCAACGCGCCGCGCTTTCCTCCGTCGACCCGGACGCCTGGGACAAGACCGTCAGGCGGAGCCGTCGCCGT
>Ga0207664_10003582_pt1 | contig 10382 bp, 7 predicted proteins | sample LARL83metaG_FD_184349 | JGI IMG/M metagenome (GOLD analysis project Ga0207664, IMG submission 184349) | Corn, switchgrass and miscanthus rhizosphere microbial communities from Kellogg Biological Station, Michigan, USA - LAR L8-3 metaG... | ecosystem: Host-associated > Plants > Roots >...
CGTCGTGTCAGAGCTTCATGCCCCTGAGCTGGCGCCGGGACCTGAGCCCCAGCTTGCGGAAGATGCTGCGGAGGTGGGCGTCGACTGTCCGCGGGCTCAGGAACAGTTGAGCCCCGACCTCGCGGGATGTGGCACCGGCGGCGACGAGGCGGGCGATGTTCAGTTCCTGGGCGGTCAGCCGGTGCTGTGTCGCCCCGGCTCCGCCGGTTGCCCTGGCACCCGAGGCGCGCAGCCCGCGGGCGGCGCGGCCGGCGAATCCGTCGGCACCGGTCGACGAGAACAGTTCATGGGCGGCGCGGAGCTGTATCCGCGCCTGACCGGTGCGCTCGCGCTCGGCAAGCCACTCGCCGTACAGGAGCATGGCCCGGCCACGGGACGGCGCCGCCTTGGCACCTGCCAGCCGGTCGATCGCACCCTGGTAGAGCTCTTCGGCCTCAGGCCCGTTGGTCAGCAGGGCGCGGCTGATTCGTTCCACGCCGTCGGCCCAGGGTGACCCGGTGACCCGCGCACGCTCGGCGAATCGTTCCAGGACCGGCCGTGCCCGGTCGCCTCTTCCACACCGGACGGCAGCCTCCACGAGCTCCGGCATGCGCATCGGCGCGAATCCGAGGTCGTCGGCGTCGGCGGCCGGCTCCAGCGTCCGGAACGCCTCCTCGTGCCGGCCGAGGCTGTTGAGCAGCATCGCCCGGCAGTGCTCGGCGACCGTCAGCAGCCGTCCTTCGCCGCGTTCGGTCCCAGCTCGGATGCCGAGGTCTGCCAGCTCCAGGGTCCGGGCCTCGTCGCCGGACCACGCAGAAAGCAGCGCGTCACCGTGCGGGCTTGGAGGCATACCGATCGCTGCGGCGATGGAGTATGCCTCGCCGATGAGGGCCCGCGCCGCGGCGAAGTCTCCGGCGTGGATGCGGGCGACGGCCTGCAGGTTCAGCGAAACCGGTAGCGCCGCGATCGTCCCGGACCGCTTTGCCCACGCCACTTGGCGTTCGGTCAGGGTCAGCCACGACTCCTCGTCGCACAGGTCCATGGCGGTCACGGCGGCCAGGCGCAGCCAGCCGATGCCGCTGTGGAATGTGGCATCGTTCCCCTCCCCGCCGTTACGGAAGGCCGCCACCGCCGTGCGCATGGAGGGCACCGCGGCGGCGTAGCCCTCGGTGAGGCGAGTGCTGAGCGCATCGACGAGAAGGTCGTTGGGGCGTGGCGGATCCGGCGACGGTCCAAGGCCGCGCAGCGCCTTCGCGATCCCGGCGACCCGCTCGGCCGGACTGCGCCGGCCGGCGAACACCTCCACGGCGAAAGCGTCAAGGAGACAGTCGCGTGCGGCTGGGAGGTCTACGGCCGCGATCGCGTCAGCGGCCCGGAGCAGCATCGCGACGGCCGCGTCACCTCGATCCGACTCGAAGGTGATCTGGGCACGGATCCGTTGTCCACGAGCCCGCTGTATCGCGTCCAGCGGCTGCTCCTCCGCCGAGGCCAGGAGTTCCAGGGCGCGTGCGATGTCTCCGGCGTCCCGCTTGGCGCTGGCGGCTGCGATCGTCCGGTTCGCCCGGCGCAACGGATCCTGCGAGAGCCGCGCAGCCAGCTCCAGGTAGGCGGCAGCGGCGGCGACCCCGCCGCGGGCCGCGACGCGACCGGCCGCTGCGTCCAGCGAGACGGCCGCGTCCTCGTCGGTGCCGGACGCCGATTGCCCGCGATGCCAGGCCCTGCGGTCCGGGTCGGTGACCGCATCGGTCGCCTCGGCCAGGGCACAGTGGGTGGCGCGCAGCTCCGACGGCGACGCCGAGTGGTACACCGCTGAACGTACCAGCGGATGCCGGAACCGCACTGTATTGTCCACTTCGATCAGGCCGCCGGCCAGTCCGCTGGTGAGGTCCCCGGTGTCCAGGCCAAGGAACTCCGCGGCGCCCCATAGCAGCAGGGGATCGCCCAGCGGCTCGGCGGCGGCGAGCAGCAGGAATCGACGCGTCTGCTCCGGCAGACGCTCGATCCGCTCACGGAAGCTGTGCTCGACCGTCACGGAGACCGGCTCGGCGGCCACGGGCGCGAACCCGCCGGCCAGGTCCGCCGGACCCGCCCGGCTGCCGAGTTCCACCAGCGCCAGCGGGTTGCCGCGTGCCTCGACGACGATCCGGGTGCGGACGCGCGAGTCTAGCGGCGCACGCACGCTTGCCGTCAGGACCGCCCGCGCGTCGGCCTCGTTCAGGCCGGACAGCGGGATTTCGGGCAGGCCGGCCAACTCGGGACGGACGGCTGTCGCCCGCTGGGCGAAGACCACCAGGATGCGCTCGGTCTCGACACGCCGTGCGGCCAGTGCAAGCGTCTGAGCCGAGGCCTGGTCGAGCCACTGCGCGTCGTCGACGAGGCACAGGAGCGGCCGGTTTCGACTGCCCGCCGCCATCAGGCCAAGGACGGCCAGGCCCACCAGGTACCGGCTGGGCACCGGTCCCGCTTCCAGTCCAAGGGCGACGCTCAATGCCTGGTTCTGCGGTTCGGGCAGCATCCCGCGCTGCTCCAGCAGGGGACTGATGATCCGGCGCAGCGCCGAGTAATCGACCTCGGGCTCGAAGTCGACGCCCGCGGCCCGCAAGACGGTGAAACCCGCCGCCTTGGCTCGCAGGTACTCCAGAAGCGCGGTCTTCCCGATGCCAGGCTCGCCGCGGATCACGACCGTGCTGCCGTGTCCCGCCGCGGCCTGCTCAAGCAGCTGGTCGAGCGTCGCGGTCTCGAACGCCCGCCCGATGAGCACGGGTTCGAACCGCCCGGCCGGCATCCTGATCACCGTTAGAGGTCCCTGAGCTGCCGTCGTGAGGTCACGCCCAGCTTCCTGAAGATGCTCCGCAGGTGCGTGTCGATAGTGCGGGGACTCAGGAACATCTTCGCCGCGATCTCCCGGTTCGTCGCCCCGGTCGCCACCAGCTGGACGATCGCCGTCTCCTGCGCGGTGAGCTCGTCGGTCGCGGCGCCGCCCCGGGAACGGGCTTTCTCTCCCGTCGCCTGCATTTCCGCGGCGGCGCGTTTCGCGAACGCCGCCAGGCCCGAGGCGGCAAAGACATCGTGCGCGCGCCCCAGCTGCTCCCTCGCCTCCCGCCGCCTTCCCTGACGGCGCAGCCACTCGCCGAACAACAAGTGGGTGCGGCCGATCCAGACCGCGTTGTGCCCGGCCCCCAGGAGCGTCAATGCGTCGCGATAGCGCTGCTCCGCGACGTCGTTCTCGGCGACCAGCGCGGCGGCGCACGCCTGGACTTCCGCGCCCCAGCCCGCCGAAGGGGACCCGGTCAGCTCGACGAGCTCGCCGTAGGCGCTGAGCGCGGCATCCCGGTCGCCGCAACGCACCGCGGCCTCGGTCAACTCCAGCAGGCTCTGCCCGTGGATGCCCGCCTCGCGGTATGAGGTCGCCGCACGAGCGGCCGCCAGCGCCCTCGGGTAGTCCGCCAGGGCGTTGCCGAGGACGGCTTCCGCCCAGGCACAGCACGAGACCGTCAAGCCCTCACCGCGTTTGCGGGCCTCGACTTCGATCGCCCGGATCTGCCGCGACGCGGCCGGCTCGAAGCCGTGGAAGGCCGCTGACACGACCCGCGCGTAGCAGGGCTGCGCCAGGCCAGTGACGTCGGCCAGGCTCTCGCCCAGGGACAACAGCGCCATTTCCCCCGGTGTGTCGCCGCCCCACACCGAGGCCGCGGTGAGCGTCATCAACCCGATCGGGATCGTGATGACGGAACCCGTGCTCCGCGCGGACTCCACCTGCCACGAGGCGATGTTCACGAAGGCTTCGATGTGCCAGGCCTCGCCCGCGAGCAGGCAGCCAAGCAACGGATGCCGGAGCCAGACCTCGTTCCGCGTGTCGTCGAGGATGGGCGCGAGGATGGCCAGGCCCCGGCGACGGTCCCCGGTGTAGAGGGCGACCAGGGCGTCCAGCAGCAAGTCGGCGCTGGTGGGCGTCCCCGGCGCCGGCGGCGCCGCGGATGCCTCGCGGATCGTGACCATCATCGCGTCGCCGGTCCGGCCGGCGAGCATCCCGGTTTCGATCGCATCAAGGTGGCACGCCCGCGCGAGGCTGGGATCCAGGCGCGCGAACTGCGCGGCGGCTTTCAGCTGGAGATCGAGCGCCGGTTGCATGTTCCGTGACAGGAACGCGATCCGGCCGAGGAGGCGGTCCCGGTGGGCACGTTGCCGCGCGGAAAGCGACGAGGCCTCCGCGGCGGAGAGGAGGCCTTCCGCATCGTCCAGTGCCCCGGCCTCGATCTTGGACCGGGCCGCTGCGAGCAGCCGCTCGGCACGCAGTTCACGGTCGGCGGTGAGTGCCGCCGAGCGCCCCGTGAACGCCGCTGACGCGGCGACGCCGCCGCGGCTCTGAACGTTCACCGCCCAGTACTCGAGGTCACCGGCGATCTGCTTGTCCGGGCCGGCCGCGGCCTGGGCGTGGTGCCAGATTCTGCGCTCGGGGTCCAGGGCAGGATCGGTGGCCTCGGCCAATGCGCGGTGCACTCGCCGGCGGTCGTCGCCGCCGGCCGCTCGATAGACAGCCGAGCGGACCAGCGGGTGGCGGAAGATCACGCCCTCGCCGTCGCCCAGGAGTCCCGCATCCCGGGCCGGAGCCGCGGCACCGGACCCCACACCGAGGCTGTCGGCCGCACGCCACAGCAGCTCCTGGTCGCCGAGCGGGTCCGCGGCGGCAAGCAGGAGCAGCAGTCTGGTCGCGTCGGGCAGAGCCGTGAGCCGCTCGCGGAATCCGTCCTCGACACCGTCGGCTGGCGGTGCGGCGTCCGGAAGGCCGAAGCCCCCCGCGAAATGCCCGGGCCCGGACCGGTGGGGCAACTCGAGCAGCGCCAACGGGTTGCCCCGCGCCTCGGCGATGATCCGCTCGCGGACCCGGCGGTCCAGCGGTGCGTGGAATTCCGCAGCCAGGAGCGCTCGAGCGTCCTCCGCAGAAAGCCGAGCCACTTGCACTTGCGGCAGCGCCGCAAGCGCGGGCACGGTTCCCGCCTCCGGAAGAGCGAAGATCATCGCTACCGGCTCTGCCGCGATCGCTTCTGCCAGGAATGCCAACGCCCGCGCCGACGGGTCGTCCACCCACTGTGCGTCGTCGATGACGCACACCACGGGCCCGCCAGAAGCGGCTTCGGAGAGCAACCCGAGCAACGCCGCGCCGACATCGTCCGCGTCAGGAACCCGGCCCTCGCGCATTCCGAAGGCGGTCTCCAGCACGGCGAGTATCGGTTCGGCGAGTTCCTTGCTCTCGGCAAGCAGCGGCTGAAACAGCCGGTGCACGGCGGCGAACGCGAAGCCCTTCTCGAACTGAACCCCGGCAACGCGCAGGACGGATACGTCCAGCCGGTTCGCGAGGGCGTGCCCGATCAGCGTGGTCTTCCCAACGCCCGGCTCGCCGCTGACCACGATCGCTCCGCCTCGTCGCTCCCGCGCGCCCTCGACCAGCTCCGACAGCGCGCCCAGCTGCGCCTGGCGCCCGGGGAACCGCTGGGCATCCGAGATTGTCCACACCCCCATACAGCAAGCATCTCATCCCGGTTTTCGCAGCTAGCCGCCGGTCTAGGTGAGGTTTCACGGTGGATCTGGCTGTCCAGGGGCAATCACCGCGCCGCACGGCTGCGGAACCCAGGTCACCGGTGTAGGCGGTTTTCACGGACGCGAACACGAACTGTGACGAGGAAAGTTGAATCCCGTCCCTGTTTCTCTAATCCCGGAAGTATCATGCAATTTCTGTTCAGCAACGAATCGTTCTCTTTCGAGGCCCTACGGGTCGCGGGCTATGCCTGCTACGGCGGGTCGGATCTCGGGGAGGTGCTCGTCGCCTCGCGCGGCATCCCGGAAGGCGACGAGGAGGCCTGGCACCGGCAGTGGAAAGCCGTCGCCGAGCAGCTGCACCGCATAGCGACGAAGGCACTGGCGCGCGGCCATCGGGTGAGCGCGCGAGAAGCGTTCCTGCGTGCGTCAAGCTACTACCGCACCGCTGACTTCTACCTGCGGGAAGACCCGCGCCACGACCCGGAGGTAGCGCTGCTCAGTCGGCGCGTGCGGGAGACCTTCGCAGCCGCAGCCGGGCTCATGGAGCCTCCGGCGCAGTATCTGGGTATCCCTTTCGAGGGCACGACGCTCCCGGCCTACTTCTTCCGCGCTGAGGCGTCGGGCGAGCCCCGGCCGACGCTCGTCTATCACGGCGGCTACGACTCGCTCCTCGAGGAGGCCTACTTCGCGGCGGCGGCTGCAGCAGTGAAGCGAGGGTACAACTGCCTCGCCTTCGACGGTCCCGGACAGGGCTCTGTCCTGCGGGACCAGCAGCTGACGTTCCGACCGGACTGGGAGACCGTGGTCGGCGCCGTCATCGACAAGGCGGTGACGCTGCCGGAAGTGGACTCCGATCGCATAGCGCTGATGGGCACGAGCTTCGGAGGCTTCCTCGCCGCGCGGGCAGCCGCGTTTGAGCACCGCCTCGCCGCCTGCATCCTGCACGACGCAATCTTCGACGCGCACACCTCAGCCTGGGGCATGCTGCCGCCCGGCGTCCTCACCATGGCGGCGGAGAAGCAGGACGACGAGGTCACGCAAGCGCTCGAAGAGCCGATGGCGCAGAACACGGGGCTGCGCTGGTTTCTGCGCAACGGAATGTGGGCCTTCGGCGTAGACTCCGTCGCCGAACTCGTCCGCACCACTCCTCCTTACACGCTGCGCGGCGTCGCCGACCGGATCCGGTGCCCCGTGTTGGTCTTGGAGGCAGAGAACGACGCAATGTTCCGCGGCGAGGCCGCCAAAGTCGCCGAAGCTCTGGGCTCCGGATATCACCACGTGCTCCTGACCGACGCGGAAGGCGCAGGTGAGCACTGCCACGAGGGCGCCATGCAGGCATTCCACCAGCACGCTTACGACTGGCTTGACGACATCCTCAGCCTGTGACGGCGATGTAGGTGATTTTCACGGACGCGACCGCGTACCGGTCGGAAGCAAGCTTGTCAGCAGAGGCCGAGACGGCCCGAACCACCCGAACCAAGAGGAGAAACCCCATGTCTATCACTGCTAACGCCGCACTCGCCGAGCCGTGGCGCCTGCTGTGGAACGGTGACCTGTCCTACACGGACAAGATCATCGCCGAGGACTTCGTCGCCCACGCCGCACCCCTCACCGGATACGGCTCCGACGAGGTCCGCGGACGCGACGGCCTGAACGCCTGGGTCGAGGGCATCAACGCGCTCCTCCCTGACCTCGACTTCACCATCGAGATCGGCCCGCTGACCGACGGCGACTTCCTCGTCGTCCGCTGGCGCGCCCGGGGCACCTACGCCGGCGGCTTCCCGGGCACCACACCCGAGGCCATCGGCCGAAAGGTCACGTTCACCGGCACCGACACACTTCGCATCGTCGACGGCATGCTCGCCGAGTACTGGGCTAACGCCGACAGCCTCCTGTTCTACCAGCAGCTGGGAATCAAGGCAGTGCCCGGCGTCTGACCTCCGGCGGAGGAACGGGTGACACCCACTGCGTCGTGCCCGGCAGCCCCACACAGGCCGCCGGGCACGACGCAGTGACGTAGGAGATGGCGCGGAAGAACCCCCTGGGGGTCGGGAGCAGGCACCAGCTATATTGATGATGTATGCTGTCGATGTACATTATCAACTGGTGTGGAGGCGTGGTGGCACTGACGCAGATCGACATCGATGAGGATGCCCTCGCCGAGGCCATGCGGTTGTCCGGCGCGAAGACCAAGAAGGACACAGTCAACCTGGCATTGCGGGAGTTCGCCGCCCGGTACCGCCGGGTTGCGGCGCTGGAGCACTTCGCGGCCCTGGCGGCGGGGTGGGATTTCAAGGGATGGGAGCACCAGCGGGCGGCTGAAAAAGACCCGGCAGCGTGATCCGGTACCTGCTCGACTCATCCGCCTTGTGGCGGATATTGCGGGATGCCGCGCTTCGGGCATCCTGGGCCGAGGTGGTCTCCCTGGGCGTGATCGGCTCCTGCCACCCGCAGCGGGTCGAATTTCGCCGCTCGGCCCGCACCATCGACGAGTACGAGCAGATGTCGGAGATGTTCGATGCGCTCTACCCCGATGCCACGGTCCCCAAGGCCGCCTGGCGGTGGATAGAGTCGGCGCAATATCGTCTGCTCCGCCACGGAGCACACCGGGCGCTGTCAGCCGCGGACCTGTTGATCTGTGCCACCGCGGCGCATCATGACCTCATTGTGCTCCATGACGACAGTGACTTCGTGGCCGCCGCACGGTACCTTTCCGATCTGCGGGAACGCGTAATTCACGACACGCCGCAGACCGATTGACACCAGACTCAGCCGTGTGGGGTTCAGGCGCGCTCCCACGCGCGGGCGGCGCTTCGGGTCCAAGCCGCCCCCGTTCCGGATGACCGAGAACATTAGCCAGAACGGGCGCGTGGTGCCCCCGGTACCTCAGCCGGCGGCCCGCGGCGGTCTACTGGCCGAGGAGCCAGCGCCCGGGCGCGATCAGGTCGCCCGCCTGGGCGGGCCCCCATGATCCGGGCGCGTAGGGGCGGACCTGAGGCGGAGCGGACAGCAGCGGCTCGGCCACGTCCCAGACCGCGGCGAGGCCGTCGGGGCGGGTGAAGAGCGAGCGGTCGCCGATGAGCACGTCGTGGATCAGCCGGACGTACGGCGGCAGCGGATCGGCGCCGGACAGGCGGCTCAGTGAGATGTTCGCGTGGGCCACGTCAAGCTCGAGCGCCGGGCCCGGCTTCTTGGTCACTAGGGAGAGGTCGATCTCTCCGTCGCCGGCGAGGGAGAAGCAGAGCACGTTTGCGTCGCGCGGCAGCTGGCCCCGCAGCGGCCCGGGCGGCTCGCGCAGGATCAGGCTGACCCGCTGCGCAGAAGCAGCCAGCCGCTTGCCGGTACGCAGGTAGAACGGCACGCCTCGCCAGCGATCGCTGTCGATCCACAGCCGGGCGGCGACGAACGTGTCTCGGTCTGACTGGGGATCGACGCCGGGGACGTCCCGGTAGCCGTCGAACTGGCCGAGCACGACCTCGGCGGGGTCCAGGGGCCGGAAGGAGCCGATGACCGTCTCCCTGGCGCCCTGCAGGTCAAGCGCGCCCAGGCTGGCCGGCGGTTCCATGGCGACCTCGGCGGCCACCTGGAAAAGGTGGGTGACCAGCATGTCCAGCACCGCGCCGGTGGCGTCATAGAACTGCGCCCGGTCGCTAATGTCGAGCGTCTCTGGCACGTCGACCTGCACCGACTCGATGTGCTTGCGGTCCCAGTACGAGGCGGACGACCCGTTGGCGAACCGCAGCAGGTGCAGGTCCTGGGTGGCTTCCTTGCCGAGGAAATGATCGATCCGGTACACCTGCTGCTCGTCAAGGACCGAGTGGACGACCCGGTCCAGCTCGCGGAAATCCGCCCGCGAGGTGCCGAACGGCTTCTCGTACACCACGCGGGCCTGCCGGGCGAGCCCGTGGTGTCCCAGTGCCCTCGTTAGCCCGGCGAAGGCGACGGGCGGAACGGCCAGGTAGTGGACGAGCTGCGGGTCGTCGCCCAGCCGGTCGCGGGCCTTGCCGATGGCGTCGAGCAGGCTGCCCGGGCTGTCGGTGCTGAAGCCTCCGCCCGCGAAGAACACCCGCTGTGCGAAGGCGTCCCAGTCCTGCGGGCCCGGCTCGGTGCCGGACGCGGTGACCGAGTCGCGGACGCGGGCACGGAAGTCCTCGTGCGCCACATCGCCACGGCCGTTCCCCACCAGCACCCATTGCGCCGGCAGCAGGCCTTCGCGCGCCAGCCGGTAGAACGCGGGGAGGACCATGCGACTGGCCAGGTCCCCGGTCGCCCCGAACACAACGAACACGGCCGGCCCCGCAGGACCAGCATTCCCCGCACCCGGCTTCTCAGCGGCCATGAGATCACGCTACTCTCCGACCGCCCGGGCGGCCCAAAGTCACCGCGAGGGCCGCCTAGCGCGACGGCGCCCGCCGGCTCCGTCGGCATGCTCAGCGCCCTGTCCGGCTACGACGTCGACATGGCGTTCGCCGGCTCCGCAGCCCGGGGATTACTTGAGCGCGTGGTGTAGCTGGACGCGGGACGTGGCGCCCAGTTTGGCGTAGATCTTCGCCAGGTGAGCGCCCACCGTACGGTGCGAGATGTAAAGGCGCTTGCCGATCTCCCTGTTGGTCAGACCCTCGGCCGCCATCTGCGCGATCTGGAGCTCTTGCGCGGTGAGGATGTCACTGGTAGTGGCTTGGCGTTCGCTGCTTCGCTCGCCTGCGGCACGGAGTTCACTGCGGGCCCGCTCGCCCCATGGTGACGTCCCGAGCGCGTCGAACGTGTCCCGGGCCGCACGGAGGTGCTGCCTGGAGTCCGTGGCGCGGCGCTGCCTGCGCAGCCACTCGCCGTAGGCGAGCTCCGTGCGTGCCCGCATGAAGGGC
>Ga0207664_10003584_pt1 | contig 10381 bp, 8 predicted proteins | sample LARL83metaG_FD_184349 | JGI IMG/M metagenome (GOLD analysis project Ga0207664, IMG submission 184349) | Corn, switchgrass and miscanthus rhizosphere microbial communities from Kellogg Biological Station, Michigan, USA - LAR L8-3 metaG... | ecosystem: Host-associated > Plants > Roots >...
AGGCCGAACATCGCGACACCAAGATCCTCGCTGGCTTCGAGTAACTTAGCCGGGTCGTTGAAGTAAGTGGCCGCTTTCACGATGGCGCGAGCCCGCGCTTCCGGATCGGCGGACTTGAAGATTCCAGATCCGACGAACACCGCCTCGGCGCCGAGTTGCATGACTAGCGCGGCATCGGCTGGAGTAGCAATGCCACCGGCTGAAAAGTTCGGAACGGGCAGTTTGCCGTGCTCCGCCACCCACTGCACCAGTTCGAGCGGCGCCTGCAGCTTCTTCGACTCGGCCACCAACTCTTCGGCGCCCAGCACGGTGAGCTGCTTCATTTCTTTGACGATGGTCCGGATGTGGCGCACCGCCTCGACAATGTTGCCGGAACCGGCCTCGCCTTTAGTGCGAATCATGGCCGCACCTTCGGCGATCCGGCGCAGAGCCTCGCCGAGGTTGCGCGCGCCGCACACAAACGGGACTTTATAATTGCGCTTGTCGATGTGATGCTCTTCGTCGGCCGGCGTCAGCACTTCGCTCTCGTCGATGTAATCCACTTCGAGCGCTTCCAAGATCCGCGCTTCCATGAAATGGCCGATGCGCGCTTTGGCCATCACCGGAATACTCACCTGGTGCATGATCTCGCGGATCTTGCTGATGGGCGCCATGCGGGCGACGCCGCCTTCCTTGCGGATATCGGCGGGCACGCGTTCCAGCGCCATGACGGCGGTGGCGCCTGCCTTTTCGGCGATGACCGCCTGCTCGGCATTCGTCACGTCCATGATCACGCCGCCTTTCAGCATTTCGGCTAAGCCGACTTTCAGGCGGAAGTTGTCGTCGAGGTACATGTATTCTCCTTAGACCATTGCGGGAGCTTCGATGAGCGGGGAATGCGCGCGCATGCGCTCCAGTTCATTTTGAAATATACGACCGAGGATGGCAACACCGGATCGGATTTGATCCGGACTCATCCCGGCAAAACTGATGCGTAAACTGTTCGGTTGCGGATGCGACACCGCGAAATATTTCCCTGGCAGGTAGGTGACGCCTTCGCGCTCCGCGCGCGGCAGGAGTTCGCCGGCATCGAGACCACCCGGCAAGCGGACCCACAGGCTCATCCCTCCGCGGGGTCGCGTGAACGTGGTACCGGGCGGGAGATATTTTTCGCAGGCGCCGAGCACGGCATGCAAACGTTCGCGGCCGGCGGTGAGCATCCGCTGGCGATGTTGCTCCAGCCGTCCCGATTCGGCGAAACGCAGCAGCACGGCCTGGGAAAGCTGATCGGTGTGCAGGTCGCTCCATTGCTTGGCTTCGGTGAGCTTCTCGATCAGCGGACGCGGGCCGATGACCCAGCCGACGCGGAGTCCGGGAAATGCCAGTTTCGAAAAGCTGCGCAGCAGGACGGTGTCGCCGGTTTCGTCCAGGCGCTTCAGCGGAGCGAGGGAGTCGCCTTCATAAGCAAGTGGGCCATAGATGTCGTTCTCGACTACGATGACGCCCGCCGCTTGCGTGATTCGCAGCAGCGCCTTACGGGATGCCAGCGGGATTGTTGCGCCAGTCGGATTCTGGAAGTTCGGAGTCACAACCAGCAGCTTAGGGCGCTCACGAGTGAGCATGCGCTCCAGAGCTTCGAGGTCGAGCCCATGGTCGCCGACTGGAACGCCCATCAGGCGCGCTCCGCCTCGCTCGAAGACATGCCGCACGCCCAGATACACGGGATCTTCGAGCAGGACCGTTTCGCCGTTTCGGGCCAGGGTGCGCTGGAGAAGATCGACGGTCTGCTGGCATCCGCTGGTGATCAATATGTCATCGGTGTCACGGGCCAGGCCTTCCGCGCGGGATGCTTCCAGGAGATAACGGCGAAGTGGTGCATAGCCGGAAGGCGATCCTAACTGGAGGATGGTTTGCGCCTCAGGGCTCTCGATCACCTCGGCGCAACTGGATCGGAATTCTTCCAATGGAAAGAGTAACTCGGAGGGTCGGGAGCTGGAGAAGCTGGCGAGCGGAGTCGAAGCTGGCGCGGCTTGGGACTGGGTGCCGGGCTCGAGCACGTCAGACCAGTTGAGTTGAGTTCGTTTTGAAATCGGGTCGGCCACGAAGCTCCCGCGGCCGACGTGGCCGGTGATCAGGCCCTCGGATTCGAGCAGTTCGTAGGCAGCCGAGACAGTGGTCCGATTCAGGCCAAGTTGGCCAGCCAATTCCCGAGTGGCTGGGAGACGGTCGCCCGTGGAAAGCTGGTGAGATTCAATTAATTGCTTAATCTTAAGGTACAACTGCCGGTAAAGAGGGGAGTTCGACGTTTCGTCCAGCGCACTGATCGGCAGCATTCGGGTACGTCAACGAGCATACCATATTGGCTGGAATGGCTGCAAGATGGGGCGGTCGGCTGCAAGGTTCCAGGCGCAAATCCGCTCCTCTAACGCCTAAGGTTTGGTGGCAGGCCGGTTTCGTTCGAGCCTGCTGCGTCGCTCCCGGAAAGCCGCTGTCACGGAGGCCATCTCGGGCCCATTCAGTTGCGAGGGATCGCAGGCCGGCAGGCCTCGCTTACAGGCCTCCAGGTTACGCAGCTGGAAGGCCGTACGGTTTGCATTCAAATCCGCTTCATTTAGTGCGAGCGGGTCACACGTCGCCAATCCGCTCAGGCAACTGGAGCGGTTTCGGCGCTCTCGTTCAGCCCTTATGACTTTCTCCTCCGATTCGCTCAGGACCAATGGATCGCAGGCTGATGAACCATCGGTACAACGGTCCAGGTTACGCCTCAACGAGCCGGCCTGTACCGACGCTGCTTCGCTAGGTGTCAAGCGCAGCGGATCACACGTGGACGATCCACTGAGGCATCGATCGTAATTGCGGCGAGCTGCGGCCGCCTGTACGGACTCCCTCTGCGCGGGAGTCAAGCGGATGGTATCGCAGGTCGGCGAGCCGCTCAGGCATTTCTCGAAATTGCGCCGAGCCGCTTCCAACCGCACGGCCGTAGCATCCTTCTTATTCAAAATAAATGAGTTGCAGGTGGCAGAGCCATTCATGCATTTGTCGAGATTGCGTCGGTAGCGCGCGGCTTGAACTGTCCCTGCTTCGGTACTCGACAAGCGCATAGGGTCACATAACGTGGATCCTTCCAGGCAACTATCCAGATTGCGTTTCTTGGAAGCTTCCGAGACCTGCTTTACCTCATCGGGACTCAATGCGGAAACGTCACAACCCGAAAGCCCCTTCACGCAGTTGATGAGATTGCTCCCAGCAGGAGGCGCCGGAGTCCGCTGCGTCTGACCCGCCACGCCAGCCAAAGCAAGAAAGGAAATGATCATGGCTCGGGTCTGCATACCTCTTAGTTTCCCTATTTTTCAGGAAGATTTCAGTACTAGTACTGACGAGTACTACACTAGATCGCAAGTTCATTGACAATTGTCATAGGAATTCGGCATACTCCGGATACGCACTGACATTTGTCATTTGAGGGGGTCTGACCAGACCCGGCAGTGCTGTAACTGTCGCCATCTCAGAAACTGAAAATATGGGGCTGAAAGGGCGGTAGCTTGTTCAATTCCCGTAATTCGGGATCCAATCTTTTTCAAATTAGCAACTTTGAATCACACCGGAGGGAAGCTGTGGCCGTATTAAAACCTAGAGAGCGTCTAGTGTACTTCCGCATATCAGAAGACGAGTTTCGTCAATTCGTCGGCGTATGCGAACAGGAAGGTGCGCGCAGCGTTTCCGATCTTGCGAGAACCGCCATCCAGCGGCTCATCTCCGATGGTGATCGGCGCCGCAGCGGTGAGGAACTCGCCGAGAAAATGCAGCGCCTTGAGCAGTTGATCATGGCGGTGACGGAGCAATTAAGATTATTGACCGCCGCGCAGATGCGTGAGAACGGCATCCTGGATGTATCAGCCAGCGCCGACGGCTGCGTAGCCCTCACGATGTCCGCCGACGATCGGAGAGAACAATAATCCATGGAAATGCTTTTTGGGAACGGTAGAGACGATAACAGCCAGATAGTACCCTATGGCGAAAATCTGATGGCCGAGGCGCGGGCGGGATTTGCGTCCAGCCGCGCGACAGTCGAAGAATCTGGTCCGTCAGTCGATGTTGGCAAGCTCATCCGAAGATACATATTGTTGCTGCTGGCCTTGATGATTCTGGGCGCAGCAGCGGGTTTCACATCGGTAGTCATGAGTTCGCCGATGTACAAGGCGCGCTTATTGCTCGAAGTACAGACCGGCAGTGAGATCCAGCTCAAGGATAGCGTAATGGTGGCTTCCAACTCCGACAACGATGTCAACATACAAACCCAGATCCAAATACTTCGGGGGGGCTCGTTCCTGAAGCGAGGTGCGGATCGGATGCAGTCCGAGACGGTACCTTTGGCTCCCACTGGACGGGACCTATTTTCCCGTCTGCGGCAGCGCCTGCATCCCGCAACCCAGGATCCGTTGGAGAATGCCCGGCGGGGACTGGCTGTGGCGGCAGGAACCTTTGATGCGCGGCCGGTGACCCGCACCAGGCTCATAGAGCTAAGTTGTGAATCCACCAGCCCGGACGTAGCCGCGCAGTTTCTGAACGCCATGGCCGCGGAGTTTGCCGAAGATACCTCCCGATCACGCATGCAGACCGCGCAGAAAACAAGCGAGTGGCTGGCTGCACAAATCGAAGAGACGAAATCGAAAGTTCAGGAATCGGAAGAGCACCTGCAGGATTTCGTAAGGGCCTCCGGCAACGTTTTTGCCGGGCAGGACACCACACTCGACGACTCGAAGTTAGCAAGTTTGAAGGGCGAGTTAGCCAAGATTCAAGCGGAACGAATCGCGAAACAAACCAGATACGAATTAACCCTTAGGAATCCTCCCGAATCCCTTGGGGAAATTCTGGATGACCCCGTGTTGCGCGGGTATCACCAACAGATCGGAGCGCTTAAGAGAGAAATTGCCGCGCTCGAGACAACCTATACGTCGAAGAACGAAAAAGTTCGCAAACTCGACATTCAGCTCGCTATGCTGGAGAAATCCTACCAGAACGAAGTTGGCAGCGTCGTAAGACGGATTAAGAACGACTATGACGCCGCGTTGAGCCAGGAGAAGCTGTTGGCAGCGGCTTATAACGGACAATCGCAGCGCGTTGGGGGGGAGGCCGGCAAGGCGGCGCAATACAATGCCCTCAAGCGGGAAGTCGAGACCCTTCGTCAAATGTATCAATCTCTTTTGATGCAGTCCAACCAAGCCGGCCTAAGTAGTTCTGTGCCCATCAATCCGATTCGAATTATCGAGCCTAGTAACCCTCCAGAGTTTCCCTATAAACCCCAGCCGGCCTTGAATATTTCTTTTGGCACGATGATCGGCCTGGTCCTTACCGCCGGTCTCGTGTTTCTTCGAGAGCGGTTGGATAACAGTATCCAGTCGCCCACCATGAGCCGCCGGCTGCTAAACACACCGGAATTGGGAGTCATTCCGAACCTGCGCGTGGGTGAGAACGGGACAGCTCGGCGCGCGTTCCGCAGCGCAAAGTACCTGTCAATCGAAAGCGCTGGAGAGGACCCCACTGCGGCCTTAGAATCCTGGGAGAGTGGTCCAGCCTTTGTCGCCGAGTCGTTTCGCGGTACGCTGGCCTCGATCCTGAGAAATCAGGGCGGGAGGAAACAGAAGACGATTCTAATCACCAGCGCCGGGCCGGCCGAAGGAAAAACGACCGTCATTCAGAATCTAGGGATCGCCCTGGCTGAAACAGGCGCGAAGGTGCTGCTGGTTGACGGTGATTTCCGGCGGCCACACCTGCATCACAAGTTTGGTTTGCCCAACGACTTCAGTCTGATTGATCTTGTTTCCGAGAATAAGCCGCTGGATCAATATCCGCCAGAGCGATTCGGCGTGCCGACCGGGTTTGCAGGGCTCTCACTGCTGCCCAATCGCCCGACCTCCGATAACGTTTCCAAAGCTCTCTATTCTCCGAGACTGCGCGCAATTTTCGAGATCTTCATCCAACGCTACGACACGATTCTGGTGGACGCACCGCCGATCTTGCACGTTGCCGATACGCGAATTATGGCGCCCTTGACAGATGCTTTGATCCTGGTGTTGCGCTGCGGCGTGACGCACCGCGAGGCCGCGCTGGAAGCCTACCGGAGAATCCAAGAGGACGGTTTATCGCTGCTCGGGACGGTTCTGACGGATTACGATTTGAGCGCCGCCCACAAGAAGCAATACTACTACGAATATGGCCAGCAGAGTCGAGCATAATATGGCCCAGTCTGCCGCGGCGGCGAAGCCATCAGTATCGCTAACGATGGTAAATATACGAGCGTTTACTATTGCCGCGTTACTGCTCGTCGCTTTTTGGCCGATCCTCCGGAGCATGTATTTGAGCTGGTTTGACGAATACACTTACATGGAGCATGGGATACTGGTGGTTCCCGCCGCGCTTTATATGGTTTGGATAAAGCGGGAGAAGCTCAGCCAAGTCCCTTTCCAACCTTCCGCTTGGGGTTTGGTCTTGCTCGGGTGGGGCGCGCTCCAAGCTGTCCTGGGTACTGTGGCTCAGTGGGTATTCGTCAGTCGGACGGCGTTCCTGATATCCCTGGTTGGGGCGATCGCCACGCAACGCGGCTGGCAAATGGTCCGCGAATTGACCTACCCTCTCGGCACACTAATATTGATGATTGCGCCACCGACGTTCATATTCGAACGTCTGACCTTGGATCTGCAGTTACTGGCCAGCCGGATAGGCGAATTTTGTCTGGAAGCCTTGGGCTTTTCGGTTATGCGCGAGGGTAACATTCTAGAGCTAGTTGGAATGCGGCTATCGGTGGAGGAAGCCTGTAGCGGCATTCGCTCGCTACTCTCCATATTTTTCATGTGTGTGTTGTACAACTACTTCTTTGTTCGAGGTAACGTCATGCGCACGCTGATTCTCGTCTTGGCCATCCCGGTTGCGATTCTCGGCAACGCGGGCAGAATCGTCGCAACCGGCATCGCCAGTCAGTACAATCGCAGTCTGGTCCAAGGCACGGCCCACGAAGCGTTCGGGTACGTTAGTGTTGTGATCGCGGCAATCGGTTGCGTCGCGGTGCACCTATTGATGTTGTATTCGCAAAAACTCTGGCGGTCTCATCATGTCTAAGAACGGGATGCTTCATTCCATGGGCGTGGGCCTATTCTCGGCGATTTGCCTCCTTTTGGTGGTGCAGGCAGCTGCCTCCCGGATGCTGACTATTGATGAGCGCACAATTGCCCTTCCGGGACTGCACGAAGTTCCACTCGATCTCGGAAAATGGAAAGCAACTGGTGAACAGGAACTGGAGAAAAATGTAACCTTATATCTGCGGCCGGATGACTACATTCTCAGAGACTATTCCGACCCGGCGCGGGCCACTTCCATCAACCTGTTCGTGGCGTACTTCAAGTCCCTCCAGAACAATTACGGTCCCCACTCACCCCGCATTTGTTTGCCGGGGAGTGGATGGTGGGTGCGATCGTCAAAGATAGAAGCGATCCGGATACCCGAACGGAACGAACCTATTCCCGTGAATGAGTATCTACTGGACAAATCCGGTGAGCGCATTTTGGTTTTGTATTGGTACCAGAACAACCGCAATATCTGGGCGGAGGAATTTGAGGCCAAGCTGCGATTATTGCCCGATTTGATCCGCTACAAGAGGGCCGATGTGAGTCTTGTAAGGTTGGTCACTCCGATGCGCAGCGGTGATGTCGGGAACGAACTGGCTACTTCAATGGAATTTCTCCGAGTAGTTTTTCCAAAACTCGTCGAACGCTTTGCGACTGGAAAGTAGATAAGAACGGCGCGTGCGCATCGTTTATCTGAACCCGTGCGGCCGGTTGGGTGGCGCCGAGACCAGTCTTCGCGAGCTGCTGGCAAGCGTTCGCGCGGCTGAGCCCGAATGGGACCTGTGGCTCGTTCTGGGTGAAGATGGCCCACTCGCCGATCAGGCGCGAGAGATGGGGGTCAAGGTGGCGGTGCTGGCGTTTCCGCCGGCGCTGGCTCGCTTGGGGGACGCACGAAGCAGCGTAGCGGCCATGCTGCTGTCGCTGGTGAAAGCGGTTTGGGCAACCGTTCGGTACTCACACAGCCTGTCTCGAGCGATCCGGACCATCGCTCCCTCTATCATTCACACCAACGGGTTCAAAATGCACCTGCTGGGGGCTTGGACGCGCCCCCGCAATACACCCGTCGTCTGGCACATTCACGATTACGTCCGATCGCGGCGGCTGGTGAGCCGGATGCTGCGCCTCCTCCGCGGGGGATGTTCGGCTGCTATTACCAATTCCAGGAGCGTGGCGGCAGATTTGAAAGCCTTGTTGCCAAATCTTGACGTCGTGACGATTTATAACGCGGTCGACCTGAAGCGCTTCGCGCCGGTCGGAAACAAGCTTGATCTAGACGCTATCGCGGGGCTGACTCCGGCAGCCGCGGGAACGGTGCGGGTAGGGCTGGTGGCAACCCTGGCACGCTGGAAGGGGCATCGGGTCTTCCTGCAGGCGCTATCACGCTTATACACGGAGATGCCCATTCGCGGCTATATTATCGGTGGGCCGATTTACCAAACCGAAGGCAGCCAGTGGTCTTTGGCGGAACTTCGGCAGGAAGCCGACCGACTAGGGCTGACTGGCACGGTGGGTTTTACTGGGCTTGTGGACGATGCCGCCGCGGCCATGCGATCGCTCGATATCGTGGTCCACGCGAGCACTGAACCGGAACCGTTCGGCATGGTGATTATCGAAGCGATGGCCTGCGAAAGGGCACTGATCGCCAGTGACGCCGGCGGAGCGTCGGAACTCTTTGTCGACGGGGAAGATGCCCTCGCGCATCCGCCAGGTGATGTCGAAATTTTGGGGCAACAGATACGAAGGCTAGCCGGCGACGTGGAATTACGGCAACGCCTGGGCAAGGCCGGTAGAGCGAAGGCGGAGCGGCTCTATCATGGCACCCGGCTGGTCAACGAACTACTGTCCTGTTATCGAAGTTTGTCAAATCATTCGGGCGGCCAGCTTGGTCATGTTAGGCCCGAGCCTGCCATGAGCTCTTCAATCCGTACGCTTGGTAAGTAGTTTCCATCGTTTTTCATGAAGTCAGTTTCCATTCCGGGCGTGGAGTCCGAGTCGCCGAGCAATTCCGGAATACGATCCGATCCAAAGCGCTTGCGCGTACTTCACGTGAACAGCGGAAATCTATACGGTGGAGTTGAGACTTTGTTGGTAACGCTGGCTCAGCTTCGACATCTGTGCGAAGACATGGAACCACATTTCGCGTTATGCCACGAAGGCCGATTGAGTCAAGAACTTATCGCGACGGGCGTTTCGGTGCATCAGCTTGGTAGAGTCCGGATCAGCCGGCCGTGGACGGTGTGGAGCGCACGCCGGCGATTGCGCGAGTTGCTCTCGCGGCAACGGTTCGATATCGCCATTTGCCACATGCCTTGGTCGCTGGTAGTTTTCGGGAGTACGATCCAGGATGCGGGGCAGAGGCTTGGTTTCTGGGCGCATGGTGTGCACACGGGGCGCAGCTGGCTGGAGCGTTGGGCCCGTCAAACTGTTCCGGATTTTTTTGTTGCGCCCAGCCATTTTAGTGCCGCTTCCTTGCAAACTCTTTTTCGGGATTTGCCGGGGGAAGTGGTGTATTGCCCACTGGCTCTTCCGGATTCAATCCCCTCTGATAGCTCCCGGACGGCGACACGGCGGGAACAATCAGTTGACGACAAAACAGCAGTGATCATCCAGGTGAGCCGCCTGGAAAAGGGCAAGGGGCATCTGGTTCATCTGGAGGCCCTGTCGCTGCTCAAGTCGATGGATGGCTGGGTTTGCTGGATGGTCGGGGGGCCGCAAAGACGGGAAGAGAAAGAATATCTCCGGCACTTGCAGCAGGAGGCTAAGCGATTGGGCATCGCCGACCGGGTGCGATTCTTGGGACAGCGCTCAGATGTGCCTAAGCTGCTAGCCGCCGCGGATGTCTTCTGTCAGCCGAATCAGGCGCCGGAATCGTTCGGCATCACGTTCGTAGAGGCGCTCTGGGCGGGTCTGCCGGTGATTACGACTTCAATTGGTGGTGGAGCAGAGATCATCGACGATTCATGCGGGCTACTAGTTGAGCCCGGCAATACATCGGAACTCGCTCGGTCGCTTCGAAGTCTGATTGAATCTCCAGAATTACGAGCGCGATTTGCAAGCTCCGGCCCGCAACGGGCCCGGGAACTCTGTGATCCAGCGGCGCAGATGAAACAAATGAGCGAGTTCTTGCAGTGCGCGACGGCTCGCACGGTCGAGGCCTAAAGTCCTTTTAATCCGTCCCATGTCGGCCGCCGCTCAACTCCCCCGTCCGTCTTTTTCGGCCTCGTTCCTGGCTCCCTACCGTAGGATCACATCCTCGGGCCAGTTTATTCCGGAAGTCGACG
>Ga0207664_10003585_pt1 | contig 10381 bp, 8 predicted proteins | sample LARL83metaG_FD_184349 | JGI IMG/M metagenome (GOLD analysis project Ga0207664, IMG submission 184349) | Corn, switchgrass and miscanthus rhizosphere microbial communities from Kellogg Biological Station, Michigan, USA - LAR L8-3 metaG... | ecosystem: Host-associated > Plants > Roots >...
GATGGCCACCGTGCCCGAGGCGACCGCGACCACCTGATCGGCGCCCAGATAACTGGCTAGCTCACGCTCGAAGGCCAGGGTCTCCGGGCCCATCGTGATCCACCCGGAGCGCAAGACGCGCAAGGCGGCCTGCTGCGCTTCCGGCATGATCTCCACCCGGGCGAACGGCACCGCGCTGGCCGGTCGGGTCACCGGCCGGGCCCTTCTGCCTCGTGCCCCGCCGGGTGGATCGCACCGCTGGCCGGCTCGGTAACGCTGGCCGGCCGCCGGGTCCGCCACCAGCGCCGCTGCCGCGGGATGCCGATGATGCCGGCAATGGGCCAGCCGGACGAGGTGGAAAGGTCGTGCAGCGCCGTGATCCGGGACACCCGGGCGACGGGGCCGGACAGGACGACGATGCCAACGTGTGTCGTCCCGGCCACCCACTTCATCTGCCCCAGCGGGTAGATGTGCACCGTCGCGTTCCCGGTCGCTGCGCCGCGCGGCTTCACCAGCAGGGCCGGCCCCGGTCCAGCCGAAGCCGGCTCAGCACCGGCGGTCCAGTGCTGGTTCCCCGCCGTGCCACCGTCCGGGCCCGTGCGATCCGCCGCGCCGTCCGCGGCGGACAGCCGGATGGACTGCGTGAGCCCCGCGGCCAGCGGGCCCAGCTCTCGTTTCCCGTCCACGTCGACCAGGGCGATGGTGCGCAGATCCGCGTGCGCCGCCACCAGCCGGAGCCGCAGCGCCAGCTCACCCACGGCCACGGTGCGCGTCCCAGTCAGGTCTTCCCTGCCGAGCTGGCCCAGCATGGGCACGCCGAGCCGCCGGCTGACCCGCCGGGCCCCGGGCACCGTGGGCCGCAGGATCTCGGCCACCGAGACGATGAGGATCCCGGCGACCAGCCCGAGCAGCGCGGCCAGGCCCAGCTTCTGCGCGGACGCCTTGGACTGGGGCCGGGCCGGTATGGCTGGCTCATCGATGACGCCCGCCAGGCCCAGCGTGCCCGCCTGGATCAAGAGACGGCTCCGGTCACCGGTGAAGTTCGCGATCACCTGGTCCATGCCGGCCAGCTCGGATTGCAGCTGCTGGTTCTGCGGCTGGGCAGCCGCCTTCTGCGCTTTAACGGCCCGCTGCTGGGAGAGCCGGACGATTTCCTGGTCGTTGGCGGTCAGCGCCGCCCGCAGGCCGCTCTGCCCCACGTTGTTGATGGAACGGACGGCTTCAGCGGCCAGCACCCGGGCTGCCTGCTGGGCGACCTTCGGGCTGCGGTCGGTCACGGTGAGATCGATCACCTGCGAGCTGCCGAGCCCGCTGACCGCGATGTTGCCGTTGATGAAGTCGCTCAGGTTCCGGTTCGCCCCGGCCGCCTGCAGTGCTTGCTTGACCGCCGACCGGCCCGTGGCGATGGCCTCAACCTGGCTGGCCACGGCGTCCGCCGCCGCGCTGGTCTGCGGGACCGTGCCCCCGGTGATGACCCGGGCGGACGCGGCGTAGACGTTGGGCTGCTTCGCAGTGATGAAGGAGACCGCGACGAGGGGCACCACGATGCAGACCGCCAGCACAGCCCAGTACTGCCGCAGCAGGCGTGCGGCAACTTCGTCGATCTCCACCTTGCCCCCTCGTCAACCCGGCGGCATGGCCGCCGGTCGCATTGGACAAGGCTAGGAACGCAGGCCAGGGCACGGATCGCCCACCGTTATGAGTTTCGGCTACGTAAATTGACCGACCCAGTCACCCGGTGGGCCGTGCCGCGGGCGCCGGCCGAGGGGATGGTGACCGTGACGGACAGGCCGCCGTCTTCGCGGGGACAGGCGGTGGCGGTGCCACCGTGGATCGCGGCGATGGATGCGACGATGGCCAGGTCGAGCCCGAAGCCGTCATGGGAGGTACGGTCGCTCAGCCGCTGGAACGGCTGGAAGATGCGGCCGGCATCCGCCGGGCTGATGACCGGGCCGGTATTGGCCACCGTCAGCTGGCTGCTGCCCGCCATTGTGCAGGTGCTGATCCAGATGTCACCAGCGGGAAGGTTGTACCGGACCGCGTTGTCGACCAGGTTCGCGATGAGGCGTCCGGCCAGCACCGGATCACCCGGTATGGCGGCGGGCTCCAGCGTTGCGTGCACCTGCCGGTCGCCCAGGCCGGCGGTGTCGAGGACGTCTTGGTCGACGGTGGCCAGGTCGGTCTCCTCGCGGACGGCGAGCCCGTGCTCGTTGCGCGCGAGGATGAGTAGCGCGCTGATGAGGTGCTCGGCGTGGCCCACCGCGGCGCGGATGTCATCTAACAGAACAGGTAACCGGCAGGACGGGCAACCCGGCCAACTTCACCCGTCAGCCCTTGAGCAGCTGGCGGGCCATGACCAGGCGCTGGATCTGGTTGGTGCCCTCGTAGATCTGGGTGATCTTGGCGTCGCGCATCATCCGCTCGACCGGGTAGTCCTTGACGTACCCGTAGCCGCCGAGCAGCTGGACCGCGTCGGTGGTGACGTCCATGGCCACGTCGGACGCGAAGCACTTGGCCGCCGAGGAGAAGAAGGTCAGGTCGCTGCTGCGGTCCCCGGCCATGGCCCGCTCGGACCTGGCCGCCGCCGCATAGGTGAGCTGCCTGGCCGCCTCGACCCGCATCGCCGCGTCGGCCAGCATGAACTGGACGCCCTGGAACTCGGCCACCGGCTGGCCGAACTGGCGGCGCTCCTTGACGTACCCGGTGGCGTAGTCCAGCGCGCCCTGGGCGATGCCCAGTGCCTGCGCGGCGATCGTGATCCGGGTGTGGTCCAGGGTGGCCAGGGCGGTGCGGAACCCGCTGCCCTCCGCGCCGATCATCCGGTCCGCTGGGATGGCACAGTCGTCGAAGTACAGCTCCCGGGTCGGCGAGCCCTTGATGCCCAGCTTGTGCTCGGGCGCGCCGAACGAGAATCCCGGATCGCCGGATTCCACCACGAACGCGGAGATGCCGCTGGCCCCGGCGGACGGGTCGGTCACCGCCATCACCGTGTAGAACCGGGAAACCCCGGCGTTCGTGATCCACCGCTTGGTTCCGTTAAGCAGGTAGTTCTCGCCGTTACGCACGGCGCGGGTGCTCATGGCCGCAGCGTCGGAGCCGGCCTCAGGCTCGGACAGCGCGTAGGAGAACATCGCCTCGCCGCGGGCCACCGGCGGCAGGTAGCGCTGCTTCAGCCCGGCCGAGCCAGCCAGCAGCAGCGGCACCGTGCCCAGCTTGTTCACCGCCGGGATCAGCGAGGACGCGGCGCAGGCCCGGGCCACTTCCTCGATGATGATCGCGGTGGCAATGGCGTCCGCGCCCGCGCCGCCGTACTCGGCGGGGATGTGCGCGGCCGCGAAATCGGCCTTGGCCAGCGCCTCGTACACGTCCCAGGGGAATTCGCCGGACTCGTCCACGTCGGCCGCCCGGGGCGCGATCTTGCCGTCGGCCAGGGCCCGGACCGCCTCGCGGATCGCCTCGTGCTCCTCGGACAGGGCAAAGGCAGGAAAGTCAGCGCTCATCCTCTGATGGTAGGCGGTCACGCAGCGCCGCCCCCTTGGCCTGGGCGGTAGCGCGCAGGTCAGCCTGGAACGCGGTCATCCGCTCGCGCAGCGCCGGGTCGCCGGTGCTGAGGATGCGCACGGCGAGCAGCCCGGCGTTGCGCGCCGCACCGACCGCAACCGTGGCCACCGGGACACCGGCCGGCATCTGCACGATGGACAGCAGCGAGTCGAGCCCGTCCAGGTGCTTGAGCGGCACGGGCACGCCGATGACCGGCAGCGGGGTGACCGCGGCCAGCATGCCGGGCAGGTGCGCCGCGCCCCCCGCGCCCGCGATGATCACCCGGAGGCCGCGGCCGGCCGCCGCCGCCCCGTACTGGATCATCTCGTGCGGCATCCGGTGCGCGGACACCACGTCGGCCTCGTACGGCACGCCGAACTCGGCCAGCGCGGCGGCCGCCGCCTCCATCACCGGCCAGTCCGAGTCACTGCCCATCACGACGCCGACCAGCGGCCCGGTCACAGCCCTTGCTCCTGACCGGTGCCGAGATAGCTGGCGGCGCGCAGCGCGCGGTCGCGCAGGTCCGCGGCGCCACCGCCCCAGTCCCCGGTGGCCGGGCCGAGCACGCTGACGTGGCCGATCTTGCGGCCCGGCCGGACCGCCTTGCCGTACAGGTGCACCTTCACCCCCGGGTCGGCGGCCATCACATGGGTGAACCGCGAGTACAGGTCCGGGTCGGTCCCGCCGAACACGTTGGCCATCACCACCTGCGGGGCGGTTGGCTGCGGCTCGCCCAGCGGCAGGTCGAGCACAGCCCGCAGATGCTGCTCGAACTGCGAGGTCCGGGCCCCCTCGATGGTCCAGTGGCCGCTGTTGTGCGGCCGCATGGCCAGCTCGTTGACCAGCAGCCCGCCGTCAGTCTCGAATAGTTCCACCGCGAGCAGGCCGGTCACGCCGAGACGGTCGGCGATGGTCAGGGCCAGCCGCTGCGCCTCCTCCGCCACGGCCGGGGCTAGCCCGGGCGCGGGCGCGAGCACTTCGTGGCACACGCCGTCGCGCTGCACGGTCTGCACCACCGGGTAGGTGGCGCCCTGCCGGTGCGAGGACCGGGCGACCACGGCGGCCAGCTCACGGCCGAACGAGACATGCTCCTCGGCCAGCAGCGCGACGCCGTGCGCCAGCACCCGCGCGGCCTGTTCGGCACTCTCGCACACCCATACACCGCGACCGTCGTACCCGCCGCTGACCGCCTTCAGCACCACCGGCCAGCAGGTGGCCGCCGCGAACGCGGCGACCTCGTCGAGGGTGGCTACCGGGGTGTACCGCGGGCAGGGCACTCCCAGCCGGCCGAGCTCCTCGCGCATGGCCAGCTTGTCCTGGGCGTAACGCAGCGCGCCGCCACCCGGGGCCAGTGTCACCCCGGCGTCGGCGAGTGTGGCCAGGTGCTCGCCGGGCACGTGCTCGTGATCGAAGGTCAGCACGTCGCACCCTCGGGCGAAGGCCAGCAGGTCGTCCAGCGAGTGGTAGTCCCCGACCTCGGCCCCGGGAACAACCTGGGCGGCGCTGTCGGCCGGTGAGTCGGCCAGCACCCGGAACCGGATGCCGAGGGGGATGGCGGCCTGGTAGGTCATCCGGGCCAGCTGCCCGCCGCCGACCATGCCGACCACCGGGGTGGCGCGCCCAGCGTCAGGAACATCGGTCACCCGCCGTAGCCTACGAGGCCCGGATGCCGGCCGCACACTGGCGGTTACCCGGAACGCGCTGGTGATGGCCGTGACGCAGTCGAATCCAGAGTGTTACGCGGCCTTCTTGTCCCTACCGGGTGGCTACGGGATATTTAACGCATCGGAAACAGCCCCCAGTCATAGCGCCACTCATGATCAGCGCGTCCGATCGCGCTGCTGGCCTGGCTGGCGGGGCACCGACCGGCACGAGCCCGTAAGGAGCACGCCGATGGTGGGACCTGATCAGACGAGCCCTGTTCTCGAGGAAGAAGAGCCACCGCCCGGTGTCGTCGTCCGGGAGGGCAGCTACGGCGCCAAGGTGGCGGCGGTGGAGCCCGGTGGCGCGGAATTCATCCCGCTGGAGGAACGGCACGGGCGGCCGATCCAGCTGTTCTGGACCTGGACCTCGCCGAACTTCGAGTTCGCCACGGTTTTCGTCGGCGTCATCGGGGTGGCCATCTTCGGGCTGAACTTCTGGCAGGCGGTGCTGGCCATCGTGATCGGGACCGGGCTGGGCTCGGTCACCCAGGGGCTGCTGTCCGCGCGCGGGCCTGAGTTCGGCGTACCGCAGATGGTGCTGTCCCGGCTCGGCTTCGGCTACTGGGGCAACGTGCTGCCCGCCGGGCTGAACTCGATCACCGCCGGCATCGGCTGGTTCGCGGTGAACAGCGTGAGCGGCACGTTCGCGCTGAACACCCTGACCCACCTGCCCAAGCCGCTGTGCCTGGTGATCATCGTCCTGGTGCAGGTCGTCGTCGCCTTCTTCGGGTACAACCTGGTGCACGCGTTCGAGCGGTACGCGTTCCCGCTGCTGGCGGTCATCTTCGTCATCGCCACCTGCGTCATCCTGGCCAAGTCCAGCCCGGGTGCCCCCTCACACGGCGGCGGGATCGGCGGCTTCCTGCTCACCCTGGGCGCGGCGTTCGGCTACGCGGTCGGCTGGAACCCGTACGCGGCCGACTACACCCGCTACTTCTCCCCGCACACCAGCAAGCAGGCCATCGGCTGGTGGTCGGGGCTGGGTGTGTTCGTGTCCTGCGTGCTGCTGGAGATCGCCGGGGCCGGGTCGGCCACCGTCACCGGGGCGGCCGCGGTCAACGACCCCACCGGCGCGTTCACCGGCAATCTGCCCACGTTCCTGGCCGATCTCACCCTGCTGTGCATCGCGATCGGCGCGGTGGCCGCGAACGTGCTGAACATCTACTCCGGCGCGCTGTCCTTCACCGCGCTGGGCATCAAGCTGCCGCTGGCGCTGCGCCGGGCCATCGTCGCCGTGGTGTTCGGCGTGATCGGCTTCATCGTCGCACTGACCGGGCTGCACGACGCGGGCACCAAGTACGAGAACTTCCTGCTGGTGATCGCGTACTGGATCGCCCCGTGGCTGGCGGTGATGTTCTGCGACCAGATACTGCGCCGTGGGCAGCACCCGAGAGACCTCGACCGGCTGCTGTTCGACACTAAGTACACGAACTGGGCCGGCCCGGTGTCGATGCTGGTCGGGATCGTCGTGTCGATCGTGCTGTTCTCGAACCAGACCGAGTACGTCGGCGTGGTGCCCAAGCACGTCCCGTCGGTCGGCGACCTGACCTTCGAGGTGGGCTTCGTCCTCACCGCCCTGATCTACCTGTCCTGGCACGGGATCGCCCGCAGCCAGGGCCGGGCCGCGCTGGCCAGCTCCGGCTGAGCCTGCCGCTCAGGCCGGCCCGGTGACCACCGGGCGGTCATCCACCCCGCCCAGCCCGCGGGGCAGGAAGACGGCGAACACGGCCGGCCTGGGCCGGACCAGCACCACGTTGGCCCCGTCGGCCGTGGCCACGTCGCGGGCCAGCGCGAGCCCCAGCCCGGTGCCGCCGGGCCGGCCGCTGACGTTGCGCTCGAAGATGCGCGGGACCAGTTCGTGCGGTACGCCCTTGCCCTCGTCGCGGACTTCCACCACCACCGACTTGGGGGTCCGCGAGGCGCGGATGGTGACCGTGCCCGCGCCGTGCACCAGCGCGTTGTCCAGCAGGGTCGCGATGACCTGGGCCAGGGCGCCAGGGGTGATGTACCCGGCCAGGCCCTTCTCCCCGGCCACTTCCAGCTTGCGGTTGACCCGGCGGAACGCCGGATCCCACTCGATGACCTGCTGGGCGATCACGTCGTCGATGGCCAGCAGCGAGGGCACGCCGCGGGCGGCCCGCCGGGTCCGGCCGAGCAGCTGGCTGACCACCTCGGTCAGCCGTTCGGTCTGCGCCAGGGCGGCCGCGCCCTCCTCCCGGACTACTGCGGAGTCGTCGGCGGACGCGATCATCTCTTCCAGCCGCATGGACAGCGCGGTCAGCGGGGTGCGCAGCTGGTGCGACGCGTCGGCTGCGAAGTCCCGCTCGGCGGACAGCAGGTCGGTGATGCGCTGCGCGGAACCGTCCAGCCCCTCGGCCAGCTGGTCCAGCTCGGCGACCCCGTAGCGGCGGCCGAGCGGGCGGGCGTCGCCCAGGCCAAGCCGGTCGGCCGCGCTGGCCAGTTCCTCCAGCGGGCGGGTCAGCCGCCGGGCCTGCAGGATGGCCAGGGCCACCGCCACCGCCACCGCGGCCAGGGCCAGCGCGCCGATGAGCGCGAGCGCGCCGGTCAGCCGCCCGTACCGGACGGAATCGTCGGCGGCGATCGTCACCCGGAAGTCCTTGGTCACCGCCTGGGAGATGATCCCCTGGCCCGCCTTGGGCCGGTCCCCGATCGTGAACTCGCGCAGCCCGAACTGCCGGACGCTGACGTAGCGGTCGGGCAGCGACTTGGCCGCCGCCGCCGCCTCGGCCACGTCAGCGGGCAGGCCGGAGTCGACCCGGCCCTGCAGGGTCCGGGCCATGGTCGTCGCGTCCCGCCGCACCTGCTGGTCCGCGGCGCTGATCTGCAGCCGGCTGAGCACGAAGGCCAGCGGGATGCCGAGCAGCAGGACAGCCGTGACCGCCACCGCGAGGGTGGACACGAGCAGGCGGCGGCGCACGGCTCAGCGCCCCCGGACGAAGCTGTCAGTCACCCCGCTCGAACCGGAAGCCCACCCCCCGGACCGTCGTGATGTAGCGGGGGTTGTGCGCGTCGTCGCCGAGCTTGCGGCGCAGCCAGGAGATGTGCATATCCAGCGTCTTCGTGGACCCCCACCACTTGCTGTCCCAGACCTCCCGCATGATCTGCTCACGGGTGACCACCTTCCCTGCGTCGCCTACCAGCACGCTCAGCAGGTCAAACTCTTTTGTGGTGAGTTCGAGTTCCGTGTCGCCGATCCACGCCCGCCGGGCGTCCGCGTCGACCCGCACGCCCTGCACCGTGCTGGTCTCCGGGGTGCCGCGGCGCAGCAGCGCACGGACCCGGGCCAGCAGTTCGGCAAGCCGGAACGGCTTGGTCACGTAGTCGTCGGCGCCCGCGTCGAGGCCGATCACCGTGTCGACCTCATCGGCCCGCGCGGTGAGGATCAGCACCGGCAGGGTCTGCCCGTCGGAACGCAGGCGGCGGCACACCTCCAGCCCGTCCAGCCGGGGCAGCCCAATGTCCAGCACGATCAGGTCGATCCCCCCGGCCTGGGCCGCTTCCAGCGTGCCCGGGCCGTCCGCGGAGACGTCGACGTCATAGCCCTCCCGGCGCAGCGCGCGGGCCAGCGGCTCTGAGATGGAGCTGTCATCCTCAGCGAGCAGAACACAGGTCATGCACAGATGTTACGGCTTAATCCCGTGGGCGAGCCCTCACTGCCCGCTGACGTGCGTGTTCTTTGTGTTAAGAATTTGCCGGGGTTCCCCGTCCGGCGGTAAAAGTGAGCCAACCGCGAGCCCGGCCGTCAGCGGTTCATACCGGGGTGACGCCGTGACGGCGGCGGGAAAAGGAGCGGTCCTTCCCGGCCGCCGCCGCAAAGCGGCGGATCAGCTCACCGCGCAGGTCCCCGGGCTGCACCACGTCGTCCACGACGAGTTCGCTGGCCAGCCGGAGCACGTCGATATCCGCGTCGTACTCGGCGCGCAGCCGCTCGATCTCCTTGTCCCGCTCATCGGGGTCACCGATCGCGGCCAGCTTGTTGAAGTAGACCGCGTTGACCGCGGCGTCGGCGCCCATGACCGCGATCTTCGCGGTGGGCAGGGCCAGCGTCGCGTCAGGCTCGAATCCGGGCCCGGCCATCGCGTACAGGCCGGCCCCGTAGGCCTTGCGTACCACCACGCTGATCTTCGGCACCGTGGCCTCGGCCACCGCGCTGATCATCTTGGCGCCGTGCCGGATGATGCCCTGCTTCTCCACGGCCGTGCCCACCATGAAGCCCGGCACGTCGGCCAGGAACAGCAGCGGCACGCTGAACGCATCGCACAGCTGGATGAACCGGGTGGCCTTGTCCGCGGAATCCACGAACAGCACGCCGCCCTTGAACATCGGGTTGTTCGCGACCACCCCGGTTACCTGGCCCCCCAGCCGGGCGAACCCGATGGTCAGCTCGCGCGCCCACAGCCCGTGGATCTCGAAGAAGGAATCACCGTCGACCAGCCCGCGGATGTAGCGGCGCATGTCGAACGCCTGCCGCTCGCTGGCCGGGACCAGCGCGGCCAGGTCGATGCCGGGCTCCGGCTCGGCCGCGGCGGCCGCGGGCGGCCGCTGCTGCCAGTTTCCGGGCAGGTAGGACAGGAAGCCGCGGACCGTGCGCAGCGCGTCCTGCTCATCGGCGGCCAGGTAGTGGCCGCAGCCGGAGACCGTGCAGTGCATCCGGGCCCCGCCCATCTCCTCCAGCGTGGTCTTCTCCCTGACCACCATCTCGACCATGCGCGGGCTGCCCAGGTACATCGACGCGTTGCCGTCCACCATCGCGACGAAGTCGCAGAACGCCGGGATGTACGCGCCACCCGCGGCGGACGGCCCGAACAGCGCGCACACCTGCGGGATGGCACCGGACGCGCGGACCTGGGTGTGGAAGATCCGGCCGGCCCCGCGGCGGCCGGGGAACATGTCGACCTGGTCGGTGATCCGTGCGCCCGCCGAGTCCACCAGGTAGATCATGGGCAGGCCGGCCTGGTAGGCCTTCTCGATGATCCGGATGATCTTCTCCACGGTGCGGGCGCCCCACGACCCGGCCTTGACCGTGGAGTCGTTGGCCATCACCGCCACCGGGCGCCCGTCGACGGTGCCGGTCCCGGTGACCACGCCGTCGGCGGGCAGCCCTGCCGCGGCCGCGTTGGCGTACCGCCCGTCTTCGG
>Ga0207664_10003588_pt1 | contig 10377 bp, 11 predicted proteins | sample LARL83metaG_FD_184349 | JGI IMG/M metagenome (GOLD analysis project Ga0207664, IMG submission 184349) | Corn, switchgrass and miscanthus rhizosphere microbial communities from Kellogg Biological Station, Michigan, USA - LAR L8-3 metaG... | ecosystem: Host-associated > Plants > Roots >...
AGGCGCCGGACCGGGTCGTGGTCGGCTACCTCGTCGGCTGGTACCTGACGGTGCCGGCCCAGGCCGCCGCCGTGCTGTTTCACACGTCTCGCCGGGTGCCGGCGCTGGGACCGGACGATCTGGCGGTCCGCTTCGGCGGTGACCGGCCACGACCGGCCGGGACGGCGCTGCTCGGCGAGTCGTTCGCGTGCCGCGCCGACGACCCCGGCGCACACCTGCCGGCCGCGACACCGGTGCCCGACGACGCGACGCTGGCCGCGTTGGTCCGGAGCCGGTACGCCGCGCACGCGGCACGATTTCTCACCGTTCTGGGTGATGCCCTGGGCACGCGGATCCGGATCGGCCGGCACACCATGTGGGCGTTCGCGACCGACGCGCTGGACGGCGCGTTCTGGCGGGCCGGGCAGTACTGCGGAAACGAGAGCGCGGGCGTGGCGAATGCGGCATTGGTTCTCCCGGCCGTACTCCCCCCGTTCACGTCGGCATCCACCCTGCGTCCGTCGACGGATTCCATCGATCCATGGACACGTCGCCGGGAGAGTTGCTGCTTTCACTACGTTCTGCGTAGCGGATTGGGGCCGTGCGCGACGTGCCCCCGGGTATGTGCACGGTAAATGACCGGCAATTGAGCTGTCACGATGAAGTCAGTCGCATACCGATGCACGATGGTACGAACAGCGGAGTACGAACAGCCGATAGCACTCGGTCCCGGCGCGTGACTTCACGCGACCGGGACCGGCGTTGCAATGATCGACAACGAGCGTTCGGGAAGGAGTAAGCAATCGCTCAGTTCTTCTTGTGGTAGGCCTCGAGCACCTCGGCCGGGATACGGCCGCGGTCGGACACCTTCATACCCTGCTTACGCGCCCATTCGCGGATCGCCTGATTCTGTTCCCGATCCGCCGAGGCCGGACGGGGAGCGCGGCCTGCGGTGGGCCGGCCACCGAGTCGCTTGCGACCACCGGCCCGTCGGGCGTGGTCCACGTACTCCTCCAGCGCGTCCCGCAGCCGGCCGGCATTGTCGGAGGAGAGGTCAATGGTGTAGCTGGCACCGTCGAGACCGAACTCGACGGTCTCCTCGGCCGTCGAACCGTCCAGGTCGTCGACCAAAGTCACCGTGACCTTCTGCGCCATATGCTTCCTCCTAGAGCCTAATGACCCGAACGATACGACATGACCAGAAGCGTCGGGCGTAAGGATTCCACCCGGGCCAGGTTAGCGCAATATACCCAGGGTTACGCAACTCCAGGCGCACAACGCCGCGTGGTTTGTCCCTCATTCGGGGCGAACGAGCGGGAACAGGATGGTCTCCCGGATACCGAGACCGGTGAGGGCCATCAGCAACCGGTCGATACCCATTCCCACTCCGCCGCTGGGTGGCATTCCGTACTCCAGCGACCGCAGGAAGTCATCGTCCACCGGCATCGCTTCGGCATCACCATCGGCCGCCAATCGCGCCTGGGCGACCAACCGCTCGCGTTCCTCCACCGGATCCACCAACTCGGAGTATCCCGTGGCGAGCTCGAATCCGCGCATGTAGAGGTCCCACTTTTCGACAACACCGGGCTTGCTGCGGTGTGCCCGGGTCAGCGGTGACGTCTCCACCGGGAAATCCCGTACGAATGTCGGCGCGTACAGGTGGTCGCCCACGAGGTGCTCGAACAGTTCCTCGACCAGCTTGCCGTGGCCGTGCTTGGGGTCGACCGGCATCGAGTGCTCGTCGGCGTGCTTGCGCAGGTCCTCGACGGACGTCTCCGGCGTGATCTCGGTCGCCAGCGCCGTGGACACCGCGTCGTACATCGAGATGCCGTCCCACTCCCCGGACAGGTCGTACTCGCTGCCGTCGGCCAGCGTGACGACCTCGGTGCCGAATGCGGATCGCGCGGCCTCCTGGACGAGTTCCATGGTCAGCACGGCCATGGTGTCGTACGTCCCGTATGCGGCATAGAACTCGAGCATGGCGAACTCGGGCGAGTGCGACGAGTCGCTGCCCTCGTTGCGGAAGTTGCGATTGATCTCGAAGACCTTCTCCAGCCCGCCCACGACGCACCGCTTGAGGTACAACTCGGGCGCGATCCGCAGGTACAGGTCCATGTCGAAGGCGTTGGAGTGCGTCACGAACGGCCGGGCGGTCGCGCCGCCGTGCAGCGTCTGCAGCATCGGCGTCTCGACCTCGACGAAGCCACGGCGGTCGAACGAGGCACGCAACGACCGGTTGACGGCGGCCCGCGTGGTGACCATCGTGCGCGCGGCCGGCCGCATGATCAGGTCGACGTACCGCTGACGGATCCGGGTCTCCTCGGCCAACGCCTTGTGCGCCACCGGAAGCGGCCGCACCGATTTCGCCGCCATCCGCCACGAGTCGGCCATCACGGACAGTTCGCCACGCTTGGACGTGATGACCTGGCCGTGCACGAACACGTGGTCACCGAGGTCGACGTCGGACTTCCACTCGGCCAACGACTCCGCGCCGACGCCGGCCAGCGACAGCATCGCCTGCAGCTCGGTGCCGTCACCGGCCCGTAGGGTCGCGAAGCACAGCTTTCCGGTGTTGCGCAGGAACATCACCCGACCGGCGACGCCGACGACCTGGCCGGTCTCGGTGTCCGCGGGCAGGTCCGGGTGGGCGTCGCGGATCTCGCGCAGCGTGTGCGTGACGGGCAGTTCGACCGGGTACGGATCGATGCCGCGGGCCAGCAGGTCGGCCCGCTTCGCCCGGCGGATCCGCATCTGCTCGGGCAGATCCTCGTCGGTGCTGGTCGGCTGGTCCGGGTTTTCCGTGTTCACGCCCGAAAATGGTACGTAAGGACATCGCCGCGCCCACGCGCGGGCCGGCACGTACCGTGGCGGGTATGGATCACACCGAGGAGCACAGCCGGCGCGCGTCGTCCTTCGGCAGCCAGGCGGCCGCGTACGCCAAGTACCGGCCGGACTATCCGCGGGAGGCGCTGGTGTGGGCGCTGGAGCCGGTGCGCGACGCGCCTGGCCTGCGGGTCCTGGACATCGGCGCGGGCACCGGCAAGCTCACCGGCGGCCTGGTGGCACTCGGCGTGGACGTGGTGGCCGTCGAGCCGGACGCGGCGATGCTGGGCGAGCTGACCAGCCGGTTCCCCGGCGTGACGGCCGCGATCGGCAGCGCGGAGGACATCCCGCTGCCGGACGACTCGGTGCACGCCGCGTTCGCCGGCCAGGCGCTGCACTGGTTCGACCTGGACCGCGCGCTGCCGGAGATCCGCCGGGTGCTGCGTCCGGGCGGGTCGATGACGGCGGTGTGGAACACGTACGACGACACGGTCGAGTGGGTGGCCGAGTTCTGCGACCTGTCCGCGACCGTCCGCCGGGCCGGGGAACCGATCAACATGGCGGTGCTGGAACCGCTCGGGCCGACCGAGATGCGGATGTTCGCGCACCGGGTCCGGCACACCATCGACAGCCTGGTCAACAACATCGCCACGCACTCGCAGATCCTGACCGCGGCGCCGGACGACCGGGCGGCCATCCTGGCCCGCAGCCGCGAGTTCCTGCGGAACAACCCGGCCACCGCGCACGGCGAGTTCGAGATCCCGATCCTCACCGAGGTGCTGCGCAGCACGCCGCGCCAATGACGTCAGTGCACGTTGCGCTCGTAGACCAGCCGTAGGCCCAGCAGCGTCAGATCCGGGACGTGGTGGTGGATTGTCTCGGACTCGGCCAGTACCAGCGGCGCCAGGCCGCCGGTCGCGATCACCGTGACCGGACCGGGTTCCGTCGTGCCCAGTTCCGCGGTGATCCGGCTGACCAGGCCGTCCACCTGGCCGGCGAAGCCGTAGAGAATGCCGGACTGCAGGCATTCCACGGTGTTCTTGCCGATCACCGACCGCGGCCGGACGACCTCGACCTTGCGCAGCTGCGCGGCGCGCGCGGCCAGCGCGTCGATCGAGATCTCGATGCCCGGCGCGAACACCCCGCCGAGGAACTCGCCACGCGAGGAGATCACGTCGATGTTCGTGCTGGTGCCGAAGTCCACCACGATGCACGCGGTCGAGTGCAGGTGGTGCGCGGCCAGCGTGTTGATCACGCGGTCGCCGCCGACCTCGCGCGGATTGTCGATCAGCAGTGGCACACCGGTCTTCACCCCGGGTTCCACGATCACCTTCGGCACGTGCCCGTAGTACTTGCCGATCATCACGCGCAGCTCGCGCAGGATCGACGGGACCGTGGACAGCGCCGACACGCCGGTGATCTCGTCGGCGTGCGGGCCGAGCAGGCCGCGCATGGTCAGCGCGAGTTCGTCCGCGGTGATCCGGGCGTCGGTGCGCATCCGCCAGTCCCGGACGAGTTTCGCGTCGTCACCACGGCCCTCGTAGAGGCCGAGGACGATGTTGGTGTTGCCGACGTCGACACACAGCAGCACGGTCGTTCCCTAGTTCTCGGCCTGGAGCAGGGCATCCAGCGCGGCGGCCGCGTCGGTCTCGGCCGTGGGCATGTCGATCTGGACCAGGCCCGGCGGCATTGCCGCGGGTTTCAGGCCGGAGCCGGCCGGCACGTGCGCCGGGTCGTGGCCCGAGTCGACGATCTTGTTCGCCTCGTCCACGAAGATCACGCGTGGCCGGTACGACGTGGCCTCGGCCCGGTCCATCAGCCCGTACGCGATGAGGATCACGACGTCGCCGGGGTGCACGAGATGCGCGGCGGCACCGTTGATGCCGAGCACGCCGCTGCCGCGTTCGCCGGTGATCACGTAGGTCTCCAGCCGGGCGCCGTTGGTGACGTCGACGATCGCCACCTGTTCGCCCGGCAGCAGATCGGCCGCGTTCATCAGGTCCTCGTCCACGGTGACCGAGCCGACGTAGTCCAGGTCGGCCTCGGTGACCGTGGCGCGGTGGATCTTCGACTTGAGCATGGTGCGCAACATGTGTCGTCGTCCTAGTTCTGGTTGCCGGCCAACAACACCGGCGCGTTGTCGATCAGACGAGTTGGGCCGACCCGTGCCGCCACGAGCAGCCGGGCCGGGCCGGCCGGCGGGACCGGGCCGAGGTCGTCGCCGCGCAGTTCCAGGTAGTCCACGGCCACGTCCGGCCGTGCCGCGAGCACGGCACGCGCGGCCGACAGCACGGCGTCGGGACCGTCGACGCCCGCGTGCACACCGGCGGTGAGCGCGGCCGACAACGTCAACGCGGCCACACGCTGATCGTCGTCGAGATACCGGTTGCGGGACGACAGGGCCAGCCCGCCGTCCTCCCGCACGGTCGGCACGCCGACGATCGCGACGTCCAGGTCCAGATCCCGCACGGCCCGGCGCACCAACGTCAACTGCTGGTAGTCCTTCTCGCCGAAGAACGCGTAGTCCGGCCGGACGATGTTGAGCAGCTTCACCACGACGGTCAACACGCCGGCGAAATGCCCCGGCCGCACCGCGCCTTCGAGTTCACCGCCGAGCGGCCCCGGATCGACCGTGACGACGGGATCGCCGTCCGGGTAGAGATCCGCGACCTCCGGGTGGAAGACGAGTTCGACGCCTTCCCGTTGGCAGAGCGCGAGATCGTCCGCGAACGGCCGTGGGTAGCGGGCGAGATCCTCGTTCGGCCCGAACTGCAACGGGTTCACGAACACCGACACCACGACGACCGCGCCGGGCACCCGCCGGGCACGCCGGATCAGTTCGCGGTGCCCGTCGTGCAGCGCGCCCATCGTCGGCACGAGCGCGACGCGCCGGCCGCTGGCCCGCAACGCCCGCGTCACCTTCGCGAGTTCGGCCGGACCGGAGTGGACGGTCGGCTCGCCGCGCGTGAACGTCACCACTTCTCCTCCTCCAGCACGGCCGCGATCTCGGCCGCCGTCGACGCGGACAGCAGGCCGGCGGCCATGGCGCGGGTCGCGGTACGGGCGGCCAGCGCGCGGTAGCTGGGCAGCGCGGCCGGTTCCGCGTCGGCCAGCACGCGCAGGTGCGTCCGCAGCGTCCCGATGTCGCCGCGGGCCACCGGTCCGGTCAGCGCGCGATCACCGTGCCGCAGCGCATTGTCCAACGCGGCCGACAACAGCGGTCCGAGCAACCGCTCGGCCGGATCGATCCCCGCCGAGCGCAACAGGTCGGCACACTCGGCGACCAGCGTGACGAGGTGGTTCGCGCCGTGCGCCAGCGCCGCATGGTAGAGCGGCCGGGCCGATTGCGGCACGCGGACCGGATCCGCGCCGATCTCCACGACCAGCGCCTCACCGACGTTCCAGGCGACCTCGTCGTCCGGATCGGCGGTCACGGCGAAGCTGCACGCCGCGATCCGTTGCAGGTCCTCGAGTTTCCCGGCGAACGTCATCGCGGGATGCAGAGCCAACGGCAACGCGCCGGCTGCTGCTGCCGGTTCGAGCACGTCGACGCCGTGCGCGCCGGACGTGTGCACCACGATCTGCCCGGCCCGCAACGCATCCACCGCGGCCAAGCCACGCACGGTCCCGGCGAGGGCGTCATCCGGAATCGCGAGCAGCACCAGATCGGCACGCCGGGCGACCTCGTCCGGTGGCAACAGCGGCACGTCCGGCAACAGCTCGGTGGCGCGCCGGACCGACTCGCTGGACACCCCGCTCGCCGCGACGACGGTGTGCCCGGCCCGCGCGAGGGCCGCTCCCAACACCGATCCGACCCGACCCACGGACACCACACCGACGGCCAGCCGCGCCGGCCGGTTCACCACCGTTCTCCGCGCGTCGTCGCGCTCATGCTGTGCTCATTTCGAGCATCCCCTCACGTTCCAGTCCCGCACCCCAGGTGCCACGGGTACCAGACGACCCGGCGAGCGTAACCGCAGCCGAAATACCGTGCTCCGGTCGGGTGATGAGCTTCACCGCATCGGGACGACCGCGCGGTCAGTCCGCCCGGCGGCGATGACGCGAGGGCTGCTCCTGGTTGCCGTGCGCGGCCAGCAGTTCCGTGACCGAGCGCCCGGCCGTGTGCGCGCCGGTCGTCTCGGGGTCGCTGTTCCAGCCGTGCGGCGGGCCGGTGTGTCGTCCCTGGCGGTCCTCACGGGCGCGCCACTCGCGGTAGGACTGCCAGTCCTGGTGCTGCTGCTGGTCCGGCTCGGCGACGCGGTGGCGGGTCGGTTCCGACGTGACCGGCGCCGACCGCTGCGTGGCCTCGGCCGACAGGGTCACGGCGTGCTGCGCGGGCCGGGGTGACTGCTGCGGCGGTGGTTCGACGTGCGGCGCGTTCGGGCGCGACACCTCGCCGCCCGACCGGGGCGGCGGCCAGCCGGACAGCGCGGCAGCCATCTCGGACTCGGGCGGCGGTTCGCGCCGCACGGTCGGCATCGCCCGCATCGGCTGCTGTTGTTGCTGCGGCTGCTCTTGCGGTTGGCGGGGCGGGGGTGGCTGCGGGCGGCGGGCCTGGGGGCCGAGGGACCTGGGCTGCGCGGGCAACGGCACACCGCTCGGCGCGGTCTCGGGCGCCTGGCCCGGCACACCGTCCGGCGCGGCTTGCGGCACTCGGCCCGGCTGGCCGGGCATGCTGGACGGCGCGGTCTGCGGCATGCGGCCCGCCTGGCCGGGCATGCTGGACGGCGGGGTCTGCGGTGCTCGGACCTGCGGCCCCGGCAGGCCATTCGGCCCGGTCTGCTGTGCGCTGGCCTGCGGTCCCGACACGCCATTCCGCGCGGTCTGCGGCACCCCGCCCGGCTGGCCCGGTATGCCGTTCGGCCCGGTCTGCTGCGCACGGACCGATTGGCCTGGCACGCCATGTGGACCTGTCTGCTGGGCTCGGACCTGCTGGCCCGGCAGGCCATTCGGCCCCGCCTGCTGGGCTCGGCCCGGTTGGCCCGGCGCACCATTTGGACCGGCCTGCTGCACTCGTCCCGACTGGCCCCGCACACCTGTCGGTGCGGGCTGCATTCGGATCTGTGGTCCCGGCACACCGGTCGGCGCGGTTGGTGGTGGGCCAGCCCGGTTGGGTGCCGAAGCGGCGGGTCGCTGGCCGTCGGCCGGCGTGATCGCGCCGTCGCGCGGGGTCTGTGGGCGGCTCGGTTCCGGCCGGTAGCTCGGACTGGGTCGCCGTGGCGCGTCCCGGCGGCCACCGGCGGCCGGGGCCATGCCCGGCGTCGACCGTTCCGGCTGGCCGGGGCGGACGACCGGTTCCATGCCGGGCCGCGACACCGGCTCCATCCCAGGTCGCGACACCGGCTCCATGCCGGGGCGCGACACCGGCTGCATCCCGGGCATCGACCGGGACGCCCGTACCACGGGCGACATGCCCGGCACCGACCGCGCACCGCGGGCGAGCGGCGACATCCCCGGCACCGAACGTGTCGGGCGGGCGAGCGTCTCGGTGGCCGGGTTCGGGTCGATACCGCGCCGGGTCGGCTCGGCGGCGGCCACCATCTTCGGCTGGCCGGCCCGGTCGGCCAGCGCGCGCATCCGCATCGACCGCGCCTGCAACGCGTACCGCTCGACGAGCACCTCGCCGCCGGTCAACCGCTCCAGGCTGTCCCGCAGCGACCGCAGCTCGGACCGCAGTTCGGCCAGGTCGGCGCGGCTGGCCTCCTCGACCCGCTGGCGCGCCGCCGCCTCGACCTCGAGCTCGTACTCCCGCCGGGCCGCGACCTCGCGTTCGAGCTCCAGCTCGTACACCGACTGGAGGTCGGCCACCTCGTTCTCACGGTCGGCCACCTGCTTGCGGAACCGCATCGTGAGGAGCACGCCGATCAGCGCCGCCCACAACGCGGCCAGCACGCCGAAGCGCAGCGTGCGGGTGTCGTTGGCCAGCACGAGCAACACGGTGGCGGCCACAGCGAGCACCAATACGGCCACCAACAGTAACCGTCCGGAATCAAACCCCCGATTCGACTGATCGTCGCTGTCCGGACGGGTGACCATGACCGATACCGTACCGGTCGGTTATCGGGTTGAGACCAGTCCGTGCCCAGATCAGCACGCTGCTGCGCCGAAAGGTGATCAAAATTCGGCTTTACTAGCCGGAACGGGGCAACGTGTTCGAGTCGTCCTGCTGATTCCGGTCGTCCGGCGCACGGCAGGAGTACTCCAACCAGAGCGCGGCTGCGATCAACGCGGCCGCGCTGACCAGCCCGACCACCCCACTCGTGGTGTCGTTGGCCGCCGCCACGACCGTGCCGCGCTTCGGCAACACGAACACCAGCACGCCGAGCCACCCGCCGGCCATGATCGCGCCGAGCAGCGACGACGCCTTCGCCAGCGCGACCACGCGGACCGCCTGCAGCGCCGGCACCGGCTTGGTACCACGCTTGCCGGCCAGGCGCGGCCGCAGGGCCAGCGTGTACCCGAGTTCCAGCAGCGCGAGGACCAACAGCGTGCCACCGGCCAGCGCCGGCAGCGGCGGGACCGCGTCGTAGCTCACGAGTAGCAGCAGGAACACGACCACGCCGGTCAGCACCCCTGCCAGTGCCAGGTCACGCGCCCTGGTCAGTCGCACCCGTGCCTCCTCCGTGCCCCAGCGTCAGGTCGTCCCGGCGGACCACCCCGGTCATGTCCAGTGTGGCCAGGATGTCGACGATCGGCCCGTGTCCGGGCAACACCGCGTCCGGTTCGACGTCCAGCCACGGCGCCAGCACGGTTGCCCGCGACGGCGTCCCGGGATGCGGCAGCAGCAGGTCCGGATGGTCGGACGTGACGCCGTCCACGGTCACGATGTCGACGTCGAGCGTCCGCGGCCCCCACCGCACGTCCCGCACGCGGTGGGCAGCGGCCTCCAGTTCGTGCGCCCGCGCCAGCCACCCCCAGGCGTCGACGCCGTCGTCCGCCACGACGATCACAGCGTTGAGAAAGTCCGGCTGCGCCACCCCGCCCCACGGCGCCGTCTCGTACACCGGCGACACGGCCACCACGGCGTCGCCCAGTCCGGTCACCGCCGAGCGCAGGTGATCCAGCCGGTCCCCCAGGTTGCTGCCCAGCGACAGCACGGCACGTGTCATCGGCGGTCCCGCCGGGACCGGCGCGCGGTGACGGACACGTCGGCGAACGTCAACGGGATCGGCGCCGACGGCTTGTGCACGGTCACCTCGACGGCGTGCGGCCGCCCGTCCAGCATCACGTCGTCGGCGATCGCGGCGGCGACCGTCTCGATCAGGTTGCGCGGCTCGCCACCGACGATCGCGGCCGCGCGCTCGGCGAGCTCGCCGTAGTGCAGCGTGTCGGTGACGTCGTCGGTCGCGGCGGCACGGTCGAGGTCGAGCCACACCGTGATGTCGACGAGGAAGTCCTGGCCGTCCCGCCGCTCGTGCTCGTACACGCCGTGGTGGCCGCGAACTCGGAGTCCGGTCAACGTGATCCGGTCGGTCATTCGGCCGCTCCCGCCTGCCACGCCGTGACGACGGCGACCGCGTCCAGCGACCGGTTCACGTCGTGCACCCGCACGCCCCACGCACCCGCGGCCGCGGC
>Ga0207664_10003590_pt1 | contig 10374 bp, 10 predicted proteins | sample LARL83metaG_FD_184349 | JGI IMG/M metagenome (GOLD analysis project Ga0207664, IMG submission 184349) | Corn, switchgrass and miscanthus rhizosphere microbial communities from Kellogg Biological Station, Michigan, USA - LAR L8-3 metaG... | ecosystem: Host-associated > Plants > Roots >...
CGCGGCGTGCAGTCCGCGACGCATCGCCTCGCGCACAGCCTCATCCGAGACGCCGTCGATCACGATCTCGAACAAGGCGCCGACGCCGTCGGGCACCAGCGTGTCGGGAACCTGAGCGCGCAGCGTGGGAGCCAGCTGGTGGTTGGTGGACGCCGGGATCGACTTGGAGGTGAGCGCGCCGACCTTGCTGCCGCTGCGGACGATCCCGCCGGGGAATGGGAGCGCGATCCCCTCGCCCCGCATCGCGCCGGCGGCCGCCTGGGCAGCGACCAACGCGCTCTCATCATCGCCGGCCCCGATGACCAGGTTGCCGCCGCCCACGCCACGTCCGACCCCGACCGACTCCGAGACCAGGAACTCCCCGTCCATCACCGGTATGCGCCAGAAACGCCGGCCGGCGATCACCTTGCTCGCCTGGAAGCCGTCGCCGAAGTAGCGCAGGCTGCTCCCGAGCGCCGCGGTTCGCTCGGCGCCGGGAAGGCCGTCGAAGCACGCCGTGGTCGGGCAGGTCATGACGCTCTGGCCGACGCGCTCGAGGACCCGCTTGCCGACGCCCTCCCGGTCCATCGCAAACAGGAGCACGGCGATCCCGGGCCGACCATCGGGCGTGTCCTGCGGGCCGAGCCCACGTTCGATGGCCGCCTCGCACTTGCAGCCGATCACCGACGTGGCAAAGCCCGTCATCGAGCGGGCCGCCTCCTGCGCCCACGCGCCGGTGGCGGCGGTGATCACGACGCGCGCATAGCGCATGGGGAAGGCCTCGGCGAAGGTGTCGACGACCTGGGTCTCCCCCAGCACGTACGTCACGAGCGCGCCTCGACGATCCGGGCCGGCTCGCGCAGCGCCGGGTCGCGGACCGGATAGTGCTCGAAGGCCACGGTGTAGCGGTCGCCGAACAGCGGCTCCAGCACGCGCTCCACCTCGGGGTCAAAGCCGGCGCGGCCGGACAGCAGAAGCCCGTCGTCGGAGCGGCGCAGCTCGCCTTCCTCGACGGCGAGCTCACCGCCCTTGATCACGTAGCGCGGCGTGGCGAACATCTCTTCGCGGTCGGCGCGATCGTGGTAGATCGTGACGTCGGCGTCGGCGCCGATCCCGAGGTGGCCCTTGTCAAGCAGCCCCAGCCGGCGCGCGGGCGCGGCGCGGGTGATGATGGCGATCTCGTTGAGGGTGTACTCGCGGTCCAGCCCGTCGAGCAGCGCGGTACGCCGGATCGCGCGCGGGTTGGCGCGGCCGATCTGGTCCTCGCGGTAGGCGCGGTCCATGAGCAGCCGGATGAGCTTCGGGTAGGAAAGGAATGAGCCGCCGTTGGGGTGGTCGGTGGACAGCATCACCTGCCACGGGTCCCGGCCCAGCAGGAACAGCTCCAGCCCGATGCCCCATTGCAGGGCATGCACGTAGTTGCTGGACCGGTACCGGTAGGGGACGATCCCGCACCCGGTCTCGACCTCGGTGTCGTGGTTGAGCCATTTGTCCCCGCCGAGGTCGCGCAGCACCGCGGACAGGGGACCGTCCGCGGTCATCGTCACCGCCGGCCCGAACATCACCTGGCCGACGTCGGCGGTGACCTCCGGATGGGAAGCGAGGTAGTCCAGCAGCTCGGGCGCTCGGGAACGCATCGCGCCTGCCCCGCGCTCCGGGCGGCCCCCGTAGCAGTGGAACTGCAGGTGGGCGAAGTGCGCCTGACGTCCGGACACCGTACGCATGGTCTCGAGCGTCGTGTCGGCGTTGCCCGGCACGCCGAGGTTGTTGGCATGGATGTGCACGGGATGGGGCAGCCCGAGCTCGTCCACCGCTCCCCCGATCGCCTCCAGGACCTGGCGCGGCGTCACCGCGAAGCCCGCCACCTCGTCGTCGAGCGAGTGGACGTTGCCGTTGTCCTGCTTGAAGAGCTCCACCCCACCCGGATTGACGAGCTTCACACCGTAGCCGCCGGTCGCGTCCAGCCACCACGCCACCGCATCGCGCAGCTGTGGCGAGACCGCCCCGCCCGACTCACGGATCAGCTCGAACAGCACCTGGTTGTTGCCCATCAGGATGAGGAAGGCCTTGTCGATCATCGGCGTGTCGCGCAGCTCTGAGAGCACCTGACGCGCAGCGAGCGGCGGGGCGGCGGCCTCCACGACAGTCGTGTAGCCAAGCAGGGAGTAGCGGTAGCCGGTGGCGAACGTGGAGGGCACAAGGCCACCCGTGCCGGAGCGCAGGAGCTCGGTTCCGTCCACGGGGTCGTCGCGGCGCTCGTCGGGCGTGAGCCTGCGGGCGGCGTTGACCTTGGGCCCGGCGATGTGGGCGTGGATGTCGACGCCGCCTGGCATCACCACCATCCCCCGAGCATCGATCCGCCGGGCGTCGGGCCCGACGTCGGCGACCACCTTGCCGCCCTCGATGCACACGTCGCTGACCTCTCCGTCGACGTCGTTGGCCGGGTCGTGGACGCAACCGCCGGCGATCCGGATGGCCGTCACCGGACCACCTCGGACAGCAGCTGTTCCAGCAGCGCGGCGGCCGTGGGCGCGTCGCCGGCCAGCGGTGCCTGCAGGGCGAGCGGCACGCCGTCGAGCCGGTGGGCGGTGCCCGCCGCGTGCACCCCGGGCGCCGCGGTCCGGATCCAGATCTCGCAGTCGGCGTCCGGGCGATCGCCGAGGGCGATCGTCACCACGCCGTCAGCGAGCGCCGCCGCCGCTCCTTCGATGCGCAGCGCGACGTCAACGCCGTCGATCGGCTGCGTCGCCACGAGCAGCTCCGGGTGACCGCTGGCGAGATCGACGTTGCCCGCGTACCCGGTCTGCCAGGTCAGGACCTCCTGGGCACCGATGGTCCCGGCGGCGGGAGCCAGCGCCAAGGTCACGACGTGGCGCTCATGGCTGAGCGCGCGGCTCAGCTCGTGCAGAGCGAGCGCGCGCCGCTGCCCGCCTTCCCCGTCGGTCAGCCCCGGCCCGTACAGGAACGCGACGTGGGGTGCGTCGCGCACGTGCTCCATCAGCGTGACGAGCTGCTCGTGGATGTCGCTCGAGGCCGGTGGCCGGTCGCGTTGCACTGCGTGCAGGGTGACCAGCGCCTCGAGGTCGCGTGTGCCCGGCCAGCGCAGCCGCAGGGTGGCGCGCGCCGTCGTGGGCGTCTCGCGTGCGTCGACCACGACCAGCGTCCTGTGCGCGCCGCCGCCGGCACCGAAGCCCAGGCGCTCGAGGAGGCGCGGATGCGAGGTCTCGGGATCCTCGCGCCAGATGACCACCACCCGTGACCGATCTCGGATCTCGCCCAGGGTTGCGGTGCTCGCGCCGCGCAACGGCAGCGCCGGGGCACCTGGCCACGGGCCGGCCGGGCTGCCGGTCATGACCAGAGCGCCGATCCGGTCGGCCAGCGCGACCGCGGCCCGGGCGTCCTCGACGGTGCTGCCCTCAAACCCGTACAGCAAAGGCCGCCGCGCACGGCGCAGGAGCTCGGCGGCTCGGGCGAGCGCCGCCTCGAGCTCGGCCGGTTCGCCGTCGACGGTGGCCATCGGAGCGTCGGCCGGGCGTCGCACGCGTTCGGCGAACCACTGTGCCCCCAGCGGGCACGAGGGATGAAGACGGACCGCTTCGCCGGAGAGGTCCACGCTCACGTCATCGCACAGCAGGCCACAACCTGCGCAGGTGACAGGCCCGAGCGTGGCCCGCTCAGCCACCGACGGGCACCGCCTCGGGGAGGGCCGAGAGGAGTTGGGTGCCCCGCTGCACGAGCTCGGGCACGTCGGGGTTGGCGGAGACCAGCGTGCACACCGGCGCACGCCGCATGATCGTCTCACCGGCGTGGGGGATGTCGCGCACCAGGTCAGCCGGCCACCATCCCGGCTCGGGAGCGCACACCGGGCGGTCGGCGAACAGCACCAGCTTGACCGCCGCGCAGCAGCGGGCCGGCGCCACGCCCGCGACGGGTAGGCGCTGGCCGCGGGCGCCCTGCACGTGGGCCTCGAAGCTGCCGGGGCCGAACAGCTCCAGCGACGCGGTGGGGCGCGGGTTGACCTCCAGCACCCAGGCATGGCGCCCGTCCCAGATGGCGTCGATCCCGAACGCGCCCCGGACGCCGAAGCGCCGCGCCACCTCGGTGCACACGGCGCGCAGTTGGCCATCGAGCTCGGCCAGCTGCGCGTCGGGGAGGCGCGGCGGGGTCACGTTGCCCGTCCAGGCGAAGCGCGCTCCGAGGTGCAGCTGCTCCGTGAGCCCCAGGACGGTGGCGCCGCGACCGTCGCCGATCGCCACCGCCGAGCAGGAGAGCCCGCCGATATGGCGCTGCACCACCTCGGTGGGTCGCACGGGACCGCCACGCCACATCCGCATGCCGCGCCCGCCGCCGCTGTGCCAAGGCTTGCGCACCCATGCGTCACCCGCGCCCCGGCGCCCACCGCGATGGGCCCGACCGCGGAGCTCACCGGCCACTCGCGTCTCGGGAGCGCGTGCCCCGGCTGCGCGTGCGGCGACTGCCACCGCGCGGGGGTCGCGTACCTCCTCGAGCAACTCGGGCGCCATGCCCAGCAGCTCGCGCCCGTCGGCGAGCTTGCGCACCAGGTCCGGCCGGTTCTCGAAGCCGGCGCCGTAGACCACCGCGGCGGCATCGAGGTCCGCGGCGCGCCGGGCGAGCCCGTTGTTGTCCGGCGCCGTCGCTCCCGGCGCCACCGCGCGCAGGTCGACGTCACCGAACCGGTCAACCGCAATCACCTCATAGCCGTCAGCGACGGCGAGCTGGGCGAGCATGCGCGCGCTCACCGCCACGACGAGGACCCTCACGGCAGCCGCACTCCGGTGAGCATCCCGGCCAGGAGCGTGGCCGCGACGAGGTCCGCGGTCGTCCCCGGGTTCAGCCGGTGGCCCTCGCGGCGCAGGGAACGGTCGAAGTCCTCCACCGAGCGGGTGCCGTCGCGCACCTGGCGAGCCGCCTCGGTGACCGCTCGCGCGCTCGCCGGACCGGCCTTGCGTGCGATCAGGCTGTCGGGGTGGGCCGCCAACAGGCCGACGTGGAGTGACACGATCGCCTCGAGCGTGGACGAGCCACCACCGAGCGCCTCGCTCAACAGCGGCAGGCCGGTGTCGAAGACGATCGCGTAGCCGGTGGCGTACTCGGAGGCGATGCTGTCGCGATGGGCGGCGGCCTCCATGGCCTCGCGCAGCGACACGAGCGCCGGAGCGTGCACGTCGTGCTCGGGGACCTCCCCCAGGCCGCCGGGGTCGGCCTGCGCGATCGCGGCGAACGCGGCGGCCGCATCGGAGACGTCGAGCCCGGCGAGGATGCGCTGGATCGCCGGTCGCAGCCCCTCGTCATCGCGGCGTGTCACCTGCGCCCGGACGATCGGGGCGAACAGCAGCACGATGCCGAGGTTGGTGTTGGCCGCGGTGACCCGCCGCGTTGCTGCCACGCCGTCTGCGATCAGCTCACCCACGCGCCGCCGCAGGGCCGCCGCGCGCGCGAACACCGGGCCCAGCGCGATCGCCGACCGGAGCATGTCCACGTAGGTCGCCTCGGCGAAATCGTGAACCGGGGTGATGTTGCCCGGCTTGGCCGCTGACACCTCCAGCACGCACGCGAGCTGCACCTGATGCTCGAGAAGTTCCCCGCTCAGCCTTGAGGCGTGGGGTAGGGTTGCGTCCACCTGCGTCACAATACGAGAGGGAGGTAACCGCAATGGCGATCACGCTTGCGACCGGGGAGGCCCTGACCGGCGACGGTAACGAGCTGGCGCACATCGACCTGTTGCTCGGGTCAAAGGGAGGGCCGGTGGGTGAGGCGTTCGCGAACGCCTTTGTCAATGAGAAGGAGGGGCACACCAACCTCCTGGCGGTGGTCACTCCCAACCTCTTGGCCAAGCCGGACACTGTGATCACCAACAAGGTCACGATCAAGGGTGCGAAGCAGGCTGTGCAGTTGTTCGGACCCGCGCAGGCCGCGGTTGCGCGTGCAGTCGTCGATTCTGTCAACGACGGCGTGATCCCGAAGGACCAGGTCGAGGATCTTTGCCTCATCGTCAGCGTCTTCATCCACTGGGAGGCTGAGGACGACAAGAAGATCTACGACTACAACTACGAGGCGGTCAAGATGTCGATCGCGCGTGCCATGAAGGGTGAGCCGAGCATGGACCAGGTGCTGGCCGACACGCCCGCCGCGCGGCATCCGTTCGCCGGCGGCGCCGAGGGGTAGCGGCGGCCGGGCGCAAGCCACTGGAGGCGCAGACCGGAGAGCGTGCGCTCGTCGGTCTGCGCGCCGTCGTCACCGGAGGGGCGTCCGGGATCGGGAGGGCGATCGCTGTCGGGTTCGCCGGGGCCGGCGCGCGCGTCGGCATCGGCTTCTGGCGCTCGTCGGACGCCGCCCATGCCCTCGGCGCCGAGCTCGGCCCCCAACACCCGCTGCTGCAGGCGGATCTCAGCACCGAGGACGGGTGCGCCGCGATCGTCGACGGCGCCTTTGGGGCGCTGGGCAACGTCGACGTCTGGGTCAACAACGCCGGGGCCGACGTGCTCACGGGCGACGCCGCGGGGTGGCCGGCGGAGCGCAAGCTCGACGCGCTCCTGGACGTCGATCTCAAGAGCACGATCCGCTGCTCGCGGCTGGTGGCGCCGCGGATGGGGCGTGGCGGCTGCATTCTCAACATCGGCTGGGATCACGCCGCGATGCAGGGCATGGCGGGCGACGACCCGGAGCTGTTTGCCGCAGTGAAGGCGGGCGTGCTCGGCTTCTCCAAGTCGTTCGCGCGGTCGGTGGCCCCCGCTGTCCGCGTGAACGTGCTGTGCCCCGGTTGGATCGAGACGGCGTTCGGCACGGGCGTGGACCGCGGCTTCTACGACGAGGTCGCGGCCGGCACGCCGTTGGAACGCTGGGGCCGGCCGGAGGACGTCGCAGGCGCGGCGGTGTGGTTGGCGTCGCCGGCCGCTGCCTTCGTCACCGGGCAGGCGATCAACGTCAACGGGGGCACCGTTGGCTGAGACCCTGTTCGTCACCGGCCGCCTCGCCGAGCCGGCGTTGCGCAGCGTCGTCTCCGGGCTGGACATCGGCCACCAGATCGCGGTGATGAACATCAGCGTTGCCGCGTTGATGACCCCGCGATGGATCGCCCGCCGGCTTAAGGTGCCATCGGGAGTCGACAACATCGTGATCCCGGGCCTGTGCGACGGCGACGTCGACGCGCTGGAGCAGGCCACCGGGCTGCCGGTGCGCAAGGGCCCGGTCGATGTCCGGTCGCTGCCGGAGTGGTACGGGCGCGCGGCGGTGCGTGCGGAGCTCGGCCCGCGGGATGTGCGCGTGTTCGCGGAGATCAACGACGTTCAGACGCTGTCGCGCGAGCAGATCGTCGACCGAGCGCAGCGCTACCACGCCGCGGGTGCGGACGTGATCGACCTCGGCCTGTCGCTGGATCGCTCCTGGCTGGCGGAGGGGCCGCCGGCGATCGCGGCGCTGCGCGAGCGCGGCCTGGCGGTGAGCATCGACACCCTGGACCCCGAGCACATTCGCATGGCTGATGGCGCCGGCGTGGACTACGTGCTCAGCCTTACCCCGCGGACGATCGAGATGGTCACGGAGTTGCGCGCGACACCCGTGCTGATCACCGATGAGCCTGAGGACCTCGACGCCCTGGACGAAATGGCCGCCCGCATGGACCAGCTGGGGCGGCCGTACCTCCTCGACTCGATTCTGGCTCCCATCAACTCGGGGTTCGCCGCGTCGCTGGCGCGGTACGTGGAGGTCCGTCGCCGCCATCCCGACGCCGGCATGCTGATGGGAATCGGCAACCTGACCGAGCTCACGGAGGCCGACTCGACCGGCGTGACGGCGCTGCTGATCGGCTTCTGTCAGGAGGTCGGCATCACCGCGGTGCTGACCACCGAGGTGATCGGATGGGCTCACGGGGCGGTTCGCGAGACCGTCCTGGCCGCGCAGATCATGCACGTGGCCCAACACGAGGCGCGGCCGCCCAAGCACATCGACTCCGGGCTGGTCACCAGCCGGGATGAGTCGATGCGCGCGCCCTCAGAGGAGGAGCTGCGGGCCATGCAGGCGCAGATCTCGGACGCCAACTACCGGCTGTTCGCCGATGCCGACTGGCTCTACGCCTTCAACGGCGAGCGGTTCGTCCGCGAGGCAAACATGTACGCGGTGTTCGAGCAGCTGGGTGTGAGCGACCCGGCGCACGCGTTCTACCTCGGCAAGGAGCTGATGAAGGCCACGATCGCCCGCGGCCTGCGCAAGAGCTACCGCCAGGAGGGTCCGCTGGACTGGGGCCTGCTGAGCTTTCCCGAGCCTCGAAGGGAGGACATCCGATGAAGAAGATCCTGATCCAGCTCGACACCGATCAGCACCCGAGCGCGTTCGATGCCATTGCGGCATACGACGCCGACGTGGACATCGTCGTCAGCTACGGGCAGATCACCGCCGAGAACCTGGCCGGCGTGGTCCAGGGCGCGATCTTCCCCCGCGGCCCCGACGGCCTGGCCAACACCGCCTTCTGGATCGGCGGGTCCAAGGTGCGCGACGGCGAGGCGGTGTTCGAGGCGGCCCGGAAGCTGTTCTTTGAGCCGTTCACCCCGTCGATCATGCTCGACTCCGACGGCTCGAACACCACGGCGGCCGCCGCCGTGGCCCGCGTGGGGGGCGCGGTGACGCTTAGCGGCAGCCGCACCGCGGTGATCGGGGTGGGGCCGGTCGGACTGCGCACGGCGGAACTGCTGCGGCGCGAGGGTGCCGAGGTCTCGCTCCTCACCTTTCCCCCCGACGTGATGGAGGGCGGGCATCGTCGAGCCTCGGGCATCGCGGTGGCGGCCCAGGCGGGCTTCCAGGTCACCGAGCCGGCGTCCAGCGATGATCTGGACGCGGCACTGGCCGGCGACGCGGTCATCTTCGCCGCCGGGCTGGCGGGTACCCAGATCCTGCGCCGCAGCGGCTGGGCCCGGAGCGACACGCAGGTGGTGGTCGACTATTCGGCGGCTGAGCCCGTCGGCGTCGAGGGTGTGGACCGGGGCGACGACCTGGCGCAGGACGATGGTGTCCTCAAGCTCGGCGCGCTGGCCGTGGGCGGTCCGAAGATGAAGCTCCAGAAGCGCTGCGTGCAGCGCATGTTCGAGGCCAAGGGAACTGTGCTCGACCTCAGCGGTGTCTATGACGTCGCGCTGGAGACGCTATGAAGCGCCGGCGCGCGGCTTGGAGAAGACGAACTTGCCCATCGGCCCGTCCAGCGGGCTCTCGTCCTCCGGCCGCCACAGCACCGTGTCCTCGATCTTGCGAGCCAGGGTGAAGTCCTTGTCGGTGATCCCGCCGGCCGAGTGCGTGGCCAGCTTGACCCAGAGCTTGCCCCAGGTGACGTTGAGGTCGGCGTGATGGCCGGCCGCCTCGCACAGGTAGCCGACGGCGTTGACGGCCATCAGCGTGGTGGGCCAGCCATCGGTGTTGTACTTGCGACGGATCCAGTCGCCCTCGTAGTACCACTCGTCGAGACCCAGGTCAGACAGCTTGGTGGAGATCTCGTCCTCGGTGTAGGTCCGCTCTTTGCTCATGGCCCCATGATATGCCCCGCGTAGCCGGCGTCGACCCTGGAACCGTCTCGTTCGATCTCTGCGTGCTGCAGGACGGAGAGCCGGTCCTCGAGCAGGTGTTCCGGGCCGGCTCGCTGAGCGAGGACAGCCGCCCGCTGCTCGAGGCGTTGAATCGCCACGGCCCCTATGACCTCGTCTACGGCCCGAGCGGGTATGGCCTGCCGCTCATGGCCGCCGCCGAGGTCGGCGAGCCCGAGCTGGCCCAGATGGTGTTGGTGCGCCCCGACGAGGCTCATGCCAATGCCGGCGTCGGAGGACTGCGCTCGCTGCTGCGTGCGCTCGCACGCAGCGGCCTGCCCGTCGTCTTCGGTCCGGGCGTCATCCACCTGGCCTCGGTCCCGCCGCACCGGAAGTACAACCGGATCGACATGGGGACCGCGGACAAGGTGTGCGCGGCCGCGTACGCGATCGCCGACCAGGCGGCGCGGCTCGGGATCACGGCCGGTGAGAGCGCGATGATCATGCTCGAGCTCGGCGGTGCCTTCACCGCTGCGCTGGCCATCGACTCCGGCCAGATCGTCGACGGCATGGGGGGATCGTCGGGACCTCTCGGGGCGCGCGCCGCGGGCGCGCTGGACGGCGAGGTCGCCTACCTGCTGGCCCCCGGGCTGCGCAAGGACACCCTCTACAGCGGCGGGGCTCTGGATCCGGCCGGGACCCGTGGCATGGGTGACCTGGATGCTCTGTGGACCTCCGCGGACCTGGCCGAGGGCTGGACGGCGCTGCTGGAGGCGGCCGCGAAGGCGGCGCGCGCGCTGCTGGTCAGCGTGCCGGCCCCGCGCGAGATCGTCGTCTCCGGGCGACTGGCCCGCCTGCCGGCGCTCGT
>Ga0207664_10003592_pt1 | contig 10372 bp, 9 predicted proteins | sample LARL83metaG_FD_184349 | JGI IMG/M metagenome (GOLD analysis project Ga0207664, IMG submission 184349) | Corn, switchgrass and miscanthus rhizosphere microbial communities from Kellogg Biological Station, Michigan, USA - LAR L8-3 metaG... | ecosystem: Host-associated > Plants > Roots >...
GCTCGACAGGTCCGGCAACGCCTGACGGCGTATCGGCAGCGCGAGGCCGATCGTGATGGCGCGGCCAACCGCTCCGGAGGTCATGATGAGATGGACCGCAGCCGACCACCTGGCAACCACCGAGCGCGCAGCGCCCGCACGCTCGCCCGTCACCACCGGACGCTGGAGCGTCCGGAACCGGACCGTCCTCGTCGCCACCAACGGATCACCCGAATCGACCGCCTCCGTGCGCGTGGCGTGGGACCTCGCCCGGGTGTGCGGTGCCCGGCCAACGGTGGTGCGGGCGTACTACCCGGGTCCCGCATGGATCCCACCGCTGCCGCCGGCGGGATTGACGCCGAACCAGGGCACGCTGACGCGCGACAGCGTGTACGAGGAGCTGCGTCATGCCGAGCCCGAGGCGGTGAGCTGGCCGGTGCGGGTGGAGGCCGGTGACGCGGAGGACGTGATCATCTCCAAGGCGCGCGCGATGGACGCGGCGTTGATCGTGATGGGCCTGCACAAGGGCAACCCGCTGCAGCGGGCGTTCGGCACCGAGCTCCTGCTCCAGGTCGTCCGGCGCAGCACGTGCCCCGTGCTCGCCACCACGCCGGCCATGCACGCGATCCCGGCGCGCCTCGTCGTGGGGCTGGACATCGATGCGCCATGCGTGCGCGCCGTGCAGGTGGCTGCGGCGCTGGCTGCGGACGGCGCGACGTTCGACCTGGTGTTCGTGGACGTCCCGCACCATCGCGCGACCGACTCCCTCCTCGACGAGGAGGGCCACGCGCGTCACGTCGCCGAAGCGTTCAAGTGCCTGCGCGAGCAGCTCACGGCGCGAAAGGATCTGCAGGTGCGGACCACGGTCCTCACCGGCGTCACCGGCGATGCGCTGCGCACCTTCGCCATGAACAACAACGCCGACGTCGTGGTGCTCGGAACGGGGCAGCACCGGTTCATGGAGCGGCTGCTGTTCGGGAGCATCACGGCGAGGCTGCTGCACGAGGAACGCTGGTCGGTGCTGGCCGTGCCGCCGGAATAGCCGGACAACCAACAGGCGAGGCCGCCATGTCCACCCACCTCTCGTCAGTCGTCACCGGAGTGCCGCGCCAGGCACGCGTGTCGCCCCGCCTGCTGCGCACGGCGCTCGGCGCGCGGGCGCTCTGGAACGGCGGATTCGCACTCTACCTGCTGCTGCAGCACGAGCGGTCGGTGAAGGCGCTGATCGCGGTGTTCGTTCGCTTCGCGTTCGTCGATGCACTGCTCGCGATCGTCGTCGCGACGGCGTACCTCGCCGTGACGCCACGTCGGCCGCTCTGGCTGTCGCCCGCCGTGGACGCCGTGGCTCGGCTCACGCTCGTCGCGCTCGTGGTGTTCGCGCCGGGCTGGGTGGACGTGCCGCTGACGGCGGTGCTGTACGTGGCCCTGCTCGCGACGTTCGTGGTGATGGATGGCGCGCTCGACCTCGCGGTAGGGCTGAGCCTCGACCGGGAGCTCGGGCACCGCAGCGGGTGGTGGTCGCTGTCGGCGAACGGGATGGTGGCGATGGCGGCCGGGGCCGCGATGTTCGCGCTCGACCCAGGCGCGCGGGTGCTACGCCTGCTGCTCGTCGTGGTCGCGGCGTCACACGGTGCCGCGTGTGCCTCGGCGGCGCGCCACGTGTCGACCCTGCGTGTCACCGTCAGGCGGCTGGACGCTCGAGCGCGGGCGTGAGCGGCGGAGTGGCGCGCATGCGCTGCCGGCCGCTGGCGCTCATCGTCAACGCGCTCCTCGTCACGACGGGCGCCTGCGGTCGGGAACCGCGCGGCAACAGGACGGGCACCACCGCCGGCCATTCAACGGCCGCAGGCACGACCCTGACGGCCGGCGCCATTCCCACCATCACGCCGGAGCGGCCGCTCGCCATACGCCGCGAGGCGCAGGGACTGATCGACAGCGCCCGGAGGGCACTCGATGCCGGCGACACCAGCGGGGCGACGAGGCTCCTCCATCGCGCGGCGGCGTTCCTCCTCATCGAGGCCAATGCGCCGCCGACCCGCGCGCACGACGACCTGCTGGCGTCGGCCGATTCCCTGGACGCGTGGGCGGGGCGGGTGGCGCGCGGAGAGGCCGCCGATTCGTCGGCGCTTCGCCGCCTGTCGGCGCTGCTCAACCTCGCCGAAGCGGAGCGACACGGAGGCCTGGCCGAGGTGGCGTGGTCCACGGGAAACAAGGAGTCCATCAGCGACGAGCTGACGATGGCGGCGGACCACGTGGACCGCGCGGCGGTGGATGGCCACCTCGTGCTCCCGTCGCGCACGCTGCGGACGATCGCCGGCATGCGGCGCGTGGCGACGCGGCTGTTGACCGAGCCGGGGCTGGATCTCCAGTCGCTGGAGGCGCCGACGGCGGAGTTGCAGCAGGAGCTCGAGGCAATGCGGCGCGAGCTGGCGGCGAAGCCGCCACACAGTTCGTCGTAGCGTTCAAGGGGTTGCCAACTGCACACCGCATTCTGAGGTTGCAGCAACCTTGAATGTCCCGAAGGAACAAACGAGCCGCGTCACGGAGAAGCATGGCGTTACCCAGACTCATCACCGCACTGACGGTACTGGCGGCAGCGCCTCATCTGCTGGCGGCACAACAGAGTGTCCGGATCGCCCCTGGAATGGTCATCACGCATTCCGTGCGCATCACCCCGGGCACCTACCGCATCGCCGCTCCTCGATCCCTCGACTCCGCCGTCATCACCATTCGCGGCGACGACATCACGGTCGATTTCGGCGGCGCTGCCCTCGAGGGAACAGCGGTCACGGACGATCCCGACAGGGCGGCGGGTGTCGCGATCAGGATCGAAGGTGGTCACCACGTCACGATCCGGAACGCACACGTGCGCGGCTACAAGATCGGCCTCATGGCGCGCGGCACGCACGACCTCTCTCTCCTCGACAACGACCTCAGCTACAACTGGAAGCCTCGGCTCTACAGCCTGGTGGAGCACGAGAGCCTGGGGGACTGGTTGTCGCACCACCACAACGAGCACGACGAGTGGCTTCGCTACGGCGCGGCCATCTATTTGAGCGACGTCGAGCGTGGCAGGATTCGCGGCAACCGCATCACGCAGGGAATGGAAGGGCTCATGCTCGTGCGCAGCGACAGCCTCCGGATCTGGAACAACACGATCGAGTTCAATTCCGGCGTCGGCATCGCGCTCTACCGCTCGAGCTTCAACTCCATCCTGCACAACCACGCCAGCTACAACGTCCGCGGCTTCAGCAATCACTTCTACCGGCGCGGGCAGGACTCGGCTGACCTGCTGTTGTACGAGCAGAGCTCGCACAACATCGTCGCCTTCAACTCCATGACCCATGGCGGCGACGGGCTGTTCCTCTGGGCCGGCCAGTCGACGATGGACACGGGCGCCGGCGGCGCGAACGACAACCTGTTCTACGCCAACGATTTCAGCTACGCGCCGACGAATGCGATGGAGGCCACGTTCAGCCGCAACGTGTTTATCGGCAATCGGGCGAATGGCTCCGACAACGGCCTGTGGGGCGGCTACAGTTACGAATCGCGGATCATCGGCAACGAGTTCACCGGCAATCGCACGGGCATAGCCATCGAGCACGGCCAGTCGAACGCGATTGTCGCGAACCGCTTCGTCAACGACTCGGTCGCCATACGACTGTGGGCCGTGCCGGAGGAGCCGGGCGATTGGGGATATCCGAAGCACCGCGATACCCACAGCCGAGATTACGAGATCGCGCGGAATGTGTTCGCCGGCAATCGCGTCGGCCTGCGCGTGGCGCAGACGTCCGGCGCGCACGTGACGGGGAACGAATTCATCCGGGTGGATTCCACGCTCGTCGTCACCGATACGTCGACGCTCACTACGACATCGAACGACACGACTCGCGCTCACGGGCACTTCGTCCCGACGCAATGGCCGCCTGCTGCGCCGGACTGGAAGTCGCCGGACGGTGTTGTGCTGCCGAAGCGACTGGCGGCCGGTCTCGATCCGCGGACGGACGCGCTCGCGCAGCGCGACATCTCCGCCATCGTCGTCGACGAATGGGGACCGTACGATTGGCGCTCGCCCAAGCTGTGGCCGGTGGACAGCTCACGATCCACTCCGCTGGCGCTGCGCGTGCTCGGGCCGGCGGGCCGATGGAAGGTGGTCGGTCGCCGAGGCATTGCCGCGCTCTCGAAGGATCACGGCAGGACGGGCGATACCATTGTCGTGACGCCGGCAAGGGATTCCGCGAGCGATTGGATGATCACGCTCGAGTATCGCGGCAGCCGCGTGACGAGTCCGCGCGGGGTGAAGCACGCCGCCGGATCGCCGTACACCTTCTCGTACGGCCGCTTCGATCCCATCGGGATGTGGCACGTGTCCTTTTTCGCGCTGGCCGACAGCGTTGCGCCGCGCACGCCGCTGACGACGCTGGACACGCCCCGTCTCGATTACATGTGGTACCGGCCGACGGTGCCGAAGGTGCCGCAGGCGAACTTCCGCGTCGCTGCCACGGCCGACGTGACGCTCGGCGCCGGCAACTACGTGCTGCGCACGATCAGCGATGACGCCATCCGCGTGTGGGTGGACGACAAGCTCGTCATCGACAACTGGAAGCCCCACGAGTCGGCGGTGAACGTCGCGGACATCGCGCCCGGCACCCACAGGCTGCGCGTCGAGTACTACCAGCTCGACGGATGGACCGAGCTGCGCGTCGAGATCATCCGAAGCCACGGGGATTGATCCCGTAGACGGCGCGTGACGGCCGACTTCGCGCACCTGCTAGGTTTCTGCCGTGCTGCTCCCCCTCCTTTCCGCCTTCCAGCTCGCCGCCGCCCAGCTCCCCAGCCCGGCTGGCGTCCATGACGGCCAGCTCGGCCAGACCAGCGTCGCGCTGCCCCGGATCGACACGACCGTCGTCGTCGACGGACGGCTGGACGAACCGGTCTGGTCGCGCGCGGCGATCCTCAAGGGCTTCTCCCTCTACGCCCCCGCCGACGGGCGGCCGGCGCCCGATTCCACCGAGGTTTTGGTCTGGTACTCCCCGGACGCCATGTACTTCGGTATCCGTGCGTACGCCGACCCCGCGACCGTCGCCGCGACCCTCGCTGACCGCGACCGCATCAGCAGCGACGACAACGTCGAGATCCACCTCGACACCTTCCACGAGCGCAACCGCGCCTTTGTCTTCATCGTCAACCCGCTTGGCATCCAGGCGGATGGCACGAAGAGCGAGGGCGGCGGCTTCATCCCCGGCTCCAACGTGGGGCCGGGCCAGAACGACCTGAGCGCCGACTTCCGCTGGGACTCGCGCGGCCGCGTCACCGCGTGGGGGTACGAAGTGGAGGTACGAATTCCCTTTGCTAACCTTCGGTATCCAGCGTCGATGCCGCAGACGTGGGGGCTGCAGATCGATCGGCACGTCCAGCGCAACGGCTACGAGGAGACGTGGACGCCTGCGCGAAAGGCATCGGCGTCGTTCATCTCGCAGTCGGGGACGCTCACCGGACTCACGGGGATGGTCCACGGCCAGAACGTGGAGCTCAACCCCGAGCTCACCAACACCACCCGCGGCGCCGCCTGCTGCGCGCCGACGCTGGACCGGTGGTCGTATTCCTCCAACCCGCAGCTCGGCGGCAACGTGCGCTGGGCGATGGGGAGCAACTTCGTCCTCAACGGCGCCATCAAGCCGGATTTCTCGCAGGTGGAGGCCGACGCGACGCAGGTGGCCGCCGACGAGCGGTTCGCGCTCTTCTATCCGGAGAAGCGGCCCTTCTTCGTGGAGGCGCTCGACCAGTTCAACGTCCCCAACCAGCTCGTGTACACCCGCACCATCGTCCAGCCCGATGCGGCGGGGAAGCTGACCGGCAAGCTCGGGCGCGCGGACGTCGCACTCCTTTCGGCACGCGACCAGGGGCGGCTCGTGGACATCATGCGCCTGCGCCAGGCGATCGGCGAGCAGTCGCAGGTGGGGCTGCTCTACAGCGGCCGCACGGGCGAGGGGCGCAACAACAACGTCGTCGGGATGGACACGAAGATCGTCTTCGGGCGCATCTACTACGCGCAGCTCCAGGCAGTGCAGAGCGCGACGACCGACAACGGCGTGTCCACGACGGGGCCGATGTGGGAGGCGGTGGTCGACGCCACCAGCCGTGCGTGGGGATTCCATTACAACGTGCTCGGCATCCATCCCGACTTCCGCACCGACAACGGGTTTCTGCCCCGCGTGGGCTACGTGAAGCCGAACGCCTCGAACCGGTTCACCTGGTACGGCGGGCCGGGCGCGCTCGCCGAGCGGTTCAACGTGTTCCTCAGCGAGAACGCGATCTGGCGGTACGACGACTTCCTGCACGCCCGCTCGCTGCTCGAGGACGCGGCGTCGGCGCAGATGCAGCTCACCCTGCGCGGCGGGTGGAGCGTAGGGATGACGCCGAAGATCGGGAGCTACGCCTTCGATCCGGCGGACTACCGCAGTTACGCCGGCGGGTTCGTGCCGTCGGATCGCATCGCGGTCGGCACGAGCACCTTCAGCATCGCCACGCCGCAGTTCCAGAAGCTGAACGCCAGCCTCTCCACCAACGTGGGGAACGACGTCGATTTCCTCGAGACGTCGCGCGTGCGACGGCTGGACTACACGGCCTCGCTGGACCTGCGGCCGAGCGATCGGCTGCGGGTGAGCACCACATATCAGTCGACGTCGTTCACGCGCCGGTCGGACGGCCAGCGCTCGGCGTTCGCGCGCATCCCGCGGCTGCGCGTGGAGTACCAGCTCGCGCGGCCGGTATTCGTGCGTGTGGTGTCGCAGTACACCGCCACGCGGCGCGAGGCACTGGTGGATCCGCGCACCGGCACGGTGATCGTGCTCGCATCGGGCCCGTCGACGGCGACGTCCAGCAACGTGCTGCGGACGGACTGGCTCTTCTCGTACCGGCCGGCGCCGGGCACGGTGTTCTTCGTCGGCTACGGCGGGAGCATGACGGAGGAGGATCCGCTCGCGTTCCAGCGACTGAAGCGGACGAGCGATTCGTTCTTCGTGAAGGCAAGCTACGTGTTCCAGTTCACGGGGCGGGGTCGCTAGCCCGGCAATCTGCTTTCGAGGGTGCGCATGCTCCTGATCTGCCGCATCACCACCGTCACACCGGCCACATGAGGATCGTCGGCGGGAAGTTCGCGGGCCGGGACCTCGAGTCGCCCAATGATTCCCGCGTCCGCCCCACGGCGGAGCTCGTGCGCGCGGGGATGCTGGACCGTCTGCGAGACGTACTGGCGAACGCCCGCATCCTGGATCTCTTTGCCGGCACCGGCGCGCTCGGGCTCGAGGCGCTGTCACGCGGTGCGGCCACGGCGGACTTCGTCGAGATGCGCCCCTCGAGCCTGCATGCGCTCAAGGCGAACATCGTGCTGCTCCGCGCACGGGATCGGACGCGCGTCTTCAAGAAGGACGCGCTCCCCTTTGCCGCCGCGCTCCAGGCAGGCAGCTACGACATCACCTTCGTCGACCCGCCCTATGAGTCGCGGATGCTGGATCGCGTGATCGAGACGTGGCAGCGCACCCGCTTCTCCGCAATCCTCGTCGCCGAGCACGCGACGACACACGCGCTGCCGCCAGGCGCGAGAGTCGTGCGCTTCGGCGAGACGAGCGTCAGCTTCTATGGTACAGGCCGATGATCGCGGACGACGACGAGTACCGTCTGGAGCGGGAGCCGTTCGTGACGCACTACGAGGTGCTGGCCAGCTCCGGGTCTTCGCCCACGCGCGAGAAGTAATCGATGACGCGCTGCTTCGCGCCGACGCGGGTGTAGACGTCAGGCTTGCCGGTGCGGATGGCCCACACGATCACCGCGGCCACCTCCTCCACGCTCTGCGACTCCGGGAGCTGGCGCGAGTCCATGCCGCCGTGGAGTGCGTTGAGGCCGAAGTCGGTGCGCACCACGCCCGGCGAGACCAGCGTGACCTCGATGCCCGGCGCCGTCTGCTTCAGCTCGTCGCGGAAGTTGGTGGTGATGGCGTTGAGGAAGTGCTTGGCGCCGTTGTAGGCCGAGCGCATGGTGGCGAAGGGCAGCCGACCGAGCATGGACGAGACGTTGACTATCTGGCCGCGCCCGCGTTCGCGGAAGTGCGGCAGGATCTCCTGCATGCCGTAGAGGGCCGACATGACGTTGACGCGGATCATGTCGTCCACATCCTCGTCGCGCAGCTCGGAGGGCATGCGGGTGATGCCGCGGCCGACGTTGTTGACCCACACGTCCACATGACCGAAGCGGGCGATGGCTTCGCGGACGACACGTTGCACCTCGTCACGCCGGGTGACGTCGGCGACGATGGGGAGCGCCTCGCTGCCGCAGCGCTTCGTGACGTCACGCAGCGCGTCCTCACGCCGGGCGACGACGGCGACGCGTGCATCCCGGGTGGCGAGTTGCAGTGCGAGCTCGGCGCCGATGCCGGAGCTGGCGCCGGTGATGACGACGGTGAGGTCCTTCAGGTCTTTCATGCTGAGTGTCTTCGTAGGTTGGCCATTGCGGGCAGAGTCATGGGAAATCCGTGCCGGAAGGGGCGGCGGGGGCGGTCCGCTCGCCTGAGGAACCGGGAGGATCGTGTCGCGGCAGGGCGCGTCAGCTTGACCGTGAGATGGAGAGGGGGCAGACTGGCGGGTCCGAGTCCGAGCCGGCCTTGTGGATCGCGACTGTCCCAGCCACGCGATTGAGGCACTCACGAACGCTTCTTGTCGATAGCGGTTGGACGCGTGGGACTTATGCGGTGCGGTGAGCGGGGATGGGGGGAAGGTTTTGCAGGAGAATATCCAGTTAGGATGCAATAAATGATTATGCATGACGAGCGGGTCTCGCGAGACCTGCAACAGAGACCACCGATGGAGGTCTCGGCGGATTTGGTGATCTCGTTCCGCGGCCGTCGAGTGCCGTGGCTGGAGCATACGTTTGCCCTGCTGATCTTGCCGATCATGCGCTGGCGCATCCGTCGTGGTCTTCGCCGGACGCGAGGTCCAGCAGCATAACTGTCGCTGCACGTGACGGGCATTTGCGGAAGGCGCCTTCCGCGACGATCATTGGACCGCCGCAGGTGAGCTTCGGCGTTATACCGCACCAAGGCTGGGGTCATGAATCCAGGCAGCGCGGCCGTCAGGCTGCGAGGCTCACTGTCCACGTGTGCTCAACAGACCGAGGTGCGCCGTGCCGTTCGCGATCAAGGCGCAGATCGACGATCCTCACCAGCAGGTATTCGCCTTTCCCTCGCAGAAGACGATGTATGGCGGCAAGTCGATCAGCGTTGACGATCAGGTGTTCGTGTTCGCGAGCGAGAACGAAGGGGGCCAGGGCCTCGTGGCACGTGGCATCGTTGTCTCCTGCGCGCCGGTGCCCAAGTTGGACAACGTCGCACGGCAGACCCCGCGCGTGAGCATCGTTGTCAGGCGGACCGCGCTGGCCAGCCGCGCGTGCGGCCGGCGAGAACTCAAGCCCTTTACGACCTGGGGCGACGGTCGGCCCGAATCCGAGCTCAATGTCAAGCTCTATCGGCAGGCAACAGACAAGATCGTTGGCATCTCCGAGGATGCGGCCGCGTTTCTTGGATCTTTCTTCTAGTCCGCCGTGGAACGCCACCGCCGCGTCGCTGTGGGGGTTGCGTTCACGCATGGCCGCATCGGCGCCGGACGCATCACAGTGTGGCGAGTGGGGCAGTGTGCCTTGGGCGAGCATCGCGACCTTGCCGTATGACGAGCGCTGCTCCAGACGGGCGGTTGCGGAGGCGCCCTCCGAGGTGGATCCGGTGATGGCGGAGGCGATTCGGAATTCGGGGTAGGCCCGTTCGGGTTCGCTGGCACAGCACCTGTTCGCGGCGCGCAGCACCATGACTGCCCCAGCCACCCAGTCGGCACGTCTGGCCGCTCACGGCCTGGCGCCTCAGTCGAAGGGATAACTGCCATCGTACGGATACGAGCACGGATGAGATGGATCGGCTCCATGGAGCCGCCAGGCTCCGCGCGCGGAGGCCAGCCCCTGCACCCCCTAAAGAACGGAAGGAACGTGGACCGGCCTCGGAACCCTCCGTGCCCCAGGGAAGGATCGCGCTCACGGAGCGATCCGTCTCATCCGTGCTGGTCTCCGTATGATCCGTATTCCCCTTCGACTGAGGGGCCCGGCCTTCGTCGGAGTGGCGTACACACTATAGGTGTTTCCCGAAGTGTCCTGATTCTTGCCGCTGTCGTATCGGAATTTCCCGAAGTATTCGTCGTTGCAGGCACCCGGCCCGGCGCCGAGTGCTCCCTCGGAGGTCAGCGATGCCGAATCATATCGGCATTTCCCGAAGTGTCGTGCGCGGAACGCCACCTCCGTGTCCTGACGAGGCGCCTCCGAGTCGCGCGGTGTTCGATCATATCGGAACAAACCG
>Ga0207664_10003593_pt1 | contig 10371 bp, 12 predicted proteins | sample LARL83metaG_FD_184349 | JGI IMG/M metagenome (GOLD analysis project Ga0207664, IMG submission 184349) | Corn, switchgrass and miscanthus rhizosphere microbial communities from Kellogg Biological Station, Michigan, USA - LAR L8-3 metaG... | ecosystem: Host-associated > Plants > Roots >...
GCGGTCCAGGAGCCACTTTGTCCCAGAGGCTGCGCCGCGCCCGCTTTTGGCGCGGGCGCCTCGGCCGGAGCGGGAGCGGGCGCAGGCTTCTTCTTTTTGTGTGCCGCCTCCGCGGGGGCCAGCGCGGCCAGAAGCGCCATCGTCGCGAGAATGAACAGCCGGAGCGGGAGCATGGGCGCACCATAATTGGCACGGTCCGCGAATGCCACGCGCGAAGCTGCGCGCCCTCAGATTGACACCGACGGACAGGAACGCTCTCCCCAGGGCACGCAAAACCGGGCACAATGCAACGGGATGGACGAGATAACGATCCGCAGCGGACGGCCCGGCGACGCGCGTGGCATCGCGCGGCTCGATGTCGAGACTTGGCGCGCGACCTATGCCGGCATTCTGGCGGCGCCTTTTCTGGTCGGGCTGTCGACGCAGCGGCGTGAGCTCGGCTGGGCCACCGTCATCGAGCGCGAACCGCACGATGTGCGCGTCGCGGTCAATCAGGATGGGCATATCCTCGGTTTCGGCAGCTGCGGCCGCTGCCGCGGCGAGCCGGAATTCGCCGGGGAGGTTTTTACCCTCTATGTCGCGCCCGACTGGCAGAACCAGGGCATCGGCCGCCGGCTCCTCCTCGCACTATTCGAGCGGCTGGTGGACCAGGGCTGCGGCTCGGCGATCATCTGGGTGTTGCGCGACAATCCAGGGCGGTTTTTTTACCAACGCCTCGGCGGGCGCGAGGTGCAGCGCAAGATGTTCGCGGTCGGCGGCAAAAAGGTCGAAGCCTCCGGCTATACCTGGCCCGACCTGCCGCGATTTCTCGCCACCAAGGCCAGCGCCGACCGCCCGCCCGAAGCGTAACGAGGGGTTAGGGCGCCTTTGCCGGCAAGGGGGCCGGCTTGCCGGACGGCGTGCTGCCTTCCTGCCAGCGCCCGCTTTTTTTGAGCGCGTCGGCGACCTCAGGCGGCATGTATTTCTCATCGTGCTTGGCGAGCACGTTTGACGCGACAAAGACACCGTCGCGGCCCAATTTCCCCTCTGCGACGACCCCCTGCCCTTCGCGGAACAAATCCGGCAGGATCCCGTCGTAGACGACCCGCAGCTCCGTTTGACCGTCGCTCACGCGGAACGCGACGGCATGGCCGTCCACCTGTCTGGCGACGCTGTTTGTCTCGACGAGGCCACCGATGCGGATGCGCCGGTCCGGTGCGACGTGCTTCGCGACCAGTTCGCTCGGGCTGTAGAAAAAGACCAGATTGTCGTTAAAGGCGGCGAGCACGAGCGCCGTCGCCGCGCCGAGCGCAACTAGACCCGCCAGGACCGTCAAGAGGCGCCGTCGTTTGCGGGTCATTCCCGCGAATCGCGCGGTCGTTGCGCCGCGGCCAAAGCGTCACGGCTGGCGCGGTAATGCCGCCAGGAGTGGAGCGCGAGCCCGCCCAGCACGGCCGCGGCGATCCCGTAAGCGGGCCACACGAATCCGGCATAGCCGCCCATCGCGAAATACGTCGCGAGCGCGCCCATCAGCGCCAAGCCGGGCGCGCGGCCGCGCTCGCCGGCTCTCCGGCCGCACCGGCGGTTGCCGCCTGCCCGTAGATACGCAGGGCGCGCAATCGGCGCTCGTTGAGCGCGGTGCGCATGCGCAACAGCAGGAGCCACCCGAACAATAGGGTAAATCCCAACGCCATGACGAGGAGCGGGACGAGCATCGAGAGATCGATCGTCGGGCCGCCGAAGCGGAAGACGCTCGCCGGCTGATGCAACGTGTTCCACCAATCGACCGAGAATTTGATAATCGGCAGATTGACGATGCCGACCAGCGCCAACAGCGATCCGGCGCGCCCGCCGCGGCTCGCATCGTCAAACGCATTCACCAGCGCGATATAGCCGAGGTAGAGAAAGAACAGGACCAAAACCGAGGTCAGCCGCGCATCCCACACCCACCATGTTCCCCACATCGGCCGGCCCCAGAGGGATCCGGTCGCGAGGCAGACAAAGGTGAAACCGGCGCCGATCGGGGCGGCGGACTGCGCCGCGATCTCGGCCAGCGGATGCCGCCAGATCAGCGCGATGGCGCTGGCGACCGCGACAAACAGATAGACCGACAACGCCATCCAGGCCGCCGGGACATGGATGAACATAATCCGCACGCTCTCGCCCTGCTGGTAATCGGGGGGCGCGAGGATCAGCGACCAGACCAGGCCGAGCGCGAGCACAACGAGGCTTATGCCGCCGAGCCACGGCAAGGCGATGCCGCTGATCCGCATAAAACGCGCCGGGTTGGCCAGATGGCTCAGCATTGGAATCAAGTAATCCCTCGAGGCGGCGGGTTGTAGCGCATCGCCGGAGCGGCGTCAGTGTCGCTGAGTCGCAGGCATTTCAATCGAGCGCCTGCCGCAACGCTGCGGCGGCGGCGAGCGGCGCGAGCGGCACCGCGGCCACGGTCAGCGCGGCCAGCAGCAGCAGATGCGCGCGCGCCCCCTCGGCGGCAAGGCTCGCCTCGACCGCGCCCGTCCCGAAAATCAGGGGCGGCAGGAAAAGCGGCAGCACCAGCAGGGTCGTCAGCACGCCCGGCCGGCGCGCACCGAGGCTCAAACCCGCCGCGATCGCGCCGACGAGGCTCATCGCGGGGGTCCCGAGCAACAGCCCGAGGACGAGGCTCGGCAATGCCGCCGGATCGAGATCGACCAGCAGCGCGAGGAGCGGGCTCACGATGACGAGCGGCAGCCCCGTCGTCAGCCAATGGGCTGCGGATTTGGCCAGCACCGCCATCTCCAGCGGCATCGCCGACAAGGCGATCTGGTCGAGGCCGCCATCGGCATAATCGGCGGCGAAGAGCCGGTCGAGGCTCAAGACGGCGGCGAGCAGGGCGGCGACCCAGACGATCCCGGCCGCGACGCGCCGCAGCAGTTCCGGCTCCGGCCCGATCCCGAACGGGAACAGGATGACCGCAAGCACAAAAAAACCGAGCACGAGGCCGATATCGCCGCCCTGGCGCATCCCCAACCGCAGATCCTGGCGGATCAGACCGCAGAAGGCGCGCATCAGATGGCGATCGGATCGCGCGCCGCCGCAAACCGGTCGAGCGCCAGTGTCGTTGCGCCGGGCAGCGCGAGCGGCTGATGCGTGGCGACGACGACCCGGCCGCCCGTCGCACGATGCGATGCCATCGTGGCGGCGAGGCGGGCTTCGCCGTCGGTGTCGAGCGCGGCGGCAGGCTCGTCAAGCAGCCACAACGGAGCGGGGGCGGCGATAAGCCTCGCCAAAGCGAGCCGCCGCCGCTGGCCGGCGGAGAGCCAACGGCATGGCCAATCGGCGATGTGCTCGATCCTAAAGGCGGCGAGCGCTGCATCGATCGTGGGACGGTGCACGCCGCGCAACGCCGCCCAGAAGCCGAGCATCTCGCGCGGAGTGAGCGCCGGCTTCACGCCATCGAGGTGCCCGACATAATGGATCGCCGCCCGATACGCCGGCGGATCGTCTTCAACCGCAATACCGCCCCAGAGCAGGCGCCCTGCGGCGGGCGCGATCAGTGTCGCCAAAAGGCGCAGCAGGCTCGATTTGCCGCTGCCATTCGGTCCGGTCAGCACCAACGCATCCCCGGCCGCGATGCGGCAATCGACACCGGCGAAGACGAAGCGCTCGCCGCGGCGGCAGGCAAGGTTTTCGCCGATAAGCTCGGCCGTTTCGGAAAGCGGAGGCAACCCTTCGGGCCTAAAAAAAGCGGCTCCGGAGGGGGAGAACCGGAGCCGCGAAGCCACCGGCCGAGGGGATCGGCCGGAGACGAGGTTTGGGGGACAAACCTGTAAGGGAGAACCTTACGCTGCTCATATGGCTCCCGATTGCGACCGCGAAATGCTCGAATTGGTGGAGCTTGTTAACGGACAGCTTAATCGACCGGGCGCCGGTCCTCGATGACCTTGCCGTCATTCGGCAGACTGCCTTCGGGAACCCGCACGATTTCGGCGCGGAGCTTTGTAACAGCCTGTGCCGATTCGGCGATCGCCGCGACGCTTTCGGCCGGCTCGCCCATCTCGATGTGCAAGCTCATCTGATCTGCGCTCGCCGGCCGCTCGATAACGAGCCGCGCGCGGATGATCGATTTGTGCCGGCGGACGATTTCGGCGACCTGCTCCGGATGCACGAACATGCCGCGCACCTTTGCGGTCTGATCGGCGCGGCCCATCCAACCCTTGATGCGGTGATTGGTCCGGCCGCACGGGCTGGGGCCGGCCAGCAGCGCCGAGAGATCGCCGGTCGCAAAGCGAATCAGCGGGTATTCCGGGGTCAGCGTGGTTACGACGACCTCGCCGACCTCGCCGGGTGGCACCGGGTCGCCGGTGCCGGGCTGCACCAATTCGACGATGATTCCCTCGTCGAGCACCATGCCGGGGCAGACCTCGCCATCGGGGCCGATGCTCTCATAGGCAATCAGCCCGAGATCGGCGGTGCCATAGCATTGCAATGCCGTGATGCCGCGCTGGCGAAACTCGCTGCGCAACACGGCCGGAAACGCCTCGGCGCCGACCAGCGCCTTTCTGATCGAACTGATATCGGTGTTTTGCTCGGCCGCGCGGTCGAGCAGGATTTTCAGAAAGGACGGCGTGCCGACATAGGCATCGGGCTTCAGGTCGGTGATCGTGCGGAGCTGGAGTTCGGTCTGGCCGGTGCCAGCCGGAATGACCGGGCAGCCGAGCGCCTGCGCGGCGCTGTCGACCATCGCGCCGGCCGGGGTCAAATGATACGAGAAGGCGACGTGGATCAGCTCGCCGCCCCGAATCCCGGCGGCGTACATCGCCCGCGCCATGCGAAAGAAATCGGGCCGCCGGCCTTCGACCTCATAGATCGGACCGGGTGACGAGAACACCCGCGCGAGGCTGGCGATCGGCGCCGCGTTCAGCCCGCCGAAGGGCGGGTCGCGCCGCTGCATCTCGATCAGATCCGATTTCCGGGTCAGCGGCAGATCCACGAGCGCGCGCCGGTCGGTGACATCCTCGGGCCGCACCTTGGCAAGCAGCCCCCGATAGGCGGGGGCATGCGCTTTGGCCCCCGCGATGACCCGCGGCAGCTCGATCATCAGCGCTGCCTCGCGCTCGTCCGGGCTGCGGGTTTCCAGCGCGTCGTAGAATCGGCCCTGCACGCGCCCTCTCATCTAGTCGATCGCCCATAGGCGTGGCGCAGATTGCGCCGGGATGTGGCACCCAGCAAGAGGCGTACGGGGTCTTTCCGTCGCGACAGAGAATTAGCCGAGACGGCTAGCCATCAGAGGCAGCGGACCGTCCAAAACGTCTGAATCTGCGAGTTTGGGTCGGGCTTGCGCCGGCTCTCCTCAAGGACGCGATAGCCGTGCGGGCACAGCTTGTCGGCGAGGCGGCGGTTCGGCGCGTCGGAACCACCCGGAACCTCCGGCCCCTCGATGTGAAAGGTGCGGTCGTCGACCCGGCTCGCATAGGACTGGGAACAGGCGGCAAGGCCAGCCGATGCAAGGGCCAGGAGAGCCAAATGGACGAGAGAGCGCATGACGGGGTTCGACTTCGGAGGGGAGATCGCCGAGCGGCGGCGAGGGCTGCTTATGCCACAAATCGCTGGTCGATTTGCAACGGAATCGCATCCGCAAAAAGCAACAACCCGCCGGCGGAGCCGGCGGGTTGCATGCCGATCAGTAGATGCGGAGCTTAGAAGCGGAATTTCAGCGAGCTCTGCATAGTCCAGGCGTCGCCCTTCAGGTTGGAGACGACTTCGCGGTGACCCCAACCGCCTTCAATGCCGAGGTCGACGAACGCCACCGGGCTCCAGATCAGGTTCACGTGCGCGAGGGCCAGTTCCTTGTTGTTGGCAGCCCGGCCGGAAGCCTGCACCAGCGCCGGGATGTCGTTGTGGTTGACGCTGAAATCAACTGTCGAGCGCAGTTCCGGCGTCCACCAATGCTGGTAGCCAACGCGGCCGCTCCAGGAGACGATGGTCGTGGCCAAGACCGCTGCGTCATAGAGCGGACGGTTCAGCGAAAAGTTCGAGCGGCTGTCCGTCGCGTTGACGGCCTGGCCGTTCAGGGCGCCGCCGAAATTGGTCGCGACACCAATGTTGTTGGCGATGCCGTCGCCGATGCCGTCGCCGCCGGCCACACCCCAGGTCAAATTGTCCTTGCCCCAGGTGAAGAAATTGCCTGACAGCGATCCGCCGTAGCCGAGATATTGCTTGTTCAGGAACATGCCGTCATTGAGCGTGTAGAGGATCGTCTGAACGCCGGCCTGGATGTGGCCCCAGGGCTGCTCGATCCGCCACCGCGCGACGAAATTCGGCGCGAGATCCTGCGACGGATTGAAGAAGGCGGCGTTGCCGAGGCAGGCATTGGTGATGTTGGACGCCACCGTCGTCCCGCCGATCGTCGCCGTGCCGGTCGCCGTGCCGTTGATCGCCGGCGTTGTGAACGCGGCGCACGAAGCCGAGGTCGGGATCTGGTTGGTATCGGTGAAGAACGTCCCGAACGGCCCGGCGAAGTTCGGGCTCGGGTTCTCGGCCGCGACCGCCACCGACATGCCGAAGGGCAGCGGGTAAGTGTAGCGGATCTGCGGCGTCCGCGCGACGAACGGGGTGCCGGTCTGGCCGCCGAAATCGAGGATCTCAGGTTCGGAGTCGTTGTCCGTGAAGGTGCCTTGCGTCTGGCCCATCAGCAATCCGCCGAGGGTTGCATAGCCCTGGCGCAGACGCGGGATGTAGCCGTTAACGCTGCCCTGGTTGTTGTTGAGAATCGTGTTCGTGTTCGAGGCGGCGAAGTCGAATTCGATATAAGCCTTGACCTCGCCATAAGGGCTCGGTGTGCGTGCGTCGAGGAAGACGCGGCTTTGCTTGCCGGAGAAATCCCATTCCGAGCTGCGGCTGTGGGCAAAGCCGACCGGCGCCCCCGGCCCTGCCGAGAAGGTGTGCGTGTTCAGCGGGATGCCCGGCAGATTGCCGGTGCCGCCCTGGCCGTCGACAAACGTCTCGTTGAACGAGCCCTGGCCGTTCAGCGCGCCGCCGACGGCGCTGCCCTTCAGGTACCAGACCACCGACCCGACGCCCTGCCCGCCAACGCGCAGTGACACCTCGGTGCCGGGGATCACAAACGAGCGCGGGAAACTGCCCGCCATGACCGGGCCGCCTGGGCCACCCGGCGGCGCCGGCGGAGGCACTTGCGCGAGCTGATCGATACGCCGCTGCAACAGCTCCTGATTGGCGCGAAGATCGCCGAGTTCATCGGCTCTCGCGCTAGGCAACGCGGTAATCAATGCGACCGCGGCGGTCAACCCGCCCAGTGCCGCTACGGTGCCGATATTCCGCTTCTTGGTCATTGGTCCCCCAAAACAAAAGTTACCCACGCAAAGGACGCACGTTCCTCTCCACTTATGATATTGCGCGTGTTGCGGCGATCCAAGCACGGGTTGTTCGCCTCGTGGTGTTTTCGTCGCAGCGTGGCTAACCTGCAACATTCGCGCTCAGCGTGCTGATAATGCTCGCAGTTTTTTGTGGGCGGGGCGGTCGTGGCCGAATTGAGCGGCGCGATCCGGATGCGGCGGTGCTCGCGAAAGAGGCGAGCGGTCTCAGAACTTGAAGCCGAGCCGCGCTCCCGCGCTGGTTATGCCCATGTTGTGGTGGCCGATATTGGCGTTCGAAATGTGATCGAGCAGCGCCGACATGCTGATCCCCGGCACCAGCTGATAACCGAGCTCGGCGCTTTCCCGGAACAGGACGCGCGTGCCGAGCAATTTGCGGTTGGGCGGCCCCGAATTGAGATAGCCGTCGTGCACCGCCCCGCCGAGGCTGCCATTGATAAAGACCCCGTCGCCCGCCCCGAACAGGCTCTGGATCAGCATGATGCCCCAGGTCAGCCCGAAATAGCCGTCGCTGGTTTTCCCCGCGGTGTTGATATCGGCGCCGATATGCGGCCGCGGCGAGCCGATGAGGGCCAGCACATCGGGCGGGGTGAACAGCATCTCGAGGTTGACGTCGGGGCCGGCTTCCAGGTGGTGCCCGAGAAAGCCGACATCATGCGCCAGGATGCCGGTCTTGACCTCGTCGACGATGTTGAGCTGCGCCGCGGCCGGTAGAGGCGCGCCGACGAGCCACGCGATCGATAGTGATGCGAGCGCAACCCGGGTCAGAGACCGATGGGGATTTCGGGAACGGCGGATCCGCATCGAGCCTTGCCTGTCCTCCGATTACGCTCGCTAACGCCTCAGGCATTCACCTTACGGTTATCGGTCTGGATTGCCAATGGGGGTCGGGCGGGGCAATCCATGAGCCGTGCGCGATCGTCGAATCGGCGTCCCGCCAGCAGGGCAGAGCGCGCGCTGGCGCGGTCTTTGCAGCGGATCTGCCGGTTTGAGCCAAGGAGGTGGTCTCGATGTGGCGGCTGGTTTTCCGCTCCGCATTCCATGCGCGCTTTACCCTGCGGCGAATCGACCGGGTTGCGGGCGAGGTTAATGCCTTTCTGATCGCGATGGCGCTCGGGCTCGGCATGCTCGATCTGGCGTACACGATCGATAAGCTGCTCGCCGCGCTCCCGCCGCGGTGACGAGGGGCAGGGCACTCGGGCAGTTCCGAGCCATGCAAAGAAGGTATGCATAGCTGACCTGTGCCGCGCTTCGTTGTGCGCTGCAATATGGCGGCTTACCTCTATCCCGGCGGCTTGGCCATTTATTAACCACGAGCTGCCACAAGGACGATGAGACGCTTATCGCCACACCGCTTATCCCCACACCGTTTATCGCCACGCAAGGATTTCTCGGTGAAGGAACTGCTGCAGCGGGTCGACCGCATCGCCGGTGACCTCAACGTGCTCCTGGTCGTTATCGCGATCGGGCTGGCGACGCTCGATCTGACGTTCCTCGTTACTCAGAACGTCGTCAACCATCTGCCGCCCGTCACGCGCGTCGTCTACGACAGCGCGCCGACTGCAGCCCGCTGACCGCACCCGGCTCGTTTTGGGGCGCGAGGCGCTGCATTCCCCCTGTTTAGCCCGGAGACGTTTGCGCTAGGCTCCCGCCCGGCGCCGCATGTTGCGGCTTGACTGGCGGGACTCAACGGACGGTCGGGGCAGATGCAATTCGATTCGGAATACGATTTTGTCATTGTCGGGGCCGGTTCGGCCGGCTGCGTTCTGGCGAACCGGCTGAGCGCCGATCCGGCGACCCGGGTCCTCGTCATCGAGGCCGGCGGCAAGGACACCAACCCCTGGATCCATATCCCCGCGGGCTTCTACCGCAACATCTATCACCCGAAGATCACCTGGCAGTTCGAGACCGAGCCGGTGCCCGGGCTCGACGGACGCCGCATCTCCTGGCCGCGCGGCAAGGTGTTGGGCGGCTCCTCGTCGATCAACGGCCTCATCTACATCCGCGGCCAGAAACAGGATTTCGATTATTGGCGGCAGCTCGGCAACGTCGGCTGGTCCTATGACGATGTGCTGCCCTATTTCCGCCGCGCCGAGAACCAGGAACGCGGCGCCGACGATTTTCACGGCAAAGGCGGCCCGCTCGACATCTCCGATTTGCGCGCACGCCACGAATTGCACGGCGCGTTTGTCGGGGGCTGCCAGGATGCCGGCTTCCGCTTCAACCCCGATTTCAATGGCGCTGAGCAGGAGGGGGTCGGCAATTATCAGCTGACCGTGCGCAAGATGCGGCGGTGCAGCGCGGCGGTCGCGTATCTGCGCCCGGCGATGAAGCGGCCGAACCTCAAGGTCGAGACGCATGCCTTTGCGCATCGCGTGCTGTTTGACGGCAAGCGCGCGATCGGCCTCGAATACGAGCAGAACGGCGCCCTCCGCCGCGTCGGCGCGCGGCGCGAGGTCTTGCTTGCCGGCGGCTCGTTGTTGTCGCCGCAATTGTTGCAGCTGTCGGGAATCGGCCCAGGCGAATTGTTGCGCGAGCACGGCATCGATGTCGTGCACGAGCTGCCCGGAGTGGGCGACAATCTCCAGGACCATCTCGGCTGCCGCGTCATCTACAAGGCGCGCAACCGCAACACGCTGAACGAAATCTCGCGCAGCAGGGTGTGGCAGGCGCGCACCGGCCTGGAATATATCTTCGCCCGGCGCGGCGCGCTGATGATGGGGGCGGCGCCGATCGGCCTCTTCGCAAAGACGCGCGAAGGTCTCGCCTCGCCCGACGTGCAGTACCAGTTCCTCGCCGGCAGCTTCGACATGCCGGGAAAGCCGATGCATCCGTTCCCCGGTTGCCAGCTCGTCGCGATCCCCTGCCGTCCGGAAAGCCGCGGCTGGCTCAGAATCAAATCGCCCGATCCGCGCATCCCGCCGGCGATGCAGCCGAATTATCTGGCGACGCGCGCCGATCAGGAGACGATGATCGCCGCCCTCAAGATTTCGCGCCGCGTTTTCCAGAGCCCGAC
>Ga0207664_10003597_pt1 | contig 10368 bp, 7 predicted proteins | sample LARL83metaG_FD_184349 | JGI IMG/M metagenome (GOLD analysis project Ga0207664, IMG submission 184349) | Corn, switchgrass and miscanthus rhizosphere microbial communities from Kellogg Biological Station, Michigan, USA - LAR L8-3 metaG... | ecosystem: Host-associated > Plants > Roots >...
CACCCGGCACCAACCAGGACTTCACCCCGAAGTGACGCCGTCCCCCGCTGCCCTGGGCCGGACCGGTGCCGGCCCAGGGCAGCAGGCCGTAGAGGCACTCGCCGTTACGCTTCCCCGGCCTTCGTCCGCCTGCGTGCTACGCATCGACTCCTGACACCGCGGCGTACGGGCTTTGTCGCAGATATCAGCAAGAACCGCGCGAAAGCCCTCGCGGGCCGACCAGGGCAGGTGTCGCGATGTCGGCGGGGGTCCGTATCCTGTGCCAGGGAGCGGCGAAGGAGGACGGCGAGTGGTCGAGATCAAGACGGCGAGGGAGATCGACGCGATCGGCGCCGCGGGGCAGGTGGTCGCCGACATCCTCGCGGCGGCCCGCGCCGCCGCCGCTCCGGGCGTCACCCTCAAGGAACTCGACGCCGCCGCCAGGGAAGTCCTCGCCAAGGCTGGAGCGACGTCGCCGTTTCTCGGCTACCACCCTAAGTTTGCCCCGGTCCCGTACCCCGCGGTGATCTGCACGTCGGTCAACGACGTCGCGCTGCACGGCATACCAGGCGATTACCGGCTGCGCCAGGGCGACCTGCTCAGCGTCGACGCCGGGGCCACCCTGGACGGCTGGGTGGGCGACGCGGCCATCTCCTTCCCCGTGGGATCGCCGGTCAACGGCGACGCAGAGCTGATCGCGGCGACCGAGGCCGCGCTCGCGGCGGGCATCGCGGCGGCCCGGCCGGGCGGACGGCTCGGCGACATCTCCGCCGCGATCGGCAAGATCGGCCGGGCCGGCGGCTACGGCATCTCCACCGACCTGGGCGGCCACGGCGTCGGCCGGACCATGCACGAGGACCCGCACATCCCCAACCGGGGCAAGGCCGGCCGCGGCCTGCGCCTGGTTCCCGGCCTGGTGCTGGCGATCGAGCCCTGGTTCATCGCCAGCGGCAGTGACGGCATCTACCTGGACGAGGACGGCTGGACGATCCGCACCGCCGACGGCAGCCGCGCCGCCCACGCCGAGCACACCATCGCGATCACCGGCGACGGCCCCGTGATCCTTACCGCGGCGTCACCCTGACCCGGTTCGGCGCCCGCTGCCAGCATCGAGGCGGGAACCTGGACCCAACGGTCCCCTGAGCGGCGCCTGGTCACCGCATCGGCGTGACCGGGCCGAGCTCCCTGACCCCTTCGGGGGTGGCCAGGCAGAGCATGCAGCCCGGGCGGGCGCGGGCGGCGGCGAGGCGGCGCTGCGAAGCGCGCCGGCATCGCGCGACAGGTGGGGTGAAAGTGACTCAAGAGTTTTATGCGTCTCCAGAGGTTTGGCCTAGTGGCGGCGGGTACCTAGCCGGTCAGTGCGACCGTGAGCTTCGGCCGGGCGCCGCAGGTGCTCCATGCGCATCCAGTTCCCGCCCGACGGCTCGGTGCCTGAAAAGAGAACCGTCTCTATCCCATGGTCGCGGGCGCCGCATGCGCAGATGCGGACTCCGGCTGGCCGCATAGCACCGAATGAGCAAGGTAATCCACGATGAACTCACGACTCTACTTGGCTGTACCAGCCGCGGTTGCCGCTGTGTCTCTCGTCGGCTCGCCCGCGTCTGCGGCCAAGGCACCTAACGGCGTCAAGTTGTCGAGCCACCCGCTCGGGCTGAACGTGTCACCGCAACAGACAGCCGACGTGAACTCGGCGTCACGGAACCGCATGGACGCGGACCTTAAGGCGCTTGGTCCCACGAGTTTCCGGTACGGCGGCGGGACGTTCTCTGATGCGTACGACTGGCAGACCTCGCGTGACACCTATAACGACCTCGAGCAGGGGCGACAGAGTGACGACTTCACGGGCCCGGACTCGCATTACGATGCCCTCCGCTTCTCCGTGTACGCCAGGGAGGCCGGCGTCATTGGCGCGTCAGGCATGGTCACCGTCAATTACGGCTCTGGTACTCCGGGCATGGCCCGCGCCTGGGCCGCTCACATCGCGAAGGCCCGCGCGCCGGTCACCTACGCCGAGGTGGGCAACGAGCCGTACGGGTGCGGCTCTGTCGACTTCCCCGTAACGCGTCCCCCGGTAAGCGACGCGGGCTACGAGCCGAATGACCCTCCGGCCTGCCCGTATGCGGTCTACGGCAGCGCGGTGGCGGGCCTGAAGAAGTTCGCCGAGTCGTACATCGCGCATGCGCCGGCGTTTATCAGGGCGGTGCGCGCCGCGGACCCGGCGCTCAAGATCGTTCTCCCGTACGCGATCAGCCCGCCCGGTGACGGCGGTTATGTCTGGAATGACGCGGTAATGCCCGGTGTCCGGGGTTACTCGGGTATCGATGTCCTGTGGTACCCGACGCGAGTCCCCGGCACCGAGTATCCCCCGCAGCAGGTGCTGTCGTGGCTGACCGGCATTCCCGCGCGAGCCGCAGCGATCAAGTCAGATATCGCGCGTTACGCGCCCGGCAGGTTCTGGATGATAGGTGAAGACGGCATCTCCAATCGCCGGACGTATGACGTGTGCCAGCCCGTAGCCGCAGTTTTCGCCGCCGGCTCCGCGCTGTCGTGGCTCGCTGAGGGCGCGCGGTCCGTTGACTGGTGGAAGGCGTCAGACAGCGACAACGCGCGCGGGCGCTGTAAGAACCCGGATTACGCCATGTTTGACAGCACCGGTATTCGGCAGCCGCCGTATGACGGGTTCCTGCTCGCGTCGAAGCTAGCCCAGCCGTACGCCGTTCTTTCGACCGTGAAGAGCGGGAACGGAAACGTCCTCGCGTTCCACGCTTATCTTCGAGGCGGCCACCAGGGTGCGGCCCTCGTGAACCTGAGCGCGACGCGCAAGGAAACAGCGAGGGTGCCGTCCGTCGGCCGTGGGGCCGTGACCGTGTCGCAGTACAGCGCGGGTCATCCGCGAATCAGGCAGAGCCGGGTGCCGGCGCACCGGCGGACGGTAGTGATCCCGCCTGATTCCGTGACGGTCTTCGTAGGCTAAGCGATGGTGGCCGCGGGTCACGAGGCGGAGTCGCCGGCGGTGCCGAGGCTCGCGCCCGGCGCGGCACCGAGGCTGGCGTCCAGCACGGTAGCTCGGCGGGCGGCGAGCGCGAGGTAGGTGGCGAGGCCGACGGCGCAGGCGCACAGCGCGGCCGCCGACCAGCCGAGCGCGGGGCGTAGCCCGACCGCCGCGCCGAGCAGGCCGACGGTGAAGCCGCTGCCGACCCGCATCCCGTTGGCGGCGACCCCGTACACGCCGATGACCTGGCCCTTCTTCTCGCTGGGCGCGCGCAGTTGGACGACGGTCTGGGTGATGGACATGGCCGCGAGGTCCGCGATGCCGCCGATGACGAGCAGCGGCGCCGATGAAGAACGCGCCGAGGTCGGCCAGGATGATCATGACGGCGAGCGCCCGCTCTTGTGGCCAGGAGGCGCGATTGCTACATATGTTTGTCAGTGGTTCACGTTTTAGTGGAACGAGATATGGAGGCGCGCGTGTTCGCTAAGGTGCAGGTCACCGTCAGCCGGGCCGGCGACGGCGCGCTGCTGCTCACTTCCGCGGACGAGCTCAGCGGCTACCCGGTCACGGTGCTGCACAGCCTGCGGCAGTGGGCGGCGGCCGGCCAGGATCATCCGCTGGTCGCCGAGCGCGGGCCGGATACCGCGTGGCGGACGGTCAGCTACGGTGCCGCGGTGACCGCGGCGGACGCGATCGGCCAGGCGCTGCTCGAGCTCGGCCTCGGCTCGGCCCGCCCGCTGCTGCTGCTGTCAGGCAACGGCGTCAACCACCTGCTGATGACCCTCGGCGCGCTGACCGCGGGCATCCCCGTCGCGCCGGTCAGCGTGGCGTACTCCCTCCAGTCCACGGATCACGCCAGGATCAGGGCAATCGCCGAGCTGATCACCCCGGGTGCGGTCTACGCCGAGGACGCGGAGGCGTTCGGCGCGGCGCTCGACGCCGTGAGCGGGGCGGGCGGGGCGGGTCGGGTTCTGCCGGTGGTGGCCACGGGGGCACGGCCGGGCGCGACACCGCTCGCCGAGCTGCTCGCCACGGCGCCCGGCCCGGCGGTGCACGGCGCTTATCAGACCCTCACGCCGGACGTGATCGCGAAGATCCTGTTCACCTCCGGCTCCACCGGGGCGCCCAAGGGCGTGCTCAACACGCACCGGATGCTGTCGGCCAACCAGCAGATGATCCGCCAGGCGTGGCCGTTCCTCGACGCCGAGCGCCCGGTGATCGTGGACTGGCTGCCGTGGTCGCACACGTTCGGCGGCAACCACAACGTGAACATGATGCTCGTCAACGGCGGCACCGTCTACGTCGACGGCGGCAGGCCCGCGCCCGGGCTGTTCGATCGCACGGTGGCGAACCTCGCCGACATCCCGCCGACGATCTACTTCAACGTGCCGGCCGGCTACGCGCAGCTGGTTCCGGCGCTCGAGGGCGACCCGGAGCTCGCGGCGCGGTTCTTCTCCCGGCTGCGGCTGCTGTTCAACGCGGCCGCGGCGCTGCCCGCCGGGCTGCGGACGCGGCTCGAGGCGCTCGCCGCCCGGCACGCGCCTGACCGGGAGATCCCGGTGACCGGCTCGTGGGGCGCGACCGAGACCGCACCCGCGGTGACCAGCGTGAACTTCCCTCATCCCGACGCCCGCAACATCGGCGCGCCGCTGCCAGGCGCCCTGGTCAAGCTGGCGCCAGCGGAGGACGCCTATGAGATCCGCGTTCAGGGGCCGAACGTCACGCCCGGCTACTACGCGCGGCCCGACCTGACCGCGGAGGCGTTCGACGCCGAGGGCTTCTACAAGACGGGCGACTCGGTCGCGTTCGCCGATCCCGGCGACCCCAACGCGGGCCTGGTCTTCCGCGGCCGCATCGCCGAGGACTTCAAGCTGAGCACCGGCACGTTCGTCCGAGTCGGCGCGGTCCGCACCGCCTTGCTGTCGGCGCTGCCCGCGCTGTCGGACGTGGTGCTCGCGGGGGAGGACCGGGACTACGTCGCCGCCCTCGCCTGGCTCAACCCGGCCGAGGTGCGCAAGCTGCTCGGCCGGGACGCGGCGCCGGCCGACGGTGACCTGGTGACCGACCCGGACCTGCTGCGGCTGCTCGCCGACGCGCTCGCGGTGTACAACGCGGGCCACGGCTCGGCCGCCCGCGTCGAGCGGCTGCTCGTGCTCGCCCGCCCGGCGAGCCTGGACGCCGGCGAGATCACTGACAAGGGCTACCTCAATCAGCGCCGGGTCCTCGCCGAGCGCGCCGCCCTCGTCGACCTGCTCTACCCGGACCCGCCCCGCCCGGCTGACGACGGTCAAGGTCAAGATAAGCGCGAGCCGGAACGGTAGCGCTCAATCCGTCTCACGATCGCGGCGCCTGCGAGCGCTCAGGCCGCGCTCCGGCCGAGACGAGCACGTGCCCATCGTCTCGAGGGCGGCGCGGCCAGTGTCGGCCACAACCGCCGTGGCACCGCTACTGCGGGCAGAGACGGCCTGACCCGGCCGATGAGGTCACGGCCGCTCCCGCCGGGCGCCCGCCGCCGGAACATCAGAAGGTCAGCACCAGGCGCCCGCGGACTCCGCCGGCCGCCAGCCGCCGGTGCGCCTCAGCCGCCTGCTCGGCGGGCAGCACGTCGGCGACCCGCAGCGTCAGCACGCCCTCGTTCACCAGGGCGGCCAGCTCGTCGATCCGGTGGCCCTCGTGCAGGTGCTGGCCGACGAGGACCAGGTGGACGGTGATGTCCCGCTCCGCCTTCCCGTTCTCGGTCGGCCCCTGGTAGGGGCGGACGGCGAGCAACTGGCCGCCGTTCCTGACCGCGCCGATGACGGCGGTGCCGAGCAGGGCGGCGTCGATGACCGCGTCCACGCCGCCGGGGTACAGCCCCCTGACGGTCGCCGCCATCGCCTCGCCGCGCGGCACCACGTGATGGGCGCCGAACGACTTGACCAGCGCCGCGTCGTCCGGCTTGGCGTCGGCTACCACCTCAAGGCCGAGGTGCGTGCCGAGCTGGATCGCGTACTGCCCGACGATGCCGGCCGACCCGGTCACGGCCAGCGTCGACCCGGCGGGCAGCGCGAGCAGGTCGAGCGCGGTCCGCACGGTCAGGCCGTTCATCGGCAGGGTCGCGGCGTCGGTGAGCGACCACCCCTCGGGCACCTTCGCGAGCTGGTCCTCGGCGACCACCCGGTACTCGGCCTGCGCGCCGCCGCCGGGCACCATCGGGGCGACCGCGGCCATCACCCGGTCGCCCGGGTGCCAGGACGGCGTGTCGGGGCCGGCTTCCTCGATGACGCCCGCCAGGTCCATGCCGGGGATGTACGGCGGCTCGACGCCGGGCGGCAGCGGCCGTCCGCCCTGACGGAAGCCGAGGTCGGTGGGGTTCACCGTGGCCGCCGCGACCTTCACGAGGACCTGGCCGGGGCCGGGTGACGGCTTCGGCACCGTGACGATGCGCAGCACCGACGGGTCGCCGAACTCGGTGAAGCCAACCGCTCGCATGTCACTCATGGATGCCGCTCCGGTGATCGATTGAGGTGGTGTCGCTTGACGTGGCTGGCGGCCGCAGGCCGGCCTGCATCGTTCTGTGTCACTGGTGCTGCCCGCAGGAGGGAAAGCAGCTCGTCAACGCCGCGCAGGTGCAGGTGCGGCCGCTTGGCGGGCGGCAGGTGGTCATAGGCGTCCGGCCCGGCCAGGCCGGTCTGCACCGCGACCGCGAGCGCGTGGCCGCGGTGCGCCATCGGCACCTCGAGCAGCGGGTCGTCGCCGACTACCACCAGGTTACGCGCTAGGACGCCGAGCCGGGTGGCCGCGGCGCGCAGCGCGTCGGCCGACGGCTTGCCGGTTACGGTCAGGCGGCAGCCGGTGACCGACCGGATCATGGCGGAGATCGCCCGGGACGTGCCGAGCGCCCGTCCGCCCGCCGCGGCGAAGAACGGCGTCTCCGACGCGGAGTACAGCGCCGCGCCCGACCAGACCGCGTGGCAGGCGGCCTCCAGGTGGGACATGGTGAACTCGCGGAACCAGCCGACGAACACGGCGTCCACGTCCGCCGGCGCGTCTGACGGCCGGGTGCCCCCCGTGCCTGAAAACACGGCGGCCTCGACCGGCGGCACCACCTCGATGCCGGCCGCGCGCAGCGGCCCGGTCAGCCCGTCGCCGCCGAGCACCATGACCCGCTTGTAGCCGCGCCGGGTGAACATGATGACCGCGCTGGAGGCTGGCGTCATCATCTGGTCGTCGCGCACGTCGAGGCCGGAGTCGCGCAGCACCGCCGCGAAGCCCGCGGGTGCGCGGTTGGTCCCGTTGGTGAACACCACGTACGGCAGCCCCCGGCCCCGGACCCAGCGCAGCAGCTCGACCGCGCCCGGCAGCGGGACGAGCCCGTGGTTGACCCGGTCGCCGAGCGCGAGGGTGCCGTCCATGTCGAAGATGAACCCGCGCGCGTCCCGCAGCCGGCGCAGCGCCTCGTCGGAGGCCCCGGTACCGGGGGCTTCCGCATCGGAGGGCACGGTATTGGCGGACACAGTGGTCACGTAGCTCCCTTCCCCGGGTTAGCGCCGGTTGCCCGCAGCGACAACCGGAAGCCTGGCTTGTCCACCGTCAGCTCCCGTGCCGCGGGGCGTGCGGCCAGGGAACGCAGCAGCGTGAGTACCGGCACCAGGTCCGGGTTGTAGCGCGTGACCGCGGGCCCGGCGTCGACCATCGCGTCCACTTCCGCGGCCGGCATGCCGAAGCGCAGCAGCAGTTCCTCGTCGCTGATCCTGGTGCCAAACCGCTGGCGCAGCTCGGCCACGGTCAGCGGCGGCGGCTCATCGGCCAGCTCGGCCGCCCGCGGGCGACCGAGCACCTTGTCGAGCACCCACGGCTCGATGGGCGCGGTCGGCTTGCCGAACGTGCCGAGCGCGTACCTGATCACCTGGTCGGGCACGTTGTCGTAGCGCGCGTTGCCTGCCTGAACGGACAGCAGGTTCGCCAGGGCCTGCCCGATCACCATCTGCGGGTAGGGCGTCACCATGATCGGGTAGCCGAGCTCCGCCCGGACCTGGGCGATCTCCGCCATCAGCCCGTCGAACCGGTCCGCGAGGCCGATCTCGCGCAGCTGCCGCCTGGTCGTCGACAGTGTTCCGCCGGCCAGCTGATGGTTCATGAACTCCGCGTCGAACGACCCGGGCTGGCCGGGCGGCAGCCCCTCGGCGGCGGCCAGCCGGTCGAAGTACCGGGCGACGGCGGCGAGCAGCCGGTCGTCGATGTCGACGCTGTGCCCGGAGGCGCGCAGGTTCGCGACCAGCTGCCCGGCGTCCGGCAGTGACGACCCGTTGCCGAGCGCGCCGCTGCCGACCTGGAGCACGTGCACCCCGAGGGACGCGGCGGCCAGGCAGGTGAGCGGGGACAGGCCGAGCGTGGCGTGCGAGTGCAGCTCGAGCGGCTTGCCGCCGAGCGCCGCCTGCACGGCGGGGATCAGCGTCCGCGCCCGGTCCGGGGTGAGGATGCCTGCCGGGTCCTTGATGTAGGCGCGGTCGATGTCTGCGCAGTCGCGGTAGGCGGCGGCGATGCCCGCGTAGAACGCGTCGTCGTGCACGGCCGAGATCGTGTAGGTCAGCGCGCCGATGACCTCACGGCCGCCGGCCTTCTTCGCGATCCGCGCGGTGGCCCGCGCCGCGTCCATGTCGTGCGACGGGTCGAGCACCACGAACCGGTCCATGCCGTTGTCCACCAGCTTCCGGTAGACAAGCTCGATGACCTCCGGGTGCGCCCGCTCCCAGGAGATGAACCGGAACCCGGTCCCGATGAACTGCAGCGGCGTGTCCGGCATCGCGGCCCGGCTGATCCGCAGCAGCGCCCACGGGTCCTCCCGGTGCCTGCGCACCGACATGCCCATCGCGGTCGAGGATGAGTAGTCGAGCGCGCGGAACCCGACCCGCCCGAGCAGCGGCGCGATCGTGGCGATGTGCGCGGTCCGCAAACCCGCCGCTCCCCACAGCGACTGGTTGCCGTCCCGCAGCGACACGTCCACCAGCCGGATCTCAGCCATCCGCCCCGCCCCCGCGCCCGCGCTCATCGTCACGCTTATCCAACACGTGAGCCGCCTGCTCCGTCCCCGCCCCCTGAACGGGAGCCGGCGGCCTGGACGCCACGGCACCCGTGCCCGCCAGCCAGCGCGCGAGGTACCCGGTGTCCACGCCCCCGGCCGCGAACTCCGCGTCCGCGAGCAGCGTCCGGTGCAGCTCCAGGTTGGTGGTGACGCCGTCAATACCGCATCGGTCGAGCGCGCCGCGCAGTGCGTGCAACGCTTCGTCGCGGTCGCCGCCGCGTGCGATGACTTTGGCGAGCAGCGAGTCGTAGTACGGCGGCACGGTCGCTCCCGCCTGCAGGTGCGTGTCGACCCGCACGCCCGCGCCGGCCTCCCCGCCCGCCGCCCGCGCGTGGCTGATGCCGTCTCGCAGCGTGGTGGCGGGGAAGACCGCCCGAGTGACCGTACCCGGGCTGGGGCGGAAGTCCCTCACTGGGTCCTCGGCGTTCAGCCGCACCTCGATGGCGTGCCCGTCGAACGTCACGTCCGCCTGCTTATGCCGCAGCGGCCGGCCCTCGGCGATCGCGAGCTGCTCGGCGACGATGTCGATCCCGGTGACCGCCTCGGTGACCGGGTGCTCGACCTGGACGCGGGCGTTCACCTCGAGGAAGTAGAACTCGCCGCGCTCAGCGTCGAGGAGGAACTCGACCGTGCCCGCGCCCCGGTAGCGCAGGTGCTCGCCGAGCGCGACCGCGCCGCCGCGCAGCCGTTCCCGCAGGCCGTCGTCAAGCCCGGGGGCGGGCGCCTCCTCGATCAGCTTCTGGTAGCGGCGCTGCACCGAGCAGTCCCGGTCACCGAGGTGGATGACATGATCGCCGTCCCCGAGCAACTGCACCTCGACGTGCCGCCCCCGCTCGACGTACCGCTCCAGGTACACCCGCGGGTCGCCGAACGCGGCCCCCGCCTCCGCGCTCGCCAGCGTGACAGCCTGCGCGAGCTCCGCCGGGTCGCGGACCACCCGCAGCCCGCGCCCGCCGCCGCCCCCGGCCGCCTTGACGAGAACCGGGTACCCGATCCGGGCCGCCAGTTCCGCCGGATTCCCGTCCCGTCCGGCACCCGCGCCGTGGCCGGCTCCGCCGCCGCTGACCAGGCCCGCGCCGCTACCGTTCCCGGCGCCGCCCCGGCCGTCACCCGCGCCCCCCCGGCCAGCACCCGGCCCCGGTCCCCCCGGCGTCACGTGCCCACCGGGGAGCACTGGCAGCCCGGTAGCGACCGCGTGCTCACGCGCGGCCAGCTTGTCCCCGGTCGCCTCGAGCGTCTCCGGTGCTGGCCCGATGAACACGATCCCGGCCGCCGCGCAGGCCCGCGCAAGCCGCGCGTTCTCCGACAGGAACCCGTACCCCGGGTGCAACGC
>Ga0207664_10003598_pt1 | contig 10368 bp, 9 predicted proteins | sample LARL83metaG_FD_184349 | JGI IMG/M metagenome (GOLD analysis project Ga0207664, IMG submission 184349) | Corn, switchgrass and miscanthus rhizosphere microbial communities from Kellogg Biological Station, Michigan, USA - LAR L8-3 metaG... | ecosystem: Host-associated > Plants > Roots >...
GGCGCGGCTGCGGCCGGTCGACCCGCGTGTCGCCGCGGCGATGGTACTGCTGCCGTTGAGCGCGCCTACGGGCGTCCATACCCTGCACACGGCGATGCACGACCGGCAGGTCGGCTACCCGAACGGTCAGGTGCACGACCCCAAGGACAAGGTGACCGTATGGTCGACGGTGCTGCTGCCGTAGATCAGGCGCGCAGTGCGGCGCCGAACCGTTCGGCGGCGAGCGCGACGGCGGCGTCGCGGGCCGTCGTCGCCTCGTCCCGAGTGAGCGTCCGGTCCACGGCGCGGAACCGCATCGAGTAGGCCAGCGACCGCTTGCCGTCGCCGATCTGCTGTCCCGTGTAGACGTCGAACAACGCCAGGTGTTCCAGCAGGTCCCCGCCGCCGGTCCGCAGCACGTCGGACACCTCGGCCGCCGCGACGCCCGCGTCCACCACGAGCGCCACGTCCAGCAGCACCGGCGGATACGGCGACACGACCGGCACCGGACGGCGTTCCGGCACCGGAATCGCGTCCAGATCCAACTCCATCGCGCACGTCCGGCGCGGCAGGCCCAGCGCCTCGATCACCTTCGGATGCAGCTCACCGGCGTGCCCCACGACCGTGCCGTCCACGGACAGCGCGGCACAGCGGCCCGGATGCCATGGCGCGTAATCGGCGGCGGCCGCGGTCAGCTCGACACCGGACACCTCGGCCACGAGCATCGCGGCTTGGATCGCGTCCGACCACACGGCCGGTTCGCCCTTGCCCCACCAGCCCGGGATCTGCCGGCTGCCGGCCAGCACGGCCGCCACGTGCACCGGCTGGTCGGGCAGCGCCGCCTCCAGGCCGGCGAGTTCCTCGTCGGTGGGCCGGCCGGTCACGTCGACCTCCGGCACCGGCGACGGTTCGGCCTTCGGCTGGACGACCTGTCCGATGTGGAACAACGTGACATCGGTGAAGCCGCGGGACACGTTGCGCTGCAACGTGTCCAGCAGGCACGGCAGCAGCATCGTCGTCATCAGCGGACGCTCGGACTCCAGCGGGTTGAGCAACGTCAGCTCGCGGCGGCGCGGATCGTTCTCGGACAGGCCGAAGTCGTCCCACACCTTCGGCGACACGAACGGGAACGGCAGCACCTCGACGTAGCCGTTCTCGGCCAGCGCGCGGGACACCGCGCGGCGACGGCGTTGCGCCGCCGTCAGACCGTTGCCGGGCGGCGCGGGCGGCAGTTCGGAGGGGATCGTGTGATAACCCTCCAGCCGCAACACTTCCTCGACCAGATCGGCCGGATCGGTCAGGTCGGCGCGCCAGCTCGGCGGGATCGCCGTCACGACCGGCGTGCCGTCATCAGTGGTGGTGACCTCGACCACGCAACCGATCTGCTGCAACCGGCGCGCCGTGACGCCCCGGCCGTAGCGGACACCGGCGACGCGGTCGGGCAGGCCCATCGGCATCGTCACCGGGCCGGGCAGTATGGGGCGACCCACGTCGGTGCGGCCGGGTTGGATCGCGCCCTCCGCGTAGCGGGACAGCAGGCGCGCGGCGAGTTCGCACGCGGCCGGCGGCACGGCCGGGTCGACGTACCGCTCGAACCGGCGGGACGCCTCACTGGGCAGCTTGTGCCGGCGCGCGCCCCGCGCGATCGCCGTCGGCTCCCAGTTCGCGGCCTCCAGCAGGATGTCCGTGCTGTCCGGCCGGACCTCGGTGGACGCGCCGCCCATCACGCCGGCCAGGCTGATCGGGCCGCTCTCGTCGCAGACCACGAGATCGTCGGGATCCAGCGTGCGTTCCACGTCGTCCAGCGTGACGAGCTTCTCGCCTTCCTGCGCGCGGCGCACGACGATGTTGCCGCGCAACGACGACGTGTCGAACGCGTGCAACGGCTGGCCCGTCTCGAGCATCACGTAGTTCGTCACGTCGACCGCGAGCGAGATCGACCGGATCCCGGCCAGCATCAGGCGGCGCTTGATCGCCAGCGGTGTCGGCGCGGTCGGGTCGATGCCCGTGACGCGACGCGTGACGAAACGCGGGCAGCCGAGTTGATCCTCGATGTGCACCGGCCACGCCTCGCCCTCGGCGGCCGGGATCTCGATCGCCGTCGGGTCGCGGAAGCCGATGTCCAGCGCGCACGCCAGTTCCCTGGCCAGGCCGCGCACCGACCACTCGTAACCCCGGTCGGCGGTGATGGCCAGGTCGAGCACGGTGTCGGCCAGTTCCAGCAGTTCGATCGCGTCATCGCCCGGGCTGGCCGTGCCGGTGGCCAGCACGAGAATCCCGGCGTGGTCATCGCCGATGCCGAGTTCGCGGACCGAGCAGATCATGCCGTCGCTGGTGTGGCCGTACGTCTTGCGTGCGGCGATCGTGAAACCGCCGGGCAGCACGGCACCCGGGACCGCCACGACCACCAGGTCGCCCTCGACGAAGTTCGTGGCGCCGCAGACGATCCCGCGGACGTCGTCGTCGCCGGGGCCGACCTGCACCCGGCAGAAGCGGATCGGCTTCTTGAAGCCGGTCAGGTCCTCGATCTCCACGACGCGGCCGACGACGAGCGGGCCGGTCACGTCACCGAGCTCGACGACCTCCTCGACCTCGACACCGATCCGCGTGAACGCGTCGGCGAACCGATCGGCCAGCGAGACGCCGTCGTCGTAGGCGGGCAGCTCAAGCCGTTCGGCCAGCCAGCTCACGGGTACACGCACCGCTCATGCCTCCGTTCCGAACGCGGTGGTGAACCGCACGTCGCCTTCGATCATGTCCCGCATGTCCGGGATGTCGGTACGGAACATCAGGGTGCGCTCGATGCCCATGCCGAACGCGAACCCCGAGTACACGTTCGGGTCGATGCCGCACGCCTGCAGCACCTTCGGGTTGACCATGCCGCAGCCGCCCCACTCGACCCAGCCCGGCCCGCCCTTCTTCGCCTCGAACCACACGTCCGGTTCGGCGGAGGGCTCGGTGAACGGGAAGAACGACGGCCGGAAGCGGGTTTTCGCGCTCGACCCGAACATGGCGCGCGCGAAGAAGTCCAGCGTGCCCTTGAGATGGGCCATCGTGAGGCCCTTGTCGATCGCGATCCCCTCGACCTGGTGGAACACCGGGGTGTGGGTGGTGTCCAGATCGTCGGTACGGAAGGTCCGGCCGGGGCACACCACGTACAGCGGCAGGTCACGCTCGAGCATCGCGCGGATCTGCACCGGGGACGTGTGCGTGCGCAGCACGAGGCCAGAGTTCTCCGGGGCCACGTAGAACGTGTCCTGCATCGTGCGCGCCGGGTGGTCCTTGCGGAAGTTGAGGGCGTCGTAGTTGAACCACTCGGTTTCCACCTCGGGGCCTTCGGCGACCTCCCAGCCCATCCCGATGAACACGTCCGCGATGCGCTCGGAGATCGTGGTGATCGGGTGGCGGGCGCCGCGGGGCACGCGGTTCCACGGCAGCGTGACGTCGACGGCCTCCTCGCGCAGCATGCGCTCGTCGCGCCGCGCCACGAGTTCCGCGTGTCGCCGCTCGTAGGCCGACTTGATCTCGGCCTCGGTCGCGTTGACCCGGGCACCGGCCTCGGCCCGCGCGGCCGGCGGCAACGCGCCGATCTCGCGACGGGCCAACATCACCGGCGAACGCTGCCCCAGATGCGCCGGACGGCGCTCGAACAGCATGTCCAGGTCGCCCGCATCGGCGAACGCCTCCTCGGCCATCTTCACCGCGGACAGCAAGGTCTCCGGCGCGAGGGCCGCGACCTCTTTGGGGTCGTACGGATCATTTGCTCCGGACATGGTGCGGACTGCTCCCGGACTTGCGCGTATGTGACCTCGTGATCCTACGGGCCGCCTCAGGTGGGCCGCCGCCGAGTTACGTCTTCGGCGCCTATTTGTCCGGTGTACCGGTGGACGCGCGCCGATGTATACATGCACACGGCCGCCGCGGTGGCCAGGTTCAGGCTCTCGGCGTGACCGTGGATGGGCACACGTAGCGACCGGTCCGTCGCCTCGCGGATCTCCGCGGACAGTCCGTGCGCCTCGCTGCCGAACACCCAGGCCGTCGGTCGTTCCAGGTCGGCGGCGGTGTCGAGATCGTCGTCGGCGTGCCCGTCGGCCGCGATCAGCTGCAGGCCCGCCGCACGGCAGGCGGTCAACGCGTCATGCACGTCGCGGGAGCGGGCCACCGGAAGATGGAACACGCTGCCGGCCGACGCGCGGACGCACTTGCCGTTGTGCGGGTCGACGGCATCCCCGGCGAACACGACGGCGTCCGCGCCGGCCGCGTCGGCGACCCGCAGCACCGTGCCGGCATTGCCCGGATCCGCGATCTCGCACAACACCGCGACCAGCTGCGGCGAGCCGTGCAACGCGGTCTCGATCGGCACGTCGACGAGATCGCAGACGGCGAGAATGCCTTGCGGCGTCACGGTTTCCGACATCGCGGCGGCCGCTTTTTCGGTCACCTCGGACACCGGAACGGCCGTCGTGGCAACGAGATCCGGGTGCTTTTGGGCAGCGGCCGGTGTGACGAACAACTCGTGTACCACGCCGTAGACCAGTGCCTCGCGTACCGCCTGCGCGCCCTCGGCCAGGAACCGGCCAGCTTCGGCGCGGCCATGACGCCTGGTCAGGCGCCGCGCAGCGACGACCCGGGGGGTCCGTTCGGTGAACGGAGCCGCCCCGGGCCGGGTGTTCATGCTCAGGCCTGGCTGCCTTGCGCCCCGGCGTGGTCGCGGGCCAGGTCGACCAGCGCGGTGAACGCGGTCGGGTCGCTCACGGCGAGCTCGGCGAGGATCTTGCGGTCCACCTCGATGCCGGCGCCCTTGAGGCCCTGGATGAAACGGTTGTACGTCATGCCGTTCTGGCGGGCGGCGGCGTTGATCCGGGTGATCCACAGCTGGCGGAAGTCACCCTTGCGCGCCCTGCGGTCGCGGTAGGCGTAGTTCAGCGAGTGGAGGAGCTGTTCCTTCGCCTTGCGGTACAGCCGCGAGCGCTGGCCGCGGTAGCCGCTGGCCATCTCGAGGGTGGTGCGGCGCTTCTTCTGGGCGTTGACCGCCCGCTTGACGCGTGCCACGGGAATGTCCTGTCGGTCTCATGGGGTTTTCGAGGCCCCTTGGCGTGCAAGAAAGAGGGGCTTCAGAGTCCGAGCAGTCGCTTGGTGCGCTTGACGTCGGCCTTGGCGAGCTCGACGGTGCCGGACAGCGAGCGGGTCTCCTTGCTGGACTTCTTCTCCAGCCGGTGGCGCAGGCCCGTCTGCTGGCGCAGGATCTTGCCGGAGCCGGTCACCTTCAGGCGCTTCTTGGCTCCGCTGTGCGTCTTGTTCTTCGGCATGTTCGTCCTCATCGTTGTGCGACCGCGCGGCGGCCACCCATGTATTTCGCTCGTTTCGTGCTCCCGGGTGCCGGACTGACCGGCACCCGGGTTTTCTCACTCCTGGCCCTCGACCGTGTCCACGGTCCCGGCGCCGTCGGTGTCCGCGGCGTCCGGTTGAGCCACCTTCGCGCGCGACACCTGGGGTTTCTGCAGGTTCTTGTGGGGCGCCAACACCATGATCATGTTGCGGCCGTCCAGCTTCGGCGACGCCTCGACGAAGCCCAGTTCGGCGACGTCGTTGGCCAACCGCTGCAGCAGCCGGGAACCGAGCTCGGGCCGGGACTGCTCACGACCGCGGAACATGATGGTCACCTTGACCTTGTTCCCGTGCGAGAGGAAGCGGGCCACGTGGCCCTTCTTGGTCTCGTAGTCGTGCGAGTCGATCTTCGGCCGGAGCTTCTGCTCCTTGATCACGGTGAACTGCTGGTTGCGGCGCGACTCACGTGCCTTCTGGGCGCTCTCGTACTTGAACTTCCCGTAGTCCATGAGCTTGGCCACGGGAGGGCGCGCCTGCGGTGCGACCTCAACGAGATCGAGATCCGATTCCTGGGCAAGTCGCAACGCGTCCTCGATGCGGACGATGCCGACCTGCTCACCTGCCGGTCCGACGAGGCGAACCTCGGGAACTCGGATGCGATCGTTGATGCGCGGCTCGGTGATGCGCGGCTCGGGGCTGATGGGGCCTCCTCGGTTCGACTGTCATACGTCGCGGCCGAAGGCAGGCGGTGCCCCCTGGCACGGCATCAGGCCCCGTCGCCATCAGGCGCGGGGCCGCTGCCGACCGATCATGTCCGGGGTCGGCTGACCCCGGGACCGGACCCGGCCGTCAGCGGGGACGACTCGGGTGGGAGCGGGACTCCTCTTGCCGCCCCCGTTGGGTACGGGGGCCGGTCGCACCCAATAGAGTAGCAGAACCCGCAGGTTGTCCTGCGACGATCCCCTGGGGGCCACATCCGGCCAGCCTTGGCCCCGACGATCCCCCGGCCCTCGGTCCGGCCGCGTCCGGCTCCGCCCGTCGTGATGGCGCGCTTGTAGGGGTCCCCTCGAAGGGGGATCCCCTTGTGATCAAGTCTAGTCGATCTTGACGGCGGGGACCAGCGGATATCGGTCTGCCTGTGGACAACTCAGTCCAGCACGGCAAGCGCGTCGATCTCCACGAGCAGCCCGGCCGGCAACCCCACGTACACCGTGGTCCGCGCCGGGTACGGCGCCGTGACGAACTCGTTGTACGCGTCGTTCAACTCGGCGAAGTGCGCTGTGTCGGTCAGGTAGACCCGCATCATCACGACGTCGTCCACGGACGCGCCGCCGGCCTCGAGCACCGCCGCGATGTTGCGCAGCACCTGCCGTGCCTGTTCCCCGACCGTCGGCCCGACGACCTTCCCCGTCGCCGGGTCGATCCCCACCTGGCCGGCGACCTGCAGAACGTTGCCCTTCCGCACGCCCTGCGCGAACGCGGCCACCGGCGTCGGCGCCTGGTCGGTCGTGACTTCAGTCTTCGCCATCAACTGTCCTCTCGTCGTCGGTCCACCCGCACTCGGCGGACGCGTCACGTGCGGCGCGCAGCAGGTGCGGCACCAGCGCCATCAGACCATCCAGGTCGAGCAGCATCTTCGGCACGGACACCGACACGGCCGCGACCACCGTGCCGTCCGCTGACCTGATCGGCGCGGCCGCGCAGTGGATGAAGTCCTCGTGTTCGGCGTTGTCCAGCGCGTAACCCTGCGCACGCACGCGATCGAGCTCGGCCAGGTAGTCCGGCGCGTTGGTGATCGTGTTCGCGGTGAGCACCGGGTAGTCCATCGTCTCGACGACCCGCCGACGATCCGGTTCCGGCAGCTCGCACAGCAACACCTTGCCCACGGCCGTGCAGTGCAGCGGCGCCCGCCGCCCGATCCGCGAGTACATCCGGACCGAGTGCCGGCCGTCGTACTTGTCGATGTAGACGGCCTCCCCGCCCTCGTAGCTGGCCAGGTGCACGGTGTGGCCGGTCATCTCGTTGAGCCACCGCAGCGCTGGCGCGACCGACCGCCGCACGTCCCGGTCCTCCAGCGCCCGGTTCGCCAGGTCGAACAACGCTGTGCCCAGCCGGTAGTGGCGGACGTCGGCCCGCTGCACGAACCGACGTGTCTCGAGCGTGCGCAGCAGCCGCAACACCGTGGACTTGTGAACGTCGACCGTCTCAGCGAGCTGATCGAGCGTCTTCGGGCCCCTGGCCAGCTCGGTCAGCAGGGTCAGGGCGCGATCAAGGCTCTGACTCATCCGCCCTCCTCTTGCTGTCACCTGGTCGGAATGCTACACATTCTGGCATCGAATTACGCAATGGTCGTTGCATATCGCGCAACGGAGGTGCCATGGGCTCGCCGGACATCGACCCGGACGCGTTGGCCGCGCTACGCGACGAACAGGTCGACTGGCGGGACAAGGGCATGCCCGAGACCGCGTTCGGCCGGACCGTCGGCGAGGTCGCGGCCGCCGGACTCGACCTGTTCACGGACGGATTCGTCGGACCACTCGTCGTGCTCGACGACGACGCCGTCACGCACAACCTCACGACCATGGCCGACTGGTGCGCCCGGCACGGGATGTCCCATATGCCACACGGGAAAACCACGATGGCGCCGCAGCTCTACGCGCGGCAGCTCGCCCTCGGCGCGTGGGGCATGACGGCCGCGACCGTCAGCCAGCTGCGCGTCTACCGGGCGTTCGGCGTGCGGCGGGTGCAGTTCGCGAACGAACTCGTCGACCCGGCCGGCCTGCGCTGGCTGGCCGGGTCGTTGGCGCGTGATCCGGACTTCGAGTTCTGCTGCTGGGTCGACTCGGTCGCCGGGGTCGAGCAGATGACGGCGGAACTGCGAGGCGTGCCGCGGCCGGTCGACGTGCTGGTCGAACTGGGCGCGCCGGGCGGCCGGTCCGGGGCACGGGACGTCGACGCGGCCCGCCAGGTCGGCGCCGCGGTCGCGGCCAGTCCCGTGCTGCGGCTGGCCGGTGTCGCCGGTTACGAGGGCGTGCTCAGCGGCATCGACGTGATCACCGAGTATCTGGGGCGCATGCGAGCGCTGGTTGTGTTGCTGGCCGCGGACGGCCGGTTCGCGGACGTGCCCGAGGTGATCGTGTCGGCCGGCGGCAGCGCGTACTTCGACGTGGTCGCGCGGGTGTTGCGCCAGGAGTGGCCGGCCGGGCTGTCGGTGCGGCCGGTGCTGCGCGCCGGGGCGTACGTGTCGCACGACGACGGCTTCTACCGTGACATCTCGCCGTTGGGCCGCACCCCGCGGCTGACCGACGCGCCGCCGTTGCGGCCGGCGTTCCGGGCGTGGGCGCAGGTGATGTCCCGGCCCGAGCCGGATCTCGCGCTGCTCACGCTCGGCAAACGTGACGTGTCGTTCGACGAGGGCCTCCCCGAACCGCAGGTGTATCGCATCGCATCCGCCACATCTGTCCTACACAATTGTGCGACCCGCAAAGTGTCCGACCAGCACATCTATGTCACGGGGGAGCCGCTGCCGGTCGGTGTCGGCGACTGGATCGGATTCGGGCTGTCGCATCCGTGCACGGTGTTCGACAAGTGGCGGTTGATCCCGGTGGTCCGTGATACGCAGGTTGTCGACCTCATCCGTACCTATTTCTGAAGGGGTTCCGGTGGCACACGACATCGTTTTCGCCGATGCCCTCGTGGTGGACGGGACCGGCACACCCGGCCACCACGCCTCCGTTGGCGTCACGGCGGGCCGGATCGCGTCGATCTCGTCGGAGGCTCTGTCGGGCAACCGCGTGATCGACGCGCACGGACTCGTGCTGGCACCCGGTTTCATCGACATGCACTCGCACTCCGACCTGCGGCTGCTGGCCGAGCCGGACCACCTGGCGAAGGTGTCGCAGGGCGTCACGCTCGAGGTGCTCGGGCAGGACGGCCTGTCCTACGCGCCGGTCGACGACCACGTGCTCGCGACCCTGCGCGGCCAACTCGCCGGCTGGAACGACGACCCGCCCGGTTTCGACTGGAACTGGCGCACGGTCGGCGAGTACCTGGACCGGCTCGACACCGGCATCGCCGTCAACGCGGCCTATCTCGTGCCGCAGGGCACGGTGCGGATGCGGCACGTCGGCTGGGACGCGCGCCCGGCCACACCGTCCGAACTGGACGGTATGCGCGCCGATGTCGCCGACGGGATCGCGCAGGGCGCGGCCGGCATGTCGTCCGGGTTGACGTATGCGCCGGGCATGTACGCGGACACGTCGGAACTGGTCGAACTGTGCCGCGTCGTCGCATCGGCCGGCGGCTACTACAGCCCGCACCACCGCAGTTATGGCGCGGGCGCGCTGGACGCGTACGCCGAGATGGTGGACGTGGCGCGGCGCTCCGGCGTGCCGCTGCACCTCGCGCACGCCACCATGAACTTCCCGCTCAACGCCGGCCGCGCCCTTGACATGCTGGCGATCGTCGACGCCGGCATCGACGATGGCTGCGACATCTCACTGGACACGTACCCGTACCTGGCCGGCTCGACCTATCTGTCTGCGCTGCTGCCGAGTTGGGCCGCCGAGGGCGGACCGGCCACCACATTGGCCCGACTGTCCGATACGGACATTCGTGAACGGATCCGCGTCGACCTGGAGGAGAACGGTTCGGACGGGTGTTATGGCGTGCCGGTGGACTGGAACTGGCTCGAGATCAACGGCGTTCGCAACGCGCACAACGAACATCTCGTCGGCCACACCGTGCACGATTCCGCGATCCGGCTCGGTGTCCGGCCGATCGACCTGTATCTCGACACGATACTCGACGAGCACCTCGGCACGTCGTGCCTTTTCCACGTCGGCAACGAGGAGAACGTGCGCGTGATCATGCGACATCGCGCGCACACCGGCGGCAGTGACGGCCTGTTGGTCGGCGGCCGGCCGCACCCGCGGGCCTGGGGCACATTCCCACGTTATCTCGGCCGCTATGTCCGCGAACTCGGGATACTCGGGCTCGCGGAATGTGTCGAACATCTGACATCGCGTGCTGCCCGGCGACTTCGCTTGACCGACCGTGGCA
>Ga0207664_10003599_pt1 | contig 10367 bp, 11 predicted proteins | sample LARL83metaG_FD_184349 | JGI IMG/M metagenome (GOLD analysis project Ga0207664, IMG submission 184349) | Corn, switchgrass and miscanthus rhizosphere microbial communities from Kellogg Biological Station, Michigan, USA - LAR L8-3 metaG... | ecosystem: Host-associated > Plants > Roots >...
TGCTACTACACGCAGCCGCAGTGAGTACCATCGCGGCCGCCCCAGCTAGGCAGGCGGTCCGCATTGACATAAGCCGCAATCTCACCGGCATTCACCTACTCGTGATTAATCGTACGCTGGTTGGTGACAAACACAGAGTCGCTCGTCCCGCGATTTGTCTTGGATACTCTCACCCGGTAGGGCCACCTGCAAGGAGCATTAATCGAGGTCCACCGGTTCGTGACAATGCTTGTATCCGGCCCAAGCAGGTCGCGTCCCGCGCTTGTGCCTATCCCACAAAGCGGGACGTTCGTGCAGTTTGACGCACGTCTAGGCCTGAACGGGGCCGAACGGCGCACCGCAGCGCGGCACGGCGCGGGCAGCCTGGGTATAAGGCAGCCAGGGCCGCTAGCCGAGGGAGGACCGTGGCGCGTGAGGAGCATCCAGGAACGCAGCCCGGGCTGCTGAGGTCCCTTGCCGCGGACCCGGCCTACGGGCCGTTGTCGGGGCTGCTGATCGCGCTGACCGTCCTCACCGGCGTCGTCGACGCCGTGTCCATCCTGGCCCTCGGCCGCGTCTTCGTCGCCAACATGACCGGCAACGTCGTCTTCGCGGCGTTCGCCGTGGTCGGTGCCCCGGGGTTCTCCCTGTCCGCGTCCCTGTTCGCCCTGGCCGGCTTCCTCGTCGGCGCCTACTTCGGCGGCGCGCTTGTGGCCAGGCACAGCGGCGACCGTGGCCTGCTGCTCCGCGACGGCTGCGCACTTGAGCTTGCCTTCGCCACCGCCGCGCTCGCCGTGGCGGCGCTGAGCGGCGGCCCGGGGGCAGGCCACGGTACCCTCGCCATCTCCGGCAGCGCGTTCAGCGCGGCGGTCACCGACGCGACGGCCGCGCTGCTTGCCGTCGCCCTCGGCACGCAGAATGCCGTCGCCCGCAAGCTCGCCGTCCCCGACCTGACCACCACGGTGCTGACCATGACGCTGACCGGTGTCGGCGCGGACCTCCGCACGGTCTTCGGCCGGGATCACCGCGTCCGCGGCGCAGCCCACGCTGCCGCTCGCGCCGCCCTCGGCCGTCGGCTCCTCGCGGTCGCCGCCATGGTCGCCGGCGCTGCCGCGGGCGCGTCGCTCGCCTTGCGGGTCAGCCCCGTCTCCGCGCTGGCCCTGGCCGCCGGCCTGCTTGCGCTGACGGCGGCGTGGGCCGCCCTGGCCGCCCGCCGTCCGGCGAGCTGGCGTACGTTCCCGGTGGTCAAGCACTGAGCGCGTACCGCGAGGCATTTCAGGGGCCCGTTAGCCCCAGACCTCGGCGGCGGTCGCCACGATCAGCTCGAGCTTGGCCTTCTGCTCGTCCATGGTGAGCGCGTTGCCCGCCTCGGTGGAGGCGAAGCCGCACTGGCCGGACAGGCACAGCTGGTCAATCGGCACGTGCTTGGCCGCCTCTTCGATCCGCCGCTTGAGCTCGTCCTTCGACTCGAGCTGCGGCCGCTTGGTGGTCACCAGGCCGAGCACGACCTGCTTGCCGCGAGGCACGAACCGCAGCGGCTCGAAGCCGCCAGACCGCTCGTCGTCGTACTCGAGGAAGAACCCGTCCACGTCAAGCCCGTTGAACAGGGCGTCGGCGACGAAGTCGTAGCCGCCCGAGGCGACCCACGAGGACTGGAAGTTGCCGCGGCACAGGTGCGTGGTGATCGCCATGTCCGAGGGACGCCCGGCTAGTGCGGCGTTGGTGAGCGCGATGTACCGCTCGTGGATGTGCTCGGCGTCCTCGCCGCGCGCCGCGATGTACTCCCGTTGCGCCGGGTCGTTCACGTACGCCAGCGAGGTGTCGTCCAGCTGCAGGTACCGGCAGCCCTGCGCGGCCAGCCGCTGCACCTCGTCGTGGTACGCCGTCCCCAAGTCGGCCCAGAACTCCTCGGTGTCCGGGTACACCGACTCGTCGACCACCGCCCGGATGCCCGAGCGGTAGTGCACCATCGACGGCGCGGGGATCGTCAGCTTCGGCACGCTGTCCCCCGCGACCGACTGCAGGAACGCGAAGTGGTCGCCGAAGATCGTCTTGTCCATCGACAGCCTGCGCGTCACGTGGATCGCGTCCGGCGTGAAGGTGATGTCGCCCTGCTCGTTGTGGAAGGTCGACAGCAGGTTCCCCGGTGCCTTCTCGATCCCGCCGATCTGGTACACGAAGTCCATGTGCCAGGTCGCCCGCCGGAACTCGCCGTCGGTCACCGACCGCAGCCCCACCTCCTGCTGCAGCGCCACCACCTCGCGGACCGCCTCGTCCTCCACCGCCCGCAGCTGCTCCGCGGTGATGGCCCCGGCCGCATGCTGGCGCCTGGCCTCATGCAGCTCCGCCGGCCGCAGGAAGCTCCCGACATGATCGGCACGAAACGGCGGCGTAGTCCTCGTCGACATCCAGACCCCTTCGGACGCTCCCTTGATCCTCGGGGGCAGACTGCCACGTCCTGGTGCCTTCTGTCACCCCCTGGTGGAAATGAGGACAAGCCTGGCTTCCGTGACTTGTGCCGCGGCGAGGATGGCACCGGAAAGCCTCTTTATAGGAGAGGTGCGGAAAGCATAGAAGAGGTGCGGAAGGCGTGACGGGGGCAAGTCTCAGGTAACCGGGCGGGCCGGCTCCGGGGTGCCCAGGCCGGCGAGCGCGAGGGCGGCCGTGATCACGTTGGCGACGTCGCGCCGGCTCTGATCGGCGTCGTGGTGCACCCCGTACTGCAGCACGAGCCCGTCGACCGCTGCCACGAGGAACCTCGTGAGCTGGTCCAGGCCGACCGCCGGCGTGGCGGCGTCATGCTCGGCCGCCGCGCCGAGCACCTCCGTGACCCCGGCGATGTAACGCGCGTACTGCCAGTCGGCCAGCCATTCAAGTCCCGGCGTGCGGCGGCAGTGGATCGTCAGCTCGTACTGCATGAGCTGCAGTCCGTCGTCGGCCAGGACGTGCTGCCAGAAGCCATGCACCGCGTCGCTGATCGTGGCCGCGAGTCCCTTGCGCGGGTCGACCGCGTCCCGCAGTACCTGCCCGACCTGCTCGGTGACGGCGCCGGTGACCGCGGCGAGCAGCTCGTCCTTGCTGCGGAAGACGTAGTGGAAGATGCCCTGAGCCGCGCCTGCCTCTTCCGCGATGCGCCGGGTGGTGGCATGGTCAACGCCCTCGCGGGCCATCACCTTGATCGCGGCCGCGACGAACTCCTCGCGGCGAGCTTCCGCGCTGATCCTGGTCAGGGCCACCAGCCTCCTCTGCGCCGAGCGGAAGACCTCGGTTGACTTCCAGCAGAATCTATCTTACTTTGTCGCTTAACTTGGTCACTTGCCCAACTTAGGAAAAATCCCTGATGAGCGAAACCCAGCAGTACGACGTCGCCGTCATCGGCGCCGGCCTGGCCGGGCTGTCGGCCGCCCGCCGCCTGCACGAGGCCGGCCTGGATGTCATCGTCCTCGAAGCCCGCGACCGCGTGGGCGGTCGCACCCTGTCGGTGACCGAGGACGGCGGCCGGCTAGTGGAATACGGCGGGCAGTGGGTCGGCCCCACCCAGGACCACGTGCTCGCGCTCATCGACGAGCTCGGCCTGGAGACCTTCACGCAGTTCACCGACGGGGACAACCTGCAGGTCACCGGTGGTGACCAGCTGCGCTACCAGGGCGCCATCCCGACCGGGGACCCGGTGCAGGCGGCCGACCTGATGGATGCCATGGTCGAGCTCACGACCCAGGCCATGACGGTGGACCCGGAGCGCCCCTGGGCGCACGAGCGGGCCGTCGAGCTCGACGGCCTCACTGTCGAGACCTGGATCGCCGCGACCCCGTACTGCGAGGGCGCCAAGCGCTGGCTGCGCACCCTGACCCGGGCCCTGTTCCCGGCCGAGCCCGGTGAGATCTCGCTGCTGCACGCCTTGTTCTACATCCGGTCCGGCGGCGGCCTGGAGAAGATGATCGGCACCATCAACAGCGCGCAGGAACGGCGGCTGACCCGCGGTTCCCAGCGGCTGTCGGAGGGGCTGGCCGGCCTGCTCAGCGACCGGGTCCGCCTGCAGTGCCCGGTCACCCGCATCGACCACGACGCCGACGGCGTGATCGTCCACCACGACCAGGGCACCGTCCGGGCGCGCCGGGCCATCGTCGCGATCCCGCCGACGCTGGCCGGGCGGATCCGCTACCGCCCGGCGATGCCCGGTCTGCGCGACCAGCTGACCCAGCGCATGTTCATGGGCTCGGCCATGAAGGTCACCGCCGTGTATGACACGCCGTTCTGGCGGGCCGCCGGGCTCAGCGGTCACATGACCGCCGACTCCGGTCTGGTGCAGCTCACCTTCGACCAGACCCACCCGCTGCGGGACGAGGGCGTCCTGGTCGCCTTCATCGACTCGGCGGCGACCCGTACGGCCCTCCAGCTCACCCCGGAGCAGCGCCGACAGGCCGCCCTGGACGAGCTGGCCCGCGCCTTCGGCGAGCCGGCCCGCCACCCGGTCGCTTACTACGAGAAGTCCTGGATGGACGAGGAATGGTCGCGCGGCTGCTACGTGGGGATCATGACACCGGGCACCTGGTCCACGCTCGGGGAGTTCCTGCGAGAACCGGTCGGGCCGGTCCACTGGGCGGGCACCGAGACCGCCACGGTCTGGAGCGGCTACATGGACGGCGCGATCCGCTCCGGCGAGGATGCCGCGGACGCCGTGCTCGCCGAGCTGGGCAGCCTGGCCAGCACCGCCGGGGCGGTGCAGCAGTGAGCGAGACCAGGGACACCGTCGGCGCCGACGAGCTGCTCGACGCCCTGCAGGAGTACGCCGCCAAGGGCAACGCCAGCCCCCGCGTCGCCAAGACGCTGGCGGGATGGACGTGCCGCATCCACATCGAGGCGACCGACGTGGCCGACGCGCGCTTCACCCTCGAGGTGGCAGCCGGCCGGGCCGGGACCCCCGCGGCGGGCCTGCACGGGGTGCCCGACCTGGTGGTGCGCGGGCACAGCATGGACCTGGCCGAGATCTTCTGGGGCGACGCCAACCCGGTCTCCAACTACATGCAGGGCGCCATCAAGACCCAGGGCCGCGCCGACGACGTGATGCGCCTGGACGCCATGGCCATGTTCATCTTCCTGAACCAGTGAGGACCACCCCGGATGACTGACCAGCAGCAAACCCTGAACCGCGCGCTGTCGTTCGGCGGCGCCTCGGCGATCTCCACCGGCCTGGCCTTCGCGGCGATCAACTTCCTCGGCATCGCGCAGCTGCTCGGCTACGTCCGCGGCCCGCTCGCCTGGGTGGCCGTCCTCGCCGGCGGGCTGGTCATCCTGGTCGTCCGCGCGTTGTTCTCCGAGCTCAACGGGATGTACCCGACCGCGGCCGGCATCCGGCTGTGGATGGCCCGGGCCATGAACGACCGGCTGGCCCTGATCATCACGCTCACCTACATGACGGCGATCATCCTGGTCATCGCCGCCGACGCGTTCATCATCGGCGAGGCCATCGCCTACGCGTTCGGCAACGGCCGCATCATCGCGATCGGGTACGTCGCGGCGCTGCTCGCGCTCGCCACCTGGCTGAACCTGCGCGGCATCCGGCTGGTGGGCGCCGCCGAGAAGGTCATCACCACGACGGTGGTGCTCCTCACCGTCGCCGTGGGCGTGGCCGCCCTGTTCCGCCACGGAAGCACGGCCCACCTCAGCGCCGGAGTCAGCGGTTCCCCGCTGTCGGCGCTGATCCTGGGCATCTTCCTCTACACCGGGTTCGAGTGGGTCACCACGAACTCCGAGGAGGTCGTCAAGCCGAAGATCATCCCCAAGGCGATGCTCGTCGCGATCGGCGCGCTCGCCGCCAGCCAGGCGCTGTTCGCCGTCGCCATGGGGCTGTCCCTCGACCCGGGCCAGCGGGCCACCGCCTACCCCCAGCTGCTGGTCGCGCAGGCGGCGCTCGGCCACGCCGGGATGCTGCTGATGCTGGCGGTCACCGGGCTCACCGCGGTGAACACGTTCAACGGCGGCTTCGTCACCATGTCGCGGTTCATGTACGCGGTCGCCCGCGAGGGCAAGCTCCCCCGCGCGCTCACCCGCCTGAATGACCGGGCGGTCCCCGTCGTGCCCGTGCTGGTCCTCGGGATCACGTCGCTGGTCGTCGCGGTCGGCGTCGCCGCGACCGGCACCTGGGCGATGATGGTCTCAGTCTGCGCCGCCCTGGAGATGATGATCTACGGCGCCGCCGGGTTCGTGGTCTGGCGGCTGCGGCGCACCGAGCCCGCGGCCGACCGCACGTTCCGGTTCCGCGGCGGACGCTGGCTGGCGTTCGCCTTCATGGTCCTGTTCGGCGTCCTCGGCCTGATGTCCAGCGTCACCGTGGGGCCGGCGACCAGCCTCGACCCGATCGTGACCCTGGCGGTCATCGCCGGGCTGGTGAGCGTCTACGTCTACACGTACGTACCGCGGCTGGAACGGCGCGAGGCGGAGGAACTCGCCGCCCGCCGCGCCGCGCGGGCGGCCGCCCGGGCCGCACGCGGCAGCAGCACGCTGACGGCCAGCCCTGACGTTCCCCGCGAGGTTCACGATGCACCGGAAGGAATCGCGTGACCGCGCTCAACCGGCCTTCTTACCCCTCTTCGGGCGACGACATGGCACCGGAGAGGGTTTTAGCGTCGGATCATCCCATCCGAACTAGGGGGGCGGGGCTGCTCGGCGCTGCTGTCCTTCGTCATCACCCGGAGCCGCCCCGCGCCGGTCGAACCCGCGGCCGGCTCAGCCGTGCCGATGCCCAGGAGTTCCCGTGATCACGCGGGGGGTAGCAGCGACCGGTCTGGAGCAAGGAGGTTTCAATGACCACCACCGTTCCCCTCACCGGGGAGCAGCACCACATCGCCGCCGGACGCTACCGGGCCACGGTGACCGGACTGGGGGCCGGCCTGCGCGAGCTGCTGTACGACGACCGGCCCTTGATCGTCGGCTACCAGCCCGACGAGCTGCCGCCCGCCGGCCACGGCCAGCTGCTGGCCCCCTGGCCGAACCGGATCGACGGCGGACGGTACACGTTCGGCGGTACCGATTACCAGCTGGCGCTTACCGAACCTGACGCCGGCAACGCGATTCACGGCCTGACCCGGTGGGCGGCGTGGAGTCCCGTGAGCCACGACGCCAACGGGGTCCTGCTCCGCAGCGCCCCGCACGGTCAGCAGGGGTACCCGTTCGGCCTGGAAATCGACGCCGAGTACCGCCTTGATGCGAACGACGGGTTGCACGTCGCCGTCATCGCCCGCAACCGCGGGACCCGCGCGGCCCCCTACGGCACCGGTTCGCACCCTTACCTGACCGCCGGAACCCCCGTCGTCGACGGGTGCGAGCTAACCGTGCCCGCGGCGTACTGGCTGCCGGCCGACAACCGCGGCATCCCGTCCGGGCCCCCCGAACCGGTCGAGGGGACCGCGTACGACTTCCGCAAGACACGCGCCATCGGCACCACCCGCCTCGATTACGCGCTGACCGGCCTGGACCGTGACGGCAAGGGCCGGGCCTGGGCGCACCTGGCCGGCGCGGACTCCGGAGTCCGGCTGTGGGCGGGCGAAGGCTACGACTGGCTGCAGGTCTTCACCGGTGACCCGCTGCCCCCGGGCCTGCAACGCAGGGCGCTGGCCGTCGAGCCCATGACCTGCCCGGCGAACGCCTTCGTGACCGGCGACGACCTGCTCATCCTGGAGCCGGGTCAGGTCGTCACGCACAGCTGGGGCATTACCGCGGCGTTACCCGCCGCGCGGCCGGGGTGGCGCAGAGGAGGATGTTGTCCTGGTAGGTGGCGCCGGACCGGGTGTGCTCGACCGGGCCGCCGCAGGTGACCAGGATCAGCCGCCGGGGGCCGGTGAGCGCCCAGATGCCGAGAGGGAGCGCGGTCTTGGTGACGACGGCGGTCTGGTAGACCCGCCTGGTGGTGACGGCGTGGTCCGGCCGGTGACCGACCGCCACCGCTCACCCGGCCTTAACGGTCATCGCCCGGCGGACGGAGGGACAAGCCTCCGTTCTGGATGCGGCTGTTCTTGACCTTGGCCGCCGACTTACGGCTTGCCGGTCGCCTCCGGGGGCTTCTTCGCCCACATCGACCCGGAGCCGCCGCCGTCCAGGACGAGGGTCTGGCCGGTCATGTAGCCGGCGCCGTCGGAGGCCAGGTAGGCGACCGCGGCGGCGATGTCGTCAGGGTAGCCGGAACGGCCGACGGCGAGCATGGAGCCGCGGCGCTTGATCTCGGCGTCGACGTCGATGTCCGGGTCGAGCGACAGCAGGGCGCGCGACGTCGCCACCATGCCGGGCGAGATCGCGTTGGCGGTGATGCCCCAGGGGGCGACGTCGGCGGACAGCGCCCGGGTGAACCCGAGCACCCCGGCCTTGGACGCGGAGTACGCGGTGGACATGGCCGCGGGGACCTGGCCGGCCTGGGAGGAGATGTTGATGATCCGGCCCCAGCGCTGGGCGCGCATGTGCGGTACGGCGAACCGTGACATCAGGTAGGTGCCGCGCAGGTTGACGGCGATCACGAAGTCGAAGACCTCGATCGGCACGTCCTCGATGTCCTGGCGGTCCAGGCCCTGCGGGGCGCCGGCCCCGTTGACGAGGATGTCGAGGCGGCCGCGCCAGGCGGCGGCGGTGTCGACCATGCGCTGGGCGTCCTCCGCCACGGAGATGTCCCCGAGCTGCGCCATCGCGGTGCCGCCCGCGGCGGTGATCTCCTCGACCAGGGAGTCGACGCCGCCCCAGGACTCGTCGGTGACGCCGACCACCTGCTGGCGGCGGTTGAGCACGCCGGTGGCCTGCTTGTCGGTGACGACGACCGCGATACCGGAGGCAGCAAGCCTAAGCGCGATTGCCCTGCCCATACCATCGTGTTTGCCGCAGCCGGTGACGAGCGCTACGCGGGTGGTCAATGCGACCCGCCCGAGTAGCCAGGGAGGTCGACCGGGTAGGTGATGTCGATCAGGTCACCGTCGATGCCGAGCTGGTGCGAGGCGATGCCCCGGAACACGTCCTTGGGCACCAGGCAGTCCTCGCAGGCGTCCGCGCCCGGGGACACGGTCAGCGCGACCCGGTGCCCGTTCTCCTCGACCGCCAGGTTGTAGCCGTCGGCGGCGAGCATCGTGGCGATGTCCGCCATCTTCTCCGCGTAACTCATTTCTTCTCCCCTACCGGGACCGCGGTGCCTGACCACTCGCCGAAGATCCGGACCACCATCGAGATGGCGGCGTTCTTCGCGCCGGCCACGATAACCGGGATCGACTTGGGGCCGGCCAGGAACTTGTGGAACGCCTCGTCGCCCGCGTACGGGCCGTGGAAGGTCGTGGTGTTCACCTCGGCCTTGCCCATGCTCGACAGCTCGGCGCCGGTGCGGCCGCACCGCTCGAGCAGCCAGTTCTGCACGTCGGCCTTGGACATGCCCGCGCTCGCGAACATCTGCGCGTGCTCCGGGCACAGCACCAGCGCCACCGAAGAGAGCGGGAAGATCTGCGAGCCGGCCCGTGAGATGGTGTCCTGCAGGTCGCGCAGCACGTCCTCGTGGTTCGGGGTGTGCCGGTTGTCGACGAACTCCATCGTGCGGGTGAGGGTGGCGGAGACCGCGGACACGCCGCCGCCCACGCCGCCGTTCTCGGCGAACGGCTCCCAGGGCGACTCTTCCTCGTTCTCCGCGATGCACACCTGCCAGCGGCCTGGCAGGCCCTGGGTGGCCTGCTCGAGCACGTGCGGGACGACGCCGAACGCGTTGCGGACGATGAGGCCGACGGCGCGCGGGATGGTGGCGTTGGGCCGGAAGCCGGGCCCGAACGCGCCGCCCGCCGTGTTGAAGCCGAGCTCCTGGCGGATGGGGCCGTTGACCACGATCAGCGGAGACGGGCCGCTGGTGGACTGGAAGCCGCCGCCCCGGGCGGCCCGCTCGCGCATCAGCGCCTCGAACGCGGCGAGCACGACCGGGAAGTACTCCGGCTTGCAGCCGGCCATCGCGGCGTTGATCGCGGCGGTGCGCACGTTGACGTCGCGGCCGACCTGCTCCAGGGCGCCGATGATCTCATCGGGGTCCTTGCTGGTGGTGGCGAGGAACGCGTCGAGCAGCGGCTGGGAGACCGGGACGAGCGGCAGGCCGTCGGACCAGCCCTGCTCATAGCAGTACTCGATGGCGCGCTGGGCCTCGTCGGGGTCGGGGGCCGCCGCAGCGGCGGCCCCTTCGTGGTCGGCTGCGGTCATGCCTCGGCTTTTCCCTACTTGTCGTCGGTGAGCAGGGCGACCACGTCGTCGAGCACCTGCGCGGCGCGCTCCTTGACCTTGTCCTCGGTGAGGACGGCGACGGGGTGCGCGGTGGTGGCGTACTTGTAGCCGGGCGCGCCGCGCAGCGCGGCCATCGCGTCGGCCGTGGGGATGAACGAGTCGGT
>Ga0207664_10003600_pt1 | contig 10367 bp, 6 predicted proteins | sample LARL83metaG_FD_184349 | JGI IMG/M metagenome (GOLD analysis project Ga0207664, IMG submission 184349) | Corn, switchgrass and miscanthus rhizosphere microbial communities from Kellogg Biological Station, Michigan, USA - LAR L8-3 metaG... | ecosystem: Host-associated > Plants > Roots >...
ACGCATTACGTCGCACGCGGTTGCTCATGACGCGTTTTGTCACGAAAACAAAAGAAACCGTCACACATTTTGTTCGTATGCGTTTGTGCTATGTTAGGTGAAACAAAAGTTGTATGTGCGCGGTAGAAGCCGGTGTACAGTACCGATGGAACGCGGGTGTGCGTTCCGCGCTACACAAAAGGAATTACCGTGAAACCGGCTGCGAAACAGCAAGTAAAAATCCAGGAAGACCCGCAGGCGCGCCCCACGATCTCGCTCGCGCGAGTGATCACCGTCGGTGCCGACACGTCGACGTTCGGCGGATGGGGACCGAAAGTAAGCGCCGGCAATCTTTTGAAAAACTGGAATTAATCGCAATTTAAAGTTTCATTCGTATCGTTATGATACGGATGGAAAACGGGCCCCGTTGACCTCCACCAACGTGAGCCCGTTCGACTCCTGACCTCGTAGAGTGCAGCAAGACGGGTTGGCAGTGTCTCCACCACTGCCAACCCAAATTTTTTTAAAAGAAATTAATCACGCGAGATACGGTTCGACTGGGGCTATGGGTTGGAGGATGCGATCCATCGCGGTAAAGACGGACGGGTCGATGTCAAGGTCGGCGGCGGCGGTGTTGTCGATGACGTGTTCTCGTTTTGTTGCGCCGACGATTACGCTGGTTACGGCGGGTTGGCGCAGGCACCAGGCGAGTGAGAGCTGGGAGATGGTGCAGTTGGATTCTTCCGCCAGCGGTCGCAGGCGCTGCACTGCGTCTAAGACGGGCTGCGTAAAGTAGTCTTCCATCATGTCGGCGTTTTGGGATGCGGCGCGCGTGCCCGCGGGCGGTTTGGTTACGTCGGTGTACTTGCCGGTGAGAATGCCCATCGCAAGCGGCGACCAGACGACGTTTCCTAATCCGTATCGTTCGCAGGCGGGAAGCACGCGTGCTTCGATGCGCCGCCATAACGCGCTATACTGCGGCTGGTTGCTGATGGGGACGGCCCATCCGCGGGCGCGGCAGAGATTCACCGCTGCGGCGATATGATCGGCGTTCCATTCGGAAACGCCCCAATACAGAATTTTGCCCGCGCGCACGAGGTCGTTCATCATCTCGCACGTCTCTTCGAGCGGCGTCGTGAGGTCGTAGCGGTGGCACTGATAGAGATCGACGTATTCCACTTGCAGCCGGCGCAGCGAATGATGAATTTGATCGCGGATGTGTTTGCGGGAAAGGCCGCGTTCGTTCGGCCCTTCGCCCATCGGAAAATACACTTTGGTGGCGAGCACGAGCTGGTCGCGCGGCAGCTCTTTGAGAATCGGCCCCAAGCACTCTTCGGCCGCGCCGCGCGCGTATACGTTGGCGGTGTCGATGAAATTGACGCCGCGCTCCCACGCCTCGAGCACGCACGCGCGTGCCGTCTCGGCTCCGATGTTGCCGCCGTACGTGAGCCACGAGCCCAAGCCGACGACCGACAGCTGCAGCCCGGAATGTCCTAACGATCGATAACGCATGCGCATGCGCTACGGCACGAAGACGCGCAGCGCCTTTGGAACGACCTCGAAGACCGCGGGCGTCGTTCCAGCAGGCTCACCGTCGGCGCTGATATGATGCGCGTGGTGCGTGCCTATCTCGAAACGCGTGGACCTGCGCGTACGCAGCCCGCGGCCGGATGACGGATCGCGCGCGACGATCTTGCGCACCAGGGAGAATGCGTCCAGCCAATTACGCGGCTCGATGCTGTAGAGATCGAGCCAGCCGTCGTCGATCGCCGCGTCGGGCCGTTCGATGACTCCGCCGAAGTGCGCGCTGTTTGCCACCGTAATTTGCACGCTCCGGCAGCGCTCGGCGGTGCCGTCGTAGCGTATCTCGGCAAAAAACGGGCGAATCTCGCGCAGCGTTTGCAACGTCGTCGCGATCACGCCGAGCACGCCGAAGCGCTGTTTGACTTCAGGAGTTTGGCGGCGCGCGATGCGGGCGGTTACGCCGATGCTCGCCTCGTTCACGAAATAACAGCCGTTCACGCGGCCGACGTCGATCGTGCGCGTGTTCCCGCGAGCGATGACGCCGCAGGCTTGTCCGCAGCCCACCGGTACCCCGAGGGTCTTGGCCAAATCGTTGAACGTGCCCAGCGGAACGATGCCGAGGGGAACGCCGCGCTCCAGCGCGAGCGGGATCGCGCCGATTACCGTTCCGTCGCCGCCCGCGGCAATGACCGCCTCGATATCCGCATCGGGCTCGCGAACGCACTCAATCTCGCGGGCCTCGAGCGTCCGGCATACCTCCGGCCCCTCCCGCAGGCCCAGGCGGGATCGCTCGTTGAGTACCAGCAGTGCGCGCATCTCCGGTTTTTTGGATGTGGGCCGCGCTTTCACTTCGCTGCCCGCCTGCCGATATGAAAAAGGTGATGGGGTTCGACGCGGGCGTCTTTCCGACGCTCGGAGGGGTCCTTTTTGGCGCGGCTGCCGCGAGCGGGCTCTGGCGCTGGAGCGCGTCGCGCACGCGCTTTCACGAGGGCATGTTTCATGCCGCTCCGACGCCGATGTACATCTTCGATCGCAAGACCCTGCGCTTTCTCGACGCGAACGATGCGGCGCTCGAGCGCTACGGCTACACGCGCCGGGAGTTTTTGGCACTCTCCGCGGCGGATCTGCGGCCGCCCGAGGACCTCGAACTGCTCTACCAGGCGCTCGATCGAAGCGATACCAACGATTTCGGCGTCTTCCGCCACGTCGCCAAAGACGGAAGGACGATCTATGCGGCGATTCGGCGCTACGACATGCGGTATCGCGGCGTATCGGCGTGCCTGGTCCATGCGCTCGACGTCAGCCCGCAATACGAAACCGAGCAGCGCCTGCGCGAGAGCGAAACGACGCTGCAGCTCGCTCAGGAAGTAGCACGTCTGGGCAGCTACGTCTACGACTACCGCAGCGAGAAAACGTACTGCTCGAACGAGCTTTGCCGCATCCTGCGCATACGTCAGGAAGAGATGAAGCGCGGCGGCCTCTGGGAGTTCGATCATCCGGAAGACGCGCCGCGCGTGCGCCGCGAGATCGAGACGGCGAAGGCGGAACGCCGCGCATACAAGAGCGATCATCGCGTCATGCTGCGCGACGGCACCGTGCTGTACGTGGAGGAGCGCGGGTATTGGGCGCTCGACGAATCGGGAAACCCGCTGCGGATGATCGGCACGATTCTCGACATCACCGAGCGCAAGACCGCAGAGGCGGCGCTCGCGCATTTGGCGTTCCACGATCCGCTCACGAATCTGCTCAACCGCGCCGGCCTGCGCGATCATTTGGCGCAGGCGATACGCGAGCGCCATGCGGCCGGCCTGATCCCCGTTTTTTTCTTCGACCTCGACCGGTTCAAGGCAATCAACGATACGCTCGGCCACGGCGTCGGCGATCAGCTGCTCGTCGAGATCGGACGCAGGCTCGCGCGTCATTTGCGAACCGGCGAGGTTCTCGCGAGAACCGGAGGCGACGAGTTCATGATCGTCGCCCCGCCGATGCCGGATCGGACGAACATCTCTTTGCGCGCCCGCCAGTTGATCGAAGCGTTTTCGGCGGCCTTCACCATTGCGGGGCTGGAACACACGGTTTCGGCAAGCTTGGGAATTAGCGTTTACCCGCTCGACGCGCAAGAAAGCGATGCGCTCCTGCGCAACGCCGACGTCGCCATGTACGCGGCCAAGGCGCGCGGCGGCGCGACCTTTCACTACTATACCTCCGATCTGCAGCGCCATGCCGAGGAGCGCTTCCGGATGGAGGCGGCGCTGCGGCGAGCGCTCGACAAAGGCGAGTTCTCGCTGAACTACCAGCCCGTCATTCATGCGCGCAGCGGGCGCATCGACTCGGTCGAAGCCCTGCTGCGATGGACGGATCCGGACATCGGCGCGATCTCGCCCTCAAAATTCATTCCGCTCGCCGAAGAAACGGGTTTCGTCCGGCGCATCGGCGCGTGGGTCTTCGAGCATTCGTTCGCGCAGGCGAAACGCTGGGCCGACGCCGGAACGCCGGTTCGCGTATGGGTCAACGTTTCGGCTGCGCAGCTGCACGATGCCTCGCTGCCGCAAACGATTGCGGATCTGCTGCGCGAACACGATCTCGACGGCTCGCTCATCGGTTTGGAACTAACCGAGAGTTCGTTCATCAATCACGAACGCGATCTGCTCGCGACGCTCAATCAAATTCGCGCGCTCAAGGTGCATCTGGCGCTTGACGATTTCGGCGTGAAGTACTCGTCGCTCGAGTACTTGCAGCGCCTGCCGATCAGCACGGTGAAGATCGACCGCGTCTTCGTAAGCGACATCGTGAACAATCCGTTCAACGCCTCGATCGTCCGCGCGATCGTTAACGTCGCGCACGACGTCGGCTTCAGAGTCACCGCGGAAGGCGTCGAAACGCCGAGCGAACTCTCGATCATCAACGCACTGGGATGCGACGGGTGGCAGGGCTTCTTGTTCAGCCCCGCGCGTCCGGCCGACGAGATCGACCTGATGATGGGCGGCGAAATGCGCTACGCTAACTCGTAAGAAATCGAATACATCACGGGTTCGGACTGAACTGTATCAACACGGAACCTGACCGCACCGGCTGGCCTAGGCAATTCGTGTCGATAACTTTGAACGTCGTCGATTCGACGATTTTCACCGCCGCTGCATCCACAACCGCGCTTCCCGAACTCAGTTGTACGTTTGCGGCCGTGACCGTGCCGCTTGCATTTACGGTGAAGTCTACTCTCACGAAGGCGCTGCCCGTAATTCCGGAGTTCGCAGGCAACGTTTGAACGGGGATCGGCGTGCCCGCGGGAACCGGGCCGAGCGGAACGCTTGCCGCGCATCCTCCTCGCGAGCCGCCGCAACCCGCTAATGCCAACGCGAGCAGAAGCGTGCATACGTACGCGACGTGACGTGAACGGCGCATAGGATCCCCCCGCTAGATCGCTACAGAAAAAGAAACGGCTATTTCACGTTTATTCCCGCCCGCCGTACATTTTCAACTTATTCCGGGCGCGTTTTTCGTGGGCACACACTTCGAACTTATTCCAGTAGCGGCTACAGTTTGAAGCCGCCTAACTTCTGCTAGCGGCACGCAACGCAGCTCTCCGTGGTGCATCTCCAGCCGGTGCCCGTCCGCGCAACGGTACTCGGTTCCTGATACATGTTCCACGCATGTCGGCGTAGGACACTCCGGGCATCAACTCGCTGGGATGCGATGCGTGGCAGGGTTTCTTATTCAGCGGCGCGCCCCGGGGAGATCGGCTACTCCACGCGGATCACACCCATCATGCCGTGATCCTCGTGGAAAAGCATGTGGCAGTGGAAGACGAACGTGCCGCGCGGCACATCGCGAAAGTCGAGAAGCACCTTCGTGATGCTCGGCTTCACCAAGGGATAGTTCGGATCGCGCGGATTCGGTAAGAACTTGCCAATCGGCAGAAATGCGACGTCGACGCTCACCGGCATTCCCGCCGCGCTGCGCTCTTCGACGAACTTCATTTGATGGATGTGGAAGGCGTGAACCTCCGGCGCCGTATTGATAAGGTACCATTCCTCAATGGTCCCGTGTTTGACGACGATGTCGGGATTCGACGGAACGGATGCGCCGGGTGAATACGTTGGCCAAAACGGGTGTTCGTGAAAGCGCGGATTCGTCGTGTCGGTTATGAAAAATGCCGTATGCGCCGGAATTTTTCCGCGTCTCGGGAGAGCATATTGCGAAAACGTGATGGCGCGGCGGCGAATCAGCTTCGGGTGCGTCCTCGCGAATGCGACAAGGCGGCCCGCGGAAGTCCGAGCGATGCTCGCCGGAGACGACGCGATGTCCGGTGCCGGCTGGGCCGAAGCACTCATGCCGTGAATCCGGAGGAGATCGCGGTGCATTTGGAACGCGAACCCGCTGCAAAAGTGCTCGCTGGAAAGCACCAGCGTTTTTCCGCGCGGCACGGTAACGAGAATATCCATGCGCGCCGACGGCGCGAGCGGCCAGCGTTTCATCGCTAAGTAACGCGAGAGCGGACGTCGTGCATTACCGGATACGGGAACGCCGTCCAACCCGACGACGTGCATCTCAACCGGAGCGCCGGAGGAGTCGTGCAGTTGCAAAAACTTTGCCGAATCGGAGGTCGCGTTGACGATCCGTAAGAGCTGCGCTCGACCGCCCGCAACGTCGAGCGACGCGGGCGCTTGGGCGCCGTCGACGCTCATCAGCGGCTCACCGGCAAGTCCTTGACAGTGCACCGGTTCCACGATCGCTCCTGCACGAATGGGGTTGGTCGTGGGCCACGGCGGAGGGGCAAAGGGGTTGTAGGCAACAGGCGGCGCAAGGCGCAAAGCGCCTTCGTGCGCGGCAGCATCGACGCCAATCGCGCTATCATCTGGTGCGAATGGGTTGTCCGAGCGCAGCGGAAGCGCATACCGCAGAACGATCACGTGCTCCCATCCTCGCGGGATCGGATGGCTATCCGGTTCGACGATCCACGTCCCCGCCAGGCCGCCGATCACCTCGGCCTCGCTCATGCCGTGTACGTGCGGGTGGTAGAAATACGTTCCGGGCGGCTGCGTCTTAGGAATCGTAATATCGTACTCGCACGCGTGCATCGGCGTACTGAGCGTCGATAGAAAGACGTCCTCTTCGCCGGCCGGACCCTCGAAGCCGTGCAAATGAATATTGGTATCGATCGGCTTCATGCGCATGTAGCGATCGTCGATCACATGATTCAGGTAACCGGAATAGTGCAGCACCGGCACGTTCGCCGGCATCGGTCTTGGGAAGCACTTCGTTATCGCCGACGAAGCGACGCGCGAACCGGCGCTGGAAGATGAAATATCGTTGACGATGCGCAGCGCAAAATGCTCGCCTCGCCGCACACGAATCGTCGGCGCCCCGGTATGAACGGCGCCCGCGGCCGTATAGCTGTAACAGAACCGCATACCGTCTCGGTGCACCGCCAAAATCAACTCGCGCTCACCCGAGGCATCTCGCGGGAGCGTCCATACGTCGATGTCGGGCGGCTCGCGCAGGCCGGGCGCGGCGGCAATTGGACCGCAGGCGTGCTGTGCGCTTTGCTGCGCGCGTTGCGAGGATGCGGGCGAGGAGCCCGTACCGCTGATGAATCCGATGCCCAGCGCGAGCAAAGACAATGCAAAGCGGCGCAAGAGCCTATGAAGGTTCTCCAACATGTATCGATCATGACGGCGGGAATTAACGGGCGATTAACCGCAGCCAGGACCCGCACCGGCCCGCATGCAAGTGGAGATCAGTGATACCGGGCAACGCGGTCGCCGCTCGGAGCTTGATCGAGTCGCTTCGTCAAACGCCTCCGAAGTTGCTTATGCTGATCGCGCCGGCCGGCTTTGGAAAATCGGTCACGGCGGGTGCCGTCGCAGCCGCATTTGGCGATTCGGCACTCATCGAACGTGCCGACGGCGTGGAAGATTTCCACGACCGGCTGCTGCGGATTTTTGCCTCGCGCCCGCACGCTCTGGCGATCGTCTGTGCGCGAAAGCCGCTGAAGGTGCCGTTCGATTTAGTGCTGCCGCACGAAGTGCGGCTTGCCCGCGCCAAGGACCTCTGCCTAGCGCACGACGCGATCTCCAACATTTTCTCGGCGTTTCCCGCGTCGGCGGAGCAATTGGAGCAGGTCCACGCGCTCACCCTGGGCTGGCCGGCGGCCGTCCTCGCGCTTCATGCGCGCGCTCAGGAGGTGGGCATTCGCGCAGCCATCGAGGCACTCGAGACGATGAGCGATCGCGTTTTCGAGCGATACGTTCACGACGAAGTTCTGCAGGCACTTTCCAATGATGCCCGATCGCTCGCGTTCCTGGCTGCCTTGCAGCCGATCTCGCCGAACGAAGCAGAACTGCTGCTCGGAGATCGCTGCGGCGCGACCCTTGACGAGGTGGAAGGAAGCTTCCTCATCCGCGAGAGCGACGGCATGTACCGGCTGCATCCGCTACTAAAAACCGTCGCTCGAAGACACTTTCAAACGCACGTGCGCGCGGCTGCCGGAGCGCTTGCCGGTGCGTATGACGGTGCACGGCTTCACCTTCGCGCGGCACAGTGGCACGCACTCGCAGGCGATTCGACCGCCGTCAGCGCGGCATATAGCCGCCTCACGTTCGCGGAAATGGCGGCCGTGTCGACCGGCGAATCGGCGGCGGTTGGGACGCTCGACGATTCAGTGCTGATCGAAAACCTGGCGGTCTTCAACGTCGCGGCGCTCGAACAGCTCTACACCCGCGATGTCGAACGCTGGCTCGCGATGGCGGAGGAAGCACTGAAACGCGCGCCGGCGCAGACACCGCCTGAGCTGCGCATGATCGCGCTTGGAATGCTCGTCACGCGGTACGCCTATTTCGGACGCTACGATGACGCGGGGCGCATTCTCAAAGAACAGACCGCGCTCGCCGGCGATCTGCCGGAGTGCCAACCGCTGCTCGCCCTCTTCGATGCATTCGTGAAATCGATGCACGACGAGATGGTTGATCTCGCCGCGTTGCGCCAGCGGTTAGGCGCGTTACTCCTCAGCCCGCACCTGCGAGGCCTGTATGCCGCGCTCGCCGGTTATCTTCATTGCGTTCAGGGAGATTGGACCGCGGGGCGTAGCGAGTTGGAAGCGTTGATCGAACAAACGGCGGCCTCCCAACAGGAAATGAATCTCACCGAAGCGCTGATGGGATCCGCGTTTCTCGCTTGGGCGTACGGCGACGACGCGCATCTGCGCAGATGGCTGGACCGGCTTGCCAAAGCTCGAGCCCAAGCCGGCTCGTCGTTTTTTCTCGGTTGCGTGCAGGGCGATGAATCTATCGATGAAAGTTGCGAAACGCCCACCGTGCGCGCAGCGGCCTATCTTATCGCATCATCGCTGGCGAGCGATGCGGGCCGCGCACGGCGGCTCGCAAGGCGCGCGTTAACCGAATCTCGCCGGGCCGGGCGGCGTTTTTATTGCATCCTCTCGCATTGCGCACTCATTCTGCTCGACAGCGGGGACGCCGGCGAGCACCTTGCCGCAGCACGGGTGCTCGCGAACGAAATTCCCTCCGAGGAGCTCCGGCGCGCGGTTGATGCCGTTGCAAACAGATCGGAAGACGCGGGCATGTTGAACGCATTCCGCACGCGTTTCCTCCGCGAGCGAAGCGGAAATGGAGCGCTCGGCATCAACGTCTTGACCGGCACGATCGAATGGGAAGGCAAGCCGTTGGGCCTCAAAGAACGGGCGCGCCGGATTCTCTTCGCCCTGGCGTTGGCAGGATCGCCGCTGACGGGCGATCACCTGGCGAGCCTCGTATGGCCGGATCGCGATCCCGGGCACATGCAGAACGCGCTGCGAGTGCATATCGCCAACATCCGCAAGGCATCGGACCCCGGCGTGATCCTCCACCGGAATGGCCGTTACGCAATCACGAATTCGCGGGTTATCGATCTCGACGCCGCCGAAACCACGCTCAGGCAAGCGCGGCACGTGACGCCGCTAGGAGAAACGCTCCGGCGAGCGCTCGAGAATTTGGTGAGCCGGGCTGCTCATCGAGATCGCGCGCTCACGGAATACGAGTGGTTCGCCCCTGCCGAACGCCGCGCCGACGCGGTGATGAGAGCGGCAGTCGTAGCGCTTGCCGAAGATGCACTACAGCGACGCGATACGGAAGCGGCGATTCGCTATGCAAATCACATGCGAGAGCAAGATCCGTGCGATGAACGGGCGCGCTCGATTACCATTCGCGCACACATCGCTACGGGGAACAAAAGCGAAGCCGTGCGAGAGTACCGCGATTATCGCCGCGCGGTGCGGAATGAGCTCGGCATCGAGATTTTCCCGGAAGCAGAGATCGACGAGACGCTTCGCGCGTTCGTGAGTCCCATCGAGCGTTAACCGGCCATGTGGCGGAACTCCGCCATTCTACAAGTCTACGATTCTACAGCCAAACAGCCAAAATGCCCAGAAAGGGACTCGAACCCCCACGGCCTTGCGGCCACTGGTACCTGAAACCAGCGCGTCTACCAATTCCGCCATCTGGGCATGCCTGTTCGGCTCGGGGCGACCGAGGCCGATTCGCGAAGCGAGTCGTCAGCCCTTTTCGTGAAACCGCACTCACGCGTAAAGGGTTGTCGATGCCACCATGTCCGCTTCCGTACGCTTTATTGCCGGCGAAGAGCCGCTCTCGCCGCTCGATGCCTATTCGCAAGCCGTCACGCATGCGGCCGAGACCGCGAGCCCCTCGGTGGTCGCTATCGAGGTGCACAACGGCCGGCGCCGGGCTAACGGCTCCGGCTTCATCTTCACGCCCGACGGCTTCGTTCTGACGAATTCCCACGTCGTCCAGGGCGGCGAAGCCATCTCCGTCTCGCTCTTGGACGGCCGCGAGCTCCCCGCACGGCTTGTCGGC